>WBZO01003199.1_pt1 | contig 19653 bp, 17 predicted proteins | sample 5204261 | NCBI WGS metagenome assembly WBZO01 (sample SAMN12412400, study PRJNA552823) | activated sludge metagenome | isolation source: activated sludge from anammox sidestream of wastewater treatment plant... | place: USA: North Carolina | collected 2017-09
GGCCTGGCGACGGAAGTCGCTGACTACGTGGATCGCTCAACCGGGATCCTGACGATTGAACAAATGCGCTGGCTGGAGGAGGCTGTGCATCGCTACGGACTGGCGAAGCACCCCCGGACCGCCCGCGACTACAAGCAGATTTACAACGAGCGCCTGCTGTACCCGGTGCGGCAGAGGCTGGCCCGGGCGCAGCAGGACGGCAGCCAGCCGATAGACGACCTGCTCATGATCGCCGGAGCCCGCGCCTTCCTCCAGGGACTCGCCAGCCGGGGCGTTGCCCTGTACCTGGCCAGCGGCACCGATCATGTCTACGTTCAGGAGGAAGCGGCGGCGCTGGGCGTCACCGGATTCTTCGGCGAACACATCTATGGCGCGCAGGATGACACCGAAGCGTATACCAAAGAGCGCATCATCCAGCGCATCATGGACGAACATAACCTGAGGGGCGAAGAGCTGCTCGTCGTGGGCGACGGCCCGGTCGAAATCCGTAATGCCAGAAGCCGCGACGCTGTCACGCTGGGCGTAGCAGCCGACGAAGAGCGGCGGCAGGGCCTCGCCCCGCGCAAACGGGAGCGCCTGCTGGCGGCAGGCGTCGATTTGATCGTCACCGATTTCTTGCACGCCGACGATCTGCTGCAGTATCTCGTGTAAAAGACGCAGGCAGCAGAGTCCCATCCCCGCGCCGGGCGCCTCTCAATTTCAGTCGAAACAGCCGGGCAACGGGGAGGGAAGCCCGCCCTCATCGAACATGACGCCGCCCTTCCCACCACAAATTTACGACTGGCGTGACACACCCCGCCCCCGGCGTTATGATTGGCTGCCGGGGATTCCTTCTCGTCTCAGCTCCGCCGGCTCATGTGACCTGTTCTGCGCACACCCCCCGGCCTCAGCATCAATCCGATAACCGGACCAAACGAGGCCGTCACATCTGCCGGGCCGTCAGATAGAAAGGACGTGCAATCATGACGCAGAGTGCGCCAACGCCGATCATCGTGGTGATGGGAACGCTGGATACCAAAGGGCCGGAGACCGCTTTTCTGGCTGAGCGGGTCAAAGCCCAGGGTTGTAGCGCGCTGCTGATGGATGTCAGCGCCAGCCGCGCGGCGGAAGCAACCGCCGATATCCCGGTCACGGCGATTGCCGCGGCGGTGGGCCGCGACGCGGCGGCCATTCAGGCCCTGCCGCGCGGCGAAGCAGTGGCCCTGGTCTCTCAGGGAGCGGCGGCGGTCCTCAACCAGCTTGTCGCGGAGGGGCGCGCCCACGGGGTCGTGGGTGTCGGCGGATCAGGCGGCACAACAATCTGCACGGCCGCCATGCGCGCCCTGCCCTACGGCGTGCCCAAGCTGATGGTCTCTACGCTGGCTTCCGGCAACACGCGCTGGCATGTGGATATCTCCGATATCGTCATGATGCCTTCGCTGCTGGATATCGGCGGCCTCAATCCGATGCTGGAGATGGTGCTCAACAACGCAGCGGCGGCGATCTGCGGGATGGCCCGCGGCTATCGGCCGTACCAGCCCTCCGGCAAGCGCGTGGTGGGCCTGACGATGTACGGGACGACTACGCCCGGTGTGAGCGCGGCTCGCCGCCATGTCGAGCAGGCCGGGATCGAGACCTGGGTGTTCCATGCGTCCGGCGTGGGCGGGCGCACGATGGAGCGCCTGATGGAAATGGGGCGTATCCACGCCGTGCTGGATATGACTCTGGCCGAGATCGGGGCGCATCTGGTGGGCGGCCTGCACGACGCCGGGCCGGATCGCCTGGCGATGGCCGGCGCGCTGGGCCTGCCGCAGGTGATCGTGCCCGGCGCGTGCGATACCGTGGTGCTGCCCCCGCGCGATCAGGTGCCGGAGCGCTTCGCCAACCGCATCCTGAACGTCCACAACCCGACCATGACCACAATGCGCACGGACGCTGCCGAAAATGTCGCTATCGCCCGGACAATTGCCGGCAAGCTCAATGAGGCCAAAGGCCCGGTGGTCGTGGCGCTGCCGCTGGGCGGCCTGTCATCCATCGATCGGCCCGGCAAGATCTTTTACGTGCCGGAGGCCAATGCCGCGCTGTTCGAGACCCTCAAAGCCGAGCTTAATCCGTCCATCCGCCTTGTAGAAGATGAGCATCATATCGACGATCCGGAATTCGCCCGGCTCGCCGGACAGTTGATGCTGGAGCTGCTGTAGCTAACCAGGGAAAGGAGAAATCAGATGAAGCAGTACACACGCACAGAAGTTATCGCCCGGCTGCATGCCCGGCTGGCCGCTGGCCATATCATCGTCGCCGCCGGCGCGGGGACCGGAATTTCCGCCAAGTTTGAGGAAGCGGGCGGCGCCGACCTGCTGCTGGTCTTTAACTCCGGGCGCTACCGCATGCACGGGTTGGGATCACTTTCCGGGCTGCTGGCCTATGGCGACGCCAATGCTATCGCGCTGGAGATGGGCGAGCGCCAGATTCTGCCGATTGTGGATGAGGTGCCGGTGATCTGCTCCGTGAACGGCACCGATCCCACCCGCGTGATGAGCGTCTTCCTGAAGCAGGTGATCGCCGCGGGCTTTTCCGGCGTCAATAACTTCCCCACCGTCGGGCTGATCGACGGCAACTTCCGCGCCACGCTGGAAAAGACCGGGATGGGTTACTACAAAGAAGTCGAGGCGATGGCCCTGGCCCACGAACAGGATATTTTCACGATGGCCTACGCCTTCACCGCGGAGGAAGCCCGCCTGATGGCACAGGCCGGCTGCGACCTGCTGCTGGCCCATGTCGGCCTGACGGCGGGCGGCTCCATCGGCGCGACGGAAACTATGACGATCGACCAGGCCGCCGATCTGGTGGGTGAGATGATGGCTGCGGCGCAGGCGGCCAACCCGGCGATCCTCACGCTGTGTCACGGCGGGCCGATTGCCAACCCGGAGGACGTGGAACAGGTGCTGGCGCGTGTCCCGATACACGGCTTCGTGGGCGCCTCCAGCATGGAGCGCCTGCCGGTGGAGCAAAGCATCAGGACGACCACCGCCCGCTTTGCCGCCATCAAGCGGCCCGGTTAGCGCAACAAAACCGCGCCTGTCCCGCCAGTACAGCGCGGGGCAGGCGCGGAGAAGGCGCGCTCACTGGCGAGGGCGGCCCACTCAAACCGTCATGGGCAGCGTCTCGGCGCTGTTCATGAACGCGAGCGTTTCTTCCAGATTAACGATGCCGGCATCCGACCCCAGGCCGGTGATCACCAGCCCGCCGCACGCCGAACCCAGCCGACCGGCCTGCTCCAGATCCCAGCCCAGGGACAGCCCGACGATGAACCCGGCGCAGTAGGCGTCGCCGCAGCCGGTCGAATCAACTACATTGGACTTGAAGGCGGGCAGGCGAATCTCATCCATGCCCTGTCCGGCGATGCTGCTGCCTTCGCCGCCCATCTTAAAGACCGTGTGCCTGGCGCCATGGTCCAGGAAGAACTTGATAATATCCTGACGGTCGGTCAGCCCGGAGATCATGGCTGCCTCTTCCAGGCCAGGCATGAAATAGTCCACGTAGGGCAGCCCCGGCAGGATAAGGTCTTTCAGGTCCGGGCGCTGCATCCCCAGGATATCCCAGGTGACGGTCACGCCGTGCTCCTGGGCGAATTTCAGCACTTCAACGCTGGGCAGGCCATCCATTTTGGCCATCAGGCACGTGCCGCCGTAGTGCAGAAAATCGGCTTGGGCCAGCACATCCCAGTTGATATCATCCAGCGAGAATTCGCCATTCGCGCCCGGCACATGCAGGGCAGGCCGCGAGCCATCGGGGCGAATGGGCAGCATTGTGCAGGAGGTCTGCACGGTGCTCTTGCGAACCAGGCATGACGTATCAATGCCGTGATTCTCCATGGTGACCTTGATGAAATCACCGGCCGCGTCCTGCCCGACGGCGGCCATCGCGATGACGTTCACATCCAGCTTAGCCAGGTCAACGGCGGTGCCCGCAGCAGTCCCCGCCACGGTGAGCCGGATCTCGTCCAGAAGGTCGATATTCTGGCCATCGGGAATACGCGTCACATAGCGGCCAAGGATGTCCAGAATCGTGACGCCCATGCAGACTACGGTTGCCATGCTCCACTCCTTATCAGGCTTTGACCAAAAATTCCAGCGCCGTCCCGGCAGCCGGGCGGCCAGGATATCCCCGGCGCTGACCAACCAACCGATGATGAACCGGCGCGTCTCCCCGGGGCCGCCACAACTCCCCGGGGCGCGCATTCCCCTGAATGCCGCCGGGCCTGTTCCGGGACCCTGCGGATGCGTTACGCCGGCTTCAGTTCCGTCTCGATCTTCGCCCCGTCCTCACCGAACAGGGTGATCGCCTCGAGGGGACATTCAACCCACACAGACTCGCCCACTACCTCGCCGATCTCCGGCGCGACTTTCGCTTTGATCGTATGTTCCCCGAGCTGAATCGCCAGCAGATATTGCCCGCCGACGACGATGGATTTGCGGAGCAGTTTGCCCTCCGCCGCATCCGGCGCCACCTGCGGATGTATCTGGACATACTCCGGGCGAATCCCGACGGAGACAGTCCTGTCGCCGCCGCGATTCTCGAACCGGACCGGCTTTCTGAACAACGGCCCGCCAAGCTCCGCCCCGCCGTTGACCTCGTACTGCACGAAGTTCATGCCCGGGTTGCCCAGGAACCACCCGCCGAAAACATCGTTCGGGTAGTTGTACAGACGGCGCGGGTTATCCCGCTGGACGATGACGCCGTCCTTCATCAGCGCAATTTCATCGGCCAGGGTCATGGCCTCGGTCTGGTCATGGGTCACGTAGATGATCGTCTGGTTGTGCTGCTTGCTCAGCCGCTTGAGCGCGGCCTTGAGCTGCACGCGCGAATTGACGTCCACATTCGTGATCGGTTCGTCAAACAGGATGATCTTGGGCTGGCGCGCCACCGCCCGCCCGACTGCAATCTTCTGGAGCGTCGCGTTGTCCAGGCCGCTGACATTCCGGTACAGCACGTCCTGCAGGCCCAGCACCTCCGCGACATCTTTGATGCGCCGGTCACGCTCCGCAGCATCCAGCTTATCCTCCAGCAGCGGCAGCTCGATGTTCCGGTAAACGTTAATCCCTTTGTAGACTACCGGGTACTGGAACACCATGCCGATATTGCGCTCCGCCGGAGATTTGGTGGTCACGCGCTCATTATCAAAGTACACCTCGCCGGAGGTAGGCGTCTCCAGGCCGGCAATAATGCGCATCAGGGTGGTTTTGCCGCAGCCCGATGGCCCCAGCAGGCAGGTCACGGCGGACGTTGGAAAGGTGATCGTGATATCATTGACCGCAACGACAGTCTCGCCGAAGGCCTTACGCAGTTTGTCCAGACGAATTTCTGCCATGGTTACACCCTTCCCTGCCCAATCCTGAACCCGCTCTCCGGATCAAAGATCACCAGCTTCTGTGGGTCAACGTGAACCACTACATCATCACCGTTCAGGAGGTGATCTTTGCGGTGGGGGAGGACTGACTCAAAGGAGAAGCTGTCCTTCTCCAGGTACAGCACCAGCTCACCGCCCAGGTCTTCCTGCAGGATAATCGTCGCCGGCGTGCTGAGCCAGTTCGGGGCGAGCGATTCGTTAACTGACAGGTCCTGCGGGCGGATACCGACCACAACTTCAGCAGGAGGCTGCCCGGCGCTCGTGAGGTCCACCGCAAAATCGAACAGCCTGGTATGGCATTCGTAACCGCTGCCGGCGCTGTGCAGGCTGCCTTCGAACAGAGTTGACTCCGGGAAGCCCAGGCTACGCATCGTCCAGGCATGCTGCGGATGGTCGAAAACATCCCGGGTGGATCCGTGCTCCGTGATCCGCCCCTCCGCCAGAACGGCGATCTCATCCGCCATGATCAGCGTCTCAAGCGCGTCGGACGTGGTGTAGATGAAGGTCGCTCCAAGCGTCTCACGCAGCCGGCGGAAGTCATCAAACAACTGCTCGCGCAGCTTGAAGTCCAGGCCGGTCAGCGGGTCATCGAAGATGAAAATCTCCGTATTCTTGACAATCCCGCGCGCGATAGCCACCCGCTGCTTCTCGCCGCCGCTGAGCTGGTCCGGCTTCTTCTCCAGCAGGTGCGTAATCTTGAGCAGCTCCGCCGTCCGCTCCACAGCCGGCCTGATCTTATCGCGCTGGCTTCCGGCCAGAGTCAGCGGGTAGGCAATGTTATCGAACACAGAATAGTGCGGGTACAGCGCGAACGACTGCGGGATGTACCCGATATTGCGCTCGCTGGGGATCACCCGGGTGGCATCCTCCCCGCGCAGCAGGACTCTGCCGCTGTCCGGCTTCTCCAGCCCGACAATCAGGCGCTGCAGGACCGACTTGCCGCTGCCCGGGCCACCAAAGATGACGGTAAACGTGCCGGCCTGAATCTGCAGGTCAACATTTTGCAGGATGTGCTTGCGCCTGTAGGACTTGCTGATGCCCTGAAGCTCAATCGCGTTCATCAGGTTAGCCTCCTCGTCCGATCTGCAGCAGGGATGGAACGATCTGGATACTGAAGGCAACCACCGAACCCAGAATCACGAATCCAATGAGCAAGTACTTCAGCGTCCGCGCAAGGTTTGCCTGGGGAGGGATGTTGCCGAAGATCATCTGGACCAGCGTTGTCCCGATCAGGATCAGCATGCCAATCCGGTAGACATCCCGGCTCCACTGCTGGGCGATGAGCAGCATACCCACCAGCAGCAGCCCGATCAGGATCGGCTGCATTCGCGCCGCAAATGGGGATTTCGCTCGCTGTTGCATTGTCTAGACCTCCCCGCGCACGGTGCCGAACGTCATGCCAACGAGCAGATACTTCTGGAAGAAGAAGATGGCGATGATTGGCGGCAGGATGTAGAGCGTCGTCAGTGTGGCGACAAAGGTCCAGTCCGTCCCCAGGTTGTTGGCGACGCCGATCATCAGGGCGGTAGGAATCATCGTTGTGGTCTTGCCGCCGATGATGAAGTTGACCAGGAACTCGTTCCACACAAAGATCAGGTTGAAGATGAAGGCCGCAATCAGGCCCGGGCGCACCTGGGGAAGGACGACCTTGAACATCACATGCAGCCGCGATCCGCCGTTGACCAGCGCCGTCTCGTCATAGCGGCGCGACACACCATCAATGAAGCCTTTCAGAATCCACACGGAGAAGGGGATGCTGAACATGGCGTAGAACAGCACAAGTGCCGGCCACGAGTCCTTCCAGCTAAATGCGGAGTACATCAGGAAGATCGGGACGACCGTCGCCGCGGCGGGCACCATGCGGATCGACAACAGGATGAACATCATGAAGCTCGTCCCCCGCGGCTGAAAGCGGGAGAAGCAGTACGACGCCAGGAAGGACACCAGGATGGCGATCAGCACCGCCACAATCGAGATCAGGAAGCTGTTAACGAAGTATTCCCCCACATTCTGGCGGGAGAAGAAATCGGTGTAATTCGCCAGGGTGGGCGGGAAAACGAACAGAGGTGGCGTCGCGAGAATCTGGTCCTTGGTCTTGAACGAAGCCAGCGCGATCCACAGGATGGGTGAAAAGAAAATCAACGCGATCACCCACAACAGAAGATGGTAAAGTCGGGTGCGTCCCTGGGTCACGATCACGCCTCCTCTGCCTGCTTACGATTGAGAATGAACAGATAGATGGACGTGAACGCGATGGCGGTGAGCAGCAGGATGACTGCCAGCGCCGAAGCCCAGCCGAGGTTGAAAGCCTCAAACGCCTTGCGGTACAGCACGATCGCGATCAGCTCAGTCGTGTTGCCGGGGCCGCCCCGGGTGAGCGAGAAGATCAGGTCCATCGTCTTGAACGAGTCAATCGTGCGCAACAGAATCCCCAGCATCAGGATGAACTTCCCGTTGGGCAGGATGACATAGCGGAATTTCTTAATCCAGGAGAGCTTGTCAATCTGGGCCGCTTCTAGCTCCGCCCGTGGCACCGATCCCAGCGCGGCCAGGGTGATGAGAATCATGAACGGCGTCCATATCCACACATCGACCGCCAGCGCCGCCCCGAATGCCGTGAGCCGATCCCCGAGGAGGTTAGGCGCCGCCTGGCCGGTGAGCAGCGAAATCACCCAGCTAATCACTCCGAAGGTGGGATCGTACATGAGCCGGAAAAAGATGCTGGCCGCAACCGGCGTGATCATCATCGGGGCAAAGATCATGGTCAGTGCCAGGCGCCGGCCCGGCAGTTTGGCGCTGCCCCAGAACAGCAGACCCAATAACAGGCCCAGCGCCGTTTCAATCGCAACGGTGCTAAAGACCCAGATCAGCGTCTTGCTGAAGCTGAGCCAGACGCTGTTATCGACAAGAATATCCGCAAAATTCGTGATCCCGATGAAGCGAGCGGGGCGCCCGCTGATCATCGAATAGTTGTAAAAGCTCAGCCCAACCATCCACAGCGTGGGGATGATGTTCCAGATGATGAAGAAGAGCAGCACCGGGACTAACAGCAAACTCGGCAGCGTCCGCTCACGCCGATCCAGGGCATGCCCTAGCTGAGCCCACCACGATAACTTTTGAGTGACCGATTTTCTCTGCGATCTGGATCCTATATGTTGCATCGGCTTTCCCGCCTTGTGACAGTCCTGGTTCACGAGCGTGATTAGGGCAGGAGTGGGCGGGGCAATCCGCCCACTCCTGTGTTGCCGGTGTTACAGTATCCTGCTCCCGCTTACTCCAACGTAATGTCGGCGCACTCCGCAGGAGGAGGAGTCTCGGTGCGGCCGTCGTTATACAGGATCTCCTGCTGTTCGCAGGCAATCCAGTTGAGGGTGTTCATGGCATCGGTGACCTGACCGGATGCAAAAGCGGTCCAGCCTTCCTGCTGGATGGCGAGCATTTCCGAGTAGGTCGGCTCATGCCAGAAGTCACGAGCGGTTTCTTCGGTCAGCATATCCTTGTACGCGCGGTTCCAGACCTGGATGTCGTCGTAGCCTTCGGAGTTCAGCGCGCCCGCGGTCGCCGGGTTGCCGCCCAGCTCGTTGAAGCGGATCTGCGTCTCGGGCAGGTACCACCAGTTCAGGAAGTCATGCACCACGCGCATATGAGCTTCGTCGTTGTTGGCGTTGATCACCCAGGGCTGGCCGCCGATTGACCAGATGCGCCGGACCGAGCCATCTTCCATGCGCGCGCCGGGCGGGACCACAACCATATACTTGTCTTCCGTGCCCGCCGGGATCATGCCAGCGCCCATCGCGGCCCACTGGAAACCGGAGAAGGCAATGTTCTGGGTGAACACATCAACCACATCGGGGATGCCGTAGTTGAGGGCGCCCGGAGGCTGGTAGTTCAGCCAGCGCTTGTTGATTTCCATGGCCTGAGCATTCACGTCGCTGTTCAGGATGCCATAGACATCGCCCGTCTCGGGGTTCCAGATATCGCCGCCCAGGGAGAAGATGAACGGGTAGAGGAACATGGTCATGAAGTCGTATTCCTTGGAATACTGCATGGCCGTTCCATACAGTCCCTCTTCGGGGCGGGTGAAGAAAGCGGCAATCTGCTCGAACTGATCGAAGTCAATGTCAAACCAGTCTTCGTAAGTCGCGGGCAGGGTCCAGCCATATTCGGCCTCAAAGGCAGCGCGCTCGTCGGGGTCAAGGAGCAGTTCCTTGTTGACATAGAGCACAACCACGTCGCCGGTTTCAGGCAGGCCCCAGATCGTCTGGGTTCCATCCGGGTAGTACATGTACGCCGACTGCACCACCGGGTCATACCACTCGATCTCGCCGTACTGAGGATAGCCGTCAGCGATCAGATCGCTGATGTTGACGATCCACCCGGGCTCAGCGAACGCACCCAGCCACTGGCTGTCGCTGATGATGATGTTGAATTCCTGGGAACCGGTCGCCAGGGAGGTGGCTGCCTTCTGGAACAGGTTCGAGAACGGCGCTTCCTGGAAGGACCAGTTCACGGTGTACCCGTAGTTCTCGAGCGCGTACGGAGCGAACTCTTCCTGGGCCAGGGTCACGGCCACCGAGCTGGGAATCCAGCCGCCGATACCGAGAATGGCCATATCGATGGTCTGCCCGCGGAGCGGGTGATCCCCTCCCTGGGCGAGGGCCAGGGTCGGCGTGAGTGCTATAGCCAGCACCATCAACACAAACAAGAACTTACGCATTCCACTCCTCCTGAGCTTATCGGACGTTTAGTGAAGCCACCCGCAGGGGCTTAACGTGAGACGCGCACCAGACAGCACACGCCCGTAGCCACAGGAAGGCACGCGCCTTCCCCCGTCATGGTTTCCGCACCCAGCGTCCTATGTGACGATGACAGGTAGCAACCGCTACTGCTGGCGAACATTGAGCGATTTCACTTCATAACCAGCATGACAGTGAAATGCAACGCTGACGATTGCGGATTGATCGAATATGCGCCGGAACATGCCAAACAGAATGCAGCAGGCAAATATCATTTCCCGCGCATCCACAATAGTCAGGAGATTGTTGAGGAGAGTTACCCTTACTATACCGATTTTCTGTCGAAGCGCAAGTGCAACCTGAGCAATTTGGCGCCTCTCCCCGCCCTGCTGGCGGAAAACGGCGCGCGGGCCGGTCTCGATCGCCGCTCCGGTGAATGCAACAATCTAAATGCGATAATCGCCCTCCATATTTCACAAATCGTGTGATATCTGCTCAAAGAGGTTGATTCCGATAAAATAATGTGATATTATTCACACAGAGACGTAGGTCTGAAGTACTTCTTGCTGTCGCATGATCGCTTGCCTGTACTATGGAGCGCAGTCGGATGGCATCTCTTCAGAACAATGCTCAGACCGAACGCCAGAATCGCATCGCGGAGCTGGTCCTCCGTAACAGCAGCGTAAGCATTCAGGATCTTGCAGAGCAGTTCAAGGTGAGCGCGATGACCATTCATCGCGATCTGGACGATCTTGAAGCGCAGGGAATCCTGCGCAAGGTTCGCGGGGGCGCCACCGCCCAGCCCACTTACCTCTTCGAGAGTCACCTCAACTACCGCCTCAATTCCCACCTGGAAGAGAAACAGGCGATTGCTGCGGCCGCCTTCAACCATATCGAGCCGGGCCAGGCCGTCATGCTCGACGACTCAACCACCGTGCTCACGCTGGCCCACAGGCTCGTGAGCATCTCGCACCTGACCGTCATCACGAACTTCCTGTCTATTGTGGAGCTGCTCCGCCCCTACCGGCAGATCAACCTGATCAGCCTGGGCGGCGACTACCTGTACCGCCACAATTCCGTCGCGGGCGGCCTGTGCGAGCAGATGATCGGCTGCCTGCGGGTCAATACGCTGTTCATGAGCTTTTCCGCTGTGGATGGCGGCCATGCTTTTCACCAGGAAGAGCCTATTGTGCGTATCAAGCGGGCCATGGTCAGGTCCGCCGCGCGCCGGATTCTGCTCGTTGACCACACCAAACTCGGCAAGCAGGCCCTGCGAGAAGCGGTGCCGCTCACGGATTTTGATCTGGTGATCGTCGATTCAGGCGCCGATCCGGAAAAAATAAGAAGTATTCAAGAGCTGGGGGTTCCTGTCGAAATCGCCCCGCTGGGACAGCGAGGCGGCGACAGTATCTGACGTCCGGGAGTTGCCGGCAGGAGTTCCAAAGGAGGGCAGGACGCACAGGAGTTTGTAGGGAGAGTTACGCTCGTCGGCGGTATTCACGGAGGTGAAACAGCCACATCAGACAGGAGAGTCCTCTGCAGCTACCCGCCGATCTTGCCGGCCGGGCGCAGAGCGAGGAGAGAGCAGATACGTGGCGGGCCGGGCGCTCACTGCGCAGGCCAGCCGCGTCAGGTCAGCAACGGCCCGGATGGGCAAAGTGAATGCCATTTCCTGGGGGGTGCAATCCTTCCCCCAGGAAGTGGCCGAGGACCCCCAGGCCACCTCAGAACATAGTTCACGAAAACCGCGAACCGTGTTTACGCAAGGTGGCCGTATTATGTTACTATTCCCGGCAGGGTTTCTCATAATGTGAGGAAGCGCTATGGCTATTGCAATCGGGTGCGATGAAGCAGCCTTTGAACTCAAAGAGGCCATTAAAGCCTATCTGGTTGAACAGAAACAGGAAGTGGTTGACATGGGGGTGTACGACACGACCCCCGTGCTCTACCCCGATATCGCGCTGAAGGTGGCCACCGCAGTTGCCGATGGCCAGTTCGAGCGCGGCATCCTGATCTGTGGGACCGGCCTCGGCATGGCGATCACGGCCAACAAAGTCCCCGGGGTGCGGGCTGCCACCTGCCACGATGTCTACTCTGCGGAACGCTCCCGCAAAAGCAATAACTGCCAGATCCTGACCATGGGCGCGCGGGTTATCGGCGTTGAGCTGGCTAAGACGGTGGTCAAGGCCTGGCTGGAATCGGAGTATGAGGGCGGCCGTTCGGCGCCAAAAGTCCAACGGATGATTGAGATTGATGAGATGTTTCATGCTGCCCGTGGCGGCGGAAAGGCAGGAGAATAGCGATGCAGCGTCTCATTAACGACCCGAATCTGGTAGTGGATGATATGCTCAAGGGCTTTGTCCTGGCCCATCCTGATCTCATTGCAACCACTGATAATCCACGGGTGCTGAAGTACAAGGGCACGCCCGTCGCGGGCAAAGTCGGCATCGTCACCGGCGGCGGTTCCGGCCACAAGCCGGCTTTCATCGGCTATATCGGGCGCAACATGGTAGATGCCGTTGCCGTCGGCGAAATCTTCAGCTCTCCTTCTGCCAAAGCGTTCTATGATGCTTTCAAGGTAGCCGACAGCGGACACGGCGTCGCCTGCCTGTACGGCAATTACGCCGGCGACAACATGAATGTCAAAATGGCGATCCGCATGGCGGCCAAAGACGGCATCGAAGTCAAGACCGTGGTCGCCAATGATGATGTGCCCTCCGCCCCCAGGGATGAGGCGGATAAACGGCGCGGGGTCGCGGGCGAGGTCCTGATGTGGAAGGTCGGCGGGGCCAAAGCCGCCGCCGGCGGCTCTCTGGACGAAGTCATCGCTGCCGCGCAGAAGGCCATCGACAACACCCGCAGCATCGGCGTCGGGCTGACGCCGTGCACCATCCCGGCGGTGGGTCACCCTAACTTCAACATCGAGCCGGGCAAGATGGAGCTGGGCATCGGCCATCATGGCGAGCCGGGCATCGCCGTCACCGAGCTTAAGCCGGCGGACGAAGTGGCGCAGACGATGGTTGAGGTCGTGCTGCCTGATCTGCCGTTCGCCAGCGGGGACGAGGTAGTGGTCCTGATCTCCGGGCTGGGCGCAACCCCCGTGATGGAGCTGTACATCCTCTTCAACCGGGTGGCCGAGCTGCTCAACGAGAAAGGGATCACGATCTACAAGCCGTATGTGGGCAACTTCTTCACCTCGCTGGAGATGATGGGCGCCACTCTGACCATTATGAAGCTCGACGCCGAGCTGAAGACTCTGATTGATATGGACGCCGATTGCATGGGCCTCACCCAGTTCAAGCGAGGGGCATGATGGACCGTTTTCCGAGCAGCGCGGGCCGCGATATCGTCCTGAGCCTGATCCGGACCATCCAGGACAACGCCGCCTATCTGAGCGAGATCGACGGCGCCATCGGCGACGGCGATCACGGCATTAACATGAACAAAGGCTTTTCGCTGGCGGAACAACGCCTGCCACAGGGGCCGGTGGCGCTGGCTGAGGGCCTGTCCATCCTGGGCGATACGCTGCTGACCGATATCGGCGGCTCAATGGGGCCGCTGTACGGCATGCTCTTCATGGATATGGGGGATGCCTGCCAGGATCAGGAGACTATTGACAGCGCCACGTTCCTCGCCATGCTGCAGGCGGCGTTGGCCGCGATCCAGTCCCTGGGGGACGCCAAAGTGGGCGATAAGACGCTGCTGGATACGCTGGTGCCCGCGCTCGACGCCTTTGAGGGCGCGGTCAGAAACGGCGAGTCGTTCGCGTCCGCCCTGGCCAGCATGGCCGCCGCCGCTGAGGCGGGCAAAGAGGCGACGCGGAATATGGTCGCCAAAATTGGGCGTGCCAGCCGGCTGGGCGAGCGGTCGCGCGGGCATCTTGACGCCGGGGCAACTTCCTGCAACCTGCTGCTCCAGGCATTCGCTGCTTCGATCACGGCGCTGCTGAACTCCGAATCCACCTGAAGCGCGGCGCCTCAGGCCAACATGCCCCACCCGGCATCAGCACATCACCAGGTGGGGCTGTCCTTATATCACCGCTCTGCCTGAACCTGAAGTTGCGCCAGGGGTCATCGCTCAGCGAAGGTGCGGCGGCCGGCCCCTCCCTTTTGACGATTTTCCGGCTGCGACGCTGCCGAAAGACAAAAACGCGGCAGAGGAGGAGCATCTCTTCTCTGCCGCGCCAACAGCTCTTTGAACGCCCCTCGAAAGGGGCTGCCCGCGCTAGAACTTCTGCGTATCCGGCCCGAAGTGCCGCAGGAGGACCAGCGGCTCGATGCCGGTGTTTTCCACCGTGTATCCGGCGCGCGCCACTTCATCGGTGACGAAGAACTCGTCCTGCGTAACCTCTCCGTAATGGATCATGATCGGGGAGTGGACCTTATGGACGCCGAGCTTGCCATCACCCTGCGCGACATGCACGCCGCACGGCCCGTTGTCCTTGATGGTCACCTTCACGCCGGGCTGGACAGTGAGTTCCTTCGCGCTGAACACATCCTGACCGAGCGACTTGCCGTAGATGATCCACTTGTCGGTGTAGCCATCACCGGACTGCGCCGTATCGACGACGCCCGGCAGGTGATGGTTCTGGCGGATGTTCGGGCTGCAGTTCGGCTCCCAGTCAATCAGGCCGATGATGTAATCCAGGTCCTTCTTCTTTTCCTCCGGCACATCCTTGACCAGCATATCGTACGGGACAACCTTGCCCTGGACGATGGACTGGAACATGGCGAAAGTGTCGGTGCCCCACTGGATCTCATACGTCACCAGTGAGCCAGGGGCATGCAGGATGCCGGGCGGGGTGAACCAGCCTTCCCCGACCGGGAAGATGTAGGCCTTTGAGTACTTGAGGATGCCGTTATCGCCCTTATCCCAGTTCTCCAGCGCCCGGGCGACATCGTCCTTGGTGGTGCCAGGCTCAAAGCCGAAGAAAGTGTAAGGGAAATCGTTCAGGCGCTGGTTGTACTGCGGAGGGAAGTAGTAGGCTTCTGGCTTCTGGACTTCGCCGACCAGCGCCGCGTGTTCGGTGCGGGGGTGGAGATGGAACGGCAGCGGCCCCTGGTTGTCAAACAGCTTGCCGAGGGTCGGCCAGCGGCCGTACTTGTTGTAGCGCTCCGCGCCGATGATTGCCGGCTTCTCGTCTACCGCGTCCTTCAGCGTGAACCGCGACCCATCAGGCCCCAGCACATAGCTCAGACCCTCATCATGCGGCGTCGCCGGGCCGTTGGCCGGCCGGGTGGTAGAGCACAGCCAGCGCTCATCCAGCCCGCCCCGCTCCGCTCCCAGCGCGTACAGGTCTTCTTCCGCCAGCCGAATCCGGCGCCCGGGGACTGCGAATGTACGGGGAACCCAGCACGGCAGCATGTGGAGGATGCCCGCGCCAGCATTAAGTGCTTGGTCCAGTTTCTGTGTGATGGTCATTGTTATGCTCTCCATTATGAATGTGAAACTATTGCCAGACGACACGCCGGTGGCCTGACCGGTAGTGAAGTCTACTTGATGATCCCGATCTTCTTCCGGTCAATGGTCACAAACACCGCGCCGATGAGGACGACACCCTTGACGATATTCTGAATGTACGGGTCAACGCCCATCATATTCATCCCGTTGCTCAGGATGGTGATGATGAAAGCGCCCAGGATCGTCCCCTGTACGGAGCCGACGCCGCCGGTGAGCGGCGTGCCACCCACAACAACCGAAGCGATGACATCCAGCTCAAGCCCTTCACCAAGCTGGGCGGTGGCGGCATACACGCGGGCGCTCTGCAGCGTGCCGGCCAGGCCGCACAGCAGGCCCAGCATCGTGAAGTTGAGGAGCTTCACGCGGTCAACCTTAAGCCCGGTCAGAATGGAGACCCGTTCGCCGCCGCCGACCGCCCGCACTTCACGGCCAAATACCGTGTAGTTGAAGATGATGTAGACCGCGATCGCGATGAGCAGGACGATGATGGCCGCATGGGGGATGCCGTCTGTACGGCCGGCAAAGGTCTGCAAGAAAGGCATGTTGGTGATCTCGACCGGCGCGCCGCGTGTGAAGTACAGCACCAGCCCGCGATACGCGACCAGCGTGCCCAGCGTGACCATGAACGAAGGCACCTTGCCCTTGGCGAAGATCAGGCCGTTGACCAGCCCGGCAATAGTGCCAATGAGGGCCGCAGGCAGGACGGCCAGCACGCCCAGGTCTTTGGCGAAAATCGCCGCCGCCAGCGCCGTCAGCGCGACGATCGACCCCACGGAGAGATCGATCGATCCCGCGATGATGACGAACGTCATACCCAGCGAGACTGTCAGCAGGACGGCCGCCTGCTGCAGGACAATCATCGCGTTATTGAAGGTCAGGAAGCGCGGTGACATGGCGGCAAACACGGCGCACAGCGCCACAAACAGGATGATGGGGAAATAAGCCTTCAGGGAAAACCGCCTCTTTCGCCCCTCACTCTGTTCACTGACCACATCCGGGGTTGCTGCATCTTTGGTCATGGCTCAGTCCTACCAGATCGTGTGATACCAGTGCAAAACAGCCGGGAACGCATCAGATCATGTAGCTGATGATCTCCTCTTCGGAAGGAAATTCATCATGATCGAATATCTTACTGACCTTCCCCCTGCGGAGAATCGCGATCCTGTCGCTGTTCCCGATGAGTTCCGGGAGGTCTTCACTCAGCATAATGACGGATACACCCTGCTCAGCCAGGCGACGGATCATGTCGTAGATGTGCATTCTTGCGCCAACATCGACGCCGCGCGTGGGATTGTTGAGCAGCAGGATGTCTGGCTTCGCCGCGATGCATTTGCCCAGCACAACCTTCTGCAGATTGCCGCCGCTGAGCGCCGTACAGGGCACGTTAGGGCTTTCCGCCTTAATCAGCAGGCTGGGCATAAGCTCGGCAACCATTCGCTTCTCTTCCGCCTGGTCGATCATCGGACCCTTGCGGGGGATAGCCGCCATAGTCAGATTCTCCCGGACGGAAAATTCCATGATCAGCCCTTCCCGTGTCCGTTCGCCGGGCAGGTAGGCGATTCCCGCCCCCCAGGCATCGAACGGGCGGCGCGGCCTGTACTCCCGATTGCCCAGGCGCATCGTCCCGCTCTGCGGCGCGACATCTCCATTCAGGACACTGAGCAAGGCTTCACCCCCGCCGCCCTGCAGCCCGCCAATTCCCAGCACCTCACCGCGGTACAGATTCAGATCGATGCCGTACAGTTGGCCGGGGACAGCAACAGCATTCAGGGTGAGGATCGGCTCCTGTTCGGGCGCGTACTGTCTGGTCGGCGGGTAGATATGCTTCCCGATCTCACGGCCCACCATCAGGTTCTCGATCTCGTCATTAGAGAGCTGGCCGCGTTCATAATTACCTACCCAGCGGCCATCCTTGAGGATCGTGATTTCGTCAGCCAGCTTCTCGATCTCATCAAGATGATGCGAGATGTAGCCAACAGCAATATCATGGTTCCGCAGCGAATCCACAGCGCGAAAGAGCGTCTCGATCTCCCGCGTGCTCAAATAAGCGGTCGACTCATCGAGCAGCAGCACCTGCGGCTCGTAAGACAGCGCGCGCGCAACCTCCAGGACCTTCAACCGGCCCAGATCAAGGCTGCTGAGCGGTTCATCAACGCTGATTCCGGCGTCAATGCTATCCAGAATGCGCTGGGCTTCCTGGCGCAGCTTCTTCCAGCGGGTAATGCCAAGGGGACCGGCGTACTTCTGCATCCGGTCGATGAAGATATTTTCCGAAATATCCAGTGACGGGTTGATCGTGATTTCCTGAAACACCAGGGCTACGCCGGCGGCCTGCGCTTCCTGCATGGATTTTGGCGCATAGGGCTTGCCGCTGATCGTCATCTCACCCTGATCCATGGGGATGGCCCCGGCGCAGATCTTGAACAACGTGGACTTGCCTGCCCCATTTTCCCCAACGAGCGCATGCACCTTCCCCGGCTCGAGGATGAATGAGACATCAACCAGGGCTTTGGTTGCGCCAAAGCTCTTGTGGATTTGCAACGCTTGCAGACGCACCAGAACACCTCCGGAACTTCAGGATGTGAAGGGGGGCGAATTGTCCCCGCCCCCCTCGCTTATGGAGCCTAGTTGCTGTACTGCAATTCAAACGATGCAGCAGGAGCATCCGGGGTGAGGAACCGGGAGTGCGCGTACCAGTCATATTCCGGCACGCCGCCCGGGAAGTCCGCCCGGAACTGCGCCACGGTGTCGATCGTCAGCGGCAGCAGGTTCAGCTTCACATTCGCCTGGTCCGCCGGCACCTCGATCCCGTTCAGATAGTCGTACATCATCACCATCGCGAAACCGCCCTGCAGCCAGTGCCCGCCAATGTCGAACAGCAACTCGCCGGACTCGACCGCATCGACGTTCTCCTGGTTCAGGTCCATGCCCACCACCAGCACGTCCACACCGGGAACCTTGCCCGCCTGACGGAGCGCCGCAATCACGCCCGTCGCCGTCCCACCGTTGGCCGCCCACACACCCTTGATGTCCGGATTGCCCTGATACAGCGACTCAAACGCCGTCTGCGACTCGTCGCGCACAAAGTTGCCGTTGACTATGCCCGCAACCCGCACCTCAGGATGCTCGCTCAGCGCACGATCCAGCCCCGCATGACGGTCAATCGCCACCGACGTGCCCGGCGTGCCATCCACGACCCCGATGACCTTCTCACCCGCTTCGTTAAGCTCCATCGCGTCGAACAGGGCAATCGCCATCGCGTACCCCGCCGCTTCGTCGCTGGGCCCCACAAACGCAATGTAGTTCGGATAGTTCGGGTCCTGCGGCGCCACGTTCTCCAGATAGACGTCCGTCATGATGATCGGAATGCCCGCCATCGCCGTGTCATTGAGCGCCTTCATCCCTGTCGCCCAGTACGGCACGTGGATGATCCCATCCACCCCGCGAGCTACCAGGTCCTCAATCGAACGCGCCATCTGATCGGCGTTGTTGTCCGCGTTCAGCACAATCAGGTCCACGCCAAACGCATCCGCGCCTTCCTGCATGAACGTCACGTAGTTGTTCCAGAACTGCGCATCCAGCGTCGGCACGATTGCACCAACGACGAAGTCGTTCTCGGGCACGACGATCGCCCCCGGAGCAGCGCTGTACTGCAGCTCGAAGGTAGCAGCCGGCGCGTCCGGAGTGAAGACGCGCGAATGTGCCCGGAAGTCATATTCCGGCACGCCGCCCGGGAAGTCCGCCCGGAACTGCGCCACGGTATCGATCGTCAGCGGCAGCAGGTTCAGCTTCACATTCGCCTGGTCCGCCGGCACCTCGATCCCGTTCAGATAGTCGTACATCATCACTATCGCGAAACCGCCCTGCAGCCAGTGCCCGCCAATGTCGAACAGCAACTCGCCGGACTCGACCGCATCAACGTTCTCCTGGTTCAGGTCCATGCCCACCACCAGCACGTCCTCGCCAGGTACCTTGCCCGCCTGACGGAGCGCCGCAATCACGCCCGTCGCCGTCCCACCGTTGGCCGCCCACACACCCTTGATGTCCGGATTGCCCTGATACAGCGAC
>WBZO01003201.1_pt1 | contig 19649 bp, 22 predicted proteins | sample 5204261 | NCBI WGS metagenome assembly WBZO01 (sample SAMN12412400, study PRJNA552823) | activated sludge metagenome | isolation source: activated sludge from anammox sidestream of wastewater treatment plant... | place: USA: North Carolina | collected 2017-09
CAGCATGGCCCTGCGGGGCGCGGGGGCGCGGGGGCGCGGGGGCGCGGGGGCGCGGGGGCGATAGTCAGCGCGCCGGGCGGCGGGGCGTCGCCAGCTGCGCGATCGTGCGGCGGACGGCGTCGCGCGTGTCGGGCGGTGCCGTCGCGGGATCGGCGGGACCGACGAGGATGACGAGGGCGCTGACCATCGTGCGCGCCTCGTGCAGGAGGACGGTGTCCTGCGTGGCCTCGGCCCGCGCGGCGATGCGACGCCAGACGGCGAGCTGCGCGGGGGCCTGACCGTCCTCGCCGTACCAGCTCGCGAGCGTGCGCAGCGCCTTGATGTCGTCGTCGGTGCCCGCGGCCGTGAGCAGATCCTCGACGGACTCCGCCCGCATGCCGAGCGCGCGCCGGACATGCGCCCTCGCCGTGCGCGCGGCACGCAGATCCGGCACGTGCTCGAGCGCGACGCTGTAGACGCGCTCGGCTTCGCGGAGGTCACCGCGCCGTGCGCGGAGCGCGCCGAGGCCGAGGTAGGCCTCGTCGCACAGCGGGTCGAGAGAGAGAGCCTCCATGTAGCGACGGAGGGCCACCTCCTCCTCGTGCGCGAGCTCGTGGCTGCGCGCGATGCGGACGAGCTCGAGGGCGCTCGACGCATGCGCCGGCCGCGCGCTGCCGAGGAGCGCCCCGACGAGGGCGATAGTGCAGGCGGCGGCGGGCAGCGCGGGCAGGACACGCCCCATCGCCACCAGCTTAGCGCTCGGCCCCGGGTCTTCGCTATCGTCGGGGGCGTGAGCGGACCGCGGCAGCTGGACGTCGTCGCGACGGTCGAGTCGCCAGACGTGATCGTGAGCCCGTTCACCGGCGAGCGCGCGGCCTTCTTCCACGTCGAGATGGTCGAGGTCGTCACCGGCGGGGCCGAGCACTCGCTCGGCGAGGTGATGATCGGCGACGTCGTCCTGCTGCACGTCGCCGAGCTCGGCACGGACGTCGCCGTCGTGGTGCGCCGCGCGGTCATGCGCCTCGTCGGCCCGCGCGGCGCGGGCGTGCCGCTCGACTCCCTGCCGCGTCCGCCCCCAGAGGCGATACCGCTCCTCGGGCGGGCGCGCGGCCGCGGAGCTCCGTGCTTCCGCGAGCACGCGGTCCGGCGCGGCGCCGCGCTCCGCCTGCGGGCGATAGTGGACGCGGGCGGCGCGGGCGGCGCGGGCGGCGCGGCGGGCGCGGCGGCGGCACCCGAGGCCTACTCGGGATCGTCGGTCGTGCGCCCGCTGCGGCTCGTCGTGCGCGACGACCTCGCGCCGGTCACGCTCGACGAGGTGCTCGCGGGCGCATGACGCGACGACGGCTGACGCGATGACGGCGGGCTGCTGGCGCGCCGGCGCTCGATCTTCTCCTTCGCGAGCCGAGTGAACTCCGCTTGCAGCTCGTCGAGCTCCTGTTCGGTCAGCTCCTCGGCGGTGAGGAGCGCGTTCCGCGCGGACCGGTTCGCGCGAATGAGCTCGTCGAGCTTGAGATGGATCGCGTGCGAGTCGCGGTTTTGCGTGTTCTGGATGAGGAACACCATCAGGAACGTGATGATCGTCGTCCCGGTGTTGATCACGAGCTGCCACGTGTCCGAGAAGTGGAACAGCGGACCGGTGATGCCCCAGATCACGATGACGCCGACGGCGGCGGCGAAGGCCCAGGGGTGGCCGACGCCGTGCGCGGTCCGGTTCGCGACCTTCCGGAAGACCTCGTTCGAGGCGTACGGGCCCTTCTTGATCAAACGCGACACAGCGTGGCCGCCCGGTCCGTGCGCTCGCGCTCGCGAGCGATGCGCATTTCGTTCGTGCCATGAGAGATCGTGCGCCGACGTCGGCGGCCGGGCTCTTCGGCAGCGATGCCGCGGTCGCGATCAGGCGCGGTCACCCGGTCGGTCCTCGCTCGTCCCGCGGCCCCTTGTTTCGCGGCGATTCGTTCGTCCATCGCGACCTCCGGCGAGCGTGCGGCAAGACTCGTGCGCAGCCCGGTGCGTGGTCGCGCTCTGCGGCACGAATGTTGAACCCTCGTTCGTCGGACCACGAAAGGAGCCTGCGATGGCAGTGCCGGTTCAAGTCACTTTCCGAGACATCGCTCCCTCGGACGCCCTGACGGCTCACGTCGAACGCCGCGCGGCGAAGCTGGAGACGTTCAACGACCGCATCATCAAGTGTCACGTCATGCTGGAAGCGCCTCATCGGCACCACAAGCATGGCAAGCGGTATCACGTGCGCATCGACATGCAGATCCCCGGCAAGGAGCTCGTCGTTTCGAAGAACCTGGATGACAACAAGGAGGATCTCCACGCGGCGCTGGACGACGCATTCAGCGACGCCGAGCGTGTCCTCGAGGACTACATGCGTCAGGTGCAGGTCGACATGAAGACCCACGTCCGTCCCCCGCATGGCGTAGTCGCGAAATTGTTCCACGACCGGGGCTATGGCTTCATCGAAGCGGAGGACGGACGCGAGATCTACTTCCACCAGAACAGCGTGCTCGACGGGAAGTTCGCCAAGCTGCAGATCGGCATGAAGGTTCGTTTCGCGGAGGAAGACGGGGACAAGGGCCCACAGGCAAGCACCGTCCACGTCAATCACAACATCTGATCCACGCCGAGCGCGGCAGCGTCAGACGGGCGGGGCGGAACAGGCGCCCACGAGCGCCTCGACCGCCCCCGCCAGGGGGAGCTCCTGCCGGTCGCGCCCGTGACGGAGCGCGACGCGACGGGAGTCGCGATCACGCGGGCCGACGACTGCGACGAGGGGGACGAGGTCGTCGTGTGCCCGCTTGATGCGCGCGGCGAGGGGGACGTCGCGTGCGTCGACCGACGCCCGCAGATCGCGCGCGCCGAGCGATTCCGCGACCTCGCCCGCATAGGGCGATAGTGGCGGCGCGACCGGCAGCACGCGCACCTGCTCCGGCGAGAGCCACGGCGGGAGCCGCCCGCCGCCGCGTTCGAGCAAGAGGCCGAGGAAGCGTTCGAAGCTCCCGAGCATGGCGCGATGGAGCATCACGAACGGGAGGCCGAAGCGCTCGGGCAGCACGAAGTCGAGCTGGACGGTGCCGCACTGCCAGCGGCGTCCGCGCGCGTCTTCGAGCACGAGCTCGAGCTTCGGTCCGTAGAACGCCCCGCCGCCGGGGACGACCGAGGGCTCGAGACCGGCCGCACGGACTGCGCCCGAGAGCGCAGATTCGGCGCGGTCCCAGAGGGCATCGCTGCCCGCCCGGACGTCGGGCCTCAGCGCGAGGACCGCCTCGATGTGCTCGAACCCGAGCGCGGCGTAGAGCGAACGGACGCGGGCGACGAACCGCGCGATCTCCTCGTCGACGTCGCGCTCCGCGCAGAACACGTGGCCGTCGTCCTGGGTGAACTGCCGGAGGCGGAAGAGCCCGAGCAGCTGGCTCTTGCGCTCGTTGCGGTGCACGACGCCGAGCTCGCTCAGGCGGATCGGCCGCCCGTCGCGCCGGCCCTCACGGCTTCGAACGATCTGGATCGCGCCGGGACAGCTCACCGGCTTCAGCGCGGCGCGATCGACGCGCATCATCGCCCCGGCGAACTTCTCCCAGTGCCCGCTGCGGTCCCAGATTTTGCGCGCCATCACCTGCGGCGTGCGGACTTCCTCGTAGCCGTCGGCGCGTACGACGCGGCGCACGTGCTCCTCGAGCGCGCGCACCACGATCAGCCCGCGCGGATGCCAGAACACGGCGCCCGGCGCCTCTTCTTGGAGGTGAAAGAGATCGAGCTCTCGCCCGATCCGTCGATGATCGTCTCTCTCCGACATGACTTCGCTCCTCGTGTGCCCCGCGCGGGAGGGACGGCAGAGGAGGCGGGCCCGGAAATGAGCGAGACGCCCTCTCGACCGGTCTCCCGGCGGGGCGTCTCTGGTTTCGTGATCGGTCTCGGTCGTCCGCGACTCACACGTCTCCACGCCCGCCGGCGGCGGTCGTGGTCGTCGTGGAGCGGGACGCGCGAGACATGGTCCTCAACCTGGTTCGCGCCGGGCGGATGTCAAGGTCACAGCGCGAACGGATACGTCTCCGGCGCTTCGCCGCCGATCCAGCCCGGACCGGTCTCGAGCGGCTCGACGGCGGAGGTATGGTCGAGGTGGATCACGGCGTCGAACTGGTCTCCGAGCCGCGCGCCGAACCAGTGGCTCGCGCGCTCGGTGTCGGGGCGATAGACGACGCCGATCGCGCGCTCGAGCCGCTCGTGGCGCAGCTCGGAGGGCAGATGTCCGTCGGCGTCCGGCAGGAGCATGAAGCGAGGCACGCCGGTGGCGTGGAAGATCGCCTCGAAGCTGCCGGCGATGGCAGGGCGGATCCGCTTCACCTCGGGCGGCCGGTCCCATGCGGGCGCGGCGGTCACGGTTCCGTCGTACGTCGTGAAGCCCACGAGGAACGCGTCGCGTCCGTAGCGTTCGCGCGCGAGCTGCCCGACGTTGAGCTCGCCGAGGCTGCCCATCTCCGTGGCGCGCGCATCGCCGAGATGGGAGTTGTGCGCCCACACCACGATCTTGCTGGCGCGTCCGAGCCGATGATCGAGGTGCTGCACGAGCGTGCCCAGCGTGTCGATCATGTGTCGATCGCGGAGGTTCCACGTCGTCGCCGAGCCCCCGAACATGTTCCGGTAGTAGGCCTCCGCGCTCTTCACGAGGCGCGCGTTCTGCTCGGCGTAGAAGAGCGCGTCGTCGTCGACGCCCGAGGCCCGCGCCGTGAGCATCCGCTGGCGGAGCTCGTCGACTTGCTCCGTCGCTTGTCGCTCGCAGCTGTCGCCGAGCCCGAGCCCGACGTGCGACGCGTACCGCGACGTGTCCTCGTCGAAGCGGCGGAAGCATTCGTAGCGCGCTCTCGCGCGCGCGGCCGCATCCGGGTCCACGGAGTCGAGGTAGCGCACGACGTGCTCGATCGACGTGTACATGCTGTAGAGATCGAGCCCGTAGAATCCGACCTCTCTCTCGTCTCGCCGCAGCGCGCGCATCCGCTCGACGAAGGAGGCGACCTCGCGGTTGCGCCACATCCAGGCGGGGAACCTCCCGGCGAAGCCCGAGAGCGCGGCCGCGGCGTCGCGATCCACCCCGCCGCCCGCGACGTACTCGTTCACGCGGAGCGCATCCGGCCAGTCGGCCTCGACCGCGAGCGCATCGAAGCCGCGCTCCAGCATCAGCCGCTCGGTGATGCGCGCGCGATCGCGATAGACCTCGTGGCTGCCGTGCGTCGGCTCTCCGAGGAGCACGAAGCGTGCGTCGCCGATCGCGTCGAGCAGCGCATCGTGCTCGCGCTCGCCGCCGTCGAGCGCGACGAGCGCGCTGCCGATGCGGTCCTCGATCGTCCTTCCCCTGCCCATGGCCGCTGCTCCTGCTCTCACCGACCGCGGAGCGCGACGCGGTAGATCGCTCCGCCCGCGCTCGTGACGTACAGCGCGCCGTCCTGCGGCGAGATCGCGAGCCCGGTCGGGGAGACCGAGGCGTCGCGCGCGTCGCCGAGCGTCCAGGACCAGTCGCCGCCTCGATACGTGCCGTCGCTGCCGGCCCCGAAGACGACCTCCGCAGGCGACGTGAGCGAGCCCCAGACGACGTCGTGGCCGGTCGACTGGTCGCCGGGATGCGAGCCGCGGCGGGCGACGAACCCGCCCTCGCTCCACTTCGCCGGCAGGGCGAAGGGCGCGCCGGGCTGGGGGAACGCCATCGCGGATGCGGCCGACCCGCGCGGCAAGCGGACGACGGTGTCGTCCGAGGCGAGCGCGCGCACGCCCTCGTCGTCGAGCGCGACCATCCGGCGACGGCCGTGTCCGATGGCGACCGGTAGCCTCGTGCCCTGCTCGACGCGGTCGCCGTCCTTCCATGCGGTGGGGGAACCCGGGACGAGCTTCGCGAGCTCGAAGCTCTTGATGACGGAGTTGGAGACGTAGAGGCGCCCGTCCCAGACCGCGAGCGGACGCCGAGCGCCGGGATCCGAGTCCGGGATGCCCGTGACGACGAGCTCGCCGGTGCCGCCTCCGGCGATCGCCGGATCGTAGCGCCAGCGTCGAACGCTCCCTGGCGTCCTGCAGTACAGCGCGTCGTCGCCCATGCGGCACTCCTGGCCTCCGGTCGCTCCGGTCTTCGCCCAGGCGACGGTCTCGGGAGGTCCGGGCGAGAAGACCCCGTCGTGATCGACGTCGCGGAAGCGACGGATCTCGCCGCTGCTGTTCACCGTGAGGAGGTCGCCGGCCCGCGCGAACGTGATGCTCCGCAGCTCGCCCTGTCCGTAGGCGACCACGCGCACGCAGAGGCCGTCGGCGGCGTAGAGGAGATCCGGCGGAAGCGTGTGAGGGCCGCAGGCGGGGGCGCGCTCGACCGAGGGCGCTGGCGCGGTCGAGACTCGCGCCGCCTGCGTCTCGACTGCGGTCGGCTCGACGGGGCGCGGGCGTTCGTTCGCGCAGGCTGCGAGCGCGAGGGCGGCCGCCGCGAGCGCGACCGTCCAATCAGCGGCGCGGCGACTCATCGGGTCACCGCACGCGGATGCGGCTCGTGACGTCGACCACGCCGCGCACGGACTCCGCGATGTGGACGGCGCGCTCGCGCTGGCGGCGGTCGGGCACCGAGCCGGTCAGCGTGGCCTCACCGTGGTGCACGACCACCTCGAGCTCCCGCGCGTCGACCCATCCGTCGTCCGTGAGCATGCGGCAGATGTCGTCGTGGATCCGCTCGTCACGCCGCTGCCAGTTGCGCGGCCCGCGCGGGCGCGAGAAGGCCGGCTCGCCGAGATCGATGCGCGCGACCCCATGCGGGGCAACTTCGCCCTGCGCGTAGTGGTCGGGCATGCCGAAGCCCTGCTGTCCGAAGCTCTCGTAGGGCTGGTCGCGGATGGGCAGGTCTTCGCCCTCGAGATCGCCATAGGCCCTGGTTCGCGGGGTCATGCGATCGCCCGTGCAAGGTGCGTTCCGCCGCGTGCCCGGCCGAGCTCGTCTTTCGCTAGAGTGGGCGCGTGATGCCCCCCGTCGTGCTCCTCCACGCGTTCCCCCTCTCCGGCGAGATGTACCGCGCCGATGTCGCCGCGCTCTCGGGGCGGATGCGCATCGTCGCCCCGACGATGCGGAGCACGTCGATCGACGGCATGGCCGACGACGTCGCTGCCTTCCTCGATCGCGAGGGGATCCGGGAGCCGGTGGTCGTCGGCGGCATCTCCATGGGCGGCTACGTGTCGCTCGCGTTCGCGCGCCGTCATGCGGGACGCTTGCGCGGGCTCGTCCTCGCCGACACGCGCGCGGAGCCGGACACGCCGGAGGCGCGCGCGAGCCGCGACGCGGGGATCGCACGCGTGAAGGGCGGCGACCTCGCCGGGTTCGTCGACGGTCTCCTCGACAAGCTCGTCCTGCCGGAGCACCGTGAGGAGGTGCGCGCGCTCGCCATGAAGCAGCCGCCGGAGGCGGTGGTGGACGCGCTCGAGGCGCTGCGCGATCGGCCGGACGCAAGGCCGGGGCTCGCGGCGATCCGCGTGCCGACCCTCGTCGTCGTCGGCGATCGGGACGTGCTCACACCGCCGCCTCACTCGGAGGCGATGAAGTCCGCGATCGCGGGCGCGGAGCTCGTCGTCATCGAAGGCGCGGCGCACCTCTCGAACATCGATCGGCCGAGCGAGTTCCGTGCAGCGCTCGCGTCGTTCGTGGGTCGTCTCTGACATGCTCGCGGGCAGGCTGCCGAGCACGACCGCGATGGTCGTCGCGTGCGCACGGGGCATCGACGGCGTGCCCGACGACGTCTCGCACCGCCTCGTGCCGAGGTCCATCGCGCGCCCCCTCGAGGCGACGCTCCGCGTGGCGTCGTTCGGCCTCGTCCCGCACATCGTGGGGCGAACGAACGCGATCGACGAGGTCGTGCGCGAGCGTCCGGCGCCGCAGCTCGTCATCCTCGGCGCGGGCCTCGATGCGCGCGCGCATCGCCTGCCCGAGCTCGCCGGCACGACGGTGTTCGAGGTCGATCACCCCGCGACGCAGGCGTACAAGCGCCCGCGCGCGATGACGTTCCCGATCACCGCGCGTGCCGTTCGCTACGTCGCCGTCGACTTCGAGCGGGACGATCTCGGCGAGCGACTCGCCGAGTCGGGCCAGACCACGGACGAGCCGACGTCGTGGATCTGGGAGGGCGTCACCATGTACCTCACGCGCGAGGCGGTGGGCGCTACGCTCTCCACGATCGCCGCTCTCTCGGCAAAGGGGTCGACGCTCGTGCTCACCTACGGCACGCCGGAGCTGTCCTTCGGCTCGCCTGCGATGCGCGCGCTCGGCCCGTTCGTCCGTCCGGCGTTCGCGCTGCTCGGTGAGCCGCTGCGCTTCCTGCCGACACGCGAGGAGATCGCCGCGCTCGTCCGCGAGCACGGCTTCCGTGTCGATCGCGATCTCGACCCGTTCAGCACCATCGCCGAGCGGGTGCTCGTCACGACGCGCGAATAGAGCGGACGCGCCTCGCGGCGTGTTTCGCCGCCGTCTGGGGGCCTCGGCTCGTGCGCCTTCTTCACCGTGGCTGCCGCCGCGGCGTCCCCCTCGTCCTTCAAGCGCTTGCTCACGGCGCGCACACCACGTCCCTCCTGCAGCTCGGCAGCTCCTCGACCCGTTCGAGCCGCGCCTCGCAGCGCGCGCTGCGGACGGCCGCGAGGCAGTCCTCGAAGCGCGCCCGGTTCGTCGCGGGCGAGCACGGCCATCCGCCCAGCACCGCGCGCACCGCCGGGGCACGCTGCGTGACGCAGTTCTGCTCACCGAGGAGCCTCGCCTCGTCGGAGCCCCGGATGCGTCCGCAGGTCGCTTCGCGCCGGCAGAGCTCGCCGGCGAGGCGATCGGCGGGGTCGAAGTCGCCGATGGTCACGTTCGTGACCCGCACGCCCTCCGGGGTGCCGCTCGTGATCGTCGTGGCGCCCGCGCGGTCTCCGTCGTGGGCGCACGCAGCGACGAGGAGGACGAGGACGGTTGCGGCGACCGAGATCATGCGCGTCATGATGAGCTCCTTCCGCACGAGCGAGAGCACAGCGCGGGCCAGCCGTGCGCGAGCGGTCGCGCTCAGGGCGAGGGAAGGGCCGTGCAGAGGGTGGCCGCCTCGCAGTTCCCGACGGCAAGCATCGTCACGTCGTCCATCGGCGTCTCGCATGCGAGCTGGCGGATGGTGTTGAGGCAGATCGCGAGCTGCGTCGCGTCGAAGCCGCGGATGCATCCAGCGGCGACGACGTCCTCGCGCGCACGCTCGCGGAGCGACGACATGCACTGCTCGCTCGTGCCGAAGGTCTTGCCCGTACCGACGCGGTCACACGCGATCTCGCGGTCGCAGCGCGCGCGGGCGATGCGGCCGACGACGGTGTCACCCGGGATCCCGGTCCCCGATCCCTGCTCGCCTCCGAGCTCGCCGGCGCTCTCCACCCTGGAGGGCCGCGGGCGTGGACGCACCGGGACGATCGGCGTCCCCGACCCCGGGGTACCGGTCGGCCGCTCGCTGCCGGTCTCGGTCGCACGCATCCCGGACATCTGCGTGCGTACGGTCTCTTCGCTGGTGCGTCCTGCGTTGTCGACATAGCCGGTCGAGTCGAGGGTCCGAGCCGACGTCGCCGTCGAGTCGGGGCGAGGCAGGCGCGCGCTGTACGTGACGGTGGCGACGGGCCGCTCGGCTGCGCTCTTCGAGCACGCGACCACGGCGAGCCCCACGGCGACGAGCGCGAGCGCGGATCTCTTCGCAACGCGACGCATGTCCCGCGGAGACTGCAGCACGCGTGCCGAGGAGCGAGCTCAGGCGCCGGATCGGACGTGCTCGATGATCGCGGTCGGGACGACGATCGCAACGCCGCGCTGCGGTCCGACGAGGTGGACGCCTTCGAGGTGGATGGTCCGCTCGTCACCGCGGACCTCGACGCGGAGCCGTCCCGCCTCCGCGACCCACGTCGTCTTCGGTCCTGCGCCGCGTGCGAGCTCCTCGCAGGTCGCGCCGGTGCGCGCCTCGGCGAACACGTCGACGGTCACGAGGACGCCCTCGGGCTCACGACCGAGATCGAGCTCGCCCGTGGGGGGCGGACCGTCGAAGGCGACGCCCAGCACCTGCGTGCCGTCGTCGGTCGCACGGTAGGCGAAGAGTTCGCCGCACGCGGCGCTCTCGCCGGTGAACGCGCCCTGCGGAAGCGTCGTGGGGCCGGGCGCGTCCCCGGACGCGTGCGGAGGGGGCGGCGTGGGCTCGGCCGCGGGGCCGGGCGCGGAGCAAGCGACGGCGGACAGCAGCGCGGCGACGCCGAGCGCGCGGGGCATGGGCCGGCTCATCCACGCCGCGTGCCAAAGGCGAAAGCTGGGAAAACGAGGCCGATCGCGGGACGGGTGCCGGGCGTGCGCGGATCGCGGTGACGCGCGTTGTGCCGCGGTGGCACGCTCAGGGCTGGCTCGCGAACCAGCGCCACGTGAGGCGCAGGTAGTCCTCCCGGATGGTGTGGTTCCAGTCGCGGGGCCACGCCTCGTTGAAGTAGGTGTCCTCGCAGAAGACGACGGGGGACGCGCATCCGCGAAAGGCCACGCAGCCGTGGGTGACGTCGGTCGTGGTCACGTCCGTCCCGCATCCGTTCACGCGTGCCCAGCGCGCCGCGGCGTCCTTGCCCCAGGCGAGGAGCTCGTCGTGATCGCGCGTGCGGTGCGTCACGAGCACCGGGAGCCGACCGCACTTCGGCGTGCCGTCGTCCCAGCTCCCGTCGCCGACCGAGATCGCCTTGAACCGTTCGGAGCGCTTGCAGCCGAGATGGTGCACCATCTTGCCGCCGTAGCTGAAGCCGAGCGCGAACACGCGAGCGCGATCGACGCAGTAGGCGGCGGCGAGCCCGTCGATCATCGCGTCGAAGAACTCGAGATCGGTCGTGCCGTGGACGTCCCAGACGTGCGTCTTCGAGTCCGGGTACACGACGATGGCGGCGTCGTCGGTGAACTCCTCGAGCTTGAACCACTTCTGGAAGTCACGACCGTTCGAGTACCAGCCATGCACCGCGAAGACGAGCGGCAGAGGCCGGCTGCCGTCGTAGGTCGTGGGCGTCCACACGTGGAAGCTCCTCCCGCCCGGGGTCGCGTGCGCGACCCCACGCGCGGGCTCGCGGACCGTGCCGCACGATGCGTTCGCCGGCGGAGCCGCTTCGGCCGTGGGCGGCGGCGCGAGGACGACCGGGGCGGCCGACGTCGCCGCGGAGTTGCAGTGGCAGCCGCCGAGCAGCGCCAGCGTCGCGACGAAGCGCGTCACGGCCCCTCCCTCGGTGGAAGGTCCTCGGCGGTACGCGCGACGACCACGAGCGCCGGGCCTTCGAGATCGGTCGCGTCGCCGATCACGCGTCCGTGGATGCGGATCCGCCGATCGACGAGCGCCCGGAGATCGAAGCCGTCGGACACGACGGCCACCTCGGTGAGCACGGACCCGCGCGCCATCCCCGTCACGCAGCGAGGCGCTGCGAGCCGGAGGACGAACTGTCTCGCATCCGAGCCGATCCGCAGCGTGCCGTCGAGCTCGATGTCCTCGGGCTCGTCCGTCACGACGATGCACGTGGGGCGGGTGCTCGGTCGGGCTTCGGCGGAAGGAGGGGGAGGCGCGGACGGACGCGCGCTCGAAGGCGGCGCCGCGAGCGGGGCGCTCGAGCACGACAGGAGAAGGAGAGCCGCTGCCGCCCGTCCCATGCATCGTCACGCTACCATCGAGCGGCGGTGCGCCTAGCCCTCGGCTGCATGCGAATCCCCCTGGACGGCGCCGCGGCCACGATCCGCGCGGCGCTCGATGCCGGGATCCGCGTGTTCGACACCGCCCGTGCCTACGACGGATCGGAGGAGCTCCTCGGTCGCGTCCTCCGCGACGATCGGCGCGGCGGCTCGGCGACCGTGGTGACCAAGTGCGGCATGCGTCGTCCGGAGGGGGGATGGCATCCCGACGGCCGCGCAACGGCGATCCTCGACGACGCACGTCGCAGCATGGCCGCGCTCGGTCGCCCGCCGGACGTCCTCTTGCTCCACGCGCCGGATCCGCGTGTGCCCTTCGCGACCAGCATCCGCGCGCTCGTACGCGCGAAGGAGGACGGGCTCGCGCGCGCCATCGGCGTCTCGAACGTCTCACGCAAGCAGCTCGAGGAGGCGGCGGCGTTCGCGCGGATCGACGCGGTCGAGGTCGCGCTCGGCGCCTACGACGACGAAGCGGCGAGGAGCGGCATCGTCTCGTGGTGCGCGGCGCACGAGGTCCGCCTGCTCGCGCACTCTCCTCTCGGAGGGCCGCGCCGTGCGGTGCGGCTCGGAGGCGATCCGCGGTTCTGCGCGATCGCCGAGCGCCACGGCGTCGAGCCGGCGGCGATCGTGCTCGCGTACCTGCTCGCGGTCCATCCGGCGATCGTCCCGCTCGTCGGCGCGCGCCGTCCCGAGACCGTGCTCCGCGCCGCGCAGGCCGAGCGCGTCGTGCTCGACGAGGCCGCGCTCGAGGTCCTCGACGCGCGGTTCCCGTCGCTCGGCGCGCTGAGGCGCCCCGCTCCCAGGCCTCGGCAGGGGACGAGCGCGCGCGAGGTCGTGCTCCTCATGGGCATCGCGGGCGCAGGCAAGTCGCGGCTCGCGGCGTCGTACGTGGAGCGCGGCTACGAGCGGCTCAACCGGGACACCCTGGGGGGCACCCTCAGGGGGATCGCGAAGCGGCTCGACGATCGGCTCGCGGCCGGGGCCGCGCGCGTCGTGCTCGACAACACGTACGTCACGCGCGCCTCGCGGGCCGACGTCGTGCGGGTGGCATCGTCGCGCGGCGTCCCGGTGCGCTGCTTGCACGTCGAGACGCCTCTTCCCGAAGCGCAGGTCAACGTCGTCACGAGGATGCTCGAGAAGCACGGAGAGCTCCTCGGCCCGGCCGGGATGCGAGCGCGCGCGAAGACGGATCCGAACACGCTCGGACCGTCCGCGCTCTTCCGCATGGCGCGAGAGCTCGAGCCGCCGGCGGACGACGAGGGCTTCGCGTCGATCGAGCGCGTACCGTTCGCGCGCGAGACGTCGCAGCGCGAGGCCCGCGCGGGCGCGGCCATCCCGTTCGAGCTCGCCGCCCGCGAGGACGTCCTCGACCTCGTTCCACGGGAGATGCCCCTCCTCGTGTTCGCGTGGCGGCCGCCGCCGGATGCGCCGCGCGTCGTCGACGAGCTCGCCGCGCACACCGGCCGGAGCATCGATCTCGTGGCCTGCGACCACGGCGACGGCCCGCCGGTCTGCTGGTGCCGGCCACCCCTCCCGGGGCCCTGGCTCTGGTTTGCGCACCGGCGCGGGGTCGGCCGGGAAGGGAGCTTCGTGGTCGCCGCGAGCCCGGCGCACAGGACGATGGCGGCGACCCTGGGCCTGGCGGTCGTGGAGGCCCGCTGAAGAGGCCTCGCGCGAGCGCCGACTCGTCTATCCTGCGGGGCGGATGAACGCCCTCGAGCGGACCTTCGCCGCGCTCGGAATCGAGGGCGGGTTCGCCTTCCGGGTGCTCGGGACCGTCGGCGTCTTCGTAGCGTGGCTCCTCGTCATGCGCCTCGTGCGCCGGCTGCTCGCGCGCACCGTCGACGATCTCTCGTCGCGCTTCTCGATGATCCGGATCGCCTCCTACGTCGTGGGGCTGATCTCGGTCTTGCTCATCGCGCGCCTCTGGGTCCAGGGCGTCGCCGGTCTCGCGACGTACCTCGGGCTCGTGTCGGCGGGCATCGCCATCGCGCTCCAGGACCTCATCACCAATCTCGCGGGCTGGCTCTTCATCCTGCTCCGCCGGCCCTTTCGCATCGGCGACCGCATCCAGATCGGCCCCCACTCCGGCGACGTCGTCGACATCCGCCCCTTCCGCTTCCTGATGCTCGAGATCGGGCAGTGGGTGCAGGCCGATCAGAGCACCGGCCGCCTGCTGCACGTGCCGAACGGATGGGTCTTCAAGAACCCGATCGCCAACTACCACGAGGCCTTCGGCTACATCTGGAACGAGATCGAGGTGGTCGTCACCTTCGAGAGCGACTGGCGCAAGGCGAAGAAGACGCTCGAGTCGATCATCAACGAGAACGCGGAGAAGATCGAACCCGAGGTCCGGAAGCAGATCGCGGCCGCGGCGGAGAGGCTCCACATCCAGTTCACGAAGGTCACTCCCGTCGTGTGGACGACCGCGGTCGACTCCGGCGTACGGCTCACCATGCGCTACTTGTGCAAGCCGCGCGAGCGCCGCAGCACGTCGAGCGCGATCTGGGAGAAGATCCTCGACGCGTTCGCGGCGATGCCCGACGTCGATCTCGCGTACCCGACGACGCGCTTCTTCCAGCACGCGGCCGAGGGCAAGACGGTCACGCTCGAGCACGACGTCGGCCGCCGCTCGGACGCTCCTTGACGCCGCGCGCGACGCGCTACGATGTCTTGGTCATGAACCGGCGCGACGTCCTTCGAGGCCTGCTCGGCGCGCTCGCTGCGGCCTCGTGCGCACGCTCGAAGCAAGACGCTCCGCCGATGCCGACCGCCACGGCCAGGCGCATGCCGCTCGTGTTCCTCGCGCACGGCGCCCCGCCGCTGTTCGACGACGAAGCGTGGCTCGGCGAGCTCGGCGCGTGGGCCAAGAGGATGCCGCGTCCGGAGTCGGTCCTCGTGCTCTCCGCGCACTGGGACGCGAGCCCGGCGGCCGTCGGCGCGACCGAGAAGGTGCCGCTGGTCTACGACTTCTACGGCTTCCCCGAGCGGTACTACCGCTTCCGGTATCCGTCGCCCGGTGCGCCCGCGCTCGCCGCGCGCGTGCGGGATCTGCTCCGAGCGAAGGGCATCGCGTACGTCGACCGTCCGGACCGCGGTCTCGATCACGGCGTCTATTGCCCGCTCGCCGGCATGTTCCCGGAGGCCGATGTCCCGGTGCTGCAGGTCTCGCTGCCCGGCCTCGATACCAGGACGCTCGCCGTCTTCGGGCGGGCGCTCGCGCCGCTCGCCGAGGAAGGCGTGCTCGTGATCGGGAGCGGCTTCCTCACGCACAACATGCGGAGCATCGGCCAGCCCGTCGCGAGCTGGGCGAAGGAGTTCGATCGCTGGGCGGAGGAGACGATCGCCAGGAAGGACCTCGACGCGCTCGTCGACTTCCGCACGCGCGCGCCGGCGGCGTCTCTCGCGCATCCCACGCACGAGCACTATGCGCCCGTGCTCGTCGCAGCCGGCGCCGCCCTCGAAGCAGGGCGGGGCGACGTGACGTTCCCGATCACCGGTTTCTGGAACGGAATGTCGTTCACGAAGCGCTCCGTGCAGTTCGCATGAGCGGCTTGCTCGAGAAGCCCGGAGAGAAGGGGAACGTGCCCCCGTGGGTGTGGGTCGTCGTCTCGGTCCTCGTGATGGGGCTGCTCGGCGCGGGCGGGTGCTTGATCGGCGTCGGTATCCTCGCGTCGCGCGGCGCGGGCGCGAAGCCGGCGACGTCTTCTTCGCCAGTGACGACGTCGAGCGAAGGCGACTTCGTCATGGTCGAGGCCGATCGCACGCAGGCGCCGGAGGACGTCTTCCGCGCGGCCGCGGTGACCGCGAGCGCCCGCGGCCTCACCCCGTTCGTCTACGCGACGGCGTCGTGGTGCGAGCCATGCAAGCAGCTGAACCGCAGCATGAGCGACGCGCGCATGAAGGACGCCTTCAAGGGCACCTACGTGGTGAAGCTCGACGTCGATGCCTTCGGCGGCAGGCTGGCCGGCGTCGGCCTCCGCGTGCGCGCCGTCCCCTCGTTCTACGAGCTCGGTGCCGACGGGATGCCCACCGGACGCAACTTGATCGGCGACTGGGGGCCGGACACGCCCGAGAACATGGCGCCCGCGCTCAAGCGGTTCTTCGCCGTCACTCCTCGCTGAAGACGACCGTCAGGCGCACGAGCCTGCCGTGCGCATCGAGATCACGGAAGACGTCGAACGCGCCGTCGCCCCAGGTCGTCATGAATCCGGTGATCCGCGCGCCGCCGACATCGAGGACGCCGGACTCGGTCGGCTGCGACCGGATCTGCTCGAGGATCGCCCAGTCGCTCGTGTGGGGGCGGAAGTCGGTCGCGAATTTGAAGCGCGGATCGGTCGCGCGCACGTGCTCGATCTGCCCGCCGATCTGGCGCACCTGGGCCTCGGGGAGGTTCTTCCACCCGAACTGGCCGTCGCCCTGGGGCGGTGCGCCGAACTGGCGCGCGATCGCCTCCGCGTCCCGTCCCCAGAAGAGGAAGTCGGCGAGGCCGTCGCCCGAGCGCGCATGGTTCCAGTGCGCGATGGCATCGACGTCGCCGAACGCGAGCCGCGCGCAATCGACGAGCACGGTGCCGATCTTCTCGCGGTGCGCGACGGGCGCGTTCGGCATCGCCTCGAGGGAGACCTCGTTCCACTGGCCGGCGTCCGGTCCGTCCTTCCCTCCGACCACGGCGAGGGGGACCCCGGGAGGGAGCCCCGCGGCGGCGATCGCGTGCATGGCGAAGAACGGCACTTCGCCCGCGCCGCGTCCGAGCTGCAGCGCGTGGTCGACCCGCTGCCGGTGAGGGACGCGCTGCGCGAGCGGCGAGACGTTCGCCTGGATGCCTCGGCTCGCGAGCTGTGCGACCTCGTTTGCGATCTGCGGGACGTCCTCGCGTGGCGTGTCGTAGAGAAACCACGGATGCCACTGCCGTCCGAGCGCGCGACCGGCGTGCTCGGCGTGCGGGCCGCCGAGGACGAGATCGACGAGGCCGTCTCCCGCCGGGTCGCCCGCTGCGTCGGGCCAGATCGGCGGTCGCGTGTGCTGCCAGAGGTGCAGCGTGCCGAAGTCGATGAGCAGCGCGATCCCCGACGGGAACGATGCCACGCCGATCGGGATCCGGTACGCGCTGGTCATCGCGTCACTACCTGGAACGCAGCGCGAGCCATGCGAGGCCCACGCCGACGAAGAGGAGGACGACGAACGCCGCGACGAGACCGACCAGCATCCCGGCGGACATCCCGCGGCGCGCGGGCTCCGGGCGCGTGACGTCGGGAGGAGGCGGCTGCGCAGCCGGCATCGCCTGGGGCGTCGCCGGGGCGAGGTGCGATCCGCTCGGATACGGCGGCCGCGGCTGCGCGGGTGGCGCGGCCTGCGCGGGCGCGACCGGCATCGACGCGCTGATCCGCGGGCTCGACGGCGCGTTCGCCATCAACATCGTCCCGCCGAGCTTGCCGATCGACGGTCGCGACTCGCGCGGCATCTGCGGGGGCCCATGCCCCTCCGCGATGCGCTTCGCGGCCGCCGCGCCGCTCGGGGACGCGAAGCGCGCGAGCGAGGAGACGAGCGCGGCGAGATCGGAGTAGCGCTCGTCGCGGTTCTTCTTCATGCAGCGGTGGATGGTCTCGCAGAGCGCCGGCGGCAATTCGGGGCGGAGCTCCGCGAGCGGCTTCGGCTCCTCCGAGACGATCTGCATGAAGAGCATGCCGAACGATCTCCCATCGAACGGCATCTGTCCGGACAGGAGCTCGTAGAGCACGACGCCGAGCGACCACACGTCTGCGCGCGCATCGGCTCCCTTCGCGCTCTTGAGCTGCTCGGGCGCCATGTAGTGCGGCGTCCCGAGCGCGGTGCCGGTGGACGTGAGCGCTGCCTGACGCATCTGCGCGGCGACCTTCGACACCCCGAAGTCGAGGACCTTCACCCGCGTCCGCCCGTCCGGGCCCTTCGCCGCGAAGAGGTTCGCGGGCTTCAGGTCGCGATGGACCATCCCGCGCGCATGCGCCTCCGCCAGCGCGTCGCATGCGTCGATGATCGCGTCGCACGCGTCGGGAACCGAGAACGTCCCGCGCTGCTCGAGGATCGTGGCGAGGTCCTGCCCCTCGAGCAGCTCCATCACCATGTACGGCAGGCCCGCCTCGAGCGTGCCGGCGTCGAACACGCGCACCGAGTGCTCGCTCGTGAGCTCGCGCGCCGCGCGCGCCTCGTTGACGAAGCGCGGGACGGCCTCCGGATGGGCCACCGCCTCGGGCAGCAGCACCTTGATCGCGACGGGGCGGTTCGTCTCGTCGCGACCGCGGAGCACCACCCCCATGCCCCCGCGTCCGAGCTCCCCCTCGACGCGGAAGCGCGAAGCGATCACGTCGCCGGGGCCGGGTACCGTCGCCTGCACAGCCCGAGACTATCCAGACCGCCCGGGATTGAAAGATCACGGTGCCGGATCGACCTCGCGGAGCCCCTGGCGAAGCTGCCGGAGGCGCTCGAGCGCGCCGGCGAGGCGCTCTCGGTCGGAGTGGAGGCTCTCCATCTCGAGGGGATCGGCCGCGAGATCGTAGAGCTCGTAGCGGCCTTCGCCGTAGTCGATGAGCTTCGTGCCCGGGGTGCCTGCGGTGATGATCGCCCTGCGGGCCTCGTTGAACGGCCCGCTCGGCATGTCCATGTAGACGTCACGGTCCTCGGGCGCGTCGGCGGGATCGCCGCTCACGTCCGCGACGAGGCTCTTTCCCCGTAGCTCCCCGGGCGCGGGGGCCGGGACGCCGAGCAGCTCGAGGATCGTGGGGGCGAGATCGACGTGCGAGCGCTTGACCGTCACACGCCGCGGCCCCGCGTCGGGCACGTAGACGACGAGGGGCACGCGCACGAGCGTCTCCCAGAGCTCGCGTCCGTGCCGGCGGAAGCCGCGCTCACCGAAGGCCTCGCCGTGATCGGAGGTCACGATGATCGCCGTCTCCGCACCCCACGGCTGCGCGGCGATGTGATCGAGCAGGCGCCCGACGTGCCTGTCGGTGAACCAGACCTCTCCGTCGTAGAGCGCCCGCTCGGGAGGCGCCGCATCCGGCGCGACGGCGACGAGATCGGGCGCGCCGTCGTGGGGCACGTACGGCAGGTGCGGATCCATGAAGTGGAACCACGCGAAGAACCGGCCGGTCGGCGGCGCGACGTTGTCCGGATCGCCGAGCAGGCCGATCGCCACGTCGGTGAGCGCCTCGCTCGTGACGCTCGGATCGTTGTCGACCATCGCGGCGGGCGTCGCCGAGGTGTCCCAGACGTCGAATCCCTGATCGAGGAGCGTCTTCCACTTGAAGTAGTGGTGGCACATCGCGGCGATCGTTCGATGGCCCGCGGCCTGCACGCGCTCGGCGACGAAGACGTTTGCCGGATAGAACGTCGTGTAGTGCTCGCGGTCGCGGAACGTCTCGCTCGCGTACCGGCCGATGAGCAGCGGGCCGATGCTCTTCGGCGTGTACGAGGCCGTCGCGTAGGCGCGCTCGAACACGGTCGATCGCTCCGCGAGCTTGTCGAGGTTCGGCGTGATCGGCCGCGGGTAGCCCATGAACCCGAGGTCGTACCGGAGCGTGTCGATGGTGATCAGCACCACGTTGTACGTCCGCGGCTCGGCAGGTGCCGGCGTCGTCTCCGCGGGAGGGCGCTCGTCCGCCGCCGCATCTTCGGCGACCGTGCCGGACGCCGTCGTCGCCGGCGCGTCCGGCGCGCGTGCGCTGCGCTCATCGAGCCAGATGCGCGCGCCGATCCCGATCGCCGCTCCCGCGACGAGGAATGCGCCGGCACCGATGAGCATCCGCCAAGCGGCCACGCCGATACGCTGCCGCTCGTCCGCCGCCCGCGCAAGAGCTATGACGCGGATGGCACGCGTCCGGGGAGGGTCAGAGCCAGCCGCCGACGACGAAGGAGGCCCCGAGCGCCGTGGACAGGGCCCCGCTGCCCGGGCTCGAGACGCCGCGGAAGAAGTCGCGCCTGACCCA
>WBZO01003204.1_pt1 | contig 19628 bp, 15 predicted proteins | sample 5204261 | NCBI WGS metagenome assembly WBZO01 (sample SAMN12412400, study PRJNA552823) | activated sludge metagenome | isolation source: activated sludge from anammox sidestream of wastewater treatment plant... | place: USA: North Carolina | collected 2017-09
CGAGGCGCTCTCGCGCCGTCGCGGACACCGCGGCGCCGAGCAGGTAGCCCGGGACCACGACGAGCGCGTAGCGCGACAGATCGTCGAGCGTGGCGCCCCAGTCGGTGTCGATCGGCTGCACGTCGAACGGCACGCCCGCCTGGCCGAGCGCGGCGGTCACGTTCCCGATGTCCGCCGCGCACTCGCTCCACGCGTACCGCGGCGCAGCCACGAGCGCGCGCGGGTGCTCGGTGACGATCGGAGGGGCCGGCGCATCCGCCTCGCGACCGGCGTCGACCGCGCGCGGCACGCTCGAGGTAGCGGGAGGCGGCGCCGTCGCGGCGCGCCCCTGCGTGCGGCACCCGGCGGCGACGCTCGCTCCCACGACGAGCGCAGCGGCTCCGAAGGAGAAGCCAAGCGCACGCGGCATGCCGATCACGCTACACGAGTTTCGCTATAGTGGACGGTCGTGTGGCGTCGTGCGCTGAGGATCGGCGGGCTGATCGCCGCCGTGCTCCTCGTCGCCCTCGCGCCGCGGATCGCCTTCCGGCTCGCGCCGGCGAAGACGCTGCGCGTCGTGATCCTCGACAAGACGGTACCGTTCCACGTCTTCCGCGAGCATGCGGCGATCCCCTGGCTCCTCCACTCCGCGAAGATCCAGGATCCCAGCGGGCGGTATCTCGATCCCGGCCGCGACTACGTCGGCTTCGATCCGGGGACGCGCTCCGGCCGTCCGTTGAGCGAGGCCGATCTCGCCGGCGCCGACGTCCTCGTCTGCACCGACACGTACGGCGTGTACCGCGGCGACTACGAGGCGAGCCCGGCCGCCTCGATGGAGCGGACGCCGAGGCTCTACGGCGGGCTCGACGAAGCGGAGGCGAAGGCGATCGCCGACTTTGCCGCGCGCGACGGCATGGTCATCGCCGAGTTCAACACGTTCGCCTCGCCCACCGAGGACGCGCCGCGCGCACGCCTCGAGGCGCTCTTCGGCGTCCGCTGGACGCGATGGGTCGCGCGCTACTGGCCCGATCTCGCCGACGGCAACGAGGTGCCGGCGTGGCTCGGCAGGCTCTACCAGAAGGTGACGGGCAAGGCGTTCGACCTGAAGGGGCCGGGGCTCGTCTTCATCAAGGACGACGCCGACGTCGTGGTCCTGCGGCCGGGCGAGGACCTCGGCCCGGACGTGGTCTCGCAGCTGCGCACACCGGCGGGCGCGGCGTACGGGTTCCCGCCGCGCGGCGCGTACTGGTTCTGGATGGACGTCGTCGAGCCGACGGACGGCGAGGTGCTCTACGAGCACGTCGTCGACGTCACCGAGGGCGGCGCCGAACGTCTGCGGAGGCACGGCCTGCCCGTCCGGTTTCCGGCGTTCGTGAAGCGCCGCAGCGCGTACTACTTCGCGGGCGACTTCGTGGACAACACCATCGACCTCGGCGATCCGGAGCGCTTCGGTCTCCTCGAGTACCGCGCGCGCACCGCGGGCTGCGGCGGCGGCGACGTCGGCAACGACGGCTTCTTCTGGGGCTTCTACGCGCCGATCGTCACGCGACTTCTCTCGTCGCGCGCGCGTGCACCCGGGCGATAGCGGCTCAGAAGGTCGCGACCAGCGCCCGCGCCTCGACGATGTTGTCCTCGATGGAGCAGTAGGTCCACCCGCCGTAGCGGCCGACGGGGTGCACGCCGCGCTCGGCGAGCTCCTTCTCGATGCGCGCGTGCTCCGCGAGCGATCGGCGCGTGATGTGGACGTACGCGGGGTCCATCACCACCGAGTGCTCGGCGACGAGGCGGTGATCCGTGATCACGCCGGTCTTGGCGAGATCGCGCAGCACGCGGTCGCGCATCGCCGGGACATCGATCGTCGCGTCCTTGTTGAAGCCGATCTCGACGTAGAGGCTCGACCGATCGGTGTCGAAGATGTTGTCGTAGAAGCCGACGCGATAGAACACGACCTCGCGGTCCGGGAAGTAGACCCAGTGGACGTCCTTCTTCCCCTTCTTGTCGAAGCCGAGGTTGAAGACGAGCACCTTGTTCCACGAGTAGTCGCTCGGCTCGTGCGGCACGCGCGCGTGGGCGAGCAGCCGGTTGAACGGCGCCGACGAGACGAGGCGCTCGAAGCCGATCGACCGCTTCGGAGTCGTCGCCACCTTCGCCGCGAGATCGATCTCGACGAGCGGCTCTTCGAACGCGATCGCACCGGGACGCACCGCGCTCGCGAGCGCCTTCACGTACTCGATCGCCCCGCCCTCCGGATACGTGAAGGTCGCGTTGTACGACGCGTTGTCCGCGACCTTCATGTTGCGGATGATGTCCGTCAGATCGGCGTGGGGAAAGAAGCGCCCCATCGCGTCCTTGTCGAGCGTGCCGAGGTCGGTCGCGTAGAGCTTCTCGTTGTAGGGGATGAGGAACTTCTCGGCGATCGACCGGCCGAAGCGCGCGTAGAGCATCGCCTCGAAGCTCTCGTCGCTCGGCGTCTCGGTGCGGAAGTAGAGATCGTACAGGCAGTCGATGAAGTCCTGCTGCGGGAGCTGGTGGATGTTCTTCTGGAAGGGGAAGTCGACGTAGCGCCCGCGGTAGTCGATGAACGACTTCTTCTCGACCTTCCGGATGCGCTGCCCCGTCATGCGATCGCGCAGCCACTGCTCGATCTCAGGGTGCTTGAAGTGGAAGAAGTGGCCCGAGTAGTCCCAGACGAATCCCTCCTTCTTGATCGTCTTGCAGTACCCGCCGATCTCCGAGTCGCCCTCGAGGCTCAGGTAGTCGCCGTCGCCCTTCTCCTCCAGCGCGGCCGCGGTGGCGAGCCCGGTGATGCCTGCGCCGACGATGAGCGTGCGCACCTTCTCCATCGCGCGGCACCCTAGCATTTGTTAGCGTCGCGGGCGTGATCACGCCCGAGCAATTCCAGGGGACCTTCGACCGCATCCGCGCGCAGATGGCGAAGGTCGTCGTGGGGCAGGAGGAGCTCGTCTTCGGTCTGCTCGTCACCGCGATCGCCGGCGGCCATGTCCTCATCGAGGGGGCCCCCGGTCTCGGCAAGACGCTGGTCGCGCGCTCGTTCGCGCGCGTGTCGGGCACGAGCTTCAAGCGCATCCAGTTCACGCCCGACCTCATGCCGAGCGACGTCACCGGCTCGACGATCTTCGAGCGTCAGGCCGGGACCTTCAACTTCATCCAGGGTCCGATCTTCTGCCAGCTCATGCTGGCCGACGAGATCAACCGCGCGCCGGCGAAGACGCAGTCGGCGCTGCTCGAGGCGATGCAGGACCACCAGGTGACGGTCGACGGCACGTCACGTCCCCTGCCCGCGCCGTTCATCGTGGTGGCGACGCAGAACCCGGTCGAGTCGCAGGGCACCTACCCGCTGCCCGAGGCCCAGCTCGATCGCTTCCTCATGAAGCTCACGGTCGGCGACCCGCCGCGCGAGGTCGAGCAGCGCATCGTGATGAACCACGCGACGGGGTTCGATCCCACCGACCTCTCGGCGCTCTCGCCGGTGACCACGCCGGAGGAGATCGTCCTCATGCAGGCGCACGCGAACCGCGTCCGCGTCGACGAGGCCGTCGTCGGCTACATCGTCGATCTGGCGCGGCGCACGCGCGAGGACCGCGCGATCGAGCTCGGCGCATCACCACGCGCGTCGATCGCGATGATGAAGGCCGCCCAGGTCGTCGCCGCGAGCGAGGGACGCGACTTCGTCACGCCGGACGACGTGAAGCCGATCGCGAAGGCCGTCCTCCGCCATCGCGTCATGCTGCACCCCGATGCCGAGCTGCAAGGGCTCAGCGCCGACGAGCGCATCGACGACATCCTCCGCGCCGCGCCGGTCCCTCGCCCCGCCGCGGCCGCGCCGCACGCACCGCCGCCGCCCGCGGCGCCCACCGCACCCGTCGCGTAGCGGAGCGCGATGATCCCGACGAAGCGCTTCGTCGTCCTCGCGTTCCTCGCGGCCGGGGTCGCCGTCGCGGCCGGGTTCGTCCCCGGCGTGGACGCCGCGTGGATCGCGCTCGACGCCGCGCTCGCCCTCGCATGCGGCGCCGACGCCGCCTTGGGCCGCGGGCGACGCATCGAGGCGGAGCGGCGCGCGGCGCAGATCTTCTCCGTCGGACGCGCGAACGCCGTCACCATCGTCCTGCACAACCGTAGCGACCGCACGCTGCGCGGCACGGTCATGGACGATCCGATCGAGGAGGCGACCACCGCCGGCTTGCCGGGCACCTTCGAGATCGCTCCGCGCGGAACGGTTCAGCTCCGCTACGAGATCACCCCCACGCGGCGCGGCAAGCGGCACCTCCAGGCGATCACCGTCCGATACCAGCTCCCGCTCGGCGTCCTCGAGCGCCAGGAGCGTATCGAGCTGCCGCAGGACGTCGATGTCTACCCTGACGTGCACGCTGCGCGCGCGCTCGAGATGCTGCGCCGTCAGGGCCGCGAGGACGCACGGCTCGGGTCGCTCCGCGTCCGCGGCGGCGACACCGAGTTCGAGCGGCTCCGCCCGTACACGCGCGGCGACGAGATCCGGCACGTCGACTGGCGCGCGTCGGCGCGACGCGACGACCTCGTCGTGCGCCAGTACCAGGCGGAGTCCAACCAGAACGTCGTGTTCGCGATCGACGTCGGACGTGCGATGCGCGGGGAGGCACCGTCCGAGAAGGGGCGCATCACCAGCATCGACCATGCGCTCGCGGCGGCGCTCCTCACGGCGGACGTCGCGCTGCGCGGCGGAGACCGCGCGGGCCTGCTCACCTTCGACGACAAGCCGCGGAGCTTCCTCCGCCCGAGCGGCGGCCGCTCGGGAGGACGGAAGCTGACGCGCGCAGCCTACGCGCTCGATGCGAGCCTCGCGGCGACCGACTACCGCGCGGCGATGGTCTTCCTGAAGACGCAGGTGAAGGTCCGCTCGCTGTTCATCGTCTTCACGAACCTTCTCGATCCGCGCGCCGCGCGCGAGCTCGCCGCCGCGGTGCGCTCGCTGATGCCACGGCACCTCCCCCTCTGCGTGCTCATGCGCGACACCGAGGTGGAGAAGCTCGCGGTCGCACCCGTCACCGGCGAGCAGGACCTGCTCGTCCGCGCGGCCGCCGGCGAGACGATCGCCTGGCGTGACGGCGTGGTGCGCACGCTGAAGAACGCAGGCGCGCTCGTGCTCGATGCGCGTCCCGACGAGATCACGCCCCTGCTCGTGAAGCGCTATCTCGAGGTGAAGGCGCGAAGGCTCCTCTGAGCGATCTCGTGATACGAAGGAAGCATGAGGCGTATCGCCGCCCCCACGACCCTCGCCGGCGTCCTCCTCTTCACCTCCGTCGCGAGCGCCCAGGCTCCCGCCACGCCCGCCTGCACCGCGCCGGTCACGACGTGCGGAGGCGAGAGCGGCTACTACGTGCCGTCGGACGATCGAGAGAAGATCGAGAAGCAGCTCGACCCCCTCCTCAAGGAGCTTCGCGCATGCCTCGACTCCGCAGGCGGGAGGCACGTCACGCCGCAGATCGTCATCCGCTTCGACTCGGACGGGAAGCCCATGTCCACGAAGGTCGAGGCCGGCGGGTACGAGAGCGTTCCGTGCGTCGCTGCGGTGGAGGGCAAGCTCGTGAACGCCCGGTCGGCGCACGAGACGTACGTGCGCTGCGAGTACGGGTGCCCGAAGCCGAAGCCCGCCACGCCTCCTCCGCCGCCGGCGCCGCCTCCGGTCGTTCCCGTCCCGGCGCCCGGTCCGCAGGTGCAGCCGCAGCCGCCTCCTCCGCAGCCTGCGCCTCAGCCCGCTCCGGCGCCCACGCGCAAGGTGCACACCGAGAAGGTCTGGTACGGCTGGCAGAACCTCGCGGCCGACGTCGGCTCCGGCACGCTCCTCGTCGCCGGCGTCGCGGCGAAGTCGTCCGGCGTCACCGTCGGCGGCGCCGTCGCGTACGTGTTCGCCTCGCCGATCGTCCACTGGGTGCACGGCAACGGCGGCGCCGGAGCAGGGAGCCTGCTCATGCGCGTGCTCCTACCGCCGGTCGGGTTCGGCATCGGCGTCATCGCGGGCGCGATCGTCGGCGCGAGCAAGGCCAACAACTCCCTCGACGAAGCGGGCTCGGCGATCGCCGTCGGCGCGATCGTCGGGACGACGACGGGCGTGCTGATCCCCGTCGCCCTCGACGCGGCGGCGCTCGGCTACGAGAAGGTCGACGTCGAGGAGGAGACGAAGGCGGCGAAGGCGCAGCCTTCGTTCTCCATCGTGCCGACGATCAACGGCGTCGCCGGCACGTTCTGAGCGTCCCGGTGCGCTACGCGCGGCGTGCGCCCGGCGCGCCGGCCACCGGCACGAGGCCCCACGCGAGCCAGTCTCTTCGAAGCAGCCGCGTGCGCGGCGTCGGTCTGGGCACGTGCTCCATGCCCGCGGGCATGGCGAAACAGACGTCGAAGCCCGCGAAGCGCCACGCCGATGAGCACGGGTCGAGCGCGATCGCGTCCGCGGGGATGAGGCCGTGCCGCTTCGCGTTACCGAACACGTAGCGCAGCACCGCATGCATGTCCCCCGCCCGCTCGATGTCGCGGCGGTAGTAACGATCGGACCACACTTTACCGCGGCGTCCGCCGAGCAGCTGGTTGTTCAGGCGCTTCGCGAAGGCGATCGCGAAGCCGCTCATCTTGCGGGTGACGACGTCACGATCGTCGGCCTCCACCACGAGGTGGATGTGATTCGTCTGGATCGAGTGGTGGACGATCTGAAAACGATGGTCGTTCAGACGAGCCATCGAGGCGACGACGAGCTCGTGCACGAGCTGCTCCCGGAACGACGGCAGCCCCGAACGCCGGCGTAGCGTGATGTGCATCGGGTGGCGCTTGTCATGACGCGCCCGCGTGCGGTGCGGCACGTGTTTGCGGCGGGCCAGAGGCGGTCGCCCCGCTCCGGGCCGCGCGCCGCCGCGTTTGCTCATAGGCTCCATTGAATAGGGGCAACTATTGTCACGCAAGTGCTCGTCGTCAAGGCGCCGCGGCGCAGGCGCGGGCGCAGGGCGCGTGCGGGCGCAGGGCGCGTGCGGGCGCGGGGCGCAGGCGCGGGGCGCGTGCGGGCGCAGGGCGCGTGCGGGCGCAGGGCGCGCGCGGGGCGCAGGCGCGTGGCGCGGCGCGGCGGCGCCCCGGTGGCGCGTCGGCTACTTGCCCGGCGTGACGTTCCGCTTGGCGAGCAGATCGGCGAACGTGCCGAACTTCGCCTCGCGCTTCACCTGCGCGCGGTACTGCTGATACGCGTTGCGCTCGTTCTCTTCGTTGAGCGCGCGGATCGACAGCTTGAGCTCGCCACGACGCGGATCGTGCTCGATGATCTTCGCCTCGAGCTCCTTGCCCACGGGGAAGAGCTTGCGGAGCTCGGTGCCGCGCGGTGTACCGGTGGACGACGCGCTGATGAAGCCGCGCGCGTTGCGCCCGGTCGCGCCGAGCACGCGGACCTGGAGGCCCGAGTTCTCGACGCTCACCACCACCACCTTCACAGTCTTGTGGACCTGGATGCGCTGCGGGGTCTCGTTCGCCGCCTCCCCGGTGGGGGCGGGGTGCAGCGCGATGCGGTGCGCCTTCGGGTCGACGTTCGCGACGACGACGTCGATCTCGTCGCCGACCTTCACCACCTCTTCGGGGTGCTCGATCCGCTTCACCGAGAGATCGGCAGTATGGATCAGACCGTCGATGCCGGGCTCGAGCTCGATGAAGGCGCCGAACGGCTGCAGGCGCGCGACCTTGCCCTTGTGACGCGAGTGCAGCGCGTACTTCTGCGCCACCTGCGCCCACGGGTCCTCGATCGCCGCCTTGCGGGAGAGCCAGAGCTTCCCCTTCTCGTCGACGCGGAGGATCTTCACCTTGCAAGGCTCGTTGACCTTGAAGACGTCCTTCGGCTGATCGGCGCGGTTGTGGCTCATCTCGCTGAGCGGGACGAGACCCTCGACGCCGCCGACGTCGACGAACGCGCCGAACGGGACCACCGTGCGGACGATGCCCTCGACGACGCTGCCCATCTCCAGCGTGGAGAGCGCCTTCTCGCGCTTCTCCTTCGCCTCGGTCTCGAGCATCGCGCGGCGCGAGAGGACGACGTCGCGCCCGCGCTTCGCGTACTGCGTCACGGCGAACGGCAGGCGCTTGCCGACGAGGTGCGAGAGATCCGCGCCGGGGCGGAGCTCGACGTGCGACGCCGGAGCGAACGCGCGCAGGCCGTCGACGTCGACCTCGACGCCGCCCTTGATCGTGCCCGTCACGAGGCCGAACACGAGCGCACCCGACTTCGACGCCTCGGCGACGATCGGCTTCGCCTTCTGCACGCGCTTGGGGTGGTGCGTGAGGACGACGAGGCCACCGCGACCGCCATCGTTGTGCACGAGGCCGACGAACGGCGCCCCCGGCTCGAGGATGACGCGCGGGAGCTGCGGCTGCTTCTCTTCCTCGGCGGGCGCGGCCTCCGCGGGCGCAGCCTCCGCGGGCGCACCCTCCGCGGGCGCCCCCTCCGCGCTCACCGGAGGAGCCGCCGCAGGGGCCGGCTCGACGAGGACCGGCGCGGCCTCGGCCTCTGCCGTGGCCTCGGTCGGCGCGGCGGTCGCCTCCGCCTCCATGCTCGCGGACGATGCGGGAGCGGGCGTGCCGCCCTCCTCTTCCTTGGGAGCGCCGGCGGCGCGGGCGGCCGCGATCTCCTCGGCCTCCTTCTTGTCCGCCTTCGTGTACTCCTCGACGTCCTCGTCGGTGATGAGGAGCTCGCGCAGATCGAAGATCGCCTTCGCCTTGCCCGAGAGGTCGACGAAGAGCGCGTCCTCGGTCACCTCGAGGACCTTGCCGAACACGACGTCACCGACGTTGAACGCCGGGCGCTCGCGCTCGACGCGCTCCTTCTTCTGCTTCGGCGGGCGCTGCGGCTGCTCGCCTTCCTTCTTCTCACCGCCCTCGCCGGCCTGCGCCTCGGCGCCCTCGGCCGGCGGCGCTGCACCGGCGCCCGGCTTCTTCTTGCGACGACGGCGGCGCTTCTTCTTCGGCGCTGCCTCGGCGCCGGGCTGACCGTCGGCCGCGGCAGGCGCACCCTCGGCGTCGCCTTCGCCGTCGTCTCCAGCATCGTCGCTGCCTTCGGCTTCGCTCGCGGCAGACTCCGCGGGCGCGGGCGTGGGCTCGCGCGACTCGGTCGACGTGGATTCAGTCGCGTGCGCTTCCTCCTGCGGAGCAGGAGAAGGCGCGGCGTCGGCCGTGTTCGGCGCGTTGGTTTCCGGATTTTCGGGCTGGCTCATGACAGGGGCGGGAAAAGCCGGGGCACCTTAGCGCAATGAAAGCCCTGGGCGCCAGCGTCGACGTCGCCGGCCCGGGTCGACCCTAGGTCGGCGTCCGCCCGGCCTCGATCGCGGGTTTGGGCGAGAGCGGGACCGCACCGTCGGCCGTGGCGTTCGGCGTCGCAGCGCCGGACGCCTCGCCCCGCGCCCCCTTGTCGGCGGGAGCCGCGCCCTTCGCCGGTGCGCGGACGACCGGCGCGGGCGCGCCCTTCGGCGCGATCGCGTCGTAGGCCAGGCCGTGGGCCGCGAGACGGTTCTGGTAGTAGAAGAGGAGTCGCGTGTCGGTGAGCACGAGCTCGCTGCCACGGGGCGAGAGCACCGGGTTCGTATGGTACCCGGCGAAGGCGCGGAGCGCGTCGTCGACGACGGCGTCGCCCTTCTTCCCCTTGAGCGTCGGCGCGAGGACGATCTCGCCGCGCGCCTCGAGCTCGCCGATGCGCTCGATCAGCACGTCGACGTCCTCGGCGAGCTCGGCCCGGGGGACCGTGACGTCGTGGCGGTGCCGGAGCACGGTGAACAGGTCGCCCTTGCCTACGGCGCGCCGCAGGCGCTCGAAGGCGCAGGCCGCGACGACGTGCGTGGGCATCACGACGGTGTCGCGCTTGTACGCGTCGACGATGCGTTCGCCGAGCTCACGCGTGTACTCCGTGTCGCGCGCGGCATCCATCGCCGGCTTGCCGTCACGCCCCGTCACGTACGAGCTCGCGTCGACGATGCGACCGCGATCGTCGTGGCTGTTGCCCTCGTCGTCGACGAAGTTGCCGAAGCAGTCGAGCGGCCGCGAGTAGCGGATCACGCACGCGGCATCCAGACCGAGCAGCTTGTTGGCGAAGGCGGCGACGCGGCCGATGCGGGTCGACTCGTCGTCCTCGATCAGGTACCTGGCCTTGCCCTCCTCCTTGAGGAAGTCGTCGATCAGGGTCTCCGCTTCGAGCGTGAGCAGGTAGTTGATCGTGGCGGGGACGAAGAAGACCCTCTGCGTGCGGCCGCGCACCGTGGAGCGCACGAACGCCTCGATGCCCGTCCCGGCGAGGCCCAGCTTGAGCCGCCGCTCGACGCCGCCGGAGCGCGAGCGCGTGCCGCCCGGGAAGAAGAGCGAGTGATACCCGCGCTCGATGAGGACGCACGAGTACGTCTTGAGGACGTCCTTGTAGAGCGAGTGCTTCAGCCGGCGATCGACGCGGTACGCGCCGAGGTTGTGCATGAAGTAGCTGAGCACCGGGTTCGTGAAGAGGTTCTTCCCCGCGCCGTAGGTCGCCGGTGGCAGGCCCGCGCGCTCGATCGCGAATCCGAAGACGACGGAGTCGAGGTTCGAGAGGTGCGTCGGCACGAACACCACCGTGCCGATCTCCGAGAGCTTGCGGATGTGCTCGCGCGGCCCCTGCACGATGATGCGCGAGTCGAGCGCCGTGAGGTCGAGCGCGTTGTGGAGGTTCTTCAGCGTCGCGAGGGGCGAGAGCATCGTGCCGAGGAGCGGCGCCATCGCCTTCGACGCGAACTTGTAGACGCGACGGTCGAAGTTGCCGGCGATGTCCCAGGCGTACCGCTCGGCGTACCTCTCGAGCTCCTTCCTCAGCTCCGCGTCGGTCATCCGTCCGATGTGCGAGGCGAGCGCGCGCCACTCGGCGAGCTCCGGGCTGCCCGAGCCCTCGAGCCGGCGCGTCTCGAGGTAGGCCGCCTCGTTGAGCGCGAGGAGCGGGTCCTTCGTCTGCTCGGTGACGCGGTGCACGACCTCCTGCACGATGGCAGAGCGAGCGGCGTTGAAGCCGAAGATCGGGGAGCTCACGACCCCCATATGAACCGCACCCGGCATCCCTCGTAAAGGGCGGCCGGCTCCCCCGGCACTGCATGGGTGTACAGGGCTCGCCGCCTGACCGGCACGCGGCTTGATCGTCCGTCACACGGAGGTCTCGATCATGTCCACCACGAGCCCGACCGTTCGTCCTCCTCTCACGGGCGATCTCCTCGAGCGCGGACGCCGCGAGGTCACCGCACCCCGCCAGTCCGCCATCCAACGCCTCGTCCACACCGAAGCGCGCACGGAGCTCACGATCGCGCGGCTGGGCCTCGGCCTCGTCATGCTGCCCCACGCGCTCCAGAAGCTGTTCGGCTGGTTCGGAGGCCGCGGGCTGATCGGGACGCATGCGGGGATGATGGCGATGACGCACCTGCCCGGCGGGCTCGCGTGGGTCCCGATCGTGACGGAGATCGCGTGCACGTTCGCGCTCATCCTCGGCCTGCTCACGCGCGCGGCGGCGCTCGGGATCATCACCGTGATGATCGGCGCGATCCTCTACGTGCACCTGCCGAACGGGCTGCTCATGAACTGGTCCGGGCAGAAGCCCGGCGAAGGGTTCGAGCTCCACCTCCTCGCGATCACGCTCGGGCTCGTCTGCTACCTCGCCGGCGGCGGGCCGGTCTCGATCGACCGCGCCCTGACGATCCGCCGGCGGACCGTCGCGCCGGCCTGACCGCGTCACCGGTGACGCGGCCCGATCACGAAACTCCACGTCTTTCCGCGAGCCGGGCCGTGGCGCGCGGCGTGCTCCTCCGCTCGGGGCATGAGGACGAAGCTCGGGCTCGTGGCGGTGATCGCGGTGCTGGCCGGCTGCCGGGTCAGCGTGGTGAAGGAAGACGGCGACGGGGCGTCGAAGCGGACAGCGCCCGTCTCGAGCGGGCAGGCGCTCCGCTGCGCGCCCGACGATCTGTTCGCAAGCGCGCTCGCCGTGTGCGGCGATCTCTCGTACGCCGGGAGCCTCGAGGTCGACGGCGATCTCGCGGTGGGCGGCGACCTCTCGCACGCGGGCACGCTCGACGTCAGCGGAGAGGTCCACTCGGGCGGCGCGCCGTGCGGCTCGGCCGGGTTCGACGTCGCGGGCGCGGTCGCGCGAGCGAAGGAGGACCACGACGATCGCCCGGCGGCGCTCGAGGGCGGCGCGCTCGTGCTGCCCGGCGGCCGCTACTACTTCGAGGACCCGTCGTTCGTCGGCACCACGAGCATCCGCGTCACCGGGCACGCGAGCATGTTCGTCGACGGCTCGATCGACACCGTCGGCGAGAGCACGATCTTCGTCGAGCCCGGCGCCTCGCTCGATCTCTACGTCGCCGGGTCGGTCAGCGCGGTCGGCAGCCTCGTCGCGGCGGGTTGCGATCCGAACGCGCTCCGCCTGTATGTCGGCGGTCACGACGCGATCGTCGCCGGCGCGGGCGAGAGCGAGCTCCGCGGCTTCCTCTACGCGCCCGAGGCGTCGGTCTCGCTGGCGGGGACGACCACCGTCACGGGCGCGATCGTCGCGAAGGAGATCGACTACGCCGGCGAGCTCGTCGTGCACGGCCGGAAGGCGCTCCCCCGCCCCGCCGAGGCGTGCGGCCGCGTCGTCGCGGCGCCCGAGGTCTCGCCGGAGTGAGCCTGATCAGCGCTTCGCGAGGCCTTCTTCGATCTCGGTGACCACCATCGTCGTCAGGCGCCCGTACATCGCCTCGCCCTCTTCGCGCGTCGCCTCGCCCGGCGCGCCGGTGTACGCGCGGTCGAGGCCGATCTCGGCGAACGTCGCCTTGCCCGAGCGGATCGCCTCCGCGAGGCTCGTCGCGATCGCGGGCAGCGCGCGATAGCCGTCGCGCACGGGCGCGCCCGCGGAGATCATCAGCGACGTCTCGTAGCGCCCCGCGTGGCACGCGCCCGACTTGTACTCGTCCGAGAGCGTGCGTCCCCATCTCCTCGTGAGCGGGCACGCCACCGAGGCGGCGCCCTCGGGCAGGCCGTCGATCGACGCGCGCACCGCCGCATCGTGCGCGGGCTCGAGGTGGTTGTTCACGAAGCAGACGTGCGAAAACCCGGTCGCGAGGAGCTTCTGCGCGATGCCGCGGAGCATCGCGGTGAGCGCCTCGGCGGGGACGCCGATCGCGCCCGCGAAGCCGCCGGCGTAGTCGGTCACGCCGTACGGGACCGAGGGCGCGACGACGGCCGGGATGCTCTTCTTGGCGAGCTCGGACGCGGCGCGCGCGGCGCAGACCTCGCTGATGCGCGTGTCGGTGTCGAGCGGCAGGTGCGGCCCGTGCGGCTCGACCGAGCCGACGGGCACGATGGCCACCGCGCGCCCGCCGGCGCAGAGCGACGCGACCTCCTCGTACGTGAGCTCGGCGAGCTTCATGCTCACGCCTTCCGCGCCTTGAGCGCCTTCTTGTCGACCTTGCCGCGGTCGTTCTTGGGCAGGTCGTCGACGAACTCGACGACGCGCGGATACTTGTACTTTGCAAGGTTCGTCCGCACGTGCTCCTGGAGCTCGACGCCGAGCTCGGGCGTGCCCTTGCGCCCCGCGCGCACGACGACGAAGGCCTTCGTCTTGACCAGGCCCTCCTCCTCTACGCCGATCACCGCGCACGCGGCGACCGCGGGATGTCCGAGGAGGCACTCCTCCACCTCGAGCGGCGCGACCCACTGCCCGCCTACCTTGAGGAGGTCGTCGGCGCGGCCGGCGAAGTACAGGTAGCCCTCCTCGTCGACCTTGAAGAGATCGCCGGTGCGGCACCAGTGGCCGTGGAACGTCCGGAAGCTCTTGTCGCGATCGAGCCAGTACCCCTGGCTCACGCTGTCGCCCTTCACCCAGAGGACGCCGATCTCGCCCGGCGCGCACGGCGTCGCGCCCGCGCCCTCCGCCTCTTCCGGCAGCACGCGGAGCTCGTAGCCCTCGACCACCTTGCCGAGCGAGCCCGGCTTCACGTCGCCCGGGCGGTTCGACGCGTAGATGTGGAACATCTCCGCCGAGCCGATGCCGTCGTAGACGTCGCTCGCGAAGCGGTCGAGCCAGCGGCGGAGCAGCGGCTCGGGGAGCGCCTCGCCCGCCGAGAGCGAGAAGCGCACGCTCGAGAGATCGAGCTTCTGCTGCTCGTCGTGCTCGAGCAGCTTGCCGAGCATCGTGGGGACGTTCGTGACGATGGTCGCCTTGTACGTGGAGATCGCCTTCGCCACGCTCTCGGGCGTGGGGCGCTCGCTGAACAGGCCCGTGGTCGCGCCGACGGCGAACGGGAACATGAGGTTCGTGCCCGTCGCGTAGCCGAAGAAGAGGCGCGGCACGCTGATGGTGACGTCGTCGCGGCGGTAGCCGACGGTCTTCTTCGCGTAGACCTCGGTGTTGAACGCAAAATCGCGTACAGTATGCACGTTCGCCTTGGGCTCGCCGGTCGAGCCGCTGGTGAAGAGCCAGATCGCGGGCTCGTCGCGATGCGTGCGGGCGACCTCGGCGGGGGCAGCGGCCTCGAGCTCCGGTGCGAGCTCGCGCACCTTCCTGGTCGCGGAGAAGCCCTCGATGCGCTTCTCGGGGTCGTCGCCCGTCGCGGCGTCGGGCACGACGAACATCGCCTGCACCTCGCTCGCCGGGTCCTCGATCACCGGACGGAGCGCCGCGGCGACCTCCGGCACGGTGACGACGCAGGTCGCGCGCGTGTAGGAGACGAGATAGCGCAGCGTCTCGACGGGCGCCTGCGGGTTGCCCATCGCGACGACCGCGCCGCGGGCCAGCGTCCCGAAGAACACCCACGCGAACGGCGGCACGTCCGGCAGCACGACGAGCACGCGCTCGCCGCGGCGCACGCCGGCGGCCGCGAGCAGGCCGTTCATCTTGCGCGTCTTGTCGGCGATGCGTTCGTACGTCCAGCTGCGATCGCCGAACCGAACGGCGGCCTTGCTGCCGAGCCCTTCGTCGAGCCGGTCGAAGAGGAAGTAGCGCGCGAGGTTGAGGTCTTCGGGGAACGCCTTCGGCACGCCGGAGGGCTTAGCTCAGTCGGCGGCGCAGCGGAAGCCGAGGGCGTAGTAGCCGTCCGGGCCGTCGGCCATGTTCCACGTCGAGACCTTCAGATCGCCCGGGTGGTTCTCCCACGAGAACGTCCAGAGGAACTGCTTCGGGCCGTCGTTCACCCACGGGAGCATGTTGCCCGCCGCGTCGTACACGCCGTACTTGTCCACGCCCTTCGGGAAGCTGCCCGGCGGCGCGACGTAGAACGCGTGGTCGAGGGGGTAGTCGTTGTTGACGAGACGCATGCTCGCGGGCGGGTTCGGCGTCTCGTAGTTCGCGCGATGCGAGAGGCGCTCGTCCTGGACGTTCGGGTTGTACCCGCTCTGGTCCTGGAACTGCCACGGGTACTGCGTCGAGCCGCCGTTGTTGAAGATGTGGCGGGTCTCGGACGCCTTCGCGAGGCGCTTGCCATCGAACGCGCACAGCGCCTGCGCCATGTACCAGGTCACGCAGTTGAGGGCCTTCTCGTCGAGGACGTCCTGCGAGAAGTCGCTCTTCTCCGCGGCGTTGCCGTCGATCGGCCCCTGCGCGTACGTGCGTCCGCCCTGGTTCGTGACGTTGCACCCGCGCTTGTTGCCGGGACCGAGGAGGTAGAGCGCCTCGTCCATGTTGCTCGGCAGGTTGTCGGTCCAACCGTCGTCCCACCCCTGGGGCTTCGCCGCGTTCACCCATGTCTGCAGATCGCCGTTCGTCTTCTCGATGAACGCGCGCATGCGGCCCGCGGTGGCCTGGAACTTGTCGATGGTGAAGCTCGCTCCGTCGTTGATCGTCACCGTCTCGCAGCAGCTCTCCTTGCCCGTCGGGCCGCAGGTATCGCCGCCGTGGTTGCCCTTGCAGCTCGGGAACGCGACGCACTTCTTCGCGTACGAGCACGTGTCGCTCTCGCAGTCGGAGTCGGCCGCGCACCCCTTGTCCACCGCGCACTTCGGGGCCTTCGCCCCGCCGCAGTCGACGTCGGTCTCGTCGCCGTTCTTCACGCCGTCGTCGGGCGCGGGGGCGGCGCACTTGCCGGCCTTGCACGAGCCGGTATCGCAGTCGCCGCCGACCTTGCAGCCCTGCCCCACCGTGCACCTCTTCGGCGCGGAGCCGCCGCAGTCGACGTCGGTCTCGTCGCCGCTCTGCACGCCGTCCGTCGCGGCCTTCGCCGCCGCGGCCGAGCCCGGCCCCGTGCCGTCGCCGCTGCCGTCGCCGCCGGCGCCGATCTCCGCGCTCACCGAGCACGCCACGGCGCCGGCCACGATGCCCGCCAGCGCGACCACCGCCGAGAACGTCTTCATCGCTCCCTCACCCTTGGCGCGTGTCATCGGGGGGAGCCGTTTGCAGGAACCGCACCGCCCGCGAAACGAGCGTGGATCGCGGACGCACCACGGGCTCTCGACGCGAATTGAAGCCGGATGACCGCGGATTAATGCGCTCGCCGGTGGATCGGCCTCTCCCCCTCCTGATTCTTCGGCGCCGCTCCCGCGATCGGATCGGTCGCGCGACCATGCGCGCAGGTGCGCGTCACTCGCCGGTGGCGATCTCGATCGTCGGGCTCATCGGCCCGCGGTTGCCTGCGAGGTCGTACGGGCGCACGGCGTAGCGATAGCGGCCGCCCGGGACCACGCGTGCGTCCTCGTACCGCGTCGAGACCGCGCGCACGCTCGCGTGGTGGACGAGCGCGCCGCCGGTCGCGCCGGCCTCGCCGCGGAAGACCTGGTAGCCGTACATTCCGCCGGCGTCGGTCGCCGCCTCCCAGCGGAGGACCACGTGGCCATTCTTGTATTCTGCACGCAGCCCCGGACCGTCCTCGCTCCACGAGGGCGGTACGGTGTCGTCGCTCTCCGGCGCCTGGCCCAGCTTCTTCGGCCAGAGGGTGCAGTCGACGCGGCGGAAGCTCTCGTCCAGGGCCTTGCAGATGTTGTTGTAGACGCAGCGCACGACGCGCTCGTCCTCTCCGCGCTGCCACTTCTTCGGCAGGTCCGGATCGGCGAGGAGCGCGCGCGCCATGCCGACGAGATCGCCCTGACCTCGCGCGACCACCCTCTCCGCGAGCTCGCGCGTCGCGATCTTGCCCGCGGCCACCACCGGCGTCTCGAAGCCGGCCGCGCGCAGCGCCCCGCGCACCGCCTCGGGGATGTAGAGGTTCGTGCCCTCGGGGTAGGCGGCGCCGGGCATGCAGCGATCGCCCGAATAGCCCGTGTACGGGTAGAGCGGCTCGCCCTCGATGACGCGGGCGTCCTCGAACTTCCCGCCCGCCGAGAGCGAGATGTAGTCGGCGCCGGCGCGCGCGAGCTCGACGGCGATCGGCCCGGCGTCCTCCGTCGTGTACCCGTTGCGAATGCACTCGTCGCCGACGAACCGGAGGCCCACGGGGAAGTCGTCGCCGACCACCTCGCGCACGCGCCGCAGCACGCGGAGCGGCAGGCGGAGCCGGTTGGCGAGCGAGCCGCCGTACGCGTCCTTGCGCGGGTTCACGCGCGACAGGAACGACGAGAGCGTGTACGCGTGCGCCATGTGGAGCTCGACGCCGTCGAACCCGCAGCGGCGCGCGCGATCGGCGGCGGCGCCGTAGGCCTCGACGATCGCGTCGATCTCCTCGAGCGAGAGCATGTCGACGGTCTGCCGCCAGCCCGAGCGCGAGATCTTGAGGAAGTGGATGATCTGCGGGACGACCTTCCCCGGCCCCGAGTCGTGGATGCGCCTCCTCAGATCCGACAGGCCAGGGACGAACTCGTCGGAGGAGATGCGGAGCAGCGGGCCGCTCTTCGCGCCGTGCACCGCCATCGCCTCGAGCACGATCAGCCCCACCCCGCCGCGCGCGAACCGCGTGTAGCGCGCACGGATGTCGTCGTTGACGACGCCGTCCTCGCCGGAGAGGCGCGTGACCATGGCCGGCAACACCAGCCGGTTGGGCAGCGTCATCGTCCGGATGCGGAAAGGCTCGAACAGCGACGAGGTCATCGCGTCAACGTGATGCCGTGAGCGCGCCGCCGATGATCAGCTTCTGGATCTCGGTGGTGCCCTCGTAGATGCGGAGCGGGCGGATCTCGCGATAGAGCCGGTCGACCACGCAGCGATCGGTGACGCCCAGGCCGCCGAAGAGCTGCACCGCGCGATCGATGATCCGCTGCGCCGCCTCCGTCGCGTACATCTTGGCCATCGCGACCGACACGCCGCCCTTGTCGCCGGGGCTCTTGTCCTTCTCCCACGCCGCGCGCAGCACGAGCAGACGCGAGGCATCGAGCTCGGTCGCCATGTCCGCGAGCGCGGCCTGCGTGAGCTGGAACTCCGCGATGGCCTTTCCGAACTGCTTGCGGCTCGTCGTGCGCGCGAGCGCCTCGTCGAGCGCGCGGCGCGCCATGCCGACGGCCGCGGCGCCCACCGAGGTCCGGAACACGTCGAGCGTGCCGAGCGCGAGCCGCAGGCCCATGCCGATCTCGCCGAGCAGCGCGGACGCGGGCACCCTGCAGCCGCGGAGGTGCACGCGCCCGAGCGGGTGATCGACGCTCATGGCGATCGGCTCCGTCACGAGCCCCGGCGACTTCGCGTCGACCAGGAACGCGCTGATGCCCTTCTTGCCCTTCTCGGGATCGGCGTTGGCGAACACCACGTAGTGGTGCGCGATCCCGACGTTCGAGATGAACACCTTCTCGCCGTCGAGCACGAACGAGTCGTCCTCGCGGCGCGCCACGGTCCTCATCGAGGCGACGTCGCTGCCGGCCTCGGGCTCGGTGAGCGCGAACGCGCAGACGCGCTCGCCGCGCACGACCTCCGCGAGGACGTCGGCGCGCTTCGCCCCCTCGCCCGCCAGGAGGATCGGATGCGAGCCGAGGCCCTGCACGGCGAAGATCGAGTCGGCCATCGGCGAGACGTACGCGAGCGCCTCGCGCGCCACGCAGAGCGAGCGGACGTCGACCGGCCCGCCGTCCGGGACGAGCAGGCGGAGCAGCCCGAGCTCCGCGAGCCGCGGGATCACCCGCTTTGCATCGTGGAGCGCGGTGTCCTCGTCCGAGAGAACATCGCACGTCTCGCCGAGCGCGCGGTGCGCATCGTCGAAGAACATGGGGAGCGCGCGATGCGAGGGGGCGGTCTTCATCACTTGGCCATGAACGGGTTCTTCGCGCCGGAAAATACGATGGGCTGCTTCTTCGTCCACGCGTCGTACGCGGTGCGAAAGTCCGGGTGCTGCATGCAGATCGCCTGCGCCTGCGCCTCGGCCTCGATCGCCTGGTCGAGCCCCATCGTGAGCTCGCTCTCGAGCATCTGCTTCGTCATCGCGTGGGCGAACGCCGGGCCCGACGCGAGGCGCTCCGCCAGGGCGCGCGCCTTCTCGACGCACTCCTCCGGAAGGGTGACCTCGTTGACGAGGCCGATCGCGAGCGCGCGCTCGGCGCCGATGACGTCACCCAGGAAGAGCAGCTCGTTCGCGCGGCCGAGCCCCACCACGCGCGGCAGGAGATACGCCGCGCCCATGTCCGCACCGCAGAGGCCGACGCGCGGGAAGATGAAGCCGAACTTCGCCGCCGAGCTCGCGATGCGGAAGTCGCACGCGAGGGCGATGACCGCGCCGGCGCCGACCGCCGTCCCGTTCACGGCCGCGACCACG
>WBZO01003205.1_pt1 | contig 19621 bp, 23 predicted proteins | sample 5204261 | NCBI WGS metagenome assembly WBZO01 (sample SAMN12412400, study PRJNA552823) | activated sludge metagenome | isolation source: activated sludge from anammox sidestream of wastewater treatment plant... | place: USA: North Carolina | collected 2017-09
CCGTGCCGGCGTTGAGCCACGGAGACGACGCGGTCGCCGTCAGACGATGGGCTTTCCCTCGGCGAGCTTCGCGATGAACGTCTCGATGCGCCGCTGGCGGGTCTCCGGCTTCTTCGCGTGGTGGAGGCGGAACGCGATCGCGTAGGTGTTCTTGCGACCGAGCGTGGCGAGGAACGCCTTCGCCTTCTTGTTCTTCGCGAGCGCCTTCACGAAGTCGCCCGGCAGCTCCATGTTGCTCGGGCTGTCGTAGGCGGCGTCCCAGCGGCCGTCGGCCTTCGCGCGCTCGACCTCGGCCCGGCCGGCGGCATGCATGCGGCCCTCCTCCTCGAGACGCGCGACGTGATCGCGGTTGCGCTTCGACCAGATGCTCTTCGCGCGGCGCGGGGTGAAGCGCTGGAGATACGCCTCGTCGTCGAGGCGCTTCGACTGGCCGTCGATCCATCCGTAGCAGAGCGCCTCGTCGAGGGCCTCGGCGTACACGACCGACTTCGTGCCCGAGCCCTTCTTGTAGAAGCGCAGCCACACGCCGGGCACCTTCGCGTGGTTTTCGTGCAGCCACTTGCGCCACTCCTTCGGCGTCTCGAAGAAGAGGACGGGCTGTTCGTTCACTTGCGCGGCTCCTCGTTCCATTCGTCGGCGGCGATACCGTACTCGATGCTGGCGCGCTCCTTCGTCTCTTCGAGCGTCGGATGCCACGTGTGCGAGACCGTGGTGCCCGACCCGTCGAGGCGGAGCAGCGAGAAGCCCGCGCCGTCGCGGAGGATGCGGAGCGAGACGGGATCGGGCGCCCTTGCGGCGCCGCCTCGGCCGACGACGAGGCTGACTCGATCCTTCGAGCCGACGACGTGCTTCAGATCAGCGCGGAGCATGCGACCGCGCTCGCCGTGCCCGCTGCGACCGAGAGCGCCGCGTAGAGAACGGCCGCCGAGCGATCGAACAGCACCATCGGCCGCCACGACACGAGGAAGGGGAGCGCGCCGGCGACACCGACGAGCCAGAACCAACCCGGCGCCATCCCGAGCATCTGCGCGACGGGGAAGGCGCTCGCGGCGGCAAGCGCCAGGCCGACACCCCAGGTCCGCGCGCGCCACGCCGCGCCGACGCCGATCAACAGGAGGAGCGACGCGAGCACGGTGATCCACTTCTCGAAGAGGATGCTCCGCGCCATCGTCGCGAGCGCGACCATGGACGCGGCATGCAGCGAAGCGCGGACACGTGCGGCGAGCGGCATGACGAGGAAATCCTGGCACCGCCCGAGACCGGGGACAAGGCGCGCGCCGCGTGCTAGCTCACGTGCTCGATGAAGCAGTACCACGACCTCTTGAGGCTCGTGCTCGAGCACGGGAAGGACCGCGAGGATCGCACGGGGACCGGCACGCGCGGCATCTTCGGGCACCAGATGCGCTTCGACCTGCGCGAGGGGTTCCCGCTGCTCACGACGAAGAAGCTCCACGTCAAATCGATCATCCACGAGCTCCTGTGGTTTCTCCGCGGCGAGACCCACGTGAAGCCGCTTCAGGACGCGGGCGTCCGCATCTGGAACGAGTGGGCCACGGCCGAGCAGACGGCGCGCTTCGGGCGGCAGGAGGGCGATCTCGGGCCGGTGTACGGCCACCAGTGGCGGAACTACGGCGCGACGAAGCGCCCCGACGGGACGTACGAGCGCGACGGCGTCGATCAGATCAAGCGCGTGCTGGCGGACATCGTCGAGAAGCCGCACTCACGGCGGCTCATCGTGACGGGCTGGAACCCGAAGGAGGCCGATCAGGTCGCGCTGCCCCCGTGTCACACGCTGTTCCAGTTCTACGTGGCAGACGGCGAGCTGTCTTGCCAGCTCTACCAGCGGAGCGCGGACATCTTCCTCGGCGTGCCCTTCAACATCGCGAGCTATGCGCTGCTCACGATGATGGTGGCGCACGTCACCGGCCTGCGGCCGGGCGATTTCGTCCACACCTTCGGCGACGCGCACCTCTACAAGAACCACCTCGAGCAGGCGAAGCTGCAGCTCGGACGCGAGCCACGGAAGCTCCCGCGGATGATCTTGTCGCCGGGGGTGAAGGATCTCTTCTCGTTCCGCTACGAGGACTTCACCCTCGAGGGCTACGATCCCCACCCGCACATCGCGGCCGAGGTCAGCGTATGAAGAAGCCTCTCGCGATCGTCGTAGCGGTCGCGAACCGCGGCGTGATCGGCGTGGGCAACGGTCTGCCGTGGCGCGTCCCCGAGGACATGCGCCATTTCAAGAACGTGACGATGGGCCACGCCATCATCATGGGGCGGAAGACGCACGACTCGATCGGCAAGGCGCTCCCCGGGCGGCGGAACATCGTCGTGAGCCGCCGGGTCGGGCTCGAGGTCCCTGGCTGCGAGGTGGCCGAGACGTTCGAGCGCGCGATCGAGATGGCGCGGACGAGCGACGACGAGCCGCGCGTGATCGGCGGGGCCTCGCTCTACGAGCTCGCGCTTCCGCTCGCGACCAAGGTCTTCCTGACCGAGATCCATCGCGACGTGGAGGGCGATACGTTCTTCCCCACCTTCGATCGGAGCCAGTGGACCGAGACCGAGCGGCGGAAGGGCGAGACCCCCGACGTGGAGTTCGTGACCCTCGAACGATGAAGCTACGCGCTCTCCTCCTCTTCTCTCTCGTCGGGCTCGGAGGCTGGCTCCTCGCGTGTGCGAAGGCGATGGATCCGCCGATGAAGCCGCGCGAGACGTGCATGCGCTCGTGCAAGGCGAAGGCGAGCCGGCAGTGCTCGGACGCGAGCTGCGAGCGAGGATGCGAGCTCATCCTCGACCGGATCCTCGAGCGCGAGGGCGAGCACGTCATCGCGTGCGTCGGCCGGCAGTCGCGCGGGTGCGGCGACCCGGTCTGGGCCGAGTGCGCCGCTCACATCGGCCCGCATGCCGACGGCGGCCCGCCGCCGCCGCCGCCGCCGCCGGAGGACTGGGAATGAGCATCATCAAGATCACCGACGACCGGAAGCGCGAGCTCACGTTCGGCGCGGCCCCCAAGCGCGTCGTGTCGCTGGTGCCGAGCGACACGTACAGCGTCGCGGCCCTCGGGTGCGGCGACGCGCTGGTCGGGCGCACGGACTACTGCGAGCTGCCGGCCGATCTCGTGGCGAAGCTGCCGAGCATCGGGGGCACGAAGAACCCGAGGGTCGACGACATCTGCGATCTCTCTCCCGATCTCGTCATCGCGAACCAGGAAGAGAACACCAAGAGCGATCTCGAGAAGCTCGCGCAGCGCGGGATCAAGGTGCTCGTCGCGTTCCCGCGGCGCGCGAGCGACGGCATCGCGCACCTCGCGCGGCTCGCACGGATCTTTCGGGTCGAGCGTGACACGGCCGTGCGCGCCATGCTCAAGCAGGGCTACGAGATGATGCGCGAGGCCGAGGATGCGGTCCTGCGGATCACCCCGATCAAGACCTTTTGTCCGATCTGGATGAAGCCGCTGATGACGATCAACGGCGAGACGTTCATCAGCGACATGCTCCGCCTCGCGGGCGCGGAGAACGTGTTCGCCGAGCGCATCCGGCGCTATCCGCTCGCCGCCGATCTCCACGGCGCGCCGGCCCTGGATGCGGAGGGCCGCGACACGCGCTATCCGCGGGTCGGCGACGAGGAGGTGATCGCGCGCGCCCCCGAGCTCGTGCTCCTGCCCGACGAGCCGCACCCCTTCACGGAGGAGGACGCGGAGGTCTTCCGGAAGATGCCCATCCCGGCGGCCGCGCGCGGCAACGTGATCCGCACGAGCGGCAAGGACCTCTGCTGGTACGGCGCGCGCACGATCGAGGGGCTGCCGCGCGTCCGTGCGCTCGTCGAGCAGCACGGCAACCGTGCGCTCGCCTGATCGGCGTCAGGTCCGCGGATCGGTCACGAGCAGCGCGAACACCGCGTGATCGAGCCAGCGGCCGCTCACGCGCTCGGCCTGGCGCGCGATCCCCTCGAAGCGGAAGCCGAGGCGGCCGATGACGCCGAGCGACGCGTGGTTGTCCGTGGCCGCGGCGACGCGGATGCGATGCGCGTTGACCGGACCGAAGGCCCAGTCGAGCACCGCGCGCCCGGCCTCGGTCATCAGGCCTTTGCCGCACGCGTCGATGCGCAGCCAGTAGCCGAGCTCGGCGCTCTCGTGCAGATGCGCAAACGCCTCGAGCCCGATGACGCCGAGGAAGCGACGGCTCGCGCGGTCGCGGATCGAGAAGCGGCACGCGCGCGCCGCGTCCCAGTCGGCCGCGCTCGCCTCCGCGTACCTACCGCTCGAGTCGATGTCGATGTTGAACGGAACCCACGGCAGCCAGGGCTCGAGGTGGGCGCGCGATCCCTCCACCGCGGTCCAGAGATCGCGAGAGTCGGTCGCATCGAGTGGGTGGAGATGCAGCCGGTTCGTCTCGAGCGGACGCGAGCGGATCTCCGAGCGCGGAGGGACGGCCAGCACGCGGCCAGCGTAGCACTATCCGCGACGGATCTGCGGCGGCTCCGGATACGCCTCGACCACGACCTTCGCCGGGCGCTCGATGCGCTCGAGCGGGCTCGTGACGAGGTCCCGGCCGTCGGCCGCGAAGTAGAGGGCCTCGCCCGGCGACGGGTCGCCCGGGTTCGGGACGATCGCGCCGTTGTGGAAGAACTTGAGCCCGCCGTGCAGCCGGCGGCGGATGGCGAGGTGGCCGGGGAGGAAGTCGCCGGACCTGCGATCGCGAACCGCGACGCAGAAGCCGTCACGGAAGTGATACTCCGTGTTGCGCGTCACGTAGACGCGGTGGCGCCGGCGCTCCGGCTGGCCCTCGCGCTCGGTCTTCTTGGCGGCTGCTTCACCCATGGTGGGGAGAATCGGCCGAGTCCCAGGGCCGGGCCAAATTCGTGACGGTCGCGATCGACCTCAAGGTTTCATCGACGCCGGATCCACCGCCTCGTTGATCCGCGCGTTCGAGAACGCGATGTCGATCGTGTCGCTCTTGCCCTCGACGAGGCGCGCCTTCACCGGGAGCGTGAGCGTCTTGTCGAGCACGAGGACGAACGATTTCACGCTCGCCTTCGGATCCCTCGCCGTGCCCGTGACCTCGACGGAGTCTGCGCCGCGCGAGCCGCCGAGCACGTAACGCTCGCGCAGCGCGCCGAGGTCGCCGCCGAGCAGCGCGCGCACGTCGGCGAGCGCCTTCGCGACCGACGCGCCCTGGGGAGCCGCGGTCGCCTTCGACGACTTGGTCCGGTACGAGAGCCCCTCGGGACCGATCCAGTAGACGACGTCGTCCGGTGGGCCGAGCTCCCACCGCAGCCGATCGGGCGCGACGAAGGAAAGGCTGCCGGTCGACTTCACGCTCGTCGCGAGGAGCGTGAGCCTCCGCTCCTGCGTGAAGTCCGCCTTGAGCGTCCGCACGCCCCTTCGCGCCTTCGCGATGTCGGCGAGCAGCGCGTCGAGCGGATCCTCGGCGAGCGCGCGCGGCGCGACGAGGAACGTGGCGAGCGAGGCGAGCAGCGTGCGCCGGTCGAGCTCAGTCACGGCTTGCCCCCTTTGACCTTGAGGAGGGGCCCGCCCGAGCGCGCGCGGCCCTCGGCGTAGCGCCCGTCGGACATGACCTCGTCCGCGGGGATCGTCTCGAGCTCGGCCGGAGGGACGGGGGCGGACGTGCCATCTGGGCGTTGGACGAGCAAGGACGGGTCCACCTTCACGAACCGTCCCGAGAGCTGCGGACCCTCGGAGACCCAGAGCGTCCGCGTGGTGAGGTCCGCGACGACGCCGTGCGTCGCGATGAAGGCGTCGATCGCCCGGCGGTCGCCGAGCAGGCACTTCTCGCCGCCGGCGCACGCGTGATCGCGGAGCATGGCGACGGCCCGCGGAACGCTGCCGCTCCCATCGGGCAAGGCCGCCAGGAGCTCGTCCATGCGCGCGCGGCGGGCGAGCGTGCTCGTGGTCTCGCGCACGCGCTGGTTCTTGGGATCGGACGCGAGGGGGCCCTCGAAATGGTTCGTGACCACGGGCGCGGGGCGGACGAAGGCCGGGGCCCCGGGCGCGCGCTCGACGACGAAGGAGCGGCCCTTCGCATCGGCGAGGAAGACGATGTTCGAGACCATGACCTCCTGCGCGGAGAGGATCTTCGCCGCCTCGTCCGCGTCGTGCGCGGCTCCGAGCGCCTCGCGGAGCGAGAAGGCCATCGGGATGCCGGCGGTGCGCGGCTCTCGTGCGCGGCCGCCGTGCGCGGACATCGCGACGCCCTCGGCGTTCATTCCGGTGACGACGCCGACGAGCCCGGGCCAGGCGACGCTCGCGAACGGGATCTTGCCCTCTTCGTGCACGAGGAACACGGCCTTGTCGCGATCGAAGACCTCGGCCGCCTCGAAGTCGAAGGCGCGGGCGAAGAGGACGTGGCCGTCTTCGGTCTTCGCCGCGTCGAGCGCAAACGACGTGCAGCCGAGCAGCGGCGAGTGCTCGAAGCCGAGCGAGATGTCGTAGAGCGCGTGGAGCATCGAGAGGCGCTGGAAGGTCGGGACCTTCGACGCGTACGGATCGGGATCGAAGGCGCGCGCCTCGGCGGCGAGCTCGCGGAGGCGCGCTTCGGGGAAGTTTTTGGCGACGTCCCGATACTGCACGCGACCGATGTCGAACATCAGCACGCGTGCGGGCGCGAACGGGACGATCTCGCTGAACGCGTCCCACAGCACGGCCTCGTTCGTGACCATGCGATCGTGGAGCAGCGAGGTGTGCTGTGCGCCGATTTCCTCCGGCGTGCCCTCGAGGTGAACGAGGCGCACGCCGCGCACGGCCGCCCAGCCCTTGCCCGCTCGGCGGACGCCGTCCTTCTCCTCCAGAGGCAGGCGCGACGCGGCGACCGCCGGTGGCGCGACGTTCGTCAGCACGCCGATGAGCAGGTGCGCGAGGACGGGCAGGAGCACGATCGCGGCGAGCACGTAGAGCTTCCGGCGATGCCGCTTCACGACCGGCCGCTCCGCGCGTGCTCGACCGTCGCGCGGACGACCACGTCGATGATGCGCCGGACGTCGCGGCCGATGCGGAAGTGGGTGACGCGGTCCTCGGGATAGAGGACGCGGATCGGCGCCTCGACGACGGGGATGCCCGCCCAGATCGCGCGCAAGAGCACCTCCGCCTCGAACTCGTAGCCGGTGCCGCGCGTGTCGAGCGCGAGCGTCTTCGCGATCGGGTAGCGCCGGAGGCCGCACTGCGTGTCGTGCAGCGGGCGCCGGGCGAAGCGCGAGAGGAAGAAGTTGGAGATGCCGTTCGAGAAGATGTTCTTGCGCGGGGCGCCGTCGCGCGCAAGGGCGCGGACGCCGAGGACGAGCGCGCCTTCGTCGTCGCTCGCGTGGAGGACGCGCCTCGCCTCCGCCGCCGGGTGCTGCCCGTCGGCGTCCACCGTGAGCGCGACGGTGCAGCCGGCGGCGCGCGCGGCCTCGAAGCCGGAGCGGAGCGCGGCACCCTTGCCGCGGTTCGAGGGGTGCACGACCACCTCGCATCCGAGCTCGCGCGCCACCGCCGACGTGCGGTCGCGCGAGCCGTCGTCGACCACGAGGATGGCGTGATCGGGGAGCTCCTGGCGGAGATCCGTGATGACGCCGCCGATCTTCGCCTCCGCGTCGAGCGCAGGGATGACGATGCACGTCCGCACGCGCGCAGCCTTGCACGTTGACCGGTGCGCACGCAAAGGGTACGGCGCGAGCGTGAGCATCGCGCTGACCATCGAGCACGGCCCTCATCGGGGCGTTCCGCGCGCCGAGATCCTCCGCCGCCTCAGGGCCATGGTCCGGCTTCTTCAATTGCAGAAGTCGGAGGTTTCATTCCTTCTAACCGACGACGATCGAGTGCATCAATTGAACAAGATCTATCGGAAGAAGGATCGTCCGACGGACGTGCTCGCCTTCGCCATGCGGGAGGGCGATTTCGGCGGCCTCGCGGGGGAGGTGCTCGGGGACGTCATCATCAGCGTTCCCACGGCACGGAAGCAGGCCGAGGAGCGCGGAGCGCACGTCCTCGACGAGGTCACCATGCTGGCCGCCCACGGGCTCCTCCACCTCCTCGGCTGGGACCACGACACGCCCGCGAAGGACCGTCGCATGCGGGCGGAGACCGATCGCCTCTGCCGCGCCGCGGCGCCGGTCCGGAAGCCCCGCAGGCGGCCTCTCAAAGCCGAGAGCCGCACGGGCTCTGACCGACAATCTCGTAATCCTTCCGGAGGTCGAAGGGGCGCCAAGGGGCGGGGACGCGTCACGAAAGCCCAGTAGAAGAGGGGGGGGAAGGCCCCCCGGGCCCCGGTTTCGATGTGTGTCCATGCCTCCATGAAATGCATCTCGCCCACGAATTTCCCTTGCGGGGATGGAACTGCGGGTGTTACCCATCTTCGCACGCAAGCTTCTTCGCCCCGTTTTTTCAGGCACGGCGAGCGTCAGGCAGGGTGATTCGGGGCGATAAAGGGTGTGAGTGAGCGACGTCGATTCTCGGAATGACGTCGGGGTATTTCACAGGAGGAATCGCAAATGGCTGCTGCGAAGCGCATGACCAAGGCCCAGGTGATTGGCGAGATTGCGACCTATGCCGAGCTCGACAAGAAGAGCGTCAGCAAGGTCTTTGAGGGCCTCACGGATCTCATCAAGAAGCAGCTCGGCTCGCGTGGCCCGGGCGAGTTCGTCATCCCCGGCCTCCTCAAGCTGAAGACGGTCAAGAAGAAGGCCATCCCGGCGGGCGAGCGCCGCAACCCCTTCACCGGCCAGATGCAGCACTTCCCGGCGAAGCCGGCGTCGAAGAAGGTCCGCGCGACCGCCCTCAAGGCGCTCAAGGACCTCATCCAGTGATCTGAGGCGCTCCTCCTCGCGGAGGGGCCTCGTCGTCGCGAGCGTCACCCCTGGCCGGGGCGGCGCTCGCTTCGTTTTGTGCGCCGCGCACCGATCGCGAGCAGCGCGGAGAGCGCGAGGAGCAGCGGCGCGTCCGCGACGCGCGCGTAGACCGTGAGCGGCGTCTCGAGCAACGCGGCGTCGACGAGGAGCGGAGGCGGCGCGCCTGCGCCCGCCTGTCCCTCGCGGCGCGCGAGCACCTTGCCGGTGGCGGAGACCCACGTCGTCGGACCGCGGTTGACCGCACGGACGAGATCGCGCCGCGTCTCGATCGCGCGGAGGACCGCGAGGCGCAGGTGGAGCTCGCCCTCGGCGCTGCCGGCGAACCACGCGTCGTTGGTGATGTTCACGAGGAGGTTCGGCGCCACCTCCATCGCCTCGCGGCTACCGTCGGGCAGCGTGTCCTCGTAGCAGTTGAGCACCGCGGCGCGGATGGGACCGGACTCGAAGGGCACGGTCTCGGTGCCGGGCTCGAGCCCGGTGCCACGGGCGAACGCGCGCCGGATGAAGCCGATCTTGTCGGCGAGCGGCACCGTCTCGCCGAACCACAGGAGGTGACGCTTGTCGTACGAGCGCGAGAGCGCGCCGTCGCGCGTGGCGAGGAAAGCGGAGTTGTAGCCCGCGCCGTGCGCGCCCTTCAGGTACACGCCGGCGAGCACCGGGCCGCGCACGCCCGGCTGGAGCACGGCGCGCGGTCCGGGCGGCGTGCGGCTGATCCCGTGCGGGAGCGTGTACGGGTACGCCGACTCGGGCCAGACGGTGAGCTCGGCGCCGCGCTCCTCGGCGTGCTTCGTCAGCGTCGTCAGCCGATCGAGCATCATCGACGCGCGCGACGCCTCCCAGCGATCGGTGGCGTCGAAGTCGGGCGAGACGAGCGCCACCTTCGCGTGCTTCGCCGACGCGCGGGCCGCCTCGATCGCGCGCATGCGTACGAAGCCGTAGGCGAGGAGCGCCGCGAACACGCCTCCCGCGAGCACGAGCGAACGGATGCGCGCGCGCGCCTCGACGATCGCGTGCGCGACGAGCCCGCAGCCGATCGCCACGAAGAAGCTCGTGCCGCGCTCGCCGAAGATCTCCGCCGTCTGGAGGAGGACCGGCCACGGCGCGAGGCCGCCCGCCGGGGTCCACGGGAAGACCGCGGGCACGAACAGCGCCGCGTACACTCCGATGGCGAAGCCCAGCCACGACGGCATCCGAGGGATGCGCGTCGCGAGCACCCGGATGACCGCGCCGCCCGCCATCCACGGCAGCGCCTGCGCCATCGAGAGGAGCACGAGGGCGACGACCCCGACCGCGTACGGAAGCGGGGTGAAGCGGGTGATGACCTCGGGGACGAAGCGGAGGGCGACGAGGTTCGCGCCGAAGCCGAAGAGCCACCCTCGCCGGGCGGTCGACTGGGCGTCCGCGACGGCGACGGCGAACCCGATCAGGCCGAGGAGGATCCCGGCCGTGACGTCGAGCGGGGGCGTCGATGCGGCGAAGACCGCGCCGGCGATGAACGCGAGCGCGGCCTTCTGACGAGGGTTCACCCCCGCTGCTTTATCACCAATAGAAGGTGAGGCCGCCAGTCAGGAGGCCGGCGCCCGACGTGTTCGTCGACCGGCCGGTGCCGTCCACGAACTCGGGGTTCGTGCGCTTGTTGTCGTCGACGCGCCCGCGGATGAGGCCGCGGAGGTCGACGTTGAGCGCGACCGCCTTCGACAGGCGGAACTCGAGGCCCATGCCGCCCTGCACGCCGAAGTAGCCGTAGTGGTACTCGACCTTGTCGTAGCCGTCCCGATCGTCGACGGCCTTCGCGCCCGACCAGCCGAAGCCGCCGAGGAGATAGACCTGCGTGCGGCTCTTCGGGTTGAGGAAGACGAGGCCGTTCAGCGTGAAGGCGGTCTCGCTCCGGCGGAAGCCGTTGTAGTCGCGCCCGCCGGCGAAATCGAGGTCGCCCTCGAGCGCCGCCTGCGGGATCGGGCGGAAGCGGAGGCCGAGGCCGACCATCGCCATCCCGGCGTTGTCGTCGCGACCCTTGCCCATCATCGCGCCGCCGAGGTGGAGGTTCAGGCCCCACTCCTTCTTCGGCGGGGCCTTGCGCGGGACGTAGTAGTAGGCCGGCGGCGCCTCACGCGGCTGCACGACGACGGTGGGAGGCGGCGGCTGGTAGACGACGACCGGCGGGGGAGGCGAGGACTGCTTCTCGGCGGGCTTCGCGCTCGAGTCAGGCAGCGGCTGCAGGTCCTTGTTCCCGCCCTGGGAAGGAGGCTGCGTCTCCCCGCAGAACCAGCTCCCCGGCTCGCAGTCCTTCTTGTCCTGCGCGTGCGCGATCGACGGCAAGGCGAGGACGGCCGCGAAGGGGAGCGCGAAGAGAGCGCGTTTGGAGAACGTGTTGCTCATGAAACCCATTGCCTCCAGCGACCTGGTTCAGGATGCCGACAACATCGGTCCGAAGCAACCCACGCGCCACGAGGTGGTTCGCCGCGGGCCCCATGGAAGACGGCGCTTTCGGACCGGGGCGCCGCCCGGTGTGGCCCGCCGTTCACGACCGCGACGCAACGCGTGTCGGCGTGCTAATGGGGGGCGGTCTTGGCGACCGTTCGGCTCAAGCCCGGCCATGTCCAGCCCATTTGGGCCGGGCACCCGTGGGTGTACGCGCAGGCGATCGACCGCATCGAGGGCGGCGCCACGCGCGGTGACGAGGTGCGCGTCGTCGATCCACGCGGGAACTTCCTCGGTCGCGGGTTCTACTCGGCCGGCTCGGCGATCCCGGTGCGGCTCCTCGTCCGAGACGAGACGACCCCCCTCGACACCGCGTTCTTCCGCGGCCGCTTCGAGCGCGCGCTCGCGGCGAGGGCGATGCTCGGTCTGGGCACCTCCCCCGACACGACCGGCTACCGCCTGGTTCATGCCGAGGGCGACGGGCTCGCCGGGCTGATCGTCGATCGCTTCGGTGACGTGCTCGTCGTGCAGCTCCTCACGTTCGGCATGAAGCAGCGCGAGGCGATGATCTACGAGGCGCTCGGGCAGGTCCTCTCGCCCCGCGCGATCATCGACCGCACGCCGCAGAGCTCGGCGAAGGCGGAGGGCTTCACGCCGACCCCGGGCGTCGTGCGCGGCGACGCGGTCGATGCGCTCGTCTTCACCGAGCGCGGGATCTCGTGGAACATCCCCATCGAGCTCGGACAGAAGACCGGCTTCTACTTCGATCAGCGCGAGCTCCGGGCGCGCATCGAGCCGCTCGCGAAGGGCCGGCGCGTGCTCGACGCGTACTCGTACACCGGCGCCTTCGGCCTCGCGGCCGCACGCGGCGGCGCCAGCGAGGTCGTGTGCGTCGACGAGAGCGCGCTCGCGGTCGAGACGGGCGCCGAGAACGCGCGGGCGAACGGCCTCATCGATCGAATGAAGTTCGAGCGCGGTGACGCGCGCCGGGCCATGCAGGAGGCGCATGCCGCGTTCGATCTCACGATCGTCGATCCGCCGCGCCTGGCGCCGACGCGCGGGGCGCGCGAGCAGGCGCTCGTGATGTACTCGAAGCTCGCCGAGCTCGGGTGCCGCGCGACGAAGCCCGGAGGGATCGTCGTCCTGTGCTCCTGCTCCGCGGCGGTGGATCTCAAGGAGCTGACGCGCGCGCTCGCGACCGGCTCGGTTCGCGCGAACGTGCAGGCGCTGGTCGTCGATCGCGCGTTCCAGGGCGCCGACCACCCCGTGCCGGCGGCGTTCGGCGAGGGCCTGTACCTGAAGGCCGTCATCGCGCGCGTGGAACATCGATGAAGCCGCTCGCGGCGCTCGCTCCCGAAGAGGCGCGGCGGCTCGACGGGCTCCTGTTCGATCTCGACGACACGGTGCTGTCGCACGGGCTGCTCACGCGCGACGCCTTCGGCGCGATCTGGGATCTCCGCGATGCGGGCCTGAGGCTCGTCGCCGTCACCGGCCGGCCGAGCGGCTGGGGCGAGGTGATCGCACGCCAGTGGCCGATCGACGGGGTGGTCACCGAGAACGGCGCGGTGCACGTCGTCCGCGACGGCAAGGGCGTCCGCCTGATCTTCGACGGTGCGGACGCGGAGGTCGAGGCTCGGCGCGCGAAGCTCGATGCGCTCGTCGAGCGCGTGTCCCGCGAGCTCCCGCACGTGCGCCTCGCCGACGACAACCACGGGCGGCGCGCGGACGTCGCATGGGACGTGGGCGAGCGGGTGACGCTCCCCGAGACCGACGTCGCGGCCCTCGCCCGCATCGTCGTCGAGGCCGGCGCGCGCACGACGCGATCGTCGGTGCACCTCCACGCGACCTACGAGCGCGACGACAAGGCCTCCGGGGTGGTGCGCTTCCTCCGCGAACGGTTCGGCGTCGACGCCGGTGCGGCGCTCCACCGGTACGCGTTCGTGGGAGACAGCGCGAACGACGCCGCATGTTTCTCGGCGTTCACGACGACCTTCGGCGTGGCCAACGTGCGCGCCTTCGTCGATCGTGTCACGGTCCCTCCGCGCTACGTCGCCACCGCCGAGCGCGGCGCCGGCTTCGCCGAGATCGCGCGGGCGATCCTCGCGCGTCGCACGTCGCGCGCGTAGACTTCGAGGGCCATGTCCGTCGCGCGAGGGGTTCACCGCTACACGTACGCCGACTACGTGGCCCTCGAGCTCTCCAGCACGACGAAGCACGAGTTCCTCGGCGGGGAGATCTACGCCATGGCGGGGGGCACCGAGGAGCACTCGGCGCTCGCCGCGGAGATGCTACGCGCCCTCGGCAACGCGATCGGCGATCGACCCTGCCGCGCGCACACCTCGGATCTCCGCATCTACGTCGAGGCCGTCGGGCTCGCCACGTTCCCCGACGCAGCCGTCATCTGCGGTCCGCTCGAGCAGCACGGGCCCAGCCCCAGCGCGACGGCGCTCAATCCGAGCATCCTCGTGGAGGTCACGAGCGACTCGTCCGAGGAGTACGACACGACGACGAAGCTCGAGGCGTACCGAACGATCCCCTCGCTGCGCGAGTACATCGTGGTGTCGCATCGCGAACGCCGAATCACCGTGCACGGGCGCGCCGAGGGCGGCCCGTGGACGACGCGCGTGGCAATCTCCGGGGGGACCGTCGCGGTCGAGAGTCTCGGCCTGGTCTTGAAGGTGGACGAGATCTACCGGGCCAGCAGCATCGGCTGACGGCGCTCACCGGCACGCGACGAACCGCCACGGCGCGAACGTCTCGTGCTCGTCGAAGCGGACGGGCAGGGGGACGCGGCGGGCGAGGTCGGCGACGATCGCCTCGAGATCGGCGACGTCCGCGGCGATCGTCGGCGAGACGACGCGGACGTACGGCGCGTCGTCGTCGCCGCCGGTGTGTGCGAACACGAAGAGGCCGGCGGCGGCGAGCACCTCGGGCGCACGCGGGTGCGGATCGTCGGCACGGCTGAGGACGCGGCAGCCGGAGCAGACCGCGCGCTCGTGGAGATCGTCCCAGCCGACCTCGCCGAGCTCGGCGAGGACGACGGCGAGGCCGCGCGACGCGAGCCCGTCGCGGACGTCGTCGCGATCGACGAGCGATCGCCGGAGCGCCTCGGCGTCCTCCGCGACCACGAGGTGCGGGTAGCCGTCGATCGGACGCTCGTGCATCGGGCCGCCCTCGGTCGCGCGCGGCGGATCGAAGACCGGCTCGATCGTCGCCTCTCCCGCGCGCCGGTAGCCGGCGCCGAGCGCGCGCACCTGCGCGGCGCGTGCGAGCGCGTCGACGGCCTCGGCGGTCCGCTCGACGTCGGCGTCGGCCGGTACCGCGCCTCGGTCACCGCCGGCGAAGAAGGCGACGCGGCCCGCTTCGTCGACGGCGAACCAGTCGCCCTCGAGCCGGCGCCGGGGCACCTTCTCGAAGAAGTCCGGCGACAGGATCGGCTGGTTCTTACGGGAAGTCCTGGGCAACTGGTACCTCCGAATTCTCCGATCTGGATCTTCGATCTAGACCAGCCACAGGACATCTTCGTCTCATGCACGCCGTCAGGCTAGAGTCCGCGTCCACCATGCCCACGCACGCCGAGCTCCTCGCGATCGCGTCGAAGCACCTCTACCCGAACTACAAGCCCGCCCCGATCGTCGTCCACCGCGCGCGCGGCTGCGACCTGTTCGACGTCGACGGCCGCCGCTGGCTCGATCTCTGCGCCGGCGTCGCGGTGTGCGCCGTCGGGCACGCGCACCCGAAGCTCGTCGCCGCGATCGCCGAGCAGGCCGCGCGCGTCGCGCACGTCTCCAACTACTTCTACAACGAGGAGAACGTCCTCCTCGCCGGCGAGCTCTGCGAGCTGAGCGGCTTCGACCGCGCCTTCTTCTGCAACTCGGGGGCGGAGGCGAACGAGGCGCTCTTCAAGCTCGCGCGCCGGCACTTCTACGCGAAGGGCGACACGAAGCGCACGCGGTTCATCGCGTTCGACAACGCGTTCCACGGCCGCACGATGGGCGCCGTCTCGCTCACCGGCACCCCGAAGTACCGCGAGGGCTTCGGCGGCGTCGAGGGCGTCATCCACGTCCCGTACGGCGATCTCGACGCGGTGAAGGCGAAGATCGACGGGCACGTCGCGGCGATCCTCGTCGAGGCCGTGCAGGGCGAGGGCGGCGTGCTCCCCGCGCCCCCGGGCTTCTTGAAGGGCCTGCGCGAGCTCGCCGACGAGCACGGCGCGCTCTTCCTCATGGACGAGGTGCAGACCGGCATCGGCCGCCTCGGCCGCTGGTTCGGCTTCCAGGGAACGGGCGTGAAGCCCGACGCGATCGCGCTCGCGAAGGGGCTCGGCGGCGGCTTCCCCATCGGCGCGATGCTCACCACCGAGGCGCTCGCCGGCGCGCTGCCTCCGGGCACGCACGGCTCGACGTTCGGCGGCAACCCGCTCGCGAGCGCCGCGGCGCGCGCCGTGCTCCGCATCCTCGAGGAGGAGAAGCTCGTCGAGGGCGCGAAGGCGAAGGGCGAGCGGCTCTCTTCGATGCTCTCTGCCCTCGCGCGCGAGCTGCCGAACGTCTGCGAAGGCGAGCGCGGCGAGGGCCTCTTGCGAGGCCTCGTGCTGAAGAAGGGCTTCGTCGTGCGCGACATCCTCCCGAAGCTCGCCGACGCCGGCGTGCTCCTCACCGCTGCGGGCGAGCGCGTGCTGCGCTTCTCGCCGCCGCTCGTCGTCACGGACGCCGAGCTGAAGGAGGGCGTGGACGCGGTACGGAAGGTGCTCTCGACGCTGCCGGCTTGACGCGCCGAGACTGACGGGTAACGCGTTGGGGCGGTGGAATCCGCCCCCCGATCCGCTTCGCTCTGCCCCGCCTGCGGGAAGGCGGTCGATCCGCTCCGCGCGGGGCAGGTCGCGATCATGGGCGGCGCGTTCCGCTACTTCTGCGACGCGAAGTGCAAGGCGTCGTACGTCGACGTCGCGTCGAAGCGCCCCACGCTCGACGCGATGACCGCCGAGCCTCCGAGTGTGACGAGCGGGGTCCGCGACGCCTCGCGCGCACCTCCGCGCGTCGAGTCCGTGGATCGAGCCGAGCGGGTCGTCGAGGAGGAGAAGGTCGCCTCCGGCGTTCGCGAGCCGGAGCCCGCGCCGGAGCCCGCGGACGAGGGCGTCGCGGAGCCGGAAGAAGAAGAGCGCAGCGAGCCCGAAGAGGCGCGGGAGGATGACCCGCCGGCGACGCTGCGATCCGGCCACGAGGTCGCGGACGACGAGATGGAAGCGGCGGAGGAGAAGGCGCCGCCGCCTTCGCGCGCGGCCCCGCGTGCGCCGGCTCCGCCGTCCGACACCGCGACGATCGCCTCGCTCGTCGGTGTCGGCGCGGGGCTCCTCGCGGCGGTCGTCTCGCTCGCCGGCGATGGGGCGGCCGTCGTGCGGCTCCCGCTCGCGCTCGCATCGGCGGTGCTCGTCGTCGCCCAGACCGCGCTGCGTGCGCGAGAGAGGAGCGAGGTCTCTCGCTGGGTGGTCGCGGCGCCGGTCGCCGCAGCGGGGGTCACGGCGGCGATCGCTGCGCTCTCGTCCGATCCACGCGCCGATGCGCATGCCGCGTTCGTCGGCCTCGCCGCGGCCGCCGCGCTCGCGGTCGACGTCGTCGTGACGCGAGGGCGCCGCGACGTCGACGTCGCCCGGACGAAGAACGCCTCGGCGCTCGGCGTGCGCGCGAAGATCGTCCGCGCACGCGAGGGAGAGAGCATCATCCACGAGGTCGACGCCGCGCAGGTGAAGCCCGGCGAGCAGGTGGTGGTCGAGGCGGGCGAGGTCGTGGCGGTCGACGGGATCGTCGCCGCCGGCACCGCGGAGGTCGCACCGTGGCACGAGTCGCCGGTGGTGACGGAGAAGCGCGAGGGCGACGCGGTCGTCGCCGGCGCGACGGTCGTGAGCGGGCGGCTCCGCGTGACGGCGACGTTCTCCGGCCCCGATCGAGCGTGGCTGCGGCTGACGCACGCGAACGCGTCGCGCATCGAGCTCGCGGCTCCGCTCGTCGCGTCGGCGCGTCGCTGGATCGAGCGGGGCGCTCCGATCGCCGCGCTCCTCGTCGGAGGGGCTACCTACGCGAACAACGGCTCGTGGACGGACGTGGCGATCGCCGCCTGCGCCGGCAGCTTCGCGCTCGCCGCCGCGAGCGCAGCCGCGGCCGCGGGGGTCGCTCACGCGCGCGGGCATGCCGCCGCGCAGCGCCGAGGGATCGTCTACAAGGACGCCGACGCGCTCGACGCCGCCGCCCGGGCCGACGTCGCCGTCGTCTGCTCGCGCGGGACCATCCTGCTCGGCGAGCCGGAGCTCGTCGCGATCGAGGCGATCACGTCGAAGGGGCCCGACGCGAAGCGCAGCGAAGACGTGGCCCGCGTCCTGTCGCTCGCGGCCGGCGCAGAGATGGCGTCGAGCCATCCCTTCGCCGCCGCGATCCTCCGCGCAGCGCGGGCCCGCAACGTCCGCCCGGAGAACGTTCGCAGCGCCCTCGTGCACTCGGGGCTCGGCGTGACCGCGCTCGCGCCGAGCGGCGACAAGGTCATCGTCGGCAGCCGCGCGTTCCTCCTCCAGGAGAAGGTGAGCGTCGCGATCGCCGATTCGCGCGTCTCCGAGCTCGAGGCGCAGGGACGCAGCGTGCTGCTCGTCGCGGTCGGCGGACGCCTCGTCGGCCTCCTCGCGCTCCAGGACGGCCTTCGCCCCGGCGCGCGGGCCGCCGTGCAAAGGTTGCATGATGCACGTATCGAGCCGGTGCTCCTCAGCGGCGAGGCGCGCGACACCTGCGAGACGATCGCGCGCTCGCTCGACATCGAGCACGTCCGTCCGGAGATCCTGCCGGCCGATCGCGGCACGGAGGTGAGGGCGCTCGCGGACGGAGGGCGCGTGGTGGCGGCCGTCGGACACGCGGCGTCGGACGACGGCGCGCTCGGGGCGGCCGACGTCTCGGTGGCGATGGGGGCGGCCGGGGCCGCGCCCGGCGAGTGGGGCGTCACGCTCGCGTCGGACGACGTCCGCGACGCCGCCCTCGCGCTGACGGTCCCGCGCGCATGCCGCGAGCGCGCGAAGACGGCGCTCCTCGTGGGGGCCGCTGCTCAGGCGCTCGCGTCGCTCGGGATCGCGTTCGGCGTCGCCCCTCCGGTCATCGCGCCGGTGCTCGGGATCGTGGCTGCTGCGAGCGTGCTCGCCGTCGTGCGCGACCCGACGACGCTGCCCGCGTCACGTTGAGCGCAGGTTGTCGCCCGGTGTGCGTGCCTCACCCGGGGTGAAGCCGGCCTTCTCGATCGCCGCCCGCACGCGGGCCGCGTCGCCCTCGCGCCCGAGGCGCGCGACACCGAGCTCGACCGTGACGTCCTCCAGCCCCTCTCGGGCCAGGACCTTCTTCAGGGAGCTCACGCATCCCCCGCACGTCATCCCGTCGATCGGGATCTCGATGGCCGCCATGCTCGTCACTTAATCAACCGAGCGGTCGACGACAAGGTCTGCTGGCGGGCACGCCCGGCCCGGACCGGCGGACGGCGCCCGTTGCCGGGCGGTCCCGGAGCTCGCCGTTTCACCTTTGAAAGGTGTGTTCTTGCGCTCGGAGGGAGGGATATCCTTTCCGGGAGCCTCCAGGGCTCGCTTGAGATTCGTCGTTCTCTCGGAACGGGGCTTCTTGTCCCGTGCCGGGTGCGGGGGGACGTCCGTACGGACATCGAGAGCACGCGTGGCCAATCAGAAGTCGGGCAAGTCGAACAAGCCGGGTGACGACCAGGGACCTGCCGCACGGGTCGGGAGCGTCATCAAGGGCAAGTGGAAGGTCGACGGTCTCCTGGGCGTCGGCGGCATGGCCGCCGTGTATGCGGCCTCGCACCGGAACGGTCAGCGCGCGGCGCTCAAGATCCTCCACGCGGACTTCGCGCGCGAAAAGACGATCTGCGAACGCTTCCTCCGGGAGGCGTACGTCTCGAACAAGGTCAATCACTCGGCGACGGTCCAGGTCCTCGACGACGACGTGACCGACCAGGGCGAGCCGTTCCTCATCATGGAGCTGCTCGAGGGCGAGACCGTCCGCGACGCATGGAAGAAGTCCGGACGCACGATGCCCGTCGGGAGGGTGCTGCAGATCTGCGAGCGCGTCCTCGACTGCCTCGCGTCCTGCCACGCGATCAAGGTCATCCACCGAGATCTCAAGCCCGCGAACATCTTCATCACCAACGAGAACGAGATCAAAGTGCTCGACTTCGGCGTCGCGCAGATGCGCGATGCCACCGCCGAGCGCACGGCGACGGGCACCGCGCTCGGAACGCCGGCGTACATGTCCCCGGAGCAGGCGATGGGCCTCGTCGATCAGCTCGACGGCCGCGCAGACCTGTTCTCCGTCGGCGCGATGAT
>WBZO01003207.1_pt1 | contig 19617 bp, 18 predicted proteins | sample 5204261 | NCBI WGS metagenome assembly WBZO01 (sample SAMN12412400, study PRJNA552823) | activated sludge metagenome | isolation source: activated sludge from anammox sidestream of wastewater treatment plant... | place: USA: North Carolina | collected 2017-09
GGATGTCTCGAATCCCGTGCTCTACGGTGAGCGGATGTACGTGAAGGCAAGCCTGCGTGTCCTGCTGTCGGACACCGCGGCCGACCTGACCGGCCTGCCCGGTGCCACGGCCGACCCGCCGGTGCCCCTGGACGGCAACTGGCGCTTCTCGCCGCCGAACAACGGCACGGCGTACGGACCGGTGGATGCCACGCATCCCGCCATCGCACGGTCGCCTGGCACGACGACGGCGATCATCACCACCGGTGCGACGTCGGGCACCAACAAGACCCTGACCATCTCGAGCGGCGTGCCGAACTACTTCAAGGTGCCGGACACGCTCACGGTCACCAGCGGCGCCAGCTCCTGGACGCTCACCGGCTGCTCGACCACCAAGACCGCCACGACGTTCACCTGCACGGCGGTGACGCCGGCACACTCGTCCTCCACGGCGGCCGGCGCCACGGTGTCCGCAACAGTGAACACGGTTGATGGCCCCATCACGATGTCAGCCACCACCACCGCGTCGTGGGCCAGCGGCGCCCTGACACTCACCGTGGGGAGCACCATGCCGTTCGCACCAGAGAGCTTCTTCGTGAACAACCAGCTCATCTCGTGCACGGGCTACGGCGCCACGACCCTCACCGGCTGCACGCTGGCGTCGAGTGTGGCGAACAACTCGACACTCACGACCGCCGCCCTGTCGAACGCCGGCACCGGTACGGTGGGCGGGTTCATCAAGATCGAGCGCGGCAACACCGACGGGTCCTGGACCGACGTGACGATGGAGATCCTGAACTACGGCATCGGCGGGCCGAACCTGGCCGGAGCCGGCTGCGGCGATCCCACCCCCAACGCGATCATCCGGCTCCAGCGGCTGCGCGACAACGCCCTCACCACGTGCAGCTACGCGGCCGGCACGGTTCAGCGCTCGTCGGACTACTGGCCCAACGTGCTCTTCGATACGCGTGAAGGTGTGACCTGGGACGCGGCCGTCACCAACCTTCCGCTCGGCGGCGTGATCCACTATGTCGGCGTCGACGTGGCCAACCTGGCGAAGTGGTTCGCCGGTGGCGCCCCCTACACGGCTGGCACCGGCTCCCTCGCGAAGATCGACAACACCGGCTTCACGCTCTACTTCTCCGATCGCCGCAACAACCGGAACGCCTCGAGCCAGGAAACCGGTGAATACGGCTGGGAAGACGTGATCAATCCGTCGTCGGCCGGGGGCGCGCCGAACAACCTGCTCGACCCTGGCGAGGACGTGAATGGCAACGGCGTGCTGGATACCTACGGCGGCGTGCCGAACTACACGGCCGTGTCGGGAGCCGTGCCTGCCGGGGCCATGGCGCCGCTCGACGCCTCCGCGACGCCGATGACCGCCGTGACCAGGGGCGTGGCGCAGGTGAACCGCGCCCTCTTCTTCCGGCGCGCACTCAAGCTCGTCAACGGCGCGAACATCGTCGGCAACGGCATCAACGGCCTGACCGTGGTGGCCGAGAACCCGGTGTACGTGCAGGGGAACTGGAACGCCAACGGCACGTTCGCGGGCGCACATGCCGCCACGTCGGTGATTGCCGATGCGGTGACGCTGCTGTCGAACAACTGGAGCGACGTGGTGTCCTTCACCAGCCCGTACTCGCCCGGCAGCAGGGACCGGATCTCGCAGACATGGTATCGGCTGGCGATCATCGCGGGGAAGGGCATCGCGTTCACGCACCCGAGCGGCACACCCACCGACTGGGGCACCGACGGCGGCACGCACAACTTCCTTCGGTACCTCGAAGACGGCGACCAGCCGGTGAACTATCGCGGCTCGATGGCGACGTTCTACTACAACCGACAGGGGGTCGGACCGTTCAAGTGCTGCACGACGGTCTACTCGGCGCCGACGCGCAACTACAACTTCGACACCGACTTCCTGAATCCTGCGCTGCTGCCCCCGAACACGCCGGTGTTCAAGGACCTGAACGCCGTCGGCTTCTCGCAGGAGCTCCGCCCGGGCCGCTAGCAGGCCTGGGCGCCGCCCTCAGTTCGAGCCGAAGACCTCGTCGATGGTCAGCACTTTCAGGGGGCCCAGGTTCAGCGACGCGATCGCCGGCTCGATCGTCTTCCGGTCACCCACCACCACGACCGCCATGCGGTCCGCGGTGAGGTAGGTGCGCGCCGCACGCTGCACGTCTGTGGCGGACACCGCCTCGATGTTCGGCACGTACCGCGCGTAGAAGTCGTCCGGCAGGCTGTAGACGAGGCTCTCCTCGAGCCGGCGCGAGATGTCGCCGGTGGTCTCGAAGCCGCTGGGCAGCCCGAGTGCGACGTAGCTCTTGGCCCGCGCCAGTTCGTCGGCCGGCACCGGCTGCTGGATGGCCGTGAACTCCACGAAGAACTCCTTCAGCGACTCGGCGGTCTTGTCGGTCTGCACGCCCGCGTAGGCGAGGAACGGACCCGCCTCCTTGCGCATGTCGAAGTAGGAGCCGGCCCCGTAGGTGTAGCCGTGTTCCTCGCGCAGGTTCAGGTTCAGGCGCGAGCTGAACGACCCGCCGAAGATCGTGTTCAGCACCTCGATCGGGAAGAAGTCGGGTGTGGAACGGGGCACGCCCACGCGGCCGATGCGGATCTGCGTCTGGGGGGCATCCGGCTTGTCCACCAGGTACACCTCGCGCCGCGTGCGCGGCGGCGGTGCGGGCTGCGTCACCCGCGCGATGCCCGCGCCAGGCGCCGGCTTCCACGCGCCGAAATGCTGCTCGAGCAGCGGACCGACCGAGGCCGGTGTCACGTCGCCCACGACGATGATGGCGGCGTTGTCCGGTCGATAGGCTGCCTGGTAGAACGCCTTCAGGTCGGCCGTCGTGAAGCTGCGCAGGGTCTGTGCCGTGCCCATCGTGGCGGTGCCGAAGCGGTGGGTCGGACCGAACAGCACCCGCGCGTACGCCAGTGACGCAATCGTGTTCGCATCGTCGCGCCCCTGGAGGATGCTGGTGAGCCGCTGCTGGCGCAGGCGATCGAGATCGGGCTGGGCGAAGAGCGGCCGCTGGGCCACGTCGGCCATGAGCGGCAGGGCGTCGGCGAGCCTTGCGACCGGTGCGTGGAGCCGGATGGCGGCCGAGTCGCTGCCGCTGGCTGCCGTGAGGTCGGCCCCGAGGAAGTCCACCGCGTCGGCCAGTTCGAGTGACGAGCGGCTGCCCGCGCCTTCCATCAGCATGGCGGCCGTGAGGCTCGCGATGCCGTACTTGCCGGCCGGATCGTCGGCGCTGCCGCTCAGCACGACCAGGTTGACCTGGGCCACCGGCACCTCGTGCTGTTCGACCACCCAGACCGGGAGCCCGTTGGAAAGCTGCTGCTTCTGGATGCGTGGAAGTGTCAGTACAGGCGCCGGGCCCGGCACCGGAGGCCTGGCGCGATCGGGGGCCTGGGCCCCGATCGCCACGGACATGGCGAGCAGAAGAATCGGGATCGTGAAACGGATGCGCATGTTACCGCTGCCCCGCTGACGCCGGCATCACGGTCAGCTCAACGCGCCGGTCGGCCGGCAGGAACTCCTGCGCGGCGGCTCGGACATCGGAGGGAGAGATCGCCCGGTAGCGCGCGAGGTCCTCGTTGAACCAGTCAGGGTTGCCCGTGTCGGTGTAGTAGTTGTTGAGCAGGTCGGCCTTGCCGTAGAACCCGCCCACCCGCTCCATGCGGCTGTAGAACGACGACTCGATCTGGTTGATCGCGCGCTGCACCTCGTGCGCGGTCGGCGGCTCGGCCTTCAGCTTCTCGATCTCTTCGTCGATCACCTTCTGCAGTTCCTCGACCGTGTGCCCCGGTTGTGGCGTTGCCCGGACGAGGAAGTAGGACGACAGTCCCTGCGAATTCTGGTAGGCCGTCACGTTCTGGGCGATCTGCAGGTCGAAGACGAGCCGCTTGTAGAGCCGCGAGTTCTTGCCGCCCGCGAGCACGTCGGCCACCATGTCCATCGCGGCATCTCCAGGGGCGAGGGAGGCCGGCGTGAGCCAGGCCATGTAGAGGCGCGGCAGCTGCACGCGGTCGGTGATGGTCTTCTTCGTGACGCCGGTGAGGGCCACCCCGGGAATCGTGATCGGCGTGACCAGCGCCCCGCCCTTCACGTCGCCGAACCACTTCTCCACCAGCGCCTTCGTCTTCACGGGGTCGATGTCGCCGGCCACGACGAGGCTGGCATTGCCCGGCGCGTAGTACGTCCTGAAGAACTGCACCACATCCTCGTAGCTGGCCGCGCTGAGGTCTTCCATATAGCCGACGATGGGCCAGTGGTACGGGTGCCCTTCGGGGTAGAGGAGTTCGGTGAGCACCTGCCCCTCGGCCACGCCGTAGGGCCGGTTCTCCAGGCTCTGCCGCCGCTCGTTCTTCACGACGTCGCGCTGCTGGTCCACCCGTGCGGGGCTCATCGAGTCGAGCAGGTAGCCCATGCGGTCCGACTCGAGGAAGAGGGCGAGCTCCAGCGCGTTCGAGGGAACATCGATCACGTAGTTGGTCCGGTCCTGCTCGGTCGACCCGTTGTTGTTGCCGCCCGCTGTCTCGAGCAGCTGGTCGAACTGACCCTCGGGCACATGGCCGGAGCCGGTGAACATCAGGTGCTCGAACAGGTGGGCGAAGCCCGTGCGGCCCGGCTTCTCGCGCGCCGAGCCCACGTGGTACCAGACGTTCACGGTGACAATCGGCGTGCTGTGATCCTCGTGCAGGATCACGTGCAAACCGTTGGGAAGCGTGAACTGCGTATACGGCAGCTGCAGCGGGGCGGCCGGCTGCGCCAGGGCAGCGGCCGGCACGGCCAGCGCAAGGCAGGCCGCGGCGGCTCGACGCCGGAGCATGCGCAGCGGGTGGAAGCGGGCGGCAGGCGTCATGCCGCGATTCTATGATGAAATACGGGCATGCCGGAGACGCGACCGCTGGTCGGAATCATCATGGGCAGCCAGTCCGACTGGGAGACGATGAGGCTTGCCGACGAGGTGCTCACCGAGTTCGGCGTGGCGCATGAGTGCCGCGTCGTGTCGGCGCACCGCACGCCGGCCCTCATGGCCGAGTATGCGTCGACCGCTGTCGACCGCGGACTCGAGGTGATCATCGCCGGCGCCGGTGGCGCGGCGCACCTGCCCGGCATGGTGGCCGCCCAGACGGTCGTGCCGGTCATCGGCGTGCCGGTGCAGAGCAAGGCGCTCAACGGCCTCGACTCGCTGCTCTCCATCGTGCAGATGCCGAAGGGCATTCCGGTGGCGACGGTTGCCATCGGCGCCGCCGGCGCCGCGAATGCCGGCCTGCTCGCCGTGGCCATGCTCGCCACCACGCGACCCGAGCTGCGCGAACGCCTGCAGGATTACCGCGCCCGCCAGGCCGACGCGGTGAGGAGCAGCCAGCTCTCGTGACGCAGCGCATCAATCCCAACGCCACGATCGGCGTCCTCGGTGGTGGCCAGCTCGGGCGCATGTTCGCCATGGCGGCCCGGCGGCTGGGCTACCGCGTGCACACGCTCGCGCCGGAGCACGACACCCCCACGGGCCAGATCGCCGACCTCGAGGTGGTGGCGTCCTACGACGACGTGGACCGGGTGCGCGAGTTCGCGCGTGCGGTCGACGTGGTGACCTTCGAATTCGAGAATGTGCCGGCAGCGGCGGCGGCCGCCGCCGCGGAGGTGGCGCACGTCCGCCCCAACGGCGAGGCGCTGGCGGTGGCGCAGCACCGGATCCGCGAGAAGCGCTTCCTTGCCCAGCATGGCCTGCCGGTGGCGCCGTTTGCCGAGGTGAGGACCGAGGCCGACCTGCTGGAGGCCGTGGCGTCGATCGGGCGGCCCTCGGTGCTGAAGACCGCCGCACTCGGTTACGACGGCAAGGGGCAGGTGGCCATCACCGCGGGTGTCGACCCGCTGGCGGCCTGGGCGCAGCTTGGCCGGGCCGAGTGCGTGCTCGAAGGCTTCGTCGACCTCGAACGCGAGATCTCCGTCATTGGCGCGCGGGGCGTGGACGGTGCCACCTCCTTCTTCGAGCCGTTCGACAACACGCATCGTCATCACATCCTCGACCTGACGGTTGCCCCGGCCGACATCCCGGCGCACCTCGCGTTCGATGCCATCGAGATCACGCGCGCGGTGCTGGAAGGGCTCGACTACATCGGCCTGCTCTGCATCGAGTTCTTCGTGGCGCGCGACGGCACGCTGCTCGTCAACGAGCTCGCGCCCCGCCCGCACAACTCCGGTCACCTCACGGTCGAGGCCTGCCGGACCAGCCAGTTCGAGCAGCAGCTCCGGGCCATCTGCGGATTCCCGCTCGGGGCGACCGACCTGCTGCAGCCGGCCGCCATGGTCAACCTGCTCGGCGACCTCTGGGCCGGCGGCGAGCCGAACTGGGCGGCGGCACTGGCCATGCCCGACGTGAAGCTGCACCTGTACGGCAAGGGCGGCGCCAGGCCGGGACGGAAGATGGGGCACCTCACGGTGCTGGCGCCCACGCTGGCCCAGGCCCGTGAGCGTGCGCTGGCGGCGAGGCGCCTGCTGGTGTCGGGCGATGTCGCCCGTGCGCTCGACTAGGCGCATTTCATCCGGGAGGACGGCATGAAGTGGTTGATGGCACTGGCGCTGCTCACCGCCACGGTTCCGGCACTTGCACAGGGCAGCGGCCCGAGGCGTGACGGCAACTGGGAAGTCGAGATGCGGATGGAGATGCCGGGCATGCCGGGCGGGATGCCACCGTTCAAGATGACGCAGTGCATCACGCCGCAGGAGGCCTCGGACCCCGCGAAGGTGCTGCCGCAGGGGCCGGGTGGTCGCGGGGCCAACCCGAACGACTGCAAGATGAGCGACTACAAGGTCGAGGGCAACAAGGTGTCCTGGAAGATGACCTGCGCCGGCGCACGGCCCATGACCGGGACCAGCGAGATCGTCTACGGCACCGACAGCTACACCGGCACCATGGTCATGCAGATGGATCGCGGCACCATGACGATGAAGTACAGCGGGAAGCGGCTGGGCGACTGCACGAAGTAGCCGCCCGTGGACCCGACGTGCGTCAGCCCGCCTGCCGCACGCCCAGCATCCGCGCCGTGGTGATCGCCTGGCCCGCATGCCGGGTCGCGTGCTCGGCAACGTGGAACATGAGGCCCAGCGTGGTCGACGGCAGTCCGGCGCGTCCCACCTTGCGCTCCTCGGTCAGCGCGCCAACGGGCGTCGTGCGCACCTGCTCGAGCGCGCCGTCGATCTGCGCGTGCACGGCAGACCGCAGCGCCTCGCGATCCGGCCGGTCGGTGGCTTCCGCTTTCGCGGCCGCCAGTTGTTCCGGCGTCAGCCGCTCGCCCCGCGCGTAGCTCATCAGCCGGTCGGTGCTGCCTCCGATGTGAAGGATGTGGAAGCCGATGGATGCGGCGCCGTTCGGCCGCTCCCACAACTGCTCGTCGGTGAGCGCGGGAAGCAGGGCATCGATCTCCGCCTTTACCTGGAGCAGTGAGTGCACCACGGGCATCAGCAGCGGTTCGTAGCCGGGGACGGGGCCGGTCAGCCAGATTTCGGTCATGGTCACCCATCGTAGTGCAGGTCATCGGGCCGCCGGCTCTCAGGCACCATTCGTCCCCGAGAGGGAGCCCCCGGCTTGCGCGCGCGGGCCGCGACGGCGCGAGAATAAGAGGATGCGCCGTGCCGTTGCCGTCCTGCTGCTGGTCCTGGGGCTTGCTGTTCCCGCCCGTGCCGAGGTGGTCTCCTCGGGCGCGAACGGCTTCTCCCTGACGGTCACCGCCGAGATCGCCTCCACGCCAGACGCGGTGTTCAAGGCCCTGACCACCCAGATCGGGTCGTGGTGGTCGCCCGACCACACGTACTCGGGATCTGCCGCCAACCTGAGCCTCGACCTGCGGGCGGGCGGCTGCTTCTGCGAGACGTGGCCGAACGGCGGCGTCCATCACATGACGGTCACCCACGTCATGGCGCCCCGGACGCTCGTGATGAACGGCGGCCTCGGTCCGCTCGGCACGATGGGCGTGGCCGGTGCCATGGAGTGGTCGCTCACGCTCCGGAACGGGCGGACCAGCCTGCAGATGACCTATAACGTCGGTGGCTACGCCCCCGGCGGGCTCGAGGCGCTGGCGCCGCTGGTCGACGCCGTGCTCGCGTCCCAGGTGAAGCGCCTCGCGATGTTCGTCGAAACCGGCCGCCCTCAATAGAACGGGATTCACACTGCCATGATCACGACAGCGATACAGGAACGCGATCGATCCACCATCCCTGACAAGTACACGTGGAACCTGGCCGACCTGTTCCCGACCGTGCAGGACTGGCGGACGGAGAAGGAGCGGATCGCGGCAGACCTGCCGTCGCTGCGGACCTGGCGAGGCACGCTCACATCGTCCGCTGCGTCCCTGGCCGACGCGCTCGAGAAGCGCAGTGCCCTCCGTCGCGCCGTCCTCCGGCTCTACGTCTATGCCGAGATGCTGTCCGACCAGGACACGCGCGACTCGGTGCACCAGGGCATGACGCAGGAGATGACGCAGCTCTACTCGGCCCTTGGCGCCGAGTGCTCGTACATGGAACCCGAGGTCCTCAAGGCCGGCCGCACGGCGATCGAGGCGTGCCTCGCCGCGGAGCCCAGGCTCGCCGTCTACGGCCACGAGCTGCGCGACATCCTGCGGCGCGCGGAGCATACGCTCAGCGACGCGGAGGAGAAGCTGCTGGCGTCGGTCGGTCCGCTCGCCTCGGCGCCCGGCTCGATCTACAACATCCTGTCGAACGCCGACTTCCCGTACCCGGTGGTCACGCTGACCGACGGGCGCACCGCCCGCGTCAACCACGCCCGTTACACGGAACTCCGGGCGTCGGCGAACCGCCCCGACCGGCGGACCGTGCAGTCGGCCTACTTCTCGGCCCTTGGCGAGTACCGCCGCACCTTCGGCACCATGATGGACGCCCAGGTCCAGAAGGTGCTCTTCTTCTCGAAGGCACGCAACTACGGCTCGGCGCTCGAGTACGCGCTCGATGCCAACAACGTCCCGACTTCCGTCTACACGCGTCTCATCGAGGGCATCAACCGCAACCTCGGCCACTTCCACCGCTTCCTCGGGATCCGCAGGCGCATGCTCGGCGTCGCCGAACTGCACTACTACGACATGTACGCGCCGCTCGTCGCCTCGGTCGACATGTCGTACACGCCGGAGGAAGCCGAGGCGGTGATCGTGCGCGCGCTCGCCCCGCTCGGGACCGACTACCAGGGGGTGGTCTCCCGCGCCTTCAACGAGCGCTGGATCGACATGTACCCGACCGAGGGCAAGCGCTCCGGCGCCTACTCGCAGGGGGCCTGCTACGACGTGCACCCCTACATCCTCATGAACTACAACGGCAGGTTCGACGACGTGAGCACGCTGGCCCACGAGCTGGGTCACACGATGCAGAGTTACCTCTCGAACACGCACCAGCCGTTTCCCACGGCCGACTACCCGATCTTCACGGCGGAAGTGGCCTCCACCTTCAACGAGGCGCTGCTGCTCGATCACATGCTCCGCACGATCGACAACGACGACGTGCGCCTGTCGCTGCTGGGGCAGTACCTCGAGGGGCTCCAGTTCACCGTCTTCCGGCAGACCCAGTTCGCCGAGTTCGAGCTGCGCATGCACGAGATGGCGGCGGCGGGCACGCCGGTCACCGGTGACGCGCTCGCGCAGCTGTACTACGAGATCACGAAGCGCTACTACGGCCACGACGCCGGCGTCTGCGTCGTCGACGACTACATCCAGCACGAGTGGAGCTTCATCAGCCACTTCTACGCGGAGTTCTACGTCTACCAGTACGCCACCGCCTTCACTGCGTCCGAGGCGCTGGCGTCGCGGGTGAAGGCTGGCGACACCGAGGCGGCGAGGCGATACCTCGCCTTCCTGTCGGCGGGTGGATCGAAGTACCCGATCGATCTCCTCCGGGACGCCGGGGTCGACATGACCACCGACGAGCCGCTCGACCTGACGATGGCGCAGATGGCACGGGTGATGGACCAGATCGAGGCCATTCTGGACCGGAAGCAGGTCTGATCGGCGGCGCCGGCCGACCGGCGGAACGCCCCGTCCGTCGCGCCCCGCCCGCCTTTCGTCCGACGTCGCCCCCGGCCAGGCCGTGTGCATGGCACGCTGCAGGCGGAGGACGCGATGCTCGAAGTCCGCGCGGTGCGGAAGACCTATGGGGCGCTGGTGGCCGTGGACGCCGTGTCGTTCACCCTGGGGCCAGGCGAGGTGGTGGGGCTGCTCGGGCCGAACGGCGCCGGCAAGACCACCACCGTGTCGATCATTGCGGGGCTCGTGCCACCCACGGCTGGCCAGGTGCTGATCGACGGCGAGCCGCTGGCGGGTGACACCGATCCGAAGAAGCGTCGCATCGGCCTCGTGCCGCAGGACCTCGCGCTGTACGACGAGCTGTCGGCGCTGGCCAACCTGCGGTTCTTCGGGGCGCTCTACAACCTGCCCGTCGCGACGCTCGAGCCGGCGATCGACGACGCGCTGCGGCTCGTCGGTCTGTCCGAGCGCGCGAACGACCGCGTCCACACATTCTCGGGCGGCATGAAGCGGCGCCTGAACCTGGCAGCGAGCCTGCTGCACGACCCGGACATCCTGCTGCTCGATGAGCCGACCGTCGGAGTCGACCCGCAGAGCCGCAACGCCATCTTCGACAACCTCGAGACGCTGAAGGCGCGCGGGAAGGCACTGCTCTACACCACCCACTACATGGAGGAAGTGGAGCGCCTGGCCGATCGCGTGGTCATCGTGGACCACGGACGGGTGGTGGCGGCCGACACGCTCGAGGCCCTGCAGTGGCACGCCCCCGCCGGAGCCGGCCGCGCCTCGCTCGAGGCCATCTTCCTGGCGCTCACCGGCCGGACCCTGAGGGACTGATCATGCGACCGATCCTTGCCATGGTCCGGAAGGACCTGCAGCTGTTCGTCACCGACCGTCGCGCTGTCGTGATGAGCCTCCTCGCCCCGATCGCGATCGCCTCGTTCTTCGGGTCGATCTTCTCCGGCGCCGGCAACGGCACGCGCGCCCGCATTCCCGTGGCCATCGTGGACCAGGACCGGTCGGCCGTGTCGGCCGGGATCGTCGGCGGCGCCCGCGGCGACACGTTCGTGTCGATCTCCACGCCGTCGCTCGGGGAGGCACGCGAGGGGGTGAAGACCGGGGCCATCACCGTGGCCGTGGTGATCCCGCCGGGCTTTGGTGATGCGGCCGGCCGGGCGTTCTTCGGCGGCACGGCGAAGCCGGAGCTGACCGTGTATTACGACCCCTCGCGCAGCATGGAGCTTGGACTCGTGCGCGGCGTGATGACCGAGCACGTGATGCAGGCGGTGAGCGCCGAGATGTTCACGGGGGAGCAGGGCCGCCGGATTGTGGACGAGACCCTGGCGCAGGTCGACACGCTCGGCCTGGCGACCGGGCAGGCGGCGCTGCTGCGTGAGCTGCTGCAGTCGGCGCGCAAGTTCTACGGTGAGCCGCAACCGCCGGCGTCCGCAGCGGACGGCGGTGCACGGCCACGTGGGTTCAGCATGCCCTACTCGGTGGTCGAGCAGGCGGTCACCGCGCACGACAACTCGGCCTACAACGGGTATGCGCACTCGTTCGCGGGCATGGGCATCCAGTTCCTGCTCTTTGCCTCCATCGATCTCGGCGTCGGAATCCTGCTGGAACGGCAGCGGGGACTGTGGAAGCGGCTCAGGAGCGCGCCCGTGTCCAGGCTGTCGCTGCTGGCGGGCAAGGCGGCGAGCGGGACGGCGATCGCGCTGCTCACGCTGGGTGTGTCCTTCCTCTTCGCGATGGTTGTCTTTGGTGTGCGCATCAACGGCAGCGTGGCCGGCTTCGTCCTGGTGGCGTTGGCCACCGCCGTGATGGCGGCGTGCTTCGGCCTGCTGATCGCGGCCCTCGGCCGGACGCCTGGTGGCACTCGCGGGCTGGCGAGCCTGGCGGTGCTGCTGATGGTGATGCTGGGGGGAGCGTGGGTGCCCAGCTTCATCTTCCCGGCCTGGCTGCAGACCGCCACCGTCGTCGTGCCGGCCCGCTGGGCGGTGGACGGATTCGACGCCATGACGTGGCGGGGGCTCGGCCTCGAGGCGGCGCTGCGGCCGACAGTCGTGTTGCTCGGGTGTGCCGTGGTGTTCGGTGTGCTCGCGCTCGTGCGCTTCCGCTGGGAGGAGGCCTAGGCAGAGGTAGAATCCTCGTGTGGCTGTCGCTGCCTCTTCGGCTCCCGTCCCCGCTGCCCGCCCGGTCGACCGGGGCCCGCTGGTGGTCGCCCTTGCGCTCCTGTTCGCCGGAAGCCTGCTGCTGGCCTCCGAGGTATCCGCGCGGCAGGCCCTGCTGTTCCTGATCGGCACCGGTGCCGGCGTCGTGCTCTATCACGCCGCGTTCGGATTCACCTCGTCGTGGCGCGACCTCATCGCACATGGACGGGGCTCCGGCCTCCGGGCACAGATGCTGATGCTCGGTGTCACCACGACCGTCTTCGTGCCGGTCATCGCGTCCGGCTCCCTCTTCGGCCAGGCCGTGCGCGGGTCGGTGGCGCCGGCCGGCGTGCCGGTGATCGCGGGGGCGTTCCTCTTCGGAATCGGGATGCAACTGGGTGGGGGATGTGCCTCGGGCACGCTCTTCAGTGCCGGCGGCGGCAGCGTCCGCATGTTCGTCACGCTGGCGGCGTTCATTGCCGGCTCGGTCCTCGGCATCCGGTTCACCGGCATCTGGGAGAATGCCCCGGCGCTGCGGCCCATGTCGTTGCTGGGTGAGTTCGGTGCCGTGCCCGCGCTGGCGATCAGCCTGGCCGCCTTCGTGCTGATCCACCGGGTGGCCACCGTGGTCGAGGTGCGGCGGCGCGGGCAGGTGGCCGGAGAGAACGCTGCCGGTTCGTGGCGTGCGCTGAACGGGCCCTGGACGCTGGCGGCTGGCGCGGTGGGGCTCGCCGTCGTCAACATCTCCACGCTGGTGGTGGCCGGTCGTCCGTGGGGCGTGACGTCGGCGTTCGCGCTCTGGGGCTCGAAGCTGATGATGACGGCTGGCGTCGACGTGGCCGCCTGGGAGTACTGGCAGCCGGCCGCGCGTGCGGCAGACCTGCAGGCCAGCGTGCTGCGCGACGTCACCTCGGTGATGGACGTGGGCATCATGCTCGGTGCGTTCATCGCGGCGGCGCTGGCCGGGCGGCTCGCCCCCGTGTGGCGCATTCCGGCCCGTTCGCTCGTGGCGGCGCTCGTCGGAGGCGTCTTGCTGGGGTACGGCGCGCGCATCGCGTTCGGCTGCAACATCGGCGCGTACTTCAGCGGTGTGGCCTCCACCAGCCTGCATGGCTGGGTCTGGCTCGCCGCCGCCTTCAGCGGGAACATCGTCGGCACGAAGCTGCGCCCCGTGTTCGGGCTGGCCGTGTGATGTTCGACCGCATTGTGGACGCCCGCATCCGGGAAGCGATGCAGGAGGGGAAGTTCGATCACCTGCCGCGCAAGGGCCGGATCGACCTCGAGGAGTACTTCAAGCTGCCGGCCGAGCTGCGGATGGCGTACTCGATCCTCAAGAGCGCCGGCTGCGTGCCCGAGGAAGTGGAGATGCTGCGCGACGTCGACCGGCTGCGAACGGCCGTGGCCGCGGCGGCGGATGATGCGAGCCGGAGGCGCCTGCAGCGCGAGCTCGCCGAGGCGCAGCTGAAGCTCGACCTGGCGCTCGAACGCCGGCGGAGCCAGAGGGCCACGGGCGGCGATGCGCATCGCGCTGAGTAGCTGCAGCATCCGCTCGTGGGAGGCGGCGGACGCGTCCACCATGGCGCGGCACGCGAACAACCACGCCATCTGGATGAACCTGCGCGACCGCTTCCCGCATCCCTACACCCGCAGTCACGCCGTGTCGTTCATCCGTCGTGTGCAGGCCAGCCAGCCCGAGACCACGTTCTGCATCGAGGTGGACGGAGAACCGGCGGGCAGCATCGGGTTCATGCTCCAGCAGGACGTGGAGCGGGTCTCGGCCGAGATCGGCTATTGGCTCGGCGAACCGTTCTGGGGGCGCGGGGTCTGCACCGAGGCGCTGAAGGCGATGACGGGGCACGCGATCGCCAGCCACGGACTGACCCGCCTGTTCGCGCTGCCGTTCGCCTCGAACCTCGCGTCGTGCCGCGTCCTCGAGAAGGCCGGCTACGTGCTCGAGGGGCACCTCCGGCGCAGCGCCATCAAGGACGGCCAGATCCGCGACCAGAAGCTCTACGGCTTCATCGCCGAGCCCTGAGCGGCCGCGTCATCCGCCGATTGTCTGGCCGCCCATGGCGGGCAGGACCACGCCGGTGATGAAGCTGCTGTCCGCATCCGACGCGAAGAAGACATAGGCCGGCGCGATCTCCTCGGGCTGGGCCGGTCGCTTCATCGGGGTCTTCGAGCCGAACGTGGACACCTTCTCGGGTGTGGCGCCCTCGTCGGCTGCGTTCAGCGGCGTCCACACCGGGCCGGGCGCCACGCAGTTCACCCGGATGCCGCGTTCCACCAGTTCCATGGCCAGCGTCTTCGTGAAGGCGTGGATGGCCCCCTTCGTGGCCGAGTAGTCGAACAGCTTGGCGGCCCCCTGGATGCCGGTTTCCGATCCGGTGGCAATGATCGACGCACCGGGCCGCAGGTGTGGCAGCGCCGCCTTCACCAGCCAGTAGTAGGCATAGATGTTCGTGCGGAAGGTCCTGTCCCATTCGACCTCGTCCACCTCTTCGAGCGACGCCTTGCGGTTCTGGTGCGCGGCGTTGTGTACGAGGATGTCGAGCCGGCCCAGTTCGCTCACGGTGCGGTCGATGGCGAGCGCGCAGCCGTCGCTGGCGCTGAGGTCCACCTCGATGACGTGGCAGCGCCGGCCTTCGCCTTCGATGGCCGCCCGCGTCTCGTCGGCGTCCACCCGCTCGGCGGGGAGGGCCGTGAACGCGACGTCCGCACCCTCGCGCGCGTAGAGCACCGCAACGGCGCGGCCGATGCCCGAGTCGCCGCCGGTGACGAGCGCCACCTTGCCTTCGAGCTTGCCGGCCGGTTTGTAGCGCGGCGCCTCATAACGGGGGCGCGGCTCGAGCTCGGCTTCGATGCCTGGCTTCTCGAGCTTGCGAGCGGGGAATGGTGGCGTGGGTTCCGTCTGCAGTTGGGGCTTCGGCATGCCCGCTCCCGAAGCAAGCGACTCGCCAGTGGCGTGCTCAGGTCAGGGCGAGGAGCGAGGCAACGACCAGGGCGACCACGGCCGAGAACACCGTGCCGATCAGGAAGTGCCGGAAATGATGCCCGTAGTCCTTGTACCCCGCCATGCCCTCGGTGCCGGGCAGCACGAGCGATCGCGGCGTCCACGTGCACAGCACCAGCCAGTCGATCACGAGCAGATCGACGATGTTGAACGCGAAGGCGACGACGAAGGCATGACCGAACAGCGAGCCGAACGGGGCTTCGCCTCCGTCCCGTTCCATCAGCAGCGTGGAGACGAGCGGACCACCGAGGAGGAGCGCCATCAACGGCAGGCCCCAGCGCAGCGAGGCCCGCTTTTCCGCGTCGGTCTTCGGTGGTACCGCCTGCCTGATGTCTGCCGGGAAGTCGTTCAGCCAGATCCGCGGGTTGCTCCAGAGCGAGGCCAGGATCAGCGTCGTGGCCGCGAGCGAGAGGAGGGCGCCGTCGAGCAGCATGCGCGGCGAGATCATCGGGCGGATGGTAACGCACGAGGTGTGATCGCGCGTGGCGCGTGCCGCGCGGTTTCGATCGCAATCCGCGGATATCGGCCGCGTTCACTGGCGGGCTACAACTGTCGCATGATGAATGCACCTGCGCTGATGCCTGCCAACCCCGACCGTGGACGCTGGACTGCCGTGCTGGCGCGCGACCGCGCCCGGGATGGCGAGTTCGTGTACGCGGTCACCTCGACCGGCATTTTCTGCCGGCCGTCCTGCCCGAGCCGTCGCCCACGGAAGGAGCGGGTGCGGTTTTTCGACACCGCCGCCGCCGCAGCCGTGGCCGGATTCCGCCCCTGCCTCCGATGCCGGCCGCTCGAGCCGGCGCGCGATCCCTGGCTCGACCGCGTTGCCAGCGCCTGCCGCCGCCTGGCCGACGCCGCGGTGCCACTGTCGCGGCTGGCGGCCGAGGCCGGCTGCACGCGTCATCACTTCCTCCGCAACTTCACGCGGATGGTCGGCGTGACGCCGCGGGCGTTCGCGGAGGCTCGGCGCTTCGAGGCGGTGCGGACCCGGCTGCGGACCGCCGCCGACGTGACCTCCGCCTTCTACGACGCCGGCTTCGGGTCGAGCAGCCGGTTCTACGAGCGCGCCGCGCCGAAGCTCGGCATGCGCCCGGGGACGTATCGCGCCGGGGGGACGGGGGAGACGATCCGGTTCGCCTGCGCGGTCACGCCGTTCGGCCGCGTGCTGGTGGCGGCCACACCCATCGGGGTCTGTCAGGTTGCGCTGGGGGACACGGACGCCGAGCTGGTTCGGGCGTTACGGGCCGAGTACCCGGAGGCCACGGTCGCCGGCCCTGCCGCCGATCTGCAGCCCTGGCTGGCGCGGGTGCTGGCCCACCTCGATGGGCGAACGCCGCGGCTCGAGCTTCCGCTCGACATCCGCGCCACCGCCTTCCAGTGGCAGGTCTGGAATGCATTGCGGGCCATTCCGCGCGGTCAGACCCGCACCTATGCCCAGGTGGCCGAGGCCATCGGGCAACAGGGGGCGGCGCGTGCCGTGGCTCGCGCCTGCGCCACCAATCCGGTGGCGGTGGCGGTGCCGTGTCATCGGGTCGTGCCGGCCCAGGGGGGCACAGGCGGGTACCGGTGGGGCAGCGGCCGCAAGGCGACGCTGCTGGCCGCCGAGCGCGATCAGGACGGCTGACTGCCGTCCCTCCGGCCCTTTCCGGGCTCGAGGGGTTGCCATAAGATGGCCGCGCATGCGTCCCGTGTACGGTCGCTCGCCGTGGGTGGATCGCTTCCCGAAGTCGCGGGTGCCCAGCCGTCCGACGGCTCGAGGCGAGATCGATACCGACGTGGTGGTGATCGGCGGCGGCTTGACCGGGTGCCTGACGGCCTACGCGCTCGCCGTTGCCGGCCTACGCGTGGTTGTCGTCGAGGCCGACCGGGTGGGGCGTGGGGCCTCGTCTGCCGCGTCGGGCTGGATCACGGACACGGCGGGGCAGAGCTTCATCGAGATGGAGGCCAGGCTCGGCCGCCGCGCCGCGCGTCATGCGTGGCAGGCCTGGCGGAGGGCCGCACTCGACCTCGAGGCACTCATCCGGCGGCTGGCCATCCGCTGTTACCTGGTGGGCGCGCCGGCGCTGCTGGTGGCCCATTCGGTCGAACAGGCATCCCAGCTGGCGCGCGAGCGCACGGAGCGCGGCGACGCCGGGATCGAGGGGTCGTTGCTCACGGCCCGCACGGTCGGGCCGGTGACCGGCTTTCCCGCCACCGCGGCGCTTCGCACCAGGGACGGGGCCGTGGTGGACCCGTACCGGCTCACCCTTGGTATGGCAAAGGCCGCAGCGGACCGCGGGGCGGTCATCCTGGAACGCTCGCCGGCCACCAGGACCCGCACCGACCGCGACGGCGTGACGGTGGATGCCGGTGGTGCGAGGCTCCGCGCGCAGCGCGTGGTGGTGGCGACAGGAGAGCCGGACCCGCTCTTCCCGGCGCTGGCCCGCCACGTCGTCCGAAGGACCACCTTCCAGGTCCTGACCGACACGGTGCCCGCGAAGGTACGCCGCTCACTCGGTTCACGCGACCACCTGATCGAGGACCGGCTGGATCCGCCACATCGGATCAGCTGGGTGGACGACGAGCGGGTGCTGATCGGTGGCGCGGACAGCGACCCTGTTGCCGCGAAGGCACGGCCGGCCACCCTCGTCCAGCGCACCGGGCAGTTGATGTACGAGCTGTCGACGTTCTATCCCGAGATGTCGGGCCTGCAGCCCTCGCACGGGTGGGACGTGCCATACGTGACCACGGCGACCGGCCTGCCCCTGATCGGCCCTCATCGGAACTATCCGCGCCACCTGTTCGCGTTCGGCAGCCCGAGCCGTTCGCTCACCGCGTCCTGCCTGGCGAGCCGCCTCCTCGTGCGGCAGCACCTTGGCGAGACGCAGGCGGGAGACGACATCTTCGGGTTCTCCCGCTAGCCGGTTCACATCGGAGTTCGCGCACCATGCCCAGCCAGACGCCCGTCGACCTGCTCGTGTTCGGCCCGCATCCCGACGATCTCGAGATCGGCGTGGGGGGCACCATTGCACGCCACGTGGCGGCGGGGCACCGTGTCGGGCTGTGCGATCTCACCGGCGGTGAGATGGGCAGCAACGGCAGCGTGCCCGAGCGGCTGCGCGAGTCCGAGGCGGCGTGCCAGGTGCTCGGGGCGGCCTGGCGCGAGAACCTGGGATGGCCCGACCGTGGCTTCGGGAAGAACTCCGATGAGATGCAGCAGGCGATCGCGCTCGTGAGGCGGGCGCGCCCGCGCACCGTGGCCATGCCGTACTGGGCCGATCGGCACCCCGACCACGTGGTGGCGTCGCACGTGCTGACAGAGGCGGTGTTCAATGCCGGCCTCCGGCGGTACCGCGCCGAGGGCGAGCCGTGGAAAGTGGAGTGGATCTGCTACTACTTCATCAACGACGCGGTCACCCCGTCGTTCGTGGTGGACGTGACCGACCACTACCAGGTCAAGCGGCGCGCGCTGGACTGCCACACCAGCCAGTTCGCGCCCCCGGCCGACACCGTGGTGGCCACGCGGCTCAACACGCCGCTCTTCCGTCAGCTCATCGAAAGTCGCGACGCCCAGTTCGGCGCACTCGCCGGCGTTCGATGGGCCGAGGGCTTCGTGGTACGGGAGCCGGTGCTGCGCACCGGACTCTTCCGGTCACCGGCATGAACATCGGGATCATCTGCTACGCCTCGATCGGCGGCAGCGGCATCATCGCCACGGAACTCGGCAAGGCGCTGGCCACGCGGGGGCACCGCGTGCACATCCTGAGTGGAGACATGCCGTTCCGCCTCGGCGCCTACCAGCCCGGACTCACCTTCCACCGGGTGGAGGCACCCAGCTACCCGCTGTTCTGTGAGCCACAGTACCTGCTCTCGCTCGCCAACCAGATCGTCCAGGTGGCCCGCGACGCCAGGCTCGACATCGTGCATCCGCACTATGCGATTCCGCACGCCACGGCGGCCTACCTGGCGCGGCAGCTGCTGCTCGCCAGGTACGGCTCCGCGCCGAAGATCGTCACCACGCTGCACGGCACGGACATCACGCTGCTCGGCAGCGATCCGTCGTACGCCGAGATCGTGGCGTTCAGCATCGAGCAGTCGGACGGTGTCACCGCCGTGTCCGAGAGCCTGGCGGCAGACACGCGGCGCGAACTCGGCATCACCCGCGACATCCGGGTCATTCCGAACTTCATCGACTGCCGCGTCTACCACCGCGTCGAGGCCGCCGACCTCAGGCGCCGGCTCTCGCCCGACGGGGCCCCGCTCCTGATTCACGTCTCGAACTTCCGTCCCGTGAAGCGGGTGTGCACGGCGGTGGAGGTGTTCGCGCGCGTGCGGCGGCAGGCGCCCGCCCGGCTCCTGCTCGTCGGCGACGGCCCCGACGCCTCGGCCGCCGGACGGCTCGCCCGCGAGTTGGGCGTTGCCGGCGACGTGCACTTCCTGGGTGAGCAGGACGCTGTGGTG
>WBZO01002915.1_pt1 | contig 19616 bp, 12 predicted proteins | sample 5204261 | NCBI WGS metagenome assembly WBZO01 (sample SAMN12412400, study PRJNA552823) | activated sludge metagenome | isolation source: activated sludge from anammox sidestream of wastewater treatment plant... | place: USA: North Carolina | collected 2017-09
AGAAAAAATAAAAAAGGAGAGAAAGGTTTCCTTTCTCTCCTTAAAACTTAAGTTATAAAATTCTTACTTATCCCACCATAAATGATCCGTACGTTCATAAGCTGGAACATTTGCGCCGTTTCTCGTTGTTTCGGTACTTGGATAATCAGCTCTTCTTATAAAAGTTGGAAGGGTAGCGTTTGCCGGCATTTGAAAATTCTGGTAATTATAATCGAATCTTCTCATATCATCCCAGGCCACCGGTTCAATAAATGTGGCAACATATTTTTCTTTCATGATCAGCTTCAGAGTCAGATTATTTTTTCCGACAGCCACAGCCGGATTGGAAAGATAGCTTGAGATGTCAGCAGCAGATACATTCAGTTTTTCCATGCTGGCTTCTATACCCGCCAGGTATGCATCATAAGCTCTGTCCAGCTGCCCTGCACGGAAAGCGGCTTCCGCTTCAATGAACCGCACTTCCGAATTGGTCAGCATCAACAAAGGAGAATTAGTGCTTGAATACCATTTGTTAACATCAATGTAGCATTGCACATGATCAGTATTTCTTGTTCCCTGGAATCCAGCTCCGTTTGGCGTACCTCTGTAATCGCCAAAATCGGTAGTATCAGTAATCTGAGGCAGCCGTGGATCAAAAACTCCGTAAATAGTACCGTTGGTAGCATTTACAAAATAAGAACTGAGCCACACATCCAATACCAGATTTGCATTATTTCTTGCTGCCTGTGCCCATGGATTTCGTACTTCAAAAGCAGTGATCTGTGCGTCATCATTATTGGAAGTATATGCTTTATCTACAGCAGCAAGTACTGCTGTTCCATTATATGATGATTGCTTGCTTATCTGATTAAGCAGCCTTGCTTTTAAAGAATAGGCGGTTTTTATCCATGCATCAAGGTCTCCGTTGTGAATATAATCACTCCCGCCATCCAACTGGTCTTCTGCATCAGGATTGCTTAAAATGGAAATGCCTCTGTCAATAAGGGCAAGGCAGGTGTCATAGACGGCTTTCTGATCATCATATTTCGGTGCCAGGTCTGCGCCTCCCTGGAAAGCCTCCGAGTAAGGCAGATCTCCCCATATATTGGAAGCCATGCTGAGATTATAGGCCGTCAGGATCGAAGCGACACCCTGGTAAGCGATCATCCCTTTCTCGCCGGCAAATCTGTTCATATCGTAAAGGTCTGTCAGTGTATTGTAAATGCTTCCCCATGCAGTGCTGGGATCTGATTGTTGATAAGTATCTGCTGTTCCGCTAACACTGGGAGAAGCAAGATACTGGGTATAGTATGAAGTCAGATCAGCTACATAGTAAGCATTATAGGGGGTGAGGTTGGTAACATTCGCAAGCAGGCCTGCAATCGGAGGATCAGTACTTGCATTCGGGTTCTCGTTGATATCAAGATATTTTTTACATCCTGAGAACATGGTTACCATCATTGCCAAATAAAAGAGTTTCATATATTTTCTCATGATGATAGATTTAAAAAGTTACATTAATACTGAATAAGAAATTTCTCAGTGGAGGATAGGTAAATCCTGCCTGGGAACTGCTGGTCAGATCACCGGTAATGGCATCACTGGCTTCGGGATCAAACCCGTTATATTTTGTAGAAAGCCACAGGTTATTACCGGTAAAGCTGATACTTGCACGGTCTATGAATGTCCTCTTCAGCAATGAATTTGGTAAAGTGTAACTGAGTGATATGGTCCTTAATCTTACCCAGCTCGCATCCTGAACAAATTCCTCAGTAACTCCACGATAAATAGCCCTGTAATAACCATCTCCGTAATTAACAGCATCAGGCCCTATACCCTGACCTTTATACACCTGTTTGGTATTGGGCGATCCATCGGCCAGTACACCGGGGAATACCACCATCTGATCCCTGTCTTCAGTATATTTTGCTATACCAAAGGCAGCCATGAAATTATCCAGTTGATTCCATTTCTGAAGCCCCTGCTGAACATCGAGCATGAAGCTGAGTCCGATACCTTTATACTGCAAAGAGTTGGTAAGGCTTCCTATCCACTTTGGCATTGAGTTTCCAACAACCTTTTGACTGGAACCCGGAGCTCTTACCGGGAATCCATTAGCGCCGATTATGATGGGCAGGCTTTTATCTGTATGTAAAGGATCTTCGGTTTTTGTTCCGTAATAACGCTTCCAGTAAGTTCCATAGATATCACCGACAGAGTAGCCGGGCCTGTAGAGGAATGACGGACTTGAACCGCCATATCCGAATGAACTCCCGCCGGGAATGTAAGCAAGCCCTTTATATACTGAAATGATTTTATTTCTGTTTGCAGAAAAGTTTAGTTGAGCCCCCCATGTGAAATCCTTTTGCACAACGGGTTTTCCTGACAAAGTAAGCTCTACACCTTTATTCTGAATATCCCCTGCATTCAAGGTGATGCTGGTTTGCCCGGTGCCGGGTGCGGTGGACACATCCATGATCAGGTCTTTACTATTGGATTTGTACCAGGTGAAATTGAAACCGAGCCTGTTGTTTAAAAAATTAAGATCAGTACCCACTTCGAAGGAAGTTGTAAGCTCCGGCTTTAAAGAAGGATCACCTGCAGCATTATCTCTGGTGAAGCGAACAACATCGTTGATGTTCACTGATCCTGTTGGTACATAGACCACGTTGGTGCTGTAAGGGTTTGCATCCTTGCCGATTTGAGCAAGGGAAATTCTGAACTTGCTTTCATTCATCCAATCCGGAAGCTTGAACATATCCGAGAAAATGTAACTAAGGCTTACAGATGGATAAAAGAATGAGCGGTTCTTTTTCTCCAGAGAAGAAGTCCAGTCATTCCTGCCTGTAATGGATAAGAAAAGATAATTATTATAGGAAGCGGTCAAATCTCCATAAGCTCCGATGATCCTGTACTTCTCATCATATTGCCCGACACTTTGAGATTTTGCATTTCCCAAAGTAAAGAGATTATAAACGACCAGTTCACTTCCTTCTGCAGCAACCAAAGACCTGGAACGGTCTAAAAGGTCATGTCCAAGCCTCAAAGTTGTTTTAAACTTTTCATTCCAGTCATGATTCAGAGTTACCATCAGATTGCTGTTGATCTGACGGAAAGAATTCCTGTACTGGCCTACGAAACCGTCACCGTTGTCGTCTGAGCCCAGGATCTCACCCGGAACTCCTTTAGGACCCGGCTGTGTATGTGTGCGGCTGTCAGAATAGTAGTCCATACCCAAACGATAAGTGGCAGAGATCCATGACGCCGGACTGTATGTGAAATCCATGCTGCTGATCATGCGGTCCACCTTGCTGCGGAAACGATCGGTAAATGCAGACCACCATGCATTGTTATTGCCATAAGTGTTCTGGGTTCCGTCCGGTTTGATGTAATCCCTTACGTCCCATCGTGGAGACCAGTAAGAAAGATTTTCATTGAAGCGGTTGGCATCATAGAAATTCCCATCAGTGTTAGTATAATAAAACTGGCTTCCCATATTGAATTTATCATTGAACTTGACCCTTCCGTTTATACGTGCCGATATATCCTGATACCAGGTCCATGGAATGGTGCCGTTTTGTTTAAAATAGGAAAGAGATGATGATAAGTTGGCCTTATCGGTTCCTCCTGATATCGTTACCGTATTACGAAACTGATTTCCATTGATATAAGCTCTGGCGTATTGATTGAATAATTTATCAGGATGAGTGGGGTCCAGTTGTTTTGCTTCTGCTACCGTAGGCCCCCATTCCGGCCAGAAAGATTCATTATCATATTCGCCCTTGTACCCCTGCGAGAATTTATCCTGAACTTTTGGGAATTTGTCCACTTGGTCAATTCCATAGGTAGCTGCATAATTAACCCTGAATTTACCGGCTGTGGCAGCTTTGGTGGTGATCACTACAACGCCGTTGGCTCCTCGTAGCCCATAAAGAGCGGTTGCAGCTCCACCTCTTAGCACGTTGACACTTTCAATGTCTTCGGGATTTATATCAGCAGCTCTGTTGGGCATGGAAGCGGGAAGCCCTCCTCCTGTTCCCTGACCTGATGTGCTGTTATCAATGGGAATGCCGTCAATCACAAACAATGGTTCTGTTCCCAGATTAAGTGAGTTTACTCCCCTGATAAGTATGTTGGATCCTTGTCCGGGTCCGCCTCCGGTACTGGTAACGGTCACACCCGCTATCTTTCCCTGGATCGCATTGATCAGATTGGGCTGATGTGACGACGTGATCTCCTGGGCATCCAGGCTTTGTGCCGAATATCCCAAAGACCTTTTTTGTCTTTTAATACCCAAAGCCGTTACAATTACTTCAGACAATTCACCGATTGCTTGCAGTTGAACATTGACAACTGACTGTGAGCCCACCGTTACTTCCTGCGTCTGGTAATTCACCGATGTGATAACCAGCACAGGCGCATTACCTGAGACAGTAATTGAGAACTGTCCATTTTCATCAGCTGATACAGTATTGGTTGTGCCCTTTTGATTGATGGTAGCCAATGGAACTGCAATTCCGTTAGTACCGGTTACTTTTCCGGTCACAATTCTTGTCTGACTATACAAGGTAATCGGAATGCTAAAGAGCAATAAAAGAATTCCATAGAAAATTACTCCTCTCATAATTGTTAGTTTTAAGATGGTGTATAATAAATTAAAAAGTATTGAAATCCGTCAGAGCTTAATTGCTCTTAACTTGTAAATTAGATATTATGCATTAGATTTATCTATTTTCCTTATAATTTTTTTTTCAGAGAATTATTATGAGATAATGCGCAATCGTTCGCAATTTTCTAAAACCAGGAAAGGGCTTGCAATAGTTTGAATTCTGCGGTTTTTTGCGGCCTAATCTTAATTGAACTGTCAGGGATCAATTATGATTCTATAATTTTTTTTGAGAAAATAAAGTAAAGAGTATTGATTTTGTAAATGAATATAAGAATGAGAGATCGAGGCAGCTTTATATGCGGTAATTTGGATTCAGGCTTCACCCCGATGAAGTGATTAAATTTGTAGGACGGATTAATTGAAATGTCTATGATGAAAGTCTTTCATGAAGTTGAAAAATATAATAGCGGATTTTTCATAAATGAGCTTTTTGAATGGAAATTCAGCGGTATTAATATTTCAAAAAATAATATCTTTTTTAATAGTACTGATCTTTCTGATAAACTTCAAAAGATATCTTGTAAACCTTTTGATGAAAGATTGGTAAAAACGGAAGAACTGATAAAACTTGAAGCAGGAAGAGAATTAATCAGAAATTTCACTGTGAAAGATAATGCAGCGCTAATTATAAAAAGCCTATCTGCATCGGATAACCATTTTTCTGCTTTTGTTACCAATAAAATCGTTACTGCAGATTTCTTTGTCAGAGAGGCCAATGAAGATAATTATATTTTTCCGATTTATGTTTATCGGAATAACGATGAACCTGAGTTTTCAAGAACACATAACTTCCATTCAGAGATTATCAAAAAAATAGCTGCTGGTTTGGGCCTTCAGTTTGTTCCCGAAAAAGTTGTGGGCAATGTTTGTTATGTAAACAATAACGAAGATCTGCGGGATGAATTCAAACAGGTATTTTTTCCGATTGATCTTTTTGATTATATCTATGCTGTTCTGTATTCAAAGAGCTATCGGAAAGAATCCTGCCACAAAGGAAAACCTGATTTTCCCGGGATTCCATATCCTCATGATTCCGGAATTTTCTGGAAGCTGGTAAAGATTGGCGGCTCATTGCGCCAGGTGCATTTGCTGGAATACCAGGCTGTTGAGAATTTAATTACTCAATACCCGGTAAATGGGGATAATGTGGTGATTGACCCGGTTTATAAAAACGGGAATGTTTATATCAACAGTAAACAATACTTTGCAAATGTTCCCGAAGAAGTTTGGAATTTTTATGTCGGAACTTATCAGCCTGCACAAGAATGGTTGCTAATCCGAAAGGGAAAATATTTAAGCGATGAAGAAATTCAGAAATACCAGCAGATTATAGTTGCGCTCTCTGAGACAAGAAGATTGATAGAGAAAGCAGGTGATCTATTGTTTTGATGTCGTTGGTTTTTATTTTAATACCTTACCCGATAAAAATTTGTCCACCTGTGCTGCACATTCCCTTCCTTCATTGATGGCCCAGACCACAAGGCTTTGCCCCCGCCTCATATCACCGGCAGAAAATATTTTGGCGATGTTGGTTTGATATTCTCTCTCATTGGCTTTTACATTTCCCCTTTCATCCAGGTCAATGCCAAGTTCATTCAAAAGGCCCGTGTGAAGAGGATGTACAAATCCCATTGCAAGAAGCGCTGTCTCACAAAGTATTTCTCTTTCAGAACCCGGCACTTCAGTGAAAGATGCCGGCTTGCCATTTTCAGCAGACTTCCAGTCAAGGGTTATAATTTTTAGTGCCCTGAGATTCCCGTTGGAATCTCCCAGGAATTCTTTCGTGGCGATAGCAAACTCTCTTTCACACCCTTCTTCATGACTGCTGGATGTTTTCAGGATCATAGGATAAGTAGGCCAGGGCATAAAGACTGTTCGCTCTTTTGGCGGCATGGGCAATAATTCAAACTGAGTTACGGATCTGGCTTTTTGCCGGTTGGAAGTGCCTATACAATCACTGCCGGTATCGCCGCCGCCGATCACCACAACATTTTTATCACAGACTGAAATGTTTTCATTATAAATATTGCTTTCGGTCTCCTGGTGCAGCAACGGATTTTTTCCTGCATTGCGCTTATTTTGCTGTTTTAAAAACTCCATTGCAAAATGAATTCCCTTCAGTTCTCTTCCGGGTATTTTCAGATCACGGGGAACAGTGGATCCACCTGCCAGTATGATGGCATGATACTCTCTTAGCAAATTCTGAATGCTGATGTTCACACCGACATTGGAATGACACTTGAAAACAATCCCTTCTTCTTCCAGTAATTTTATTCTTCTGTCCACTACCCATTTTTCCAGTTTAAAATCGGGAATACCATAACGGAGCAATCCCCCCGGCGCATCGTCTCTTTCGAATATGGTTACCAAATGTCCCGCATAATTCAATTGAGCAGCTGCTGCAAGCCCTGACGGACCTGATCCGATCACTGCTACTTTTTTTCCTGATCGTAAATTTGGTTTGCGGGCTTTCACCAATCCTTTTTCAAATGCAATTTCAATAATGTGTTTTTCTATTTCTTCAATAGTAACCGGCGGTTGATTAATGCCCAGCACGCAGGCGCTTTCACAGGGAGCAGGACAGATCCTTCCGGTAAATTCAGGAAAATTGTTGGTCGCAGTTAAGATCTCATAAGCCTCTTTCCAGCTCTTGCGATAAACCGCATCATTGAATGCGGGAATATTGTTTCCCAACGGGCACCCCTGGTGACAAAAGGGAACACCGCAGCTCATGCAACGGGCAGCCTGCTGATTCAGTTTGTCTTCTGTCAGGAATGCAACAAACTCATTGTAATTCCGGATACGTTCCTGCACCGCCTTTTTCCCGGGCAACTCTCTGGTGAATTCTAAAAATCCTGTAGGTTTTCCCATGAATTATTTTTAAAAGTTTATTGTTTGTTTTCCATTTCAATAGCAGCTCTTCTTTGAGCAAGGACATTTTTAAGGTCTTTCGGAAATACTTTTATAAAACTCCGGAGCTGGTTTTCAAAATCTGCCAAAATAAATTTTGCAACATTACTTCCGGTATATTGATAATGTTCGGTGATCATTTTTTGCAAAAGAGAACTGTCTTCTTCTTCCAACGGATCAAGATCAACCATTTCCTTATTGCAGTTTTCCATAAACTTTCCGTTAACATCGTACACATAAGCAGTACCGCCGCTCATTCCCGCTGCAAAATTTCTCCCGGTATCTCCCAATATTACCACGGTTCCTCCAGTCATGTATTCGCATCCGTGATCGCCAACACTTTCCACGACAGCGCTGATACCGGAATTGCGGACACAGAAACGTTCACCTGCTTTCCCGCGGATATATGTCTTTCCTGAAGTGGCTCCATAAAATGCAACGTTTCCGATGATGATATTTTCTTCGGCTGCAAATTGGGCATGTTTGGAAGGATAGATGATCAGTTTCCCGCCGCTCAATCCTTTACCGAAATAGTCATTGGCATCTCCTTCTAATTCCAGTGTTATTCCTTTGGTGTTGAAGGCGCCAAAACTTTGTCCCGCCGTACCGGTGAATTTGAGGTGAATCGTATCATCGGGCAATCCTGCGCTTTTATATTTTTTTGTAATCTCATTCGATAAAATTGATCCTATAGTTCTGTCCGTATTTTGAATAGGTAATTCTGCAAAAACTTTCTCCTTGTTCTCGATTGCAGGTTTGGATAATTCCAGCAGCTTCAGATCCAGCACGGCATTGATACCATGATCCTGTTCATCTGATTTATATAAACGGGTGTAAATAGATGTTGGTTCTTTGTACAATACCGGTGAGAGATCCAGTTGTTTATATTTCCAATGATTGATGTTTTCTCTTGCTTCAAGATAGCCTACCTGCCCGATCATTTCATTGACAGTGCGGAATCCCATTTCTGCCATGAGTTCTCTTAATTCCTCTGTGATGAATTTGAAAAAATTTACCAGGTGATCCGGGTTGCCTGTAAACCTTTTTCTCAGTTCGGGATCCTGTGTAGCCACACCCACCGGGCAGGTGTTCAAATGGCATTTTCGCATCAGCACGCATCCTTCCACCACCAGTGCTGCAGTGGCAATTCCCCATTCTTCAGCTCCCAGCAGTGCTGCAATCATCAGATCTCTTCCCGTTCTTAGCTGGCCATCTACCTGAACGGTGACACGACTCCTCAATCTGTTTTTCACCAATGTCTGATGTGTTTCTGCTAAACCTAATTCCCACGGCAATCCTGCGTGCCTGATGGAGGAAATTGGTGAGGCGCCTGTTCCACCATCAAAACCGGCAATTAAAATAACGTCTGCTTTTGCTTTGGCAACTCCGGCAGCTATGGTGCCCACTCCGGCTTTGCTTACCAACTTTACACTGATTCGTGCATTCCGGTTAGCGTTTTTCAGATCAAAGATTAATTGAGCAAGGTCTTCAATGGAATAAATATCATGATGCGGCGGCGGAGAAATCAATCCCACTCCGGGAATTGAATGACGGACTCTGCCGATCCATTCATCAACTTTATGACCGGGTAACTGTCCCCCTTCACCGGGTTTGGCTCCCTGTGCCATTTTTATTTGCAGTTCATCTGCTTCTGTAAGATATAAACTGGTGACGCCGAACCTACCGCTTGCCACCTGCTTGATAGCGCTGCGCATGGAATCACCGTTGGGCAAAGGATCATATCTCTTTTCATCTTCACCTCCTTCCCCAGTATTGCTTTTTGCTCCGATTCGGTTCATGGCAATGGCCAGCGTTGTGTGTGCTTCCCATGAGATGGAACCAAAACTCATGGCGCCGGTTGAAAACCTTTTGTAAATGTTTTCTGCCGGTTCCACTTCTTCTAAGGGAATAGTAGGGCGATTTTTTTTCAACTGTAATAAACTTCTCAGAGTGGAAGTATTTTCACCGGGATCATTGATCAGCTTTGCATATTTTTTATACACCGCATAATCATTCGTCCGGGTGGAATGCTGCAGCAGGTGTATGGTTTGCGGATTGAATAAATGAAATTCGCCTTTCCGGTTCCATTGATAGACTCCTCCGTTAGATAAAAGGCCGGAGTCATAATTGTTCTGATTGAAAGAGGAGAAATGTTTTGCCAATGTCTCTTGAGCAATCTCATCGAGTCCCATACCTTCAATCCTGCTAATGGCGCCGGCAAAATATTTTTCCACTATATCACTGTTCAATCCTATGATCTCGAAAATCTGTGCTCCCTGGTAGGATTGCAGTGTGGAAATACCCATTTTAGAAAACACTTTCAGCAACCCGTCATTCACCGCTTTGATATAATTCTTTTTTAATTCATCTTCTGAAAATTCAGTCTGAAGTTTTCCGCTTTCTTTCATGTCACGGATAGATGACAATGCGAGATAGGGATTGATGGCTGTAGCGCCAAAACCAATCAGGCAGGCGAAATGATGCACTTCCCAGGCATCACCGGCTTCTACAACGATACCTACTTGCCCACGCATTCCTTTTCTTATCAAATGATGATGCACCGCAGAAGCTGAAAGCAAAGAAGGTATGGGCGCATGATCAGAGTCAATAGCACGGTCTGTCAAAATCAACACTTCAAAACCATCTTCCACTGCATCCACGGCATAGCGGCATAGACGCTCAATGGCGGCTTTGAGCGATCCGGGTTTACCGTCAGCCCTGAAATAACATTGCAAGGTTTTTGCCTGGAATTTTCCGGTGTCAATGCTTCTGATTTTTTCCAGTTCAAAATTATTCAGTACCGGGTGTTTCAATGCCACGCTGTGGCAGGCCATCGGATCTTCTTTTAAAAGATTTCCATTGTTGCCGACGAAGGTGGAAAGCGACATCACCAGCCGTTCTCTTATCGGATCTATCGGGGGATTGGTCACCTGTGCAAATAATTGTTTGAAATATGAACTGAGATGCTGTGGCTGATCACTGAGTACTGCCAGGGGAACATCACTTCCCATCGAGCCAACAGGTTCTTTTCCATCCAGCGCCATCGGCGCAATAATGCGTTCAAGGTCTTCTGTTGTATAGCCGAAAGCTTTTTGATATTTAAAAACCTGGTCATGTTCCAGGTGAGTGAACATCACTCTCGGATCGGGTAATTCTTCCAGCCGGATCTTGTATTTATTCAGCCATTCTGCGTAAGGTTTATGTGAACATATTGTTTGCTTCAGTTCTTCATCGCTGATGATACGACCTTGTTCCATATCTACCACAAACATTTTCCCGGGTTGCAGTCTTCCTTTTTCTTTGATGATGGACGGATCAACGGGTAGCACACCTGTTTCGGAAGCCATGATCACCCGGTCATCAGCAGTAATGCAATAACGGGAAGGGCGCAGGCCATTCCTGTCTAACGTAGCTCCGATGATTTTTCCATCGGTGAAAGAAATGGATGCCGGTCCGTCCCAGGGTTCCATAAAGGCGGAATGAAATTCATAAAAAGCTTTTTTCACCGGGTCCATCTGTTCATTGCCGTCCCATGCTTCGGGGATCAGCATCATCATCACATGAGGGAGGGAGCGGCCGGTGAGTAAAAGCAGTTCGATCATATTATCGAGACAGGCAGAATCAGATTGATCGCCTTCAACGATCGGCAACAGCATTTCCATTTCCTCTCTTGTAAAATAAGGAGAAGTGAATCCTTTTTCACTGGAGCGTAACCAGTTCAGGTTTCCCTGAAGTGTATTGATCTCTCCATTGTGTGCAATGAAACGGAAAGGCTGCGCCAGTTTCCAGGAAGGAAAAGTGTTGGTGGCAAAGCGGGAATGTACCAATCCGAAAGCGCTGACCACTCTTTTATTACTGAGATCCGGAAAGTAATTTCTCAGTTGCAAACTGGTAAGCTGGCCTTTATAAATAACAGTTTTGTAGGAAAGTGATGCCACGTAAAAACCGATTGCATCTTTTTTTACGGTGCTGTGGATAAGATGAGTGGCGTGATTGCGCAGCACAAATAATTTTCTTTCGAAATCATCCCGGTCATGAATGTGATCTGGGCAGGCAATGAACACCTGTTCCATTTCCGGTTCCACACTCAACGCAGTGATGCCGATCCCATCAGAGCTTACAGGCACTTTCCGGTAAGCGAGAATTTCCAATCCAAGTTTTTCTGCTGTACGGCTGAAAATATCCCGGCATTCTTCCCGGAGTTTGATTTCGTTGGGGAAAAAGATAACGCCTACTCCATATTTTCCAAACGGTGGTAAATGCACGCCAAGTTTCAGGCATTCCTCAAAAAAGAATTCATGTGGTGTCTGGATCATGATGCCGGCTCCGTCGCCTGTATTTTTTTCACAGCCGCAGGCGCCCCGGTGTTCCATGTTTTCCAATACCGTCAATGAATCTGATATGGTCTGATGAGATTTATTGCCTTTAATATTTGCCACAAAGCCGATGCCGCATGCATCATGCTCCAACGAAGGCTGATATAGTCCCCGGTTATTTTTCATTCCTGATTTTTTGTTAGAAAATATGTAAGATGTTCAACTTGCGTTGAACGAAGGCAAGCGTTTGGTGAAAATTATAACGAAATTGTCAAATAAGATAAAAGATTTATTAGAAATTATCCACAAAAATTATAAAACTAATGAATGTTTGTAAATTCAGGCCTGTTATTTTCATTTCATAGCTTGACCCATAACTCTCTTTTCAAGCCGGGACAATAGCTCGTTTAAAATTTTACACTCAGTTAAAAAAAGAATCAAAACGGGATATGGATGCCTAATGAAACGTATTGATGATTGATATTTATTTGAGGAGCAGTAGTTATTGAAGGATGCGGGATCTGGCCGGTTTCCAATATCATCCGGGCAACTCTTCTTTGTCGTGAAGCTTTTACATAAAAGGGAATACTGGCCACTGCCATGCTTATACCGGTAACGAAAAGTAACGAACCGGTAAATGAATTATTGAATATTTCAAGAAAGCCTTCGGAATGTTCAGCGTTTTTTAAAATGATGATACCGCTTATCGTGAAAGCCGCTCCCAAAGAAGTAAGTAAAACGGCCGCTGTTGTGTTTCCTTTTGCTTTAGCCATAAAATAGCTATTTGCTTCCTGCAGGTATCTCTGCCTCATTTCTTCAGAGGTGGCTGTTTCTACATTTTTTTCGAAGTAGAGCTGTTGTGCTTTTTCCTTGGTTCTGGCTGCTGCAAAGAAAAATGCAATACCTGAAAAAACACCCGCTTCGCTGATACCTGAAATGATACTTAATCCGGCATTATTGCCCTGGTTGCTATTATAAATGGAAGACCCGATCAGATTGACCGCCATTCCCGACCCAAAAAGGATCCAGCCTGTCTTTTTTTGTTTTTTACTTTTTGTTAGCAGGTATTGTATTTGTTCATCATAGTCATGGACGGCTTTTGATCCCGGATCATTGTTGTAAACCTGTGCAAAACTGTAAATGGAAAAACAAAAGTTCAGAAGGGCTGAAATCAGAAATGCCGTTAACAATCTTTTCATAACATCATCTCTTTGATTGTAATTTATAAACAATGATTCAACATTAAAAGCAATTCAGCCCATATTTATTACATATTCTTACTAAGGATCGTCAATTCCTGCTTACTTTTGCCCGGTTTTTTAATCCGCTTTTCTACAATGACAGAACAAAAGACAGCAATTCTCCTCTTACAAGACGGAACAGTATGTTATGGGAAATCGTTTGGCGCTATAGGTACCACAGGTGGCGAGATCTGTTTCAACACCGGAATGACGGGTTATCAGGAAGTGTTTACTGATCCCAGTTATTATGGCCAGATATTGATCATGAACAGTGTGCATGTGGGTAATTATGGTGTGAAGGATGAAGACGTTCAATCCAATTCAATAAAGATCCGGGGGCTGATAGGCCGTAATCTTGAAGAACTGTATTCACGCCATCAGGCAAAAGAATCCCTGGAAGATTATCTGAAAGCCAATAATGTGGTAGCAATTGAGGAAGTGGATACCCGTGCCCTGGTGGCGCATATCCGTTCCAAAGGTGCGATGAACTGTGTTATTTCCTCTGAGATCCTTAACCCGGAAGAACTGAAAAAGAAACTGGCTGAAGTGCCGGATATGGCAGGATTGGAACTTGCCTCCGTAGTGAGTACAAAAATTACTTATGAAATGGGAGATCCCAAATCAAAGATCAGGGTGGCTGTCCTGGATTATGGAGTGAAGCAGCATATTCTTCAGTGCCTGGTGGACAGAGGCGCTTACATCAAAGTATTTCCTGCGAAAACTAAATTGGAAGAACTCAAAAAATTTAATCCGGCCGGATATTTTATTTCCAACGGCCCCGGCGATCCGGCAGCAATGGAGTATGCTGTGGAAACGATGAAGGATATTTTGAAAGAAAGGAAACCTGTATTTGGCATCTGCCTGGGACATCAGTTGCTGGCTTTGGCAAATGGGATACCGACTTTTAAAATGCATCATGGTCACCGCGGACTGAATCATCCGGTTAAGAATATTATTACGGGAAGATGTGAGATCACTACCCAGAATCATGGCTTCGGTGTGGATCCTGAGGCGGTCAGAAAAGCGGAAAATGTTGAAGTGACACATGTCAACCTGAACGATCAGTCCATAGAAGGCATACGTTTAAAAAACAAACCTGCTTTTTCAGTGCAGTATCATCCCGAAAGCACTCCCGGCCCCCACGACTCACGATACCTGTTTGATGATTTTATGAACCTTATTAATGCTAATTAAGCCGGATTACATGGATCGTTTTTTCTGTCTCATTGGTTTCAGTAAGAAGCAAATTCGTACAATTAGTAGCTTATCTTAGTGTCATGAAGATCGCGATCATCAATGGCCCCAACCTGAACCTGCTTGGTAAAAGAGAACCCGATATCTATGGTTCCACAACTTTTGAAGAATTTCTGGAAAAGCTGAAGGTAAAATTTCCTCAGGTTAACTTTTCTTATTTCCAAAGCAATGTGGAAGGGGAGCTTATCAATGAAATTCAAAGAGTCGGCTTTGACCATGATGGAATTGTTTTCAATCCCGGAGGATATACACATACTTCTGTGGCAATAGGCGATGCTGTTGCAGCGGTCAAAACGCCTGTTATAGAAGTGCATATTTCCAACGTACATGCAAGGGAAGATTTCAGAAAAAACTCTTTTGTTTCTGGAAAGGCGGCAGGAAGCATCATCGGGCTTGGCCTGAAAGGATATGAACTGGCAATAGAGTGGTTCATTCCTAAAACTTAGTTGATCCTAATCATAATTTTTTAAAATTATGGTCAACCGGGTCTTCTGATGGTATTGATACTTTTGCGTCATGAAAACTCCTGTTATTTATCATACTGCCGAAGAAGCAGTTTCAGTCATAAAATCAGGTGACCGGGTTTATATTCATGGCAGCGCCCAAACGCCTGTTTATTTATTGAAGGAATTGGCACGGCAGTCTCACCGTTTGCAGAATGTCGAGTTGGTGTTCATCAGTGTTTACGGGGATATTGAATTAACGAAGCCTGAGTATCATGAGAGCTTCCATATCAATTCTTTGTTTGTATCGGCCAGCATCCGCAATTCGGTAAAAGAAGGATATGCGGATTATGTTCCCGTATTTCTCAGTGAGATACCTGAATTATTCAAAAGAAATATTTTGCCGATAGATGTGGCGATCGTGCAGGTATCGCCTCCCGATAAACATGGGTATTGTTCACTTGGTGTGTCGGTGGACATTGCCCGTTCTGCCGTTAATACAGCAAAACATGTGATCGCTTTGGTAAACCCAAATGTGCCCCGAACTCACGGCGATGGGTTGATCCACAGCAGCCGTTTTCACAGTATGGTGCATTGCACCGACGCGTTGTATGAAGTTCGGTATGGTGAAAAGGCCGGGCCGGTTGAAATGAAGATAGGCGAATATGTTGCTTCTTTGATAGAAGATCGCAGCTGCCTGCAAATGGGCATAGGCTCTATTCCCGATGCAGTATTGCGTTCACTGTCGGGGCACAAAGACCTTGGGGTGCATACCGAAATGTGTTCTGACGGAATCATAGACCTTTTTGAAAAAGATGTGATCAATAACAAATACAAACAGATCCATCCCAATAAAGCGGTCACTGCTTTTGCTTTAGGCTCCAGGCGCCTCTATAATTATGTGGATGATAATCCTGCCTTCCAGTTTCTCGATATAGATTATGTGAATGAACCGGGAGTCATTCGCAGAAACAATAAAATGGTGGCCATCAACAGCGCCATTGAAGTGGACATCACCGGGCAGATCTGTGCGGATTCAATCGGAACGTATCAGTATTCGGGAGTAGGAGGGCAAATGGATTTTATCCGAGGCGCTTCCCTGAGCCAGGGAGGAAAACCGATCATTGCCTTACCGTCCCGCACTGCTAAGGGAGTGCCCCGCATCGTGCCTTACTTAAAGCAAGGCGCTGCAGTAACCACCACAAGGGCGCATGTTCATTACATCGTCACCGAATATGGTATCGCTTATCTGTTCGGAAAAAATATAAGACAGAGAGCCAAAGCTCTTATCGGCATTGCTCATCCGGATGACAGGGAAGCCCTGGAGAAAGCTTGTTATGAAAGATTTAAAATTTTTTAAAGTTGCTTCCACTCTGTTTTACTGATACCATGTAAATAACGAGTCAATGTACTTCGGTTACCGATCATAAATTTATGCCACAACTATTTTGATAAGACATTTCTTCATTGGGGAAAAGGATTTTTTCCTTTAAGACCGGAACAGATCGGAATGACATTCTTCAGCCATTGGAATGATCTTATGAATTCTCATTTTATTTAGTACAAGAACGCAGGAGAAAACGATTTCTCATTCTTTAACAAATCCTGTTTTGACTTTTGCCCCTCTTTTGCCTTCTAACTTTCGTAAACAAAATTCTTTCATCGAAATTTCTATGCCATGAAAAAAATATTTACTCTTTCGGTTATCGCCTTCTCACTGGCCCTGGTCTTTACCGGATGCGTAAAAGACCAATACCGTGTAACGGATGAACAATACTGGCTTTCCAAGGAGAAGGGATCGGTTGTTTATAGTTCTTCGTACTGCTCTTATTTTGTTGTAAACACTTACAATGGTTATGCAATCGTCCGGGGATGGAACGGATACAAGCCTTATCTTGGGGATAATATTTATGGCAACTTCAGTAACTATGGTACCAGAAATTTTTATAACTATTCTGAAGGGTCGGTATTTTCCGGAGAAGTGGTAGAGTATTGGCTGACCTATAACCAGGCACAGTCTTTACTGGACTATTATTGCAGATGATTTTGATAAGATGACGTGAATAGCAGGGCAGGATTTGCGATCCTGCCTTTTTTATAACTCAGGATCTTTCGGTATGGCATACGTAGTTTCTAAGTTTAGTATCCGTATCGGAGGATCTTCTTCTAAATAAAAATTTTCAAGGAATATTTTCTCAATAGCCAATGCATACAGATCCACCAGCTTTTTGAATTGCAATTGTTGTGTTTTGGCCGGATAGTCCTGGGGACGTTTGGCTCCGGGAAATTCTATGGTCATTATCCTCATGGCATCACGGTTGAGTAAAGGGTCTTTAGCATCAGCCACCGCAGTGCTTGCCCAGGTGCCGAATGATACTCCGCCTCTTCTTGTTTTCGAGCCCGGCGAGCCATGCATATTTCTCTTTTGCTTTTCACCTTTTGCAACGATCATGGGATCTAAATAGTACAAAGCATTGGGATTGCTGTTGAGTTTGTTCCCCGGAACATAGCCATTATTGTTTTCAATGAATTTAGCCATTTCAATGGCAAGCATACTATCAGACTCATATCCGAGTGCAAACCCTTCACTGTCTGTTCTGGGATCGGCAAACACTCCGGCTCTTCTTACATCCCTGATGGCATGCACGCTGGCAATGCGTTCAGGTTTGTAATAATTGATCAGGCTGAGAAGAAGTTTATTTTCAGGCTCGATCTCCCTTCCGATATAATCCTTTCCCCTTTCTTCATAAAAAGGCTCTCCAGGTGCGGGCATTTGCTGGTTGGGCTCTCTCATTGTTGAAAGGCTGTACCTGCCGATATTGGTTGTGCTTCCAATATGCTTAGGCTTGGATCTGGCAACTTCGGCATTATCGGGAAAAAGGCTGGGAATGACAATGACATTATAATAAGGCCTTTCATTCTGTAACAGGTTTTTTATCAGTGACCCGGTTACTTCAATGGAAGAGAGTTCCGAACCGTGCATGCCACCAAGCACCAGTGCTTTTTTGGAACTGATGCCCGGAAAGAACCAGGCTTCCACATTCCTTCCTGAATTTGTTTTTCCCAGGACAAAAGAAACAACCTTTCTTTCTTTTAGAAATTTATTGATCAGTTCATGGTTCAATTTTATTTCTTCATACCTGGCCGGCTCATTAAGCGGAGAGACTGAACTTGAATATTGGAAAAGTGATGGTCCTGTTGATCTGGTATATTCTCTATTTTGTGCGCTGACTGTTACGGAAAAACCGATAGTAAGAATGAACAGGAGTAATATATGGTATTTGGTTTTCATCTTTAGGGTTAACGGCGTTGGTCAAAAATCGGTATCTGATTAAACGATAAGGCAGGTTTGATATTGTAATTCATCAGTATGATTATTTGGAAGATTAAGCATTAGGGCCTGTAGCAAGCTATGTTTTAACTGAAAAGAAAAACTCCCCAAAAAAGGGGAGCTTTAAAAATTCGTAGAAGTACTTAGGGATTAATCTTTTTCCGGGATCATTCCACTTTCATTATCATCAAAGAAAAATCTTCGTGTTTCCTGCGGTTGTTCTTTCGGCATCTTATCGGCCCAGCTTGGATCCTGCCTGATCTTTTGAACATTGTCCAGTCTGGCAATGTAGAGGCTTCTGCCATGTGTTCCCAGGATGATCTCATTTTCCCTGGTTTGAAAAGTTATGTCATGAACCGGAATGGATTTGGGTAAGCCTTCATCCCATTTCATAAAGCTGTTGCCCTGGTCAAAACTTACATAAAGCCCGCCATCACTTCCTACATAAAGAATGCTGTCACTTTTTGGATCTTCACGAACCACATTCAATGATTCCATCGGAAGGCCGGCCGGTCCGGTACCTAATTGTTTCCAGGTGTTCCCGTAATCTTCGCTTACATAAAGGAGTGGTGCAAAATTATCATTGCGCAATCCGCTCAATGTTACATAAACCCTTCCTTCTTTGTATTGCGAAGAAATCACTCTTGTGATCCAAAACCCATGTGTCAGTAGCGCTGTGTTGGCGGAAGCTTCAACAGGCTTTTTTGATTTCGATCTTTGGGTTTTACTTTCTTCGGGCTTACCGATCAATTGCCATGAATAACCATTGTCTTTAGATACCTGCACATTTCCGTCATCTGTCCCCACATACAGAAGCCCGAACCTTGTCGGCGATTCAGCAATGGTAGTAATGGTTCCAAACGGAAGATTGCTGCCTTCTTTTTTCCCGTTTGTCAGGTCATCACTAATCCTTACCAGGCTGTCACCTTTGTTCAAAGAACGGTACAGCCTGTCCGCCCCGATATAAAATATATCCTGATTCAGTTTGCTCAGCATAATAGGCGTCTGCCAGTTGAATCGCAATGGTTTTTCCCCTAATTCAAACCCGGGTTTCACTGATTTTCTGTCTCCTCCGGTCAGCCGGTTAAAACGGGAGTAAGCGCCGAATTGGGAACCGGCATAAGTGGTCAGATTATCCCGTGTATCCACCTGCACCTGCATTCCGTCACCGCCAACCAGCATTTTGTACGGATAGCTTCCGGTGCTTTGCCATCTTACATTTTCACGGTTGGTAGAAGGGCCGTACCATACTCCATTATCCTGTAGCCCGCCATAGATATTATATGGCTTTGCATCATCTGCCACCACGGAATAGTATTGGGCTACGGATGGAGTGTTGGCAAAGAACCAATGTTCACCATCATCATAAGTGATATTGCATCCGCCGTCATTGCCATTGATGATGTGGCTGTCACGGTTAGGGTCTATCCAGACTGCATGATGATCATCGTGTACATTTGCTTTGCTGATGCT
>WBZO01003208.1_pt1 | contig 19615 bp, 12 predicted proteins | sample 5204261 | NCBI WGS metagenome assembly WBZO01 (sample SAMN12412400, study PRJNA552823) | activated sludge metagenome | isolation source: activated sludge from anammox sidestream of wastewater treatment plant... | place: USA: North Carolina | collected 2017-09
GCGTGGCTGGGCGCGGCCAGGCAGACCTCCAGAAAATCGCGCAGGTCGGGGTCGGTAATCGCGCCGTTCGCGTCCAGCAGGTCTTCCAGGTTATCCAGCACGATCACGTACTGGCCCTCGTCCAGGCGGTTCAGCAGGCGCCCTGTCTTCTCGCCAACTGTGCCGCCCGGCTCGCGCCAGATGGCGTCCAGCGCGTCGGCGCCGGCCTGGTCCAGCAGCCGCCCGACATCGCGAAAGATGCGGTCCACCGTCAGGCCGGTCTGGGCGGCCCCGGCGCGCGCGGTCAGGTAGACGACGCCGTCCACGGCGGTCGCGTCGCGAGCTACCAGGTCATCCAGCACGGTCCCGGCCAGCGCCGTCTTGCCCATGCCGCCGCGCCCGATCACGGCGATCACGCGGGCGGCGGGGTCGATCAGGTATGCAGCCAGATCGGCGCGGGCCTTGTCGCGGTCGCGATAGTGGGGCGGGATGGGCAGGTAATTGACGCGGCGCTGGCGCGGGCGGGCGGCGCGCTGCTCAGCGTCGCGGGCGGCCTGCTGGCGCTGCGCCTCCATCACCGGTTCGATATGGGCCATCTTATCGGCGACGGCGGCGGGGTCGGCCGGTGCGGGGACGTCGATAGGCGGGTGTTTGCGCTTCAGGAACTCGATGAACCTGGCTATTCCACTGCTGAAGTTCTCGGAGAGGTCAACATGCTGGATGTTCCGCAGGCGAAAGGGCATCTCTTGCGGTTTCTCGAGGAGCAGCGTATACAGCGGGCGATTATCATCATCTAGAAACACGCTCCACTCGTCCATGCAGACCTTCGACGCCACCGAGTGAGACGAGATCACGAAGACCCCCAGGTTGGCGTCTTTGAGTGCCTGTTGAATGGCATGCTGCCAGTTGTCGCCGGGGTCGATGCCGCCGTCGCGGTGATCGACCCACATGTCGTAGCCTTCGTATTCAAGCTGGTCATGGATCATGTCGATGATTTTGTCGTCTTTGCTGCTGTGGCTGACGAAGATCTTCACCATCAGCGGGCCTGTCCTTTTCTGTGCGGGAAGCGGCGTGTTACTGGCGGTATTATAGCACGGAGAGATCGCTTTCATGTGTGGCCGGGCTTCCTCTCCCTCCTGCCGGATGAGCGCCCCCGGACCAGCGCCCGCGATCCCCACAGACGCCTTCTCCCCCTCACGCCTATCTGGCGTATACTGAGGGCGGGGGAGCACCCCCGCGCAGCATCGCAGGCATATACCGGAGGGTGGTTGGAGAGGGGCGTACCCATGAATCCACGAGAGCGGATACAGGCGGTCCTGCGCGGGGAGCAGCCGGATCGCGTCCCCCGCACGGTCAACTTCTACCCGTGGTCCTTCCCACAATACCCGGACCGCGAGGCGGGCGAGCTGTTCGACTGCGACGTGCGCTTTGTGCGCATCGAGCCGCCGCCGCGCCAGGCCGAGTTTCTGAGCTACCTGCGCTCCCTGCCGCGCGACTCCTATATCGGGACGACCGATATCCTGCGCACCTACCACGACTGGGGCTACCACCCGGAGATCGAGCGGGACGCTCCCCTCGGCGACGCCCACACCATCGCCCAACTGGCCGCCGCGCCGCTCCCCGATTTTATGGGGCGGGCCAACCCGGGCCGGCTCCAGGCCGCGGTGCGCCGCCTGCACGCCCGGAACTACCCGGTCATGGCCGCGCCGCCCCATCTGGGGGGCGAATTGTTCGAAACAGCCTGGCGGCTGCGGGGCTTCGAGCAGTTCATGGTCGATCTGGTGGAAAACCCGCCGCTGGTGGAATACCTGCTGGAGCAGCTCACCGCGCTGCACGTGGCGCTCTCGCTGGCGCTGACGCGGGCGGGCATCGACATCCTGGCCCTCGATGACGACGTGGCCGAGCCGACGCAGATGCTGATCAGCCCGGATATGTGGCGGCGTTACTTCAAGCCGTGCGTGCGCACAATCATCGAGGCTTGCCGCGCCGTGAACCCCGACCTGTTCATCTTCTGGCACAGCGATGGCTTCATCGAGCCGATCATCCCCGACCTGATCGAGATTGGCGTGAATGTGCTCAACCCCGTCCAGCCGGATGTGATGGACCCCGCCCACCTCAAACGCGCTTACGGCGACCGGCTGGCCTTCTGGGGCACGGTTGGCACGCCGCAGCGCTGGGCCTGGGGCACGCCGGACGAGATACGCCAGGAGGTCCGCGAGCGGATCGCCACCGTCGGGGCGGACGGCGGGCTGATCCTCAGCCCGGCTTACGATCTGGAGCCGGAGTTCCGCTGGGAGAATGTGGTCGCCTTCTTCGACGCCATCGACCGGTGGGGGGCGTACTGAAACGGCCTCCCCCGGCGCCGCGGCGCCGGGGGCCGCGACGGCGCGCTACACCGCCAGGCGGGGGTACAGCCGCGCCCCGATCGCAATCAGGACCGCCGTCACCGCGAACAGCACCACAAGGTTGACCAGCAGCAGCGGCGTAACCGGCTGCCCCAGCATCAGCGTGCGCAGGACGTTCACCAGATACGACAGCGGATTGATCAGGGCCAGCACCTTCAGCCATTCGGGCATGATCGTGATCGGGTAGATGGCGTTGCTGGCGAAGAACAGCGGCATTGTCAGAAGCTGACCGATGCCCATGAAGCGCTCGCGGGTCTTAACCAGACAGGCGATGATCATGGAGAAAGTGGAGAAGATCGCCGACCCCAGAATCACGGCCAGCAGCACCCCCAGCAGGGCCAGCGGATTCCAGTTGATGTTCACCCCCAGCAGGGCCGACAGGATATAGACGATGATCGCCTGTGACAGCGCCCGCACGCCCGCCGAAAGCGCCTTGCCCAGCACCAGCGCCGTGCGCGGCGTCGGGCTGACCAGGAGCTTGTGGACAATGCCCAGATCGCGCTCCCAGATCACCGTGATCCCGCTGAAGATGGAGATGAACAGCACGCTCTGGGCCAGGATGCCCGGCGCCATGTAGTCCAGATACGACAGATCGCCGGTCGGGATGGCGCGGATGCTGGCGAATACCTGCCCGAATACCAGCAGCCACAGCGCCGGCTGCACAGCCCGCGTCAGCAGCTCAGTCGGGTCGTGGCGCAGCTTGCGCGCTTCCAGTTCCGCGATGACCAGCGTTTTTTGCACAAAGCGGAGCGAAGCGCTGAAGATGCCGATTGGCCTCAGCAGCGCCGCGCTATCCAACTCGCCGTGCGGTACGCCTTGTTCTTGCAGTGTCACGGTACGATCCTCCTGATTCCAGGCTGCTGCCCGAATAATGAATGAAAACGTCGTCCAGGGTGACTTCGTCGCCGCCAATGGAGGCCTTGAGCGACTCCGGCGTGCCGGAAGCCACCTCCTCGCCCAGGTGCATGATCACGATGTGGTCGCACAGATTGTCGGCCTCTTCCATCATGTGCGTGGTCAGGAAGATGGTGGTGCCGAACTCCCGGCCAAGCTGCTGGACATGCTCCCAGACAGCGCGGCGGGCGATCGGGTCCAGGCCGACGGTCGGCTCGTCCAGGAAGAGCACGGCGGGCCGGTGCAGCATCGACTGGGCGATCTCCAGCCGCCGGATCATGCCGCCGGAATAGGTGCGGACCAGTTGATCTGCTGCGCCGTCCAGCCCCATGAAGGCCAGCGCCTCCCGCACACGCGCTTCGCGCTCCTGGCCGGGGAGATCGTACAGCTTGGCCATGATCAGGAGGTTCTCGTAGCCGGTCAGCGTGCCGTCGGCGGAGAGCATCTGCGGCACGTAGCCGATCAGGCGCCGGATCTGGGCGGCGTGACGGGTGATGCTCAGCCCGGCGATGATGGCGTCCCCGGCGGTGGGGGGGAGCAGGGTGGTCAGCATCTTGATGGCTGTGCTTTTGCCCGCGCCGTTGGGGCCGAGCAGGCCGAATACCGTGCCGGCCTCGACGGTGATATTCAGATTCTTGACGGCGACCAGATCGTCGAACTGCCGTACCAGATTGTGCGTTTCCAGGATAGGGGTCATGGGCGTTGGGAGGACTCCGGTGAGTCAGGCGTAAAAGCGCGGGACAAGATATGCATGGCGTCGGAGACGGCGGCGCATTCCTCCGGGGAGAGGATGGCCAGGTCCTGGGCCAGGCGGGCCAGCGTCGCCTGGCGCGTGTTATGCAGCGTGTCGTGCCCGGATGCCGTCAGCGCCAGGGTGAGGCGGCGGCGGTCATCCGACGCTACTTCGCGCGTCAGCAGGCGGCGCCCGACCAGCGTATCGATCAGCTTCGACATGGAGGGCAGGGTCAGCCCGACGTGTTCGGCCACGTCGGAGAGCGACGCGCCCGCGTTGCGGCTGACGTAGTTCAGCGCCCGGAACTGCGGCACCGACAGGTCCGGCGACCGGTGGCTCCTCATCTCGGTGCGGAGAGTCCGCATGATGGTGGGGACGATTTCCATCACCAGGGAGGCGCAGTGCTCGATTTGCGCTTGATTAGTTGCTTTCTCTAATGGTTTCATAACCGAAGTATAGCGCCCTGCGGATGGATGCGCAACAACTTCGGGGGTGAGAAGCCGGGGAAAGGCAGCCGGGAACGGGGCGGGCGGGGGGATATTAGGCTGCGGGGATGCACGCTGGCGGCGCCCGGCTGACCGGCGGCCGGGGTGCATCCCCGTTCCGTTGCGAGGCGTCGCTAGGCCTGCTTGCCCAGCACGTAACGGTTCATCCAGTCGAGGAGCGCGTCGTTATGGGCGCGGCGCAGGGGCGGCGGGCCGACGATAGAGCCAGCGTGCGGGCTGGCCGGCAGCCGCAGCATTTCGGCGACGCAGCCGTTGGCTTTGAGCACGGTGTAGAACTGCTCAGACTGCTCCGGCGGGCAGCGCCAGTCATGCTCGCCCTGCACCAGCAGCGTCGGCGTCTTGCACCGGTGGGCATACGTGATCGGCGCGCAGCGGGCGTATACGTCCGGCACTTCCCACGGGTGGCCGCCCAGCTCTTCCACGGCGAACCAGGCGCCGATATCGCTCACGCCGTAGAAGCTCACCCAGTTAGTGACGGGATTCTCCGGCACGGCGGCCTTGAAGCGGTCGGTCTGGCCGACGATCCAGCAGGACAGGTTGCCCCCGCCGGAAAGCCCGCACACGCCCAGCCGGTCCGGATCGGCCAGCCCCTGAGCGATGGCGTAGTCCACGCCGGCCATCAGGTCCTTGTAGTCCAGGTTCCCCCAGTCGCCCTGGATCGCCGTGGAAAATTCGTCGCCGTAGCCGGTGGAGGCGCGGTGGTTGATCAGCAGCACGGCGTAGCCCGCGCCGGTCAGCATCTGGGTATCGAAGTGGAAGACATGGCCAAACGCGCCGTGCGGCCCGCCGTGGATGTACAGGATGGTCGGGTAGGGCGGCTTGCCAGTCGGTGGCTTCACCAGCCAGCCCTCCACCTGCACCCCGTCGCTGCCGGGGAAGAGCAGCCGTTCCACCCCCGGCTGGAGCAGCCCGGACAGCGGCACGGCGTTGATTTCGGTCAGGCGGCGCTCTTCGGCCTTCTTGATATCGCAGGTGTACAGGTCAACCGGGTTGTGCATGGTGCTGACGGCGTACAGGAGTGACGTGCCGTCGGCGCTCAGATCGAGCAGGTAACACGAGCGTTCCCCCGTGACGACCGGCTCCCAGGCTTCCGCGCCGTGCAGCGCGACCCGGTAAATGTGAACCTCGCCGCCGTCCTGAACATCGACAAAGGCGAACTTCCCATCGCTGCTGATGGGCAGGCTCATCGAATAGAGCATGGTCGGCATGTCGGACTGCAGCCCGCCGCCCACGCCGACCTTGAGGCCAGCCGTGCGGCACTGCGGCTTGCCGCCTTTCGCGCTGACTATCCACAGGTCCTGCTTGGAGCCGATGGGGCGGCGGGGTTCTTCGCCGGTGAAGGCGATATGCTTGCCGTCCGGGGTCCATCCAGCGGCGCCGATCATGCCCCAGTCGTCCAGCAGATCGCGGATGCCGCCGTCGATCACATCGACAATGCGCAGTTTGGGGGCGAATGCCCGGAGCGCGTCCGGCAGCATGGAGGCGAAATAGAGAATCTGCTTGCCATCGGGCGACCAGCTCGGGTTGGCGTTCATGGCGAGGTCGCTGGTCAACTGGCGGGCTTCGCCCCCTTCGGCGGAGATGACGTACAGGTCCTGCACGACCGGGTCCAGGTAGCCGATGCCGTTGAAGCGGTAGACGGAGCGGGTCACGCGGTACGGCTTGGCCGGGTCAGGGGGGTCGCTCTGCGGGCCGGCGGTGAAGGCGATATGCCCTCCATCAGGCGACCAGACCGGGCCGCCCCCCACGCCCTGCTTGAGCGCGGTGAGCGCCCGCGCCTCGCCGCCGTCAACCGGGATCAGGTAAATCTGCGGCTTCTCCCCGCGCGTGGAGGTGAAGGCGATCTGCCGGCCATCGGGCGACCAGGCCGGCGCGGAGTCCTGCGCCGTGCCGCTCGTCAACTGGCGCGCCTCGCCCGTTTCCAATGATAGCAGCCACAGCGCGGCGAAATCCTGATCTTTCTCGGTATCGGTATGGGAAACGGCATAAACGACGTGCTTGCCGTCCGGCGACAGTTTGCCGGCCTGAATGAACTTGAGGCGGAACAAATCTTCCTTCTGAACAGCGCGAGGCTGTACTGCCTGGGACATCAGCAGCTCTCCTTAGGGTGGTAGGCGATTCATCTGGATGGCACAGTCCGGTTGAGTATAGCCGGTTTCGCGGAGAGTGGGAGGTGGGGAGTAGGGAAAAGCAGGGAACCGCCAGACGCCAGGGACGCCAAGAAAAGCAGGAAATAGGCGGTGGGGAGCAGGCAGTAGGGGGCTGGTGGTGAGGAGTGATTCCAACCGACTTCGATACACTGCCGTGGCGGAGGTTGGAGACCTGCCAACAATTTTAGGTTACAGTAGTAGCAGGAAGCGAAGGTGCGTGTTTCGGGAGCAAAGGAGCGGGAGCCGTGAGGCAGGTCATTCTCTACACAGATGAAGATGGATACTGGACTGCCGAATGCCCCAGTTTGCCGGGCTGTATCAGCCAGGGAGACACCAAAGAAGAGGCTATTGCCAACATCACTGATGCGATTCGGGCCTACACTGAAGCCCTGACTATGGCCGGCGAGGCAATTCCGCCGGACAGCATGAGTCACCAGATCGTGGTAGTGGCTGCGTGAGCAAGTTACCCCTGCTTTCTGTGCGAGAGTGTATCGGTGTGCTGGAGAAGATCGGGTTCTATCAGATGCATCAAACTGGATCGCACGTCATCATGCGTCGTGACGATCCCCAAACGACGATCTCTGTGCCCAATCATAGGGAAATCCGACGGGGCACGCTGCGCGCCATCATCCGGCAGGCCGGCATGACCGTTGAGGAATTTGTGGAACTGTTGTAAGCGTCGAGATGGATCCCCCGCGACACATCAAGAGGTTCGCCTGGTTTTGCCAGGCTATCCTATGCGGATAGTAGCTTTACCCCGGGTTGCCTGACGGGTTGGCTCGCACCCGACCACCCGTCTTTTGTTGTCGGGCCGCGCCGGGGATGGTATAGTGCCTTCCCGTTCGCTGGCCTGACGCAGATCGAAGGATCGCCCTCTATGACTCGCCGCGAGTCGCTCCGCCGGAACCTCCCGCCCCTGATTGTGGCGCTGCTCGTCCTGCTGGCCGCCTACCTGCCGACGCTTCAGACGACGATCAACGGGGCCGACCACTACTTCACCGCCGACGTGGGCGAGATTCAGATCGTACTCAACCGGTGGGGGACGCTGCATATCACCGGCTACCCCCTGTATACCGTGACGGGGAACGCGCTGGTCAGCCTGCTGCGGGCGCTGGGGGTCGGGCCGGCGCTCGCGCCCGCGCTCGTGTCGCTGCTGTGGGGGGAGATCGCCCTGGTCCTGCTGTACGTGCTCATGGTCGTCCTGACCGGCCGGCGCTGGACCGCCGCCGCCATCCTCGTCCTGTTCGGGCTGGTGCGCACAGTCTGGGTGCATCAGGTGATCGCCGAGGTCTACAGCTTCGGGCTGCTGCTGCTGGCTCTGCTGTTGCTGCTGGCTCTGTGGCCGGGGCCGGTCCGCGGACGGCTGTACTGGCTGGCTTTCATCGGCGGGGTCGGGGTCGGGCATCACCGCGGCATCGCCTTCGCCGCGCCGGCGCTGATCTACGCCGTCTGGCCGGCGCTGCGCCACCGGCTGACCGGCGGCGGGCGTCCCCTGGCCGGTGCGCGGTTCCTGCTCAACTGCCTGCTGCTGGGCGCGGTGGGCGTCTTTGTCCCGTATGTCTACCTGTGGCTGCGGGCCAGGGCCGGAGCGGCCTGGGTCTACGGCCATCCGGATACGCTGGCCGGGCTGTGGGATCAGTTCATCGGCACCGAAGCGGGCCATTATATCGGGCTGCCGGCTACATGGGACGCCCTGCGGGCCAATGCTGAGATGGTTGGCTCCGTCCTGCTCACCGACCTGACCCTCCCCGGCCTGATCGCCGGCGGGGCCGGGCTGATCGTCGCCCTGAGGAATCCGCGCCTGCGCCGGGCGGCGCTGACCCTGCTCCTGAGCGCGGCGGCCCCCGCTGCCTTTCATATCGTGCTGTACCGGGACGTGCTGTCCGCCCTGATCCTGCCGGTGGCCGTCTCAACCGCGTTTGGCTGGCTGTTCCTGGCGGACGCGCTGGCTGGCTGGGCGGCGCGGCGGAATTTCTCCGGCTGGCGGCGCGGGGTGCGGTGGGCCTGGGTTCCGCTCGCGGCGCTGCTGCTGGCCGCCCTGTTGATCCAGAACGGCCCGTTCATCCACGATCTCGTCACCGACCGGACGGCGCTGGCCTTCATCGATCTGGCCGAGGAAGCGCCGCCGGGTTCGTCGCTCATGATCGGCTGGGGCGTGTATTACTTCGCCGTCGCCTTCGCCCAGCAGGTGGACCCGGCGCTGGCGCCCCGGCTGGCGGAGGTGAATCTGGTGACACATGAGGCCGGGTTTTACAATCTGGCGCGTGACGGTCGGCTGATCACGCCCTCCTACACCTTTTATAACCAGCCGCCGGCCTGGTGGGAGGTGCGGCTGGGCCAGCCGCCGGTCCTGGAGGCCGCCGCGCCGGGCCTGGTGCGGATCGGGCTGGAGCCGCGCCGCCCTGCTGCGCCGCCGGAGGGCTTCGGCCCGACTTCGCAGGCGGTGGCGTGCGCCGCCGATTCGGTGACGCTGGATGTCATCTGGGCCACGGCGGATGTCCCCGCCGAGGACCTCAGCGTATTTGTGCACGCCCTGGACGCGGATGGCGCCGTGATCGGCCAGGCCGACCAGTCCGCTCCGGTTTACGGCTGGCGGCCGCTGACCGGCTGGACGGCGGGCGAGGCCGTGCGCGATATCTACCAGGTGCGGGTCGATCCGGCCCGCGTGGATCGCCTGCGCTACGGCTTTTATCGCGTCGCAGATGCCGGCTTCGAGAATGTGTACAGTTACGAGATCCCGGTCAACTGCGGCGCCTGACCGGGTGCAGCGCCACCCGGCGCTGTTATCGAGCCACCAGCCAGAATCTCTTTGATCTTTTCTGGCGGCTCCCCGTTTCCCCGACTGCCTGTTTCTCCACCCCGATAGACCTGGCCCGCTGGCGCGGTATACTCCTCCCCGCTGCAGACGGGAGGATGGCGCGCGTATGATCGAAAACTGGCTGGTCCCAACGCTGGCGCTGCTGCCGGTGCTGGCCGGGGTCCTGTGGGGAGTCGGGGTTCCCTGGGCGCTGGTTGTGCTGCCCCGGCGCGACTGGCGTTGCCCGGTCATGGTTGCCGCGGTCGGGCTGGCGCTGGGAGCGGTGTTACTCACGGCGGGTATGTTCGTGCTGGGCACGCTGGGCACGATCACCGCCGGCGGGACGGTCGCCCTCGGCGCGGGGATGGCGGCGGTCGGCGCGGCGCTGGCCTGGCGCCGCCGGAAGTCCGACCCCGGACCGGCCCCGGAGTCCGCGCCGCTGGCGGCCTGGGAGCGGCTGATTGTGGCCCTGCTGGTTATCGCCGTGCTGGCCCGCCTCCTGCGAACGGCTTACTGGCCGTTCGCCGCTTACGATCCGCTGTGGGTCTTCGGTTACAACGGGCGCGTCTTCACCCTGACCGGCCAGATTCCGCAGACGACCGGCTACTACCCCCAGCTTCTGGCCCTGCTGTACGCCTTCGGGCAGATGGTCTGGGGCGGCATCAATGACCACGCCGCCCGCGCCATCATCCCCCTGTTCGCGCTGGGGAGCATCCTGGCCGCTTACCTGCTGGGGGCGCGCCTCCTCTCCGAGGACCGGATCAGGGGCCGCCGGCTGGGGCTGCTGACCGCCTTCCTGTGGACGGCTTACCCCCTGCACGCTGACTGGTCTCGCTTCGGCGATCTGGAGATCCCGCTAACCTTCTTCTTCACGCTGGCCGCCCTGTTCTTCCTGCTGGCCTGGCGGGAGGAGTCGCGGCTCCGCTGGCGGTACGCGGCTGTCGCCGGGCTGATGCTCGGCGGGGCGATGTGGACCAAGCCGACGGCGGGGGCGCTGGTGTGGGGCATCCTGCTGCTCCTGCTGGTGGAGGCCGTCCGGCTGCGCCTGGACTGGCGGCGGCTGTGGCCGCGCGTCCGGATCGTGCTGCTGACCGGGCTGGCCGCCGCGCCCATCGGCGGCATGTGGTATCTGCGCAATCTGGCGCTGGGCCACCCGGCTGTGGTGTTCCCGGGGGCGTTCTGGCTGACCCAGGCCCAGCGCAGCGGACAGGAGCTGTTCTGGCCGCTGCTGGCGGCGAGTCTGCTGGCCGTCTGGCTGGCGGCGCAGCCGGACAGGCCGCGCCCGGACCTGCGGCTGCTGCTGCCGGGCCTGGCGCTGATGCTCCTCGGCGCGCTGCCTTCGGCGGGGCTGCCCGCGGCGGCGTTCCATCCGGTGGTGACCCGCCGCCTGACCGGCCCGGAAGTTGCCGCGATCCTGATCGGGCTGGCGCTGTACGCGGCAGCGGTTATCCGCTGGTGGCGGGCCGGGGGAAATGCGCAGATTGGCCGCGCTGCTCCCCGGGATGCGCTGGGAGTCGTCCTGCTCATCCTGCCTTACTGGTTGACCTGGTTCTGGTCCTATTCCTACCACCCCCGGCTGGCCTTTGCCATCGTGCCCCTGCAGATCCTCCTGATCGCCGCCCTGGCCCTCAAGGCTGCCGGAGCCGCTGGCGGCCGTCTGTGCCTTGTGCCGCGCGGGCGGCAGCGGCTGGCGGCGGCGCTGCTCGTCCTGCTGGCCCTGCCTGGCCTGTGGATCACTCTGGAGGACACCGTCCCCCACCTCATCGCCGGCGATCTGCCCGACGACGATGCCAAACAGCTCGCCTCCAATTACGCGCTGGCGCGCACCGTATTTCTGTTGCGGAGAGAGATCGACGCCAGCGACCGCCCGGTGCGCATCGTCGCGCCGGGGGACCTGCGACTGCCCTTCTTCTTCCCCGATCTGCCCGTTACCACCGATCCGGTCACCGATCTGGCCGTCCTCGATGAGGGCGTGACGCACTTCATTGACGGCTTCGAGGCCGGCCTGGCCTACGACGCAATCGGGCAGGGCGTGAATCCGGCCCGCGGCGCGATGGGCCTGTCCTGGCTGGCTGAGCCGCTGGCCCACGAATGGGACGGCGACTTTTACTACGATGTCTACCGGATTGACACGTCCCGCCGCCACCAGCCGCAGACCTTCAACGGCTATCTGGAGGATCGGGTCCTGTACCCCTTCGCTGAGGTGCTCGGCTACAGCATGACCGGCCTCGACTTCTGGCCGGGCCGGCGCATCATCCTCAATATTGTGTTTCATGTGCTGGAAGAAACCGACCGGGATTACACGATCTACCTGCATGTGATGGAAGGCGACCGGCTTGTGGCGACCTGGGATCATGTGCCCGGCAACGCCCGCTACCCGACCTCGCTCTGGCAGGCGGGAGAGTACATCGAAGACCGGGCCTGGGTGGAGCTTGGCGACGATGTGTCGCCCGGCACCTACCGCGTGGAGATGGGTTTTTACGACCTGGCGACCGGAGAGCGCGTGCCCGCCCGCGTCGGAAGTCGCACTGCCGACGGCTTCTTGCTGGTGCCCGTCATTAACAAACTGGTCAGCCCGCCGGCCCAGTAAAAATTACCCGAATAAATAAGATGCGCTTCCTGTTCAATCTGCCTATAATCATCAGTCAGATGGACGTTGTTTCTGCGCCTGCGAATAAGCGGGATATCCGGGATAGCCGTGTCTAACCTTTACGCGCTCCTCCTGCTGATCAGCGCGGCCGGGCTGGTGTACGTGGCCTGGCAAGTCTCCCGCCAGTTGCCTCAGCCCGGGCAACGGTTCTTCATCCTGTTTCTGCTGGCGACAGCCTTCTGGATGTTCGGGTACAGTCTCCAGCTTATCGTGCCCGATCAGGAATTCACCTATTTCTGGGCGCGGGCCAAGTGGCTGGGCCGGCTTTATGTGACGCCGCTGTGGCTGATCTTCGTCATCATCTACACCGGCCCCGACAATGGCTGGCGGCGTCCCCCGTCAAAGTTGCTCCTGGCGGCGCTGCTCGGCATCCCCATCCTCATTATGATCCTGATCTGGACTACGGGCGCCCACGGCTTCTTCTGGACCCAGCGCCAGCTTCAGGCTGAGTCGGGCTTTTTGCGGTTCATGATCGGCGAAGGGCCGCTGGTAGTCCCTTATATCCTTTACGCGACTGCGCTCCGGCTGGTGACGCTGGTTATTCTCGTCCACACCCTGCGCGATATCCATCTGCAACGCCGCTACCAGAATACTGTGCTGGCGCTGGGGACGGTCTTCACCCTGCTGATCAGCGCGATGGATATCTCAAACGTGCTTATACCGCAGATAAGCATCCAACTGGCCCCGGCGGCCTCCGGAATGGCGGCTTTCCTCTTTTACTGGGTGATATATCCCGGCCGCCTGCTGGACATAACCCCGTTCACGCGCAGCGAAATTGTCGAGAGCATGAGCGACGGCGTGATCATCTTCGACGCGGCGAACCGCATCATCGACTTCAACCCGGCGGCGGAACGGCTGACCGGCCTGGTGGCCGCTGCTGTGGTTGGCCAGCCCGGCGAGACGGCGCTGAGCGCCCTGCCAGAAGCCGCTGTGCCTTACACGGGCGCCCGCCGCGCCCATGCCGAAGTCCCTTTCCAGCGCGGCAATCAGCGCCTGGCCCTCGATCTCACCCTGATCCCGCTGACCGACCGCTTTGGGAGTACTTCCGGGCGGATGGTCATGATCCGCGACGTGACCGGCGAGAAGCAGTCGGCGGCGGTCCTGCGGCAGGCACTGGTGCGCTCCCATGTCCTGTATCAGGCCAGCACGTCGCTGATTGCCTTTGAGAATCTCTCGGCCCTGCTGCGTAACGTGGTCTACGCTGTCGTGGATGCTTTATCGGCCTACTGGGTGTGTGTGATCGGCTTCGGCCCCGGCGAGGAGCAGGTCATTACCCACATGGTCAACGGCGGCCCGGGAGCCGGCGAGGTCTCCCTGCCGACGGATGAGATGCTGCTTTCCGGCCTGGTTGGCCAGGCGCTGGAAACGATGGAGCCGGTCTTTTCGCCGCGCACTATGCTCCGTGATCCACGACAGGGGGCGGTGACAGCCAAATGGCGCGAGGATAACGGCCTCGGCCCGATCATCGTCGTCCCCCTGCGTTACCGGGACCGGACCTTCGGGGCGATGCTGGCGGCGAACCGCCTCGACGACGCCGACTTCAGCCACCAGGATGTCGAGCTTATGATTGTCCTGGCCAGCCAGGCCTCTGTCGCCATCGGCAACGCCCGCCTGCTGGAGACGGTGCAGCAGTATGCCGCCGAGCTGGAGGAGCGCAACCGCGAGCTGGATGCCTACAGCCATACGGTCGCCCATGATCTGAAGAAGCCGCTGACGTATATGCTCGGCTACGGCGATCTGCTCAACGAGGACGAGCGGCTGCCGGCTGATGCGCGCCTCTACGCCGCCCAGATCAGCCAGGCTGCTCACAAGATGAACAATATGGTCGAGAACCTGCTGCTCCTGGCCCGGCTCCGCCAATCGGAGACCGTGCTGGAGCCGGTCCCGCTGGGACCTGTGGTGCAGGCGGCGGTGGAGCGCTTCGCCGACGATCTGGCTGAGCGGGGAGTCCGGCTGGAAATTGAGCCGGAGATGCCGTCCGTGCTTGGCAATGCCGGCTGGCTGGAGGAGGTCTACGCCAACCTGCTCAGCAATGCTATCAAGTACATCGGGCGGGATAACCCGGATCCCTGGGTGGCGATTCGCGCCCGCCAGATCGGGGAGGAAGTGTACTGTGAAGTGTGCGATAATGGGCGGGGGATTGCGCCGGAAGACCAGAAGAAGCTGTTCAAGCTGTTCTCGCGCTTTCATGTCGATCAGGCGGCGGGATATGGCCTGGGGCTTTCCATCGTCATGCGCATCATCACCAAGCTGAACGGCCTGATCGGTGTGGAGAGCGCGCCGGGGCAGGGCAGTACCTTCTGGTTCACGCTGCCGGCGGCGCCTCCTCCGGCGGAGCCAGCCGCTAATTCCGGGCTGGCGGAATAAATAGACTTACCCCGTACGATTTGTTACAATAGGCGGGGGCTGGCCGGCAGCTCTGGCTGTCGGGGGCGAAAAATCGGGGACCGTGGGGACGCCAGAATCGCCCGCGTCCTGGCGGTTCAAGTGCTGTTTGCCGCTGAAGCGCCCTGCGATCGCGAACAGGCCGGACAAGTATGTTGACCGGGGGGCGAAACCGGCGCATAATCCGTGTTTATCCCCCGCCATCGGCCGGTTGTAGCGGCCTGGCGTCACCCGCTGTACTCTGACTGGATGGCAACCATTCGGGAAGCAAAAGGCGAACGAATGACTGAAAACACAGTAACCCTGCACATTGATGGAACCCCCTACCAGATGCCGGAAGGCATGAACCTGGTGGACGCGGCGCGCATCTATGCCGGCATTGAGATTCCGATTTTCTGCTACCATCCCAAGATGGAGCCGGTCGGCATGTGCCGGATGTGCCTGGTGGATATCGGGTTTGAGGCGCGCGACCGGGCTACCGGCGAGCCTGTGCTGAATCCCGACGGCACGCCGCAGGTGCGCTGGGGGCGCAAGCTGGAGACGGGCTGCACCACCCGCGTCACCGCCGGGATGCACATCCGCACTAAAACTCAGGCTGTCACCAAGGCCCGCAAGGACATACTGGAATTCCTGCTCAGCAGCCACCCGCTGGATTGTCCGATCTGCGACAAGGGCGGCGAGTGCCCGCTGCAGGACCTGACCATGCGCCACGGGCCGGGCACCAGCCGGATGGCCTTTGACGAAAAGAAGAGGCTGGGCAAGCACCTGCCGCTGGGCGATCTGATCGTCCTGGATTGCGAGCGGTGTATCCAGTGTGCCCGCTGCATCCGCTTTCAGGCGGAGGTCGTCGGCGACGATGTGCTGGCCTTCCACGAACGGGCCCGCTCCCTGCAGATCATCAGCATCAGCGATCCGCCGTTTGATACGTATTTCGGCGGCAACACAGCCGATGTCTGCCCGGTCGGGGCGCTGACCACGGTCGATTTCCGCTTCGGCGCCCGCCCGTGGGAGATGGAGAATATCCCCAGCATCTCGCCGCACGGCCCGGTTGGCGAGAATATCGCCCTCGGCGTCCGGCTGGACCGCGATTCTGGCGGCGTCAAGCGCGTCAAGCGCGTCCTGCCGCGCCAGAACGAAGAAGTCAACGAAATCTGGATTTCGGATAAGACCCGCTTCGGGCATCATTTCACGCTCAGCCCCGACCGCTTGCAGACACCGCTGCTCCGCAAGCGCGGCGAGCTGGTCGAAGCGTCGTGGTCGGACGCGATCAAGGCGGCCGCCAAAGCGGTCAAAGAGGCCGGCAACCGCGTCGGCCTCATCGCCGGGCCGATGATGACTAACGAGGACCTGTATATGCTGCGCGGGCTGGCCGGGCACGTGGGCAGCCGCAAGCTCGGCGTCTGGCCGCCCAACCTGGGCGACCCCGATCCGGTCGCCGAAGTCGGCATCGCCGCCGGCTCGCGCCTGACCGCGCTGGGCAAAGGCGACGCCGTGCTCGTGATCGCCTCTGATCTGGAGGAAGAAGCGCCGATCTGGTTTCTGCAAGCCAAGCAGGCCGCCGATCGGGGCGCGCACCTGGTGGTCGCCAATATGCGCACCACCAAGCTGGATCGCTACGCCGGGCACGTGATCGCCTACGACTTCAACGAAGGCGTGGATGTCCTCAACGGCCTGACGGCGGCGGCGATCAGCCATCGCTGGACGAACAAGAGCGCGCTGGAGCGTGTCAACGGATATGACGAGTTAACCGCGGCCCTCAAGGGCACGCGCCAGCCTTACAAAGAAGCCGCCGAAGCCATGGCGAAGGCCCGCAACCTGGTGGTCTTCGTCGGCGACGATGGCCTGGACCCGGAGGGGCATACTGCGTTGCTGCGGGCGGCGGCCAACTTCCTGATCATCACCGGGCACGCCGGGCAGCTCAATAACGGCCTGGTCCCCGTCTGGCCAGGAGCCAACACGCAGGGCGCCTTCGATCTGGGCTTCAGCAGCGAAAACACCCGCGCCATGCTCAAGAACCCGCCGGAAGTGTTGATTCTGGCCGGCGCGCCGGCGGCCGCCGATCCGGCCTATGCCGCGCTGCTGGATCGCGTGGAGACCGTGATCAGCCTGACGATGTTCCACAATGCCGCCGCCGGGGCGGACGCCCCGACGACCGCCGTCGTCCTGCCCATCCAGAGCTTCGCCGAGCGCGATGGCACGTTCACCAGCGCCATGCGCCGCGTGCAGCGCTTCTATACTGCGCACGGCCCGGCGGGCCAGAGCCTGCCGGCCTGGGAAGCAGTCGGCCTGATCGGCGAGAGGCTGGGTATGCCCCGGCCGCCGCGCAGCAGCGCCCTGGTCATGCAGGCCCTGACCGAAGAAGTGCGCCTGTACAGCGAGATGACCTACCCGGCCCTGGCGCGGGTCGCCGAGCAGTTCCCGCCAATCGGGGCATCGCCGGATTTCTACGGCGGCGCGACGCGGTCTGCGGCGGGCGGCACCGGCATCGCCTGGCCGAGCCGGGCGGAGGGCAGGGGCAAGCTGACCGTCAAAGCCGTTCGCGCGCCGGAAGGCGTCAAGCCCGGCCCCGGCGAGCTGGTGATCTCCCCGGTGCGCCGCCTGTACGATCGCACGCCGGAGTTTTACACCGCCACCCTGATGCATGGGCGCATCCCGGAGCCGTTCGCCGCGGTCAACACGGCGGACGCCAGCCGGCTGGGGATCGCCAATGGCGATTCGGTAGTCGTGCATGTGGCGGGCGCGGCTGTGCATGTCACGGCTGTGGTGGACAGCTACGCGCCGGAAGGCGTGGTGCTGCTGCCGCTCTACCTGAGCAGTGAGCCGATGCCGCTGGTTCCGCTGGCGGGCACGGTGGAGAAGATCACAGAGCCGGTCCCCGCTGATTAAGGGCTGTGCGCGCCCGGGGCGGGTTTGCCGGCCGGTACGACCGCCGGCAGTTTGAAGAAGGAAGAGCCGCATGATCGATCCCAGTCTGATTGTCTCCTGCTCGGCCAGCACGGCGTGCAGCCTGGCCCATGCCATCATCATGAGCGTGCTGATCTTTGCCACGCTGATGGGCGGCTTCGCCTACACGACCTGGCTGGAACGACGGCTGGTCTCCCGCTTCCAGCACCGGGTTGGGCCGAACCGGGTCGGGCCGGCTGGCCTGCTCCAGCCCGTTGCCGATGGCATCAAGCTAATCTTCAAAGAAGACTTCATCCCGGCGGAGGCGGATAAAGCCATCTACCTGCTGGCCCCGATTCTCAAGGCGGTCCCGGCCCTGATTGTGCTGGCCGTGGTGCCGCTCGGCCCGCCGATCCTGATCCCGTGGTTTGACGGCCTGTGGTATCAGGTGCCGCTGGGCATCGCCGATGTCAATGTCGGCGTGCTGTGGCTGCTGGCGATCACCAGCATCGGCACTTACGGCGTCGTGCTGGCCGGCTGGTCCAGCGGCAACAAGTACTCCATGCTCGGCGGCCTGCGTTCCAGCGCCCAGATGATCAGCTATGAGCTGAGCATGGGCCTCTCTATGCTGGTCCCGGTCATGATTGTCGGCAGCCTCTCCATTGCCGATATCATCAACGGGCAAACGGCGCCGCCAATTGTCGGCTGGTATCTCTGGCAGAATCCGCTGGCGGCGGCAGTACTGATGATCGCCATGCTGGCGGAGGTCAACCGCTCGCCCTTCGATATGCCGGAAGCGGAGTCGGAGCTGGTCGGCGGCTACCACACTGAGTACAGCGGCATGAAGTTCGCCCTGTTCTTCGCGGCGGAATACATCGGCATGATCGCCATCAGCGCTATTGCCGCCTCGATGTTCTTCGGCGGTTATCACTGGCCGCTCCCGGCCACGTGGGCGCCGATCTTCGGGCCGGTCAATATGTTCATCAAAATCGTGCTGTTCCTCAGCGGCATGGTCTGGATACGGGCCACATTGCCCCGTATCCGCTATGACCGCCTGATGGCCTTCGGCTGGAAGGTGATGTTCCCGCTGGCGCTGCTGGCGCTGGCCTGGACGGCTGTCGTCCTGGTGGTGGCCGACATGGCGGAAGATCCGCTGGTCTACCAGCTCGTGGCCGGGCTGGTGATGGGCGTGGTCGCCCTGTTCCTGCTCATCTGGACGTGGCGGCGCAGCCAGCGCAGCGCCGCGCCCCTGGATGTCACCGATTCGCGCAACAGCGTCGGCTGGGCGATCGTGCATGCCATTGGCGCGATTGTGGCGGCGCCCTTCGCCGTCTATGACTGGCTGATGGCGCACCGGGGCGGATTCTCGGGCCTGTGGGATGTCACCCGCCGGGAAGAAGCCGCGCGCCGCGCGGCCCGGGCCGCGGCCGCCGCCGCAGCAGCCGCTGAAGCAGAAGCACCGACGGATACAGATAACGCGGAGTGATTATAAAAGCGACCGGTACGCGGGGGGAAGAGTCTCACTGAGAGGGAGTAACCTGTGAACCTGATACGCGGATTTGCGACAACTTTCAAATACCTGTTCCGCGAGCCGGTAACCTACCAGTATCCGGAGCAGGAGCGCCCCTTCCGGGAGCGTTATAAGGGCCGTCACGCCCTCAAGCGTTACGACAACGGCCTGGAGAAGTGCATTGGCTGCGCGCTGTGCGCGGCGGCCTGCCCGGCGGACGCTATCTGGGTAGAAGCGGCGGAAAATACGGACGAAGTACGCTACAGCCCCGGCGAGCGTTACGCCAAGACATACGAGATCAACATGCTGCGCTGCATCTTTTGTGGCTATTGTGAGGACGCCTGCCCGACTGAAGCGATTGTGCTGGAGCATGAGCACCGGCTGAGCTTCACCGACCGCCGGGACGCTATCTACACCAAGGCCGACCTGCTTGACCCCCCGTCGGACGGGGTTCCCGATACGCCGCAGCGTGTCCCTCCGGGGAGCTTTGACCGCTCCATCCCGGATATGCAAAACCCGCTTTAGGGTGTCCCAGCCGGTGCAAGCCTTTACCGCTCCCGGCTGATTTTTTGCCTGCCCGAAACGGCACATGTCCCTTGATATTGCGCCGGGGACTCTCTATGCTGTTCGGGCTTTCGCTTAGTGACAAGAAGGAGGTTTCATAAACCCGAGATGCGCGTTGCGGTTCTGGCGAACCTTAAGCAGAACGCTCCGACCTGGGAA
>WBZO01003209.1_pt1 | contig 19600 bp, 22 predicted proteins | sample 5204261 | NCBI WGS metagenome assembly WBZO01 (sample SAMN12412400, study PRJNA552823) | activated sludge metagenome | isolation source: activated sludge from anammox sidestream of wastewater treatment plant... | place: USA: North Carolina | collected 2017-09
CCGGGCGTCATCGCGGCCGCTGCGCGGCCCTAGCGCGACAGGCCCACTGAAGCCTAAAGCCCCGTCGTGCTCGCGCCGATCGCGACCGTCGCGCCGGCGACCATTTCGTCGAGCAGCCCGCGCGCCTGCGCCACGGCCTCCTCGTCGAAGTCGACCAGGGTGAGCGCGCCCTCGTGGTGCGGGCGACGCAGCACCACCCGATCATCCACCAGCACGAAGCCGCGCGGATATTCGCGTGCCGACTCCTCGCTGCGCAGCACGCGCAGCCGCGGCCAGTGCCGGCGCAACAGGGCGACCACGCGCGGGCATGAGCGCTCGACGAAACCGGCGTCGTGCAGCACGATCTCGACCGTGGTGTCGCGGCCGCGCCCGAGCAGCGCCTCGAGCGCATCGGCGAAGATCTTGCGATCGAAGCCGTAGAACTCGCCGCGGTCGTCGGCAATGCGCAGCGAGCGCTGCGCGCGCGCGACGATGCCGTCGAACGCGGCGCGCGCCTCGTTGCGCCCCTCGATGCGGCGGTAGCTCTGCAGGTCTTGCGGATTCATCACTTGCGCAGTATCGCGCCGCGCGCGCTCCGGCCGGCCGCCGCCCGGCGGCGAGGGCCGCCCGCCCAGCGTAAAATGGCTGGATGACACTGTCCAGCACCCCGGAAATCATTGCCGAGCTCGCCGCCGGCCGGATGGTCATCCTGGTCGACGAGGAAGATCGCGAGAACGAGGGCGACCTGGTTCTCGCCGCCGACTTCGTCACCCCGGAAGCGATCAACTTCATGGCTCGCTACGGCCGCGGCCTGATCTGCCTCACGCTCACCGAAGAGCGCTGCCGCCAGCTCGAACTGCCGTTGATGGTGGTCACCAACGGCACCCGCCACGGCACGAACTTCACCGTATCGATCGAGGCCGCCGAAGGTGTGTCCACCGGCATCTCGGCAGCCGACCGCGCGCGCACCGTGCAGGCGGCGGTGGCGCGCAACGCCAGGCCCGACGACCTCGTTCAGCCCGGACACATCTTCCCGCTGATGGCCCAGCGAGGCGGCGTGCTGATGCGCGCCGGCCACACCGAGGCGGGGTGCGACCTCGCGCGGCTGGCGGGCCTGGCGCCAGCCTCGGTCATCTGCGAGATCCTGAAAGACGACGGCACGATGGCGCGGCTGCCCGACCTGATCGAGTTCGCCGCACGGCACAACCTGAAGATCGGCGCAATCGCCGACCTGATCCAGTACCGCAGCGCCCACGAAAGCCTGATCGAGCGGCTCTCCGAGCGCCCGATTCGCACCCGCTGGGGTGCCTTCCGGCTGATCGCCTATCGCGACACCGCCGCCGCCTCGCCGCACCTGGCGCTGGTGCACGGCGAGATCGACCCGCAGCGCGAGACGCTGGTGCGGGTGCACGAGCCGCTGACGGTGCTCGACCTGCTCGAGGTCGATGCGTCCACCCACTCGTGGCCGCTCGAGCGCGCGATGGCGGCAATCGCGGCCGAGCCCTGCGGAGTGGCGGTGCTGCTCAACTGCGCGCAGCCCGCCGAGGCGCTGTTCGCGCAGCTGCAGCTGGCGGGCGACGGCGAGGCTCGTGCGAACGTGCGGCGGCGCACCGGCAAGCTCGACCTGCGCACCTACGGCATCGGGGCGCAGATCCTCAAGGACCTCGGCGTCGGGCGCATGCGGCTGCTCTCGCAACCGCGCAAGATGCCCAGCATGACCGGCTTCGACCTCGAAGTCGCCGGCTTCGAACCGGGCAACCAGGAGTAACGCATGGAAATCGAAGTGTTCCAGTCCGACCTGGACGGCAGCGGCCTGCGCATCGGCGTGGTTCAGGCGCGGTTCAACCAGGTCATATGCGAGGCCCTGCGCGACGCGTGCCTGGCCGAACTGATCGAGCTCGGTGTCGAGGCCGAGGACGTATTCGTCTGCACCGTGCCCGGTTCGCTCGAGATCCCGCTGGTGCTGCAACAACTCGCCGCGTCGGGAGAATTCGACGCCCTGATCGCGTTGGGTGCCGTGGTGCGCGGCGAGACCTATCACTTCGAGGTGGTCTCCAACGAGAGCGCAGCAGGCGTCGCGCGGGTGGCGCTCGACTTCAACCTGCCGGTGGCCAACGCGGTGCTCACCACCGAAACCGACGAGCAGGCGTCGATGCGCGCGGCCGAGAAGGGCGCCGAAGCGGCGCGCGTCGCCGTCGAGATGGCCAACCTGCTGTCGTCGCTGTCCGGCCTGGCCGGCGAGGACGAAGACGATTACGACGACGACGACGACGACGATGATGATGAAGATGATGATGACGACGACGACGACGACGACGATGACGACGACGATGACGACGAGGCCGCCGGGGAGCGCCGCGCCCCGGGTCGTCGTCAGAGGCGAAGGGCGCGTCACTGATGTCGGGAGCCGGCAAGGGGCGGGGCACGCCGGCCAAGAGCGCGCGGCGCCGCGCGCGCGAACTCGCGCTCCAGGGCCTGTACCAGTGGCTGATGTCGCACGAGGATTCCGCCGCGATCCAGGCACACCTCACCGAAACGCCGGGCTTCGAGAAGGCTGATTCCGAGCACTTCGAGGCGCTGCTGCATGGCGCCATCCGGGGGGCGGACGAACTCGACGCGCTGATCGCTCCGAACCTCGATCGCAAGGTCTCCGAGCTGAGCCCGGTCGAGCACGGCGTGCTGATGCTCGCGGCGTTCGAGTTGTCGCGCATGCCCGAGATCCCGTGGCGAGTCGTGATCAACGAGGCGGTCGAACTGGCCAAGACCTACGGCGGCACCGATGGCTACAAGTACGTGAACGGCGTGCTCGACCGGGTCGCCGCTCGGCTGCGCCCGCACGAAGCCGCCGTGCGCGGCTGAACCGCCGCGTCACCAGCCCCGCGCCATGTCGCTCGGCGAATTCGAACTGATCGCACGGTTTTTCGACCGGGGCCCCGCACGCGATGCGATTCTCGGCGTCGGCGACGACTGCGCGCTGCTTGCACCCGTGCAGCCGCACTGCGTCACCGCGGTGTCCACCGACATGCTCCTCGAGGGCCGGCACTTCGTCGCCACCGACGACCCGGAGACGGTCGGCCACAGGGCGCTCGCGGTCAACTTGTCCGACCTCGCCGCGATGGGCGCGCGCCCGCGCGCGTTCACGCTGGCGCTGGCCGTGCCGCAGGTCGACGAGGCGTGGCTCGGGGGCTTCTGCGCGGGCCTGTTCGCGATCGCCGATCGCCACGGTTGCGAGCTGGTCGGCGGCGACACCACGCGGGGCCCGGCCACGATCTGCATCACCGTGTTCGGCGAGGTGCCGCCCGAGGCCGCGCTGCGGCGCGACGCAGCGCAGCCCGACGACGATCTCTGGGTGTCGGGCACGCTCGGCGCAGCGGCGTTGGCGGTGCACGCGCACAGTGAAGGCAGGCCGAGGCCGCCCGGCGATCCGGCCCGCCTGCGGCTCGAGCGGCCCGAGCCGCGCGTTGCGCTGGGCCTGTCGCTGCGTCACGTCGCGCGCGCCGCGATCGATCTCTCCGACGGGCTGATCGGCGATCTCGGTCACATTCTCGATCGCTCGCGCGCCGGGGCCGAGGTCGACTGGAGCGTGGTGCCGGTCGATCCGAGCCTGGACGACCTTCCCGAGCCGCTGCGTCGCCGCCTCGCGCTGGCCGGCGGCGACGACTACGAACTGCTGTTCAGCGCCGCCGCCGAGAACCGCAGCGCGATCGAGGCGATCGGCCGCCGCCTCGCATTGCCGCTCACGCGCATCGGCCGCATCGTGGCCGGCGAGGGGCTGCGGTTTCACGATGCCCGCGGCCGGCCGCTCACCGTCGACGCGCATGGTTTCGACCACTTCGCCTGAGCGCGCGCTGGCGCCGGTGCGCGCCGACTCGCGCTTCATGCGCCAGCGCCTGTCGCGGCTGATTGCGTTCGGCTTCGGCAGCGGTCTGTCGCCCTGGGCGCCGGGTACCGTGGGCACGCTGTGGGCCTGGCTCGCCTTCGTCGTGCTCGACCGCTGGCTCGGGCCGGCTGCCTGGGCGGTACTCATCGCGGCCGGTGCTGCGATCGGCGTCTGGGCCTGTGGCAAGACCGCACGCGACCTGGGTGTGCCCGATCACCGCTCGATCGTCTGGGACGAGATCGTCGCGTTCTGGCTGGTGCTGCTGTTCGTGCCGGCAGGCGCAGCCGCGCAGTCTGCCGCGTTCGTGCTGTTCCGGTTCTTCGACATCGTCAAGCCGCCGCCGATCCGCCATTTCGACGCGAAGCTGAAGAACGGCTTCGGCGTGATGTTCGACGACCTGCTCGCGGCGTTCTACACGCTGCTGCTGGTGGCCCTGTGGCAGCGTTGAACGCGCCGCCGGAGAGAGAAGGGGCGTGCCATGACCGATGACGCCGATCGCCCGTCCGAGGTGATCGATGAAGCCGTCGCGCTGGGCCGGGCGTTGCGCGCCCGTGGCTGGATGGTGGCCACCGCCGAATCGTGCACCGGCGGGGCGATCGCGCGCGCGCTCACCGAGGTCGACGGCGCGAGCCAGTGGTTCGAGCGTGGCTTCGTCACCTACAGCAACCAGTCGAAGATCGAGCTGCTCGGCGTGTCGGCCGATACACTGGCGGCCGCGGGCGCGGTCAGCGAAGCGGTGGCAGCGCAGATGGCTGGCGGGGCGCTGGCGCACAGCCGCGCACAGCTTGCGCTGGCGGTCACCGGCATCGCCGGTCCGACCGGCGCGAGGCCGGACAAGCCGGTGGGCACGGTCTGCTTCGGGTGGGCGGCGATCGGTGCAGCGCCGGTGACCGAAACGCGGCAATTCGCCGGCGACCGGGCAGCGGTGCGGCGCGCGGCGGCACTCCATGCGCTGCGCGGCGCGCACCGGCTGCTGCCGGCCGGCCCGTCCGGGGCAGCCCCCACCGACGACGGGCCTAATACCAACAACTGATTGTTTATACAGTAGTGCTGTGCCATAATCCGGATCACTCTCCTCGTAACCGGACAAGGCCAGCCATGGAAAAAGTGATCAAGATGGACGACGCAAAATCCAGGACCGAACGTGCGAAGGCGCTGTCCGCGGCGCTGGCCCAGATCGAGAAGCAGTTCGGCAAGGGCTCGGTCATGAAGCTCTCCGATGCCGACGTCGCGCGCGACATCCAGGTGGTGTCCACCGGTTCGCTGGGCCTCGATATCGCATTGGGCGTGGGCGGTCTTCCGCGCGGCCGCGTCATCGAGATCTACGGCCCCGAGTCTTCGGGCAAGACCACGCTCACGCTGCAGGTCATCGCCGAGATGCAGAAGCTCGGCGGCACCTGTGCGTTCATCGACGCCGAGCACGCGCTCGATGTCCAATATGCGGCCAAGCTCGGCGTCGACCTCGAAAACCTGCTGGTCTCTCAGCCCGACACCGGCGAGCAGGCGCTCGAGATCACCGATGCGCTGGTGCGCTCGGGCTCGGTCGATCTCATCGTCATCGACTCGGTCGCCGCGCTCACGCCGAAGGCCGAGATCGAAGGCGAAATGGGCGACTCGCTGCCCGGCCTGCAGGCGCGGCTGATGTCGCAGGCGCTGCGCAAGCTCACCGGCACGATCAATCGCACCAACACCATGGTGATCTTCATCAACCAGATCCGCATGAAGATCGGCGTCATGTTCGGCAACCCCGAAACCACCACTGGCGGCAACGCGCTGAAGTTCTATTCGTCGGTACGGCTCGACATCCGCCGCACCGGCTCGATCAAGAAGGGCGATGAAGTCGTGGGCAGCGAAACGCGGGTCAAGGTCGTCAAGAACAAGGTCGCGCCGCCGTTCAAGACGGCCGAGTTCGACATCCTGTACGGCGAAGGCACGTCGCGCGAAGGCGAAATCCTCGACCTCGGTGCAGCCTGCAGCGTGATCGACAAGAGCGGCGCCTGGTACAGCTACGGCGGCGAGCGCATCGGCCAGGGCAAAGACAACGCACGCGAATTCCTGCGCGAGCGTCCCGAACTCGCGCTCGAAATCGAGAACAAGGTGCGCGCGCACTACGGCGTGGCGGCCCGCGGCGCGGCGCCCGAAGAGGCGGCTGCCTGAAACCCGGCGGCGCGTCGCTGAAGGCGCGCGCGCTGCGCCTGCTCGCGCGGCGCGAGCACAGCCGCGCCGAGCTGGCCCGCAAGCTTGCTGCGCACGCCGAAAGCGCCGCGCAACTCGATGAGTTGCTCGACGCGCTGGTCGCGGCGCGGCTGCTGTCGAACGAGCGCTTCGCCGAGTCGCTCGTGCATCGGCGCGCCGAGCGCTTCGGCGTGGCCACGATCCGGCACGAAATGCGCACGCACGGGCTCGACGAAGCGCTGGTGCAGGCGCACGTCGCGGATCTCGAGCGCACCGAACTCGAGCGCGCCCGCGCGGTCTGGCGCCGCCGCTTCAAGGCGGCGCCCGGGTCGGCGGCCGAGCGCGCTCGCCAGGCCCGCTTCCTGCTCGCGCGCGGGTTCTCCGCCGAGACGGTGCGTCGCGTGCTCGGTGCCGCGCACGACGACGAGGGCTGAGAAGCAGTGCGAAGCCAGGCTCCGCAGCCGCTGCCGATTTCCCCGATTCCGGCATGCCGCATTGCAGCATCGCGACGTAGCTGCATGCTAAACTCCACCGCTTTCCGCCCGTGGGCGCCCATGGCCGCTGTCGTGGCCGCCAGACTCGCCGACCGCCTCCCGCAAGCATGCCGCTGCCCCCGCCCGATTGCCCGCGCACGCCGATGCACACGCGATCGGTGCGCGTCGACGCATTCCGGCGCGCCGACGGCGCCTGGGATCTCGAAGCCGAACTGGTCGACGTGAAGCCGCACGACACGCCGCTGCACAGCGGCGTGCGGCCGGCCGGCGAGCCGGTGCACCTGATGCGGCTGCGGGTCACGATCGACGATGCCTGCGAGGTGCTCGACGTCGTCGCGGTATCCGACGCGGTGCCCTATCGCGGGGTCTGCGAACTCGTGACGCCCGACTACCGGTGCCTTGTCGGGCTGAACCTGTTGCGCGGCTTTCGCGCGGGCGTGCGCGAGCGGCTGGGCGGCATCGCCGGATGCACGCACCTGACTGAGCTGGTGCAGGTGCTGCCCACCGTGGCGGTGCAGGCGATGTCGGGCGAGCACTGGCGTCGGCTCGAAGAACTCGAACGCCAAACCGGCAAGCCGCACCGGCCGTTCACGATCGACCGCTGCCACGCGTGGCGCAGCGACGGCCCGGTGGTCGAGCGCTATTTCCCGATCTGGTACCGGCCCGGCCACGAGCCCGCCCGCGACCAGGATTCCCGTGTTTCGACAGAGGAACGACCGTGAAGATCCACGAATACCAGGGCAAGGAGATCCTGAAGAAATACGGCGTCGCGGTACCGCGCGGCATTCCGTGTTTCTCGGTCGACGAGGCGGTCAAGGCGGCCGAGGCGCTGGGCGGCCCGGTCTGGGTGGTCAAGGCGCAGATTCACGCCGGTGGCCGGGGCAAGGGCGGCGGCGTGAAGCTCGCGCGTTCGCTCGAGGAGGTGCGCACGCTCTCGGGCCAGATCCTGGGCATGCAGTTGAAGACGCACCAGACCGGCCCCGAGGGCCAGAAGGTGCGCCGCCTGTTGATCGAGGAAGGCGCCGACATCCGCAAGGAGCTGTACGTCGGCATGGTGGTCGATCGCGTCACCCAGCGGGTCTGCCTGATGGCCTCCAGCGAGGGCGGCATGGACATCGAGGAAGTCGCCGCGCACACGCCCGAGAAGATCCACAAGGTGTTCGTCGATCCGGTCTCCGGCCTCGGCGACGCCGAGTGCGACGACGTGGCCCGCAAAATCGGCGTGCCCGAGGCGAGCCTGCCGCAGGCGCGCAGCGTGCTGCAGGGCCTGTACAGCGCGTTCTGGGAAACCGACGCGTCGCTCGCCGAGATCAACCCGCTGATCCTCACCGGCGACGGCAGGGTGGTCGCGCTCGACGCGAAGCTGAACTTCGACGACAACGCGCTGTACCGTCATCCGGAAATCGTCGAGCTGCGCGACCTCGACGAGGAAGATCCGGCCGAGATCGAGGCCTCGAAGTTCGATCTCGCCTACATCCAGCTCGACGGCAACATCGGCTGCCTGGTGAACGGCGCCGGCCTGGCGATGGCCACGATGGACACGATCAAGCTGTTCGGCGGCGAGCCGGCCAATTTCCTCGACGTGGGTGGCGGCGCCAGCACCGAGAAGGTCACCGAAGCCTTCAAGATCATGCTGCGCAATCCGAACCTGAGGGCGATCCTGGTGAACATCTTCGGCGGCATCATGCGCTGCGACGTGATCGCCGAGGGCGTGATCGCCGCGAGCAAGGCGGTCGGCCTGAAGGTGCCGCTGGTGGTGCGGATGAAGGGTACCAACGAGGAACTGGGCCGCAAGATGCTCGCCGACTCCGGCCTGCCGATCATCTCGGCCGACACGATGGCCGAGGCGGCGCGCAAGGTCGTCGCCGCCGCGCGCTGAAACGGAGACAGAGCATGTCGATCCTGATCAACAGGGACACCAAGGTCATCACGCAGGGCATCACCGGCAAGACCGGCCAGTTCCACACCCGGATGTGCCGCGACTACGCCAACGGCAAGGCCGGTTTCGTGGCCGGCGTGAACCCGAAGAAGGCCGGCGAAGACTTCGAGGGCATCCCGATCTTCGCCACCGTGAAGGAGGCCCGCGAGCAGACCGGCGCCACCGTCTCGGTGGTCTACGTGCCGCCGGCGGGCGCGGCCGATGCGATCTGGGAAGCGGTGGAGGCCGATCTCGACCTGGTCATCTGCATCACCGAGGGCATTCCGGTTCGCGACATGATCGTGGTGCGCGACCGCATGCGCCGCCAGAATCGCAGGACGCTGCTGCTCGGGCCGAACTGCCCCGGCGTGATCACGCCCGACGAACTGAAGATCGGCATCATGCCGGGCCACATCCACCGCAAGGGCCGCGTGGGCGTGGTTTCGCGCTCGGGCACGCTCACCTACGAGGCGGTCGCGCAACTCACGGCGCTCGGGCTCGGCCAGTCGAGCGCGGTCGGCATTGGCGGCGACCCGGTCAACGGCCTGAAGCACGTCGACGTGCTGCGGCTCTTCAATGAAGACCCCGACACCGATGCGGTGGTGATGATCGGTGAGATCGGCGGCTCCGACGAAGAGACCGCCGCCGAGTGGGTCAAGGCCAACATGAAGAAACCGGTGGTCGGCTTCATCGCCGGCGTCACTGCGCCTCCCGGCAAGCGCATGGGCCATGCGGGCGCGATCATCTCGGGCGGCAAGGGCACCGCGCAGGAGAAGCTCGCGGTCATGGAAGCCTGCGGCATTCGCGTGACCCGCGACCCTTCCGAGATGGGGAAGTTGCTGAAGAGCGTTCTGTAAGGGCCCGTGGCGATGGAGACCGCGATCGCGTACCTGGCGACCCTGCACTGGGGGGCGATTCTCCAGATCATCGTCATCGACATCCTGCTGGGTGGCGACAACGCCGTCGTGATCGCCCTGGCCTGCCGCAACCTGCCGAAAGAGCAGCGGCTGAAGGGCATCCTGTGGGGCACCGCCGGCGCGATCGTCCTGCGGGTGATCCTCATCGCGTTCGCGGTCGCTCTGCTGCAGGTGCCGTTCCTGAAACTGGTCGGCGGCGCGCTGCTCGTCTGGATCGGCGTGAAGCTGCTGCTGCCGGGCGAAGAGGACGAGCACGGCAACCTTCAGGGCGGCACCACGTTGTGGTCGGCGATCAAGACGATCATCATCGCCGACCTGGTGATGAGCGTCGACAACGTGATCGCGATCGCCGGAGCGGCGCAGCAGGCCGACCCCGATCACCAGATGGGCCTGGTGATCTTCGGCCTGGTCGTCAGCATTCCGCTGATCATCTGGGGCAGCACGCTGGTGCTCAAGCTGCTCGAGCGGTTTCCGATCGTCATCACCCTGGGCGGGGCGTTGCTCGGCTGGATCGCCGGCAGCATGATGATTTCCGACATCGCCGTGGTGCGCGCGATCGGCGAACCGGGCACGGCGCTGCACTATGGCGCGGGCGCGGCGGGCGCGGTGCTCGTGGTGCTGATCGGCAAGCTGCTCGGTGCGCGCCGCAAGCCGGCGGCGCACGCCGATTGAGCGATCCGGCACGCACTGTCGGCGCCGCGGCGCGTGCTGTCGCGCCGGCGCGGCGCCGCGGCGGCGGGGGCGCGCCGCCCGACCGAGCCGAACGGCCGTTCATGAAATAGTTCCTCGGGCCCCTTCGGGCCCGACGTTAGCCTGCTGGGCATGGCCGATGCCGAACATCCGGGAATGCGCGACCGCGAAGCCGCGGTGGCAGTCCGCCTGCTGGTGAGCAGCGGGCAGTCGTCGCTGCGCGTCGTGCCCGTGGTGAAGGAGTGCCTGACGATCGGCCGACGCCCCTACAACGACATCGCCCTCGACGACCTCACGGTGAGCGGCGAGCATGCCCTGGTGCGCACCCGCGGCACGGAGAGCGTGGTGCACGACCTAGACAGCCGCAACGGCACGCTGGTCAACGGCATGGCGGTCAGCCAGCGCGTGCTCTGTGACGGCGACGTGATCGACATCGGCATCTACCGGCTGCGCTACGTGCTCGACCGCCCGGCGGGCGGCTTGCCCGTGCCTGGCGGCGTGTCCGCGCTGGCCGGCATCTGCCCTCCGACCGGCTTCGTCGACTTCCTGAACGGTCCGCTGGCCGGCACGGTACAGCGCATCGATCGCTCGATCACCCGCCTGGCGGGGCAGGCCGAGCAGGTCGCGGTGGTGTCGCGCCGCAAGGGCCGGTTCTTCATCACCCACCTCGAGGGCCCGGCCTTCCCGCAGGTGAACGGCGAGGAGATCGGCCTGGGTGCGCGGGCACTGGCCGACGGCGACCTGATCGAGCTGGCCGGCGTGATGCTGCGCTTCCGGCTCGGCGGTTGAGCGCCCGGGCGCAACGGGCCAGTGTGATGTCCGCGCTGCAGCGATCGCGGCTCTGGCGCGCGCTGGCGGGCCTGGCGATCGTCGCTGCATTCGTCGCGGCCGATCTCGGGGCGTTGCGCATCGACGGCCTTTCGGCGCTCGATCGCGAGCTCTACGATGGCCGTCAGCGTCTGGCCACCCCGGCACACGACGACCGCATCGTGATCGTCGACATCGACGAGCGCAGCCTGGCCGAACACGGGCGCTGGCCCTGGGATCGCGCGACGATCGCCGCGCTCGTCGAGGCGCTGGTCGATCGCGGCGGCGCCGCGGTGGTCGGGCTGGACATCCTCTTTGCCGAACGCCAGGAGGGCAGCGACGGCGACGCACGGCTGGCGCGCACGCTGGCCGAGCGGCCGGTGGTGCTCGGCTACTACTTCACCAGCGACCGCGAGGGGCGTACCAGCGGCGCGCTGCCCGCGCCGCTCTACGACGGCGACGCGGCACGCGAGCTCGCGCCGCGCATCACCCGGGCCAGCGGCTATGGCGCAAACCTGGCCGAGCTGCAGCGCACGGCGCGTGCCTCCGGTTTCTTCAATCCGTTCCTCGGCGGCGGGCTCGACTCCGACGGCGTGATCCGCGCGCTGCCGCTGCTGATCGGCTACGGCGACGCGATCTACGACTCGCTGGCGGTGGCGGTGATGCGCGAATACCTGGGCAACGCGTCGCTCGCGGTGCAGGGCGACCGGCTGGTGCTCGACGGCGCCCGCGGGCGCGTCGAGTTTCCGGTCTCGGCGCAGTTCACCGCGATGGTGCCGCTGGCCGGGCGCGGCGGGCCGAACGGCGGGCGCTTCCGGTACCTGTCGGCCAGCGACGTGCTCGACGGGCGCGTCGACTGGAGCTTGCTGCGCGATCGCATCGTGCTGGTGGGCACCACCGCACCGGGGCTGACCGACCTGCGCGCCACGCCGGTGAGCGAGGTGTTCCCGGGGGTGGAGATCCATGCGTCGCTGCTGTCGGGCGCGCTCGACGGCCGCATCAAGCAGCGCGTGGCCGAGGCGCCGACGATCGCGGCACTGCTCACGCTGACGGTGGCGGGCCTGCTCGCGCTCGCGCTGCCGGCGCTGGGCGCGCTCGGCGCAGTGGTGGCGAGCGTGGTGGGCGCGATGACGCTGGCCGGTGCCAACGCGATCGCGTATTCGCACCTGGGCCAGGTGCTGCCGTTGTCGGCTTCGCTCGCCGCGGTGCTGGCACTTGGCCTGTTCAACCTGGCCGCGGGCTGGCTTTCCGAGGGCCGCGCGCGACGCGCGATGACGCAGCTCTTCGGCGAATACCTGTCGCCCGAGCTGGTCGAGCAGATGGCCCGCGACCCGTATGCCTATCGCATCGGTCAGAGCACGAACCGCGAGCTCACGATCCTGTTCGCCGACATCCGCGGCTTCACGCGGATCGCGGAGACGATGGAGCCGGAGGCGTTGCGCGAGTACCTGAACGCGTTCCTCACCGGCATGACCGAGGTGATCCACGCGCACCGCGGCACCGTCGACAAGTACATGGGCGACGCGGTGATGGCTTTCTGGGGAGCGCCGATCGACGACCCTGCGCACGCCGACCACGCGGTCGCGGCCGCGCTCGCGATGCAGGCCGAGGTGCGCCGGATGTCCGAGGTGCTGCGCGCGCGCGGCCTGCCGCCGCTGGCGATCGGCATCGGCGTGAACACCGGCGTGGCGCGGGTCGGCGACATGGGCTCGAAGCGGCGCCGTGCCTATACTGCCGTGGGCGACGCGGTGAACCTCGCCTCGCGGCTGGAGGGCTTGACCAGGAAGTACGAGGTTCCGGTCATCGTCGGCGAGGCCACGGTGCGGCGCTGCCGGCAGCATGAGTTCCTCGCGCTCGCGCGCGCCACGGTGGCGGGGCGCACCGAGTCGGTCAGGGTGTTCGTGCCGAAGGCCGCGCACGAGGCGGGCGCCGGGACCGTGCCCACGCGGCCGATGCCGGTACAGAAGCAGGTTGCAGGCGACGCCAGGGAAGCCTTGCATGAAGGTACGAGTCCTGGGGTGTAGCGGGGGGATCGGCGCCCGTGCCCGGACCACCTCGTTTCTCGTCGATCACGACGTCCTGCTCGACGCGGGCACCGGCGTGGAGGACCTGTCGGTCGAGGAACTCGCCGCGATCGACCACGTGTTCCTCACCCATTCGCACCTGGATCACGTCGCGGCGCTGCCGCTGCTGGTCGACTCGGTGGGCGCGCAGCGCGACAAGCCGCTCGTGGTGCACGCGCTGCCCGAGACGATCGCAGCGCTGAAGACGCACATCTTCAACTGGGTGATCTGGCCCGACTTCGCCGAGATCCCGCACTACGAACGCCCGTGGATGGTGTTCGAGCCGCTGTCGATCGGCAGCGTGGTCGAGGTGGGCGGCCGCTGGGTGCGCAGCCTGGCGGCCAGCCACACCGTGCCGGCGCTCGCGTTCCACGTCTACAACGAAGAGGCCGCGCTGGTCTTCTCGGGCGACACCGGCCCGAACGACGAGTTCTGGCGCCAGGTGAACGGCGTGCCGAACCTGAAATACCTGATCATCGAGACCGCGTTCTCGAACCGCGAGCAGGACCTCGCGGTGACCGCGAAGCACCTGTTCCCGATCCAGCTCGGCCAGGAGCTCGCGAAGCTGCAGCGCGAGCCGCAGATCCTGATCACGCACCTCAAGCCCTCCGATCGCGAGACGATCGGTCGCGAGATCGAGGCCTGGGCGGGGCGGTTCTCGCCGCGGGTGCTGGAGCGGGGGGACGTGCTGGAGTTGTAGCGGGCGATCGCGCAGGGCGGTGGGTGCCGGATTCGAAGGCTCCACTGGTGACGCTGCGCGTCAGGTCCTGCCCGGCTACGGCAATCCCGTGTGCGCTCCCGGTCACGTGCCGCGATGCGAGCCGGCATCCGGCGTGACGAATGTCACGCCTACATCACGCGTGTGTCGCGGGCCGACCGTCCGTCGGCCGAAAGGCGCCGCATGCGGCCGATGGCACGTTGCCTGCGACTGGATACGCGAGTCGACGCCGTCGACCGATTTCCCAAATCACTCATCGGGAGCTGAACAGATGAAGATCCGCAAGCAACTGCAACAGGGTTTCACCCTGATCGAACTGATGATCGTCGTGGCGATCATCGGGATTCTGGCGGCCGTGGCGCTGCCGGCGTATCAGGACTATACGATCCGGGCGAAAGTGACCGAAGCCAGCACCTTGTCTGAAACCGCTCGTACCGCGATCACGCTTGCCTTCAACGAAGGCACCTTGAGCGCCAGTACCGACAATGCCGCGCTCGGGCTCGCTGCTGCGGCAAGCATCACGAGCAAGTACGTGACGTCGGTCACTGCTGCGGGCACGTCTGCTACCGGCGGCACGGTTACCATCGTGATGAAAGGCACGGGCGAGAGCAGCGTGGATGGGAAGAACGTCGTCTACACGGCAACTTGCGTGTCCGGCGCACAGTGTTCGTGGGCAGTCACGGGCAGCGTTCCCACGAAATATCTGCCGAAGGTCTGAGCGATCTCTCGATCAGTCGCAAGCTTGAAAGAGGCCCGCGCCAGCGGGCCTTTTTTGCGTCTTGCACTGGTCCACTTCATCGGGTTCAAGTCCCCCCAGGGGGTTCGATCGCAGCGAGCAAACCGCCGCACGACTGTCCGAGAGCCGCCGGTGCCGACGCAGTGGCGCGGCAGCGCCGGAAGGTGCTTGCATCGCAGCAGAGGGCCTCACTGCAGCTTTGCACCTGTCGCCACCCGGGCCTCGGCTTCGAACCCCTCGACCACCCTGCGCGCATTCCCCTCGACCTGCCCCGCATTGACGCGCTCGGTGCCTCCAGCCTCCCCGAACACCGCCGTGATCACCGCCACCGCCTGCGCCCCCGCCCGCGCCACTTCGTGCGCATTCCCCGCGTCGATCCCGCCGATCGCCACGGCATGCATCCCCGCCTCCCGCGCCTGCGCGAACAGCGCGAGCGGGGCGCGCACCGCTCCCGGCTTCACCGCCGAGACGAACACGCTGCCGAACGCTACGTAGTCGGCAACGCCGCGCACTGCCAGCGCGCGCTCGAACGAGTCGTAGCACGACACGCCGAGTATTGGTTGCGCGCCGAGCGCGGCGCGCACGGTTGCCGGGTCGCCATCGTCGCGTCCGATGTGCAAGCCGTCGGCATCAACCGAACGTGCGAGTTCGACGGTGTCGTTGACGATGAAGAGCGCACCGGCCTCGCGGCAGATGCGCGCGAGCCGCTCGGCCTGGCGCAGCCGCTGCGCCGCGTCGGCAACCTTGTTGCGGTACTGCACCGCCGATGCGCCGCCGCGGATCGCTGCGCTCACCGCCATCGCGAGCCAGTCGTCGTCCAGGGTGTCGGGCGTCAGTGCGTAGAGGCCGGTGGGAAGCCGCTTGCTCATCCTGAATTCCTGTGCGTTTGTCGCAACACCGGGGCCACTGGTCGGCGATGAAAGGTTGGCCCTTTTTGCCGAGGTTAACATCGCCGCACGGTCGCCATGAGCGCGCCGACACCAGCGCAAAGCGGCGCCACACCAGCGGGGGCGGCGTTCGCGAGGAAGAGTTCGAAATGGTGGAGAGATGAGATGAGTGCGGCGGCGGGGCTCGCGGGCCTGAAGGTGATGGTGATCGACGACAGCAACACGATCCGTCGCAGCGCCGAGATCTTCCTGAAGCAGTCGGGTTGCCAGGTGATCCTGGCCGACGACGGATTCGATGCGCTGGCCAAGATCGCCGACCACGACCCCGACCTGATCTTCTGCGACATCCTGATGCCGCGGCTCGACGGCTACCAGACCTGCGCGCTGATCAAGAAGAGTCCGCGCTTCAGCGAAACCCCGGTAGTGATGCTCTCGAGCAAGGACGGCCTGTTCGATCGTGCACGCGGCCGCATGGTGGGCTGCGACCAGTACCTCACCAAGCCCTTCACCAAGGACAGCCTGGTCCGCACCGCCGGCGAATGCGCGCGGCGTGCCGCGGCTCTGGCCGGCGCCGAGCAGGCGAGCGCCTGAGCACGGACGGCCCCGAACACGGAATCGAGGACTCCCTCATGGCATCGCACAAGATCCTGGTGGTCGACGACTCGCCGACCGAACGCTTCTTCCTCGCGGAGTTGCTGGCGAGGAAGGGCTACACGGTCATCACGGCGGAGAACGGCCCGGAGGCGATCGCCAAAGTGAAGACCGAGCGCCCGAACCTGGTGGTGATGGACGTGGTGATGCCGGGCCAGAACGGATTCCAGGTGACGCGAACGCTGTCGCGCGACCCCGAGACGCAGGGCATTCCGATCATCATCTGCACCAGCAAGTCCAACGAGACCGATCGCATCTGGGGCCTGCGGCAGGGCGCGCGCGAGTATCTCGTCAAGCCGATCAGGCCCGACGAACTGCTGGCCCGCGTGGCCGACCTGGCGCACTGACCATGGCCGATCGCAAGCACCTGCGCGACTTCCAGGCGCGGCTGTCGGAGCGGCTGCGGCAGGCTGCCGCGGAACCGGTGCAGGCGGCGCGCCTCGGTGTGCAGGCGGGAGGCCGGCGCTTTCTGGTCGAACTGTCGGAGGCGGGCGAGATCGCGGCCTGCGGCGCCGCGGTCACGCCGGTGCCGCTGACGCAGGACTGGTTCATGGGTCTGGTGAACCTGCGCGGCTCGCTCTTCGGGGTCTCCGACCTCGCGCGCTTCGCGGGCGGCGGCTTCACGCCGAACACCAAGGAGACGCGGCTGGTCGCGTTCGCGCCGCGGCTGAACCTGAACGGCGCGATCCTGGTCGACCGCATGCTCGGGCTTCAGAACCTGTCGACGATGACCGAAGCCGAAGACGACGGCGATGAGGCAGCCGGACAGCCATGGCTGGGCCGGGCATGGATCGACGAGCAGGGGCACCGCTGGACCGAACTCAGCCTGGAACGACTGGCGGGCGACGAGCGCTTTCTTGCCGTGAGTCGCTGAACCGCTGCGGAGAGAATCGAAGATGAAAGTGGCGATCAGGCTTCCTGCCTTCCTGCAACCGCGCACCAACCGGTACGAAGACCTCGCGCCGGATTCGGCGATCCTCGAAGACCTGCTCCCGGACACCGGCTTCGGGCCCGCTGCCATGGCTGCGCCTGCGACGGCCCCGGCCGCCGTGCCGGCGAGCCGCGCCGCGGTCAGCGAACCGGCCGAGGCGCCTGAGCCGGCCGCGCGTGCGCGCGAGCGCTTCCGCATTCCGGTGATCGGCGCGATGCCGTTTCGCAAGCAGCTCGAGGTCTGGGTGCCGATGCTGTTCGTCGCGGTGCTGATCGCGTTCGTGTTCCTCTGGCTCGACTCGCGCCAGGCCGCCGACGGGACGCGCTGGCTGCAGGAGGTGGGCGATGCGCTGACGCACTCGCAGCGCGTGGCGAAGGCCGCGCCGCAGGCGATCGCCGGCGACCCCGACGCGTTCGCGCAACTGGGCGAGAGCCGCGATATCGTCAATCGTTCCATGGGCCGGCTCGCGGAGGGCGGCGACGACGCGCATCCGGTGCCCGGCGAGTTGATCTCCGACGTGCACCGGCTGCAGCAGGTCTGGTCCGCCTCGAGCGAGGCCGCGCAGACGATCGGCTACCAGAGCGCGCTGCTGCAGTCGCTGGGCGCGATGCGTCGCGAGGTGATTCGCGCGAATCCGCAGATGCTCGAAGCGGCGCAGGCAGTGGCCGCGAGCAAGCTGCAGTCGGGCGCGTCGAACCGCGAGGTGGCAGCGGCGGGCGAACTGGTGATGCTCACGCAGCGCATCGCCAAGGACGTGAACGAACTGGTGTTTTCGGGCATGGCCGACAACACTGCCGAGGCGAACCTGCGGCAGTCGGTGAGCAGCTTCCGCGAGCTTACCGAGAGCCTGCTCGCGGGCAACGACCGGATGCGGCTTCCGGCTGCCGGCGACGCGGACGCGCGCCGCGCGCTGAACGAACTGAAGAAGACGATGGCCAGCATCGATCCGGCGCTCGCCGGCGTGCTGTCGAGCCTGCCGCGGCTGCAGCAGGCCAAGCAGTCGGAGCGGCGCATCTTCGGCGACAGCGAGGCGGTGCGCACGCAGCTCGAGGCGGTGCGCGCGAAGCTGCAGGCTGCAGAGGCGGGGCGCATCTGGTACCTCGGAATCGCCGCGATGTTCGGCGTGGTGGCGCTCTTCGCGGTCTACGGCCTGTTCCGCGCATTCCTGTCGGACAGCGAACAGCGCGCCGAAGACGCCGAGCGCCAGCAGGCGGTCGCCCAGCGGCTCGAACAGGACGCCAAGCGCACCAACGACCAGAACCAGGCGGCGATCCTGCGGCTGATGAACGAACTGCAGGAGGTGGCCGATGGCGACCTCACGGTGCAGGCGACGGTGTCCGAGGACATCACCGGCGCGATCGCCGATTCGGTGAACTACACGGTGGAGGAACTGCGCAACCTGGTGGCGCGGATCAACGCCACCGCCGAGCTGGTGAACGATGCGTCCTCGCAGGCGCAGATGACCGCGTCGAGCCTGCAGGCGGCGAGCGAGCAGCAGTCGCGCGAGATCCGCGAAACCGGCGAGTCGGTGCTGCGCATGGCGCAGCAGATCAACGAGGTGTCGGCGCGCGCTGCCGAGTCGGTGAAAGTGGCGCGCCAGTCGCTGAACGCTTCCGAGGACGGTTCGCGCGCGGTGGACAACGCGATCAGCGGCATGAACGGCATCCGCGACCAGATCCAGGACACCGCGAAACGGATCAAGCGGCTCGGCGAGTCCTCGCAGGAGATCGGCGAGATCGTCGAACTGATCTCCGACATCACCGAACAGACCAACGTGCTCGCGCTGAACGCCGCGATCCAGGCCGCATCGGCCGGCGAGGCGGGCCGCGGCTTCACCATCGTGGCCGAGGAGGTGCAGCGGCTGGCCGAGCGTTCGGCCGAGGCCACGCGGCAGATTTCGGCGCTGATCCGCGCGATCCAGACCGACACCGCGGACGCGGTCGCGGCGATGGAGCGCAGCACCCAGGGCGTGGTCGAGGGAACGCGGCTCTCCGACGAGGCGGGCCGCGCACTGGGCGAGATCGGCCGGGTGTCGAACACGCTGGCCGAGTTGATCGACGACTTCTCGACCACCACCTCGCGCCAGGCGGGTTCGGCCGGGACGGTCGCGCAGTCGATCCAGCGTATCCTGCTGGTGACCGAACAGACGAGCGAAGGCACGCTGCAGACCGCCGGGTCGATTCGCCAGCTCTCCGAACTCGCGCACGAGTTGAAGAACTCGGTATCGCGGTTCAAGGTCGCCTGAGCGCTTTCGCACGCGATACCACGCGATGAACGACGCGAACCGACACCCGTCCGCCGAAGCGCCCGATCTCGCCACGCTGTCGTGGTGCGCGGGCGAGATCCGCGATTCGCTCGCTGCCAGCGAGGCGAAGCTGCGCGAGCAGTTCGGCCGCGGCGACGGTGCGCCCGACGACGAGCTGTCGGCGCTGCGCGCTGCGCGCGTCACGCTGCACCAGGCGCACGGCGCGCTGGTGCTGGTCGACCTTCCGGGGGCGCCGCTGCTCAGCGCGGAGGCCGAGACGCTGCTCGATCAGGTCGAGCGCGGGCAGCTGCGGCTGTCGCGCGAACTGGTGGAGCGCATCGCGCGCTCTTTCGGCGCGATCGTCGAATATCTCGACGAGGTGCTGCTCGGCGAGCCGCAGCAGCCCTTGTACCTGTTTCCATATTATCGCGACCTGCTCGAGGCGCGCGGCGCCGAGCGGGTGCATCCGGCCGACCTCTTCGTGGTGCCGGTCGCCGCACAGCTGGTGG
>WBZO01003210.1_pt1 | contig 19599 bp, 16 predicted proteins | sample 5204261 | NCBI WGS metagenome assembly WBZO01 (sample SAMN12412400, study PRJNA552823) | activated sludge metagenome | isolation source: activated sludge from anammox sidestream of wastewater treatment plant... | place: USA: North Carolina | collected 2017-09
TACGGCATCGATCCCGCGGCCGTGCCGGCGCTCGCCGCAGCACCCGATTCCTTCGCGAGGGTCGAGATGCCAGGCCCGCGCGCCGGGATCCTCTCGCACGTGGGATGGCTCGCGATGGAAGGCAAGGCGAAGGATCCGGCGACGATCCTGCGCGGCGTCTTCGTCGCGCGCCACGTGGCGTGCGTGCCCCTGGGCAGCCCGCCGCCCGCAGCAGCGGGGAAGGACCCTTCGCAGATCGCGGCGGCGACGAACCGCGAGCGCGTGAGCGCGTTGACGTCGGGGTGCGGCGACGGCTGTCACGGCGGCCCAGGCGGCGTCATCAATCCGCTCGGCTTCGCGTTCGAGGAGTTCGACTCGCTCGGCGCGCTCCGGTCGAAGGACGGCGACGTCCCGATCGACTCGAGCGGGGCGATCGAGCCGCAACCCGACGGCTTCTCCCTCCCGGGCGCCTTCACCGACGCCGCGTCGCTCATGAACGCGCTCGCCAGGAGCCCGTGGACGCACGCGTGCTACGCGGCGCACTGGAACGCGTATCTGAACGGCGTGACGAAGCTCGACGTTCGATCGCGCTGGCTCGCGCCGATCGTCTCCGCGTCGCTGAACGGCGCATCCGTGCGCGACGTCGTCGCGGCGCTCGTCCAGACGGACGCCTTCACCACGGTCTCGCGCTGACGGGAGGATCGCATGGCAGTCGGTCGTCGTCGGTTCCTGCTCGGCGCTCTCGGCGCAGCCGTGGCGCTCCCCTTCCTCGAGGGCCTGGCCCCGAGGACGGCGCGCGCGGATGACGCCCCTCCGCCCTTCGCGCTCTTCTACCGTCGCGGCAACGGCGTGCAGCAAGCGCTCTTCGATCGGAACCCGATGGCGGAGCCCGAGCGGTGGTGGCCGAGCTTGCCGTTCGGGGCGTTCTCGCAGGCGCAGCTCGCCGCGAGCACAGAGAGCGCGATCGCCCGCGAGCTCGCATCCTACGCGTCGAAGCTCACGATCCTGCGCGGCCTGCGTCATCCGGTCGGCACCCAGAACGGGCATCGCGAGGGTTTCATCCAGGGGCTGACCGGTGCAGGGGTCGACTACCCGAGCGGGCAGCCGGACCCGTTCGACTGCCATCCGCTCGGTGAGTCGCTCGACAACCGCATCGCCAGGGAGCTCACGCCGTCGTCGCCGTCCTCGATGTTCCTCTCGATCGGCGGTCATGACGTCGGCGGCGTCTCGTTCCTCGCGGCGAAGGACGCGCAGGGCCGGCCGATGACGCGCGCGGGCGAGGAGAACCTCCTCGCCCTCTACCAGCGGATCTTCCTGCCGGCCGCTCAGGCGTCGAGCGACGCGGCCGCGAAGGAGCTCCTCGTGACGAGACGGAAGAGCGTGAACGATCTCGTCCGCGACCAGCTCGTCGCGCTGAGGAGCGATCCGCGGCTGTCGAAGTCCGACGTCGAGCGGCTCCAGATCCACACGGACGCGATCCGTGACGTGGAGCTGGCGCTGGCGTGCGTGGTCCCGGCGACGCTGGACGGCAAGCTGTCGGACTACCAGGAGGCCTACGACGACGACGTCGACTGGTCCAAGGGGTACTCGGTCGCGAAGTTCGGCGCGATCGTCGCCGAGCTCGCGGCACTGGCGATCGCGTGCGGAGCGACGCGGTCGCTCCTGATCAACGTCGGCGAACCGCAGGACGTGATCGTCTACCACGACGTCGCTGGCGCGGACGTGAGCGAGTTCCACGCCATCTCGCACCGGCAGTCGGTCGACGACGACCCGGCGACGAACATCGCGAACGCGCAGATGCTCCACCACGCGATCGACCGGTTTCACCTCCAGCTCTTCCGGTCGGTGCTCGACAAGTTGTCTTCGTACACGTTTGGCGACGGCACGACGCTCCTCGACAAGGGAGTGTGCGTCCACTACTCGGACATCGGCTCGGGGCAGCACGAGATCACGCAGCTGCCGTATCTGTACGCGGGCGGCGCCGGCGGCGCGCTCGCGACCGGCCGGTACGTCGACGCGACGGGGAGCGAGGTCGTGAAGCTCCTGAACACGATCGGCGCGGCGGTCGGGTGCCGGTCGTCCTCGGGCGGCGCGCTCGACGATTTCAATGCGGAGAACAACGGCGGCATCACGGGGCGCCTCGGCGCGCTCGTCGCCGCGTGAGGAGTCGGTCATGAGGATCGCGATCGCCACGAGCTCGCTTCTCGTCCTCGTTACGCTGGCGGCGTGCGCGGCCGAGGACGGGGGAGTCCAAGGCCCGAAGGCGAAGCCCGATACGCCCGGCGTGGTCGCGAGTCAGGCCGACGCGGGCGGAGGGACGACGTGGACCGATCTGTACCGCGACTTCTTCGGCCCCACCGCGCCTGCGAGCTGCGCGGGCAGCGGCGGCGCGTGCCACGGCGCCCCTGGTCAGTCGGGCGCGCGCGTGTCGGGATACGTCTGTGCGACGCGCGACGGCTGTCGCGCTTCGATGCTCTCGGCCGACACCGGGCTCGTGCAGGAGAGTGACTTCGCGGCACCCGAGGAGAGCACGCTCGTCACCGTCCTCCGGCGGCGGTCCGCGACGGGAGAGCTCGAAGGGACGATGCCGAAGGGCAGCTCCTACGAGCTCTCGCACGACGCGATCGCCCGCATCGAGGCGTGGATCCGGAGCGGCGCGCCCGACGACTGAGGCACGGACGCTTCATCGCGCGGCCGATGCGCGTGCGGCCGGCAGGCTCTGGTGTCCGAGGCGTACGTCGATCCGCGGGTGCCGCGCGACGAACGCGCGGAGGCGCGCGAAGCTCTCCGCGCTCCGCGTTGCGTCGGCCGAGTACGTGCCGGGCTCGACGTCGTGCTCCCAGCCCCACGCGGTGTGCGAGGCGTCGCCGGTGAGGAGGACCGGTCCGTCCGGAGTGCGAGCGAGGTACGCCGTGCTCCCCGGCGTGTGCCCGGGGACATGGATCGCCCAGACCGTCGCGTCGCCGAACACGTCGACGACGCCGTCGAACGCGCCTCCGGTCTCCGCCGCGAACCGCCACTCGCGCAGCGGTCCCTTGCCCGCGAGCGCGGCGTCGGTCGGACCGCGCACGAACGCGTTGAGGAGCCCGCGCGCCGAGGTCTCGCCGGGACCGGCGTAGATCGGGACCGAGTCCGGCACGTCCCGCATGCCCGTGAGGTGGTCGAGGTGCAGGTGCGTGAGCAGCACGCCGCGGAGCGGCTCGTGCTGCGCCGCGAGCCAGGACGCCGTGTCCGTGCGGACGTGGATCTTGTCGGCGCCCATCGCACGCGCGGCCATGCCGTTCAGCGCCGCGCGCTCCGGGGCATCGCGCAGCGCACGCTCGACCCCGGTGTCGACGATGTAGAGCCCGCGCGTCGGGTGGCGGATCGCGTGGAATTCGATGACGATCGGCTCGGGCCCGTCGGCGAGGTGCGCCTTCTTCGCCTCCGCGTGGTCGAGGTTGATCAGCCCGGATCGGGGCACCTCCCAGTCGGCGCCGACGACGGTCTCGACGGTGACGGGGCCCGGTTCGTCGACGACCCTGTCGAGATCGGAGCTCGCGCGCGCCTCGCCGAGATCGGCCGCAGCGGCGGCGTGGCTCGTGGGATGGCAGGTCGCGAGGCCGGCGACGGTCGTGGCGACGGCGGCGAGGAGGGCGAGGGCGGCGCGACGGAGCGTACGCATGCCCCGAAGATGGGGCATGCAGAATCATTTGGTAAGCGTCTATGTGCGCATGGCACCATGCGAAAATGCATGTCGAGTGGAATGACCTCCAGGTGCTGATCGCCGTCGCCGACGCCGGCAGCATCAGCGGAGCTTCCAGGCGGTTGCAGGTGACGCAGCCGACCGTGAGCCGGCGGATCGCCGAGCTCGAGGCCGCCGTCGGCGAGCCGCTCTTCGTCCGCACCGTCTCCGGCGCGACGCCGACCGCGTTTGCCGAGCGCCTCCTCGAGCCGGCCCGCCGGATGGCCGAGTGGGCCGCCGAGGTGGACCGGACCGCGGATCGCGCGGAGACGCGTCCGCGCGGCAGCGTGCGGATCACCGCGCCGCCGGGGATCGCCTTCGATTTCCTCGCGCCGTTCGCCGCGTGGCTCCGGCCGAAGCTGCCGGAGGTCTTCCTCGAGGTGGTCTCCACCGTGGAGTACGTCGACCTCTCCCGGCGCGAGGCCGACCTGGCGCTCCGCTTCGCCACGCCCGCGGCCCGCGACGTGACGACGCTCGCGAAGCTCGACCTCGAGGTCGCGGCGTTCGGCTCCGAGGCCTATGCGAGGTCGCTGCCGCGCCGTGCCGAGCTCGCCGACGTGCAGTGGATCGGCTGGGCGGCTCCGTTCGAGCACCTCTCTCCGAATCCCGAGCTCGCCCGCCTGATCCCCGGATTCCGCCCGGTGTTCGCCTCCGACGACTTCATCGTCCAGCAGCGAGCCGCCGAGGCTGGCGTCGGCGCCATCTTCCTCGGACGCGTCGAGCATCGCTTCTCCGCCGGTTCACCGCTCGTCGAGCTGGACGTCGACATCGGCCGGGTCGAGCGGACGCTTCACCTCGTCGCCGCCCGCAGCGCCCTTCAGATCCCACGCATCCGCGCCGTTGCCGATCTCCTCGCCGCCGAGCTCGGACGGACGGTCGCCAAGAAGCGGCACGACAAGGGCGGCCGCTCCGGGCGCTGATGCACGATACGGACCAACGTCCCCGGAGCTCGTTCCTCCAATCCTATGACATTGTGTTTGATATTCTGATCTTGGCAATATATGAAGATTGCCAATCTTGGTTGATTCGATACTTCGAAGATTCAAAAACAGCGATTCGCGACCGATGGTCGCCGCCGCGCTCCAGATCCTCGCCGTGCTCGCGGCGGATCCCGACCAGCGCGCGAGCGTCGTGAGCCCGTGGGCGTGGGATCTTCACCGGCGTGCGCGCCTCCTGGAGAAGGCGGGGGCGCTCGCCGCGGCGGCGCAGGCGAGGGTGATCGCGCGGGTGGTCAGCGCCGTGGCGCTCGGCGAGATCTCGCCCGAGGAGCTCTCGCTCGCCGCGTCCGAGGTGGATGCCGACGTCCAGGAGACGCAGCTCGCGCTCGACGTCCTCGCCTCCGCCATGGTCGTCGGCCGTCAGGCGAGCTCGCCGGCGTAGCCCGCGAGACGAGGCTCGCGCACACCACGGATCGCCGGCGAGCCGGCGCTCGCGTGCGGTCCGCGCCGTGTTTTTCCGCCAATGACGCAAAGGCGCGCAGCGTGCATGAGGGCGGCGCACGATGGTCCACCGCCTGATCGCCTCGCTGGCCCTTCCCCTCGCGGCTCTCTCGCTCCTCGCTCCAGCCGGGTGCGCGGCCGAGCCCCAGGAGGAGGATGTGGCGGACGACGCCGCCGAGATCCGCGGCGCGCATCCTCGTCTCGCGCATCTCCCCGACGTGACCGGCATCGCGCTGGGCGACTGCGAGAACCGGCTCGGCGGGTGCTCGCTCCGCAGCACGAACGGCAAGAACCCCGTGCTCGAGGCGAGGCGCATCTACGACGCGCAGTTCGTGGCCCGGCGTCCCACGAACGACGCGGGATGGGGCTGGCAGCCGGCGTCTTTGGACGATCTGGCGACGATCGACAAGCGCCCGCCGATCCTCCCGCTGCCCGTAGGTGCCAATCGCGCGCCGAAAGAGGATTACAAAGCATGGATGGCGCTGCAGCCCGATCCGTGGGGCACGCTGGTGCGGCGAAAGGAGCTCTCGGACGTGCGCTACACGAGGCCCACGCTCCTGCCGTTCTCCCGGAACGCGAATCCGGGCGCAGGCGAGAGGAACCTCGACGTCCTCGCCCGGCACGCGAACGACGAGGCGCTGCCGACGACCGATCGCGCGCGCGCGAAGTACTACGAGGAGCAGAACCCCTTCGACTGGCAGGCCGCCGCAATGACGCACTACGAGCCGCCGGCGGGGCCGCGGGCGAGCGACATCATGGCGTCGAACTTCGTCTACCGCGTGCTGCTCGCGCCCTACCAGATGGAGCAGGCGCTCGCCGACTGCACGTCCGACCCGGCGATCCCGTGCATCGACACGGTCGCCGCGCTCTCCGACGCCGATCTCTACCGCGTCTACGACGTCCGCTTCGTGCGCGTCTCCGCGGCGGGGAGCCTGGAGGTGAGCCGCACGTTCCGCGTCGTGAGCGTCGACAGCGGGCATGCGGTCGACGTGCAGTCGAGCTTCGGACCCGGCGCGACCGACGCGGTGACCGGCGCGGCGACCCCGCTCAGGCGATCGACGCCGTTCCTCAAGACGTACGGAGGGCGAGGCCCGACGCTCCTCTGGCGGCTCGAGGTCGGCGGGCAGCTCTCGAACACGCTCGGCGCGGGCTCGGGCTCGCTGCCCGGCCTCGTCCGCTACTCCCTCGTCAACGGCAAGACGGCCGCGGACGCTCCTCCGCCGGGCTCGTGCACCGACGTGAACGACGGCGAGTGGAAGTGCATCGAGGACGGCGGACGGACCAAGACGGTCAAGTGCATGGGGCTGCTCTGGCAGACGTACACGACCGGCTGCCGTATCCCCGGGCGCCCGCCGCAGCCCTGATCGCGGGTAGACTGCCGGGCGGGTGTTCTGGATCGTCGCCGCCCTGTTCGTCGTCAGCCTCGGCTACGGCGTCGTCGGACCTCTCGTGCCTGCGCTCGCGGAGCGGGCGGGCGACACGGACGTCGCGTCGTTCTCGTGGATGTTCGCCACGTACTCGACGGCGAAGATCGTCTCGCAGCCGGCCGGCGGCGTGCTGGTCGATCGCGTCGGCGCGCGCAAGGTGCTCCTCGCAGGCCTCGCGCTCTACGCCCTCGCGATGGGCGGCCTCGTGTTCCCGTCCCCGCTCGCGGGGATCTCGTCGCTCCGTGCGGTCGAGGGCGCAGCCGAGGGGCTCGTCTATCCGGCCGTGCTGTCGGCCGTCCGGGAGCGGACCCCGGCGGAGGACATCGGGCGGAAGCTCGGCCTCGTGCTCGCGGTCGGGAGCTCGGGGCTCTTGCTCGGACCGGTGCTCGGCTCGTCGCTGCGGTCCTTCGGCGTCGCGTGGCCGCTCCTCGTCGCGGCGTCGGTCGCGGGGATCGTCGCGGTCGGCGCGGCGATCGCCGTTCGCGCGCAGGCGGCGGCGCCGCACGCGCGGACGCTCCGCGGCGAGCTCGCGACGATCGCGGCGGCGGCTCGCGACCCCGACGTCTCGCTCCCGGCGCTGCCGATCGCCCACAACAAGCTCGCCATCTCCGGCTACCTCGCGCTCTTCCCGATCTCGATCGTCGCCGATCTCCACGAGCCGCCCGAGCGCGTGGCCGTCCCGTTCCTGGTGGTCGGCATCGCCTTCGGGCTCTCGCAGCCGCTCGGCGGCTGGTTGGTCGACCGCTACGAGCCTCGCATCGTCGTGTCGTCGCTCCTCTTGCCCGTCCTCCTCTCGTGCGCGGCGCTGGCGCTGCCCCGTACGCTCGCGGCGTTCTCGGCCGTGCTCGCGATCAACGTCGTGCTGCAGTCGATCGTCTTCACCGGCGTGCTCAAGCAGGTGTCGGTCGCGAAGGGCGCACGTGACGTCTACGGCGGCGTCATCGGGAGCCTCGCGACGATCACGGATCTGTCGACCATCGTGGGGCCGCTGGTCGTGCTCGGGGCCTATCCGCGCATCGGCGCGCTCGTCTTTCCGCTCGTCGCCGCGGCCGGTATCCTCTTCCACGTGCCTTATTCCTTGCACGCGCTCCGCAGGCGCTCGCGCCCGACCGCCGGATGAAGACGCGTAGCATCGCGATCCTCTTCGGCGTGCTCGCGGCGGCCATCCTCGGCTTCGCCCTCGTCGTGTCGCTCGTGTCGTCCCGCACGGTCGTGGTCACTCCCGCGACGCGAGGCACGGCCATGGAGGTGGCGTACGCGACCGCCACCGTCGAGGCGATCGCGCGCGCCAACGTGCAGTCGCGCGTCGCCGGGACGGTCGTCGAGGTGCTGGCGAAGGAGGGGGACATGGTCGCGCACGACGCGGTGCTCGCGCGCCTCTCCGCCCCCGAGGTCGAGTCCGAGATCAGCCGCGCGAAGGCGGAGCTCGGCGGCCTCGAGGCGCAGATCGCGGCAGTGCAGGGCGAGCTCCAGGCCGCGGTCGCCGAGCAGGCGCGCGCGAAGAAGCTCGCGCAGGCGCAGGTCACCTCGCCGGCCGACATCGAGCGCCTCGGGAGCCGCATCGTCGCGCTGCAGGCCCAGCTCGGCGGCCTCTCCTCGCAGCGCCATGCGCTGCGCGACGATCTCCGCGCGCGGACGAGCGGCGGCGCGCCCGCGGCAAGGACCCCGCGCGATCTCGAGATCCGCGCGCCGCTCGACGGCATGATCCTCCGGCGCTCCGTGGCCCTCGGCGACTTCGTGACGCCGAACCAGCCCGCGTTCCTCGTGGGCGACGTCCAGTCCCTCGTCGTGGAGGCGCTCGTCGACGAGGCCGACATCCCGCGCATCACCCGCGAGACGCCGGTGGAGGTCGCGTTCCGCGCGTTCCCCGCCAAGAAGTTCGCCGGGCGCATCCTCTCGATCCCGGAGGACGCCGATCGCGAGAAGCACGCGTTCGTGGTGAAGGTGCAGATCCAGTCGCCGCCGCGGGGGCTTCGCAGCGGAATGGGCGCCGAGGTGAACTTCGTGCTCGAGCGCCGCGAGAGCTCGCTCCTCGTCCCGCCGGAGGCGGTCGATCGTGCCGGCTTCGTGAACGTGGTGCAGGGCGGGGTGCTGCGCCGGCGCGAGGTCGAGATCGGGCTCCGGGGGCGCGCCGCGGTCGAGATCCGGAGCGGCCTCGCCGACGGGGAGACCGTGGTCGTCGTCGCGACGGATCTCCCCGACGGCTCGCGCGTCCGCGCGGTGACGAAGGCCCTCTCGCCGTGACCTTCGACAAGCGCGTTCGCCTGCTCGTCCGGATCGCGCTCCGCCAGGTGCGCGCGCGCAAGGGCCTGAGCGCCGTCGCCGCGGGCGGCGTCATGCTCGGCGTGCTGACGCTGGTGGTGACGAGCTCGCTCCTGTGGGGCGCGAAGATCCAGTTCGAGGCGGTCATCCTCGACGTCAGCCCCGAGGTGTCGCTCGAGGATCGGGAGCTCATCGACACGAGGCCGGTGGTCGAGCGAGGCGCGACGTCGCCGATGGCCGTCGAGGTCCGTCACGCGAGCCCGATGACGCGCGAGGGACGCATCGCCGCGCCGGAGGACGTGATCCGCGAGCTCTCCGCGATGCCCGGCGTGCTCGCGGCCGCGCCCGGCCTCGCCGAGACCGCGCTCCTCTCGTACGGCTCGGCCACGCGGCCCGTCGATGTCCGCGGCATCGAGGTGGAGCTCGAGGAGGCGGTGAAGCCGATCGGCAAGCAGGTCATCCGCGGCTCGCTCGATCCGCTCCGCTCGTCGACGCATTCGGTCGCGATCGGCCGCGGGCTCGCGAAGGAGCTCGGGATCGGCGTGGGCGATGCCGTGCGCCTCCTCGGGGCCTCGGGGATCCGGCGCGATCTGGAGGTCGCGGCGATCTTCGAGTCGCGCGTCTCGGCGATCGACGACCGGCGCGTCTACGTGGCGCTCCGCGCCGCGCAGGAGCTCACCGGGAGCCCCTCGGTCGTGCGGCGCATCTCGATCCGCCTCCGCAACCCGGACGATGCGTTCGGCGTCGCGCGCGAGCTCGAGCGCCGCTTCGGCTACCGCGCCGAGAGCTGGCAGGAGGCCAACGCGAGCTTCATCGGGCTCCTCGCCGTGCAGCGGCGCATGGGATCGGTGATCCTCGGCGCGATCGTCCTGCTCTCCAGCTTCGGGATCCTCGCCGTGCAGATCATGGTGGTGCTCCAGAAGCGGCGCGACATCGCGATCCTCCGCGCGGTCGGCTTCTTCGGTCGCGACGTGCTCGCCATCTTCCTCGTGTACGGCCTCGTGCTCGCGACCGCCGGCGGCGCGGTCGGCGTCCTCCTCGGCAAGCTCGCCGTCATGTGGATCGGCAGCCTCCGCGTCGAGCTCGAGGGCGTCACGCGCGGCGACCGCATCTTCATCGCGGACGTCCCCGCGATCTACCTCGCGGGCTTCGGCTTCGCGGTCCTCGCCGGCGTGCTCGCGTCGCTCCTCCCGGCGATCCGCGCGTCGCGTGTCGAGCCGGTCAACGTGCTCCGGGATCAGATCGCGTGACGCCGCTGCTCGAAGCACGTGGCCTCGTGCGGGTGCTCGGACGCGGCGAGCTCGAGCAACGCGTCCTCCACGGCGTGTCGCTGCGCGTCGAGCGCGGGCAGTTCGTCGCGCTCACCGGCGCGAGCGGCAGCGGCAAGTCCACGCTCCTCTACCTGCTCGGCGCCCTCGATCAGCCGAACGAGGGCGAGGTCTTCTTCGAGGGCAAGAGCCTCACGCGCATGGGCGACGAGGAGCGCGCGACCTTCCGCGGCCGCCACCTCGGCTACATCTTCCAGTTCCACTTCCTCCTGCCCGAGCTCGACGTGCTCGAGAACGTCGCGGTCCCCATGCTGCGGCAGGGTCTCGACGATGACGAGGCCAGCGCACGCGCGATCGCGGCGCTCGAGGAGGTCGGCCTCGCGGACCTGCGCAAGCGCAGGCCGGGTCAGCTCTCCGGCGGCCAGCAGCAGCGCGTCGCGATCGCGCGCGCGATCGCCCATCGTCCGGCGCTCGTCCTCGCCGACGAGCCGACGGGCGCGCTCGACAGCAAGAACGCCGCCGCGGTGATCGCCGCGCTCCGGCACCTCTCGTCGACGCGCGGCACGACCATCGTGATGGTGACGCACGACAACGATCTCGCCGCCGCCGCCGACCGCCGCGTGGTCCTCGCGGACGGCGTCGTGGTCCACGACGGCAAGCGGTCGGCGCCGCCGCCGCCGGCTCCGTCGGTGCGCGACCTCGCGCCGCCGTCGCTCGAGGCGACGGGCGAGCACCTCGCGGCGATGATCCAGCTCGCCGAGGAGGCCGATGCGCAGACGGTGCTGATGCGCCGCGACGAGCTCCCGCCCGAGCTATGGGGCGAGGAGACCGAGGTCTATCGCGGTCGTTCGAGGGGCCCGAAGGACCCTCACGGGTAGACGCAGCGGAGCCCTTGCTTGCCGTACTTGTTCACGAGGGTGAAGCCGTTCCACTGGACCGACTTCGAGTAGCCGTGGCCCTCCCACGAGCCGTTCGAGGTCCAGCGCATTCGCGCAGACCGGGGATCGGCGTTGTTCGTCGTGATGTCGCTCGTCACTTCCATCATGTTGCCGGCGAGATCGGCATGGCCCCACGGGCCCTTGCCCTTCTCCATGGTGCGCCCCGGCGCCGAGATGAAGGAGACGTAGTCGGCCCAGTAGGGCTGGCCCATCGGCGCCTCGACGAGGTTCGGATACTCGTAGCTGTAGTTGAAGACGCCGCGCTCGCGCGACTGGGTCGCGGGCAGGCCGAGCGAGGCGTCGGTCGCCTTCGGGTACGTGGCGTCGAAGAAGTTCGTCGAGCCGGGGCCGTTCATCGCGGGCGAGGCGCCCCAGGGATACGTGGTCGGGCCGATCGCCGCGAGCCACTCGGCGAACGTCTCGAGGCGGCCGCCGTCCCAGATGCAGAAGGCCTGCGCCATGAGGTACGGCACGCACTGGAGCGCCTTCGTGTCGTAGACCGCCTGGCTGTGCGCGTGCGGGACGTCCCCGAAGTACGCGCTCTGGATGTTCGCCGGCATCCAGTAGGTATGCGTGCCCGGGCTCTGTACGTCGCAGCCCTGCTGCCCGAGGTCCTGGCCCGGCATGAAGATCGTCCCGCCGACGTGGCGGTACGCGCTGGTGTAGTCGTTGGCGCCGTCGCCCTCCATGCTCGTCGGCAGGTACGCGTCCCACTCCGAGCGGAGGAGCGGGATGCCGCCCGTGACGCCGCTCGACGCGATCGTCGTCGGGATCTTCCCCGCGGCGCGCGCGCTCTGCACGAACGCGCGGACGTTGCCGTTCACGCGCGTGAGGAACGCGCGCATGCGGCCCGAGGTGACCTGGTACTTGTTCATCTGCACGCCGCCGTTGCCCGCGGGCGCGGTCGCGCAGCAGCTCTCCCACTGCGCAGCGCCGCGGCCCCCCGCGCCGCCGAAGCCGCACGTGTCGCCGCCGTTCATCGCGGTGCAGCTCCGCTTGTCGGCGCACTTGCCGTTGTACGCGCAGCCGTCGGAGGTGCAGTCGGCGTGCACGAGGCACGTCTTGCCCGTCGCGCACGTCGGGTTGCCCGCGCCGCCGCAGTCCACGTCGGTCTCGGTGCCGTTCTTCTTGCCGTCGGTCGGGCTCGGCGCCTGGCAGATCAGGCCGGTGCACACGTCGCTGGTGCAGTCGCCGTCGCCCTGGCACTTGAGGCCGTCGGCGCAGCGCGGAGCGGTCGGTCCGCCGCAGTCGATGTCGGTCTCCGTGCCGTTCTGCACGCCGTCGATCGCCGGCGCCTTGCACACGCCCTGATCGCAGACGTCGCTCGCGCAGTCGCCGCGCAGCTTGCAGCCCTTGCCGTCGGCGCACTTCGGAGCCTTGGCGCCTCCGCAGTCGACGTCGGTCTCGTCGCCGTTCTTCGCGCCGTCGGTCGGCGAGGGGGCCTGGCAGACGAGGCCGCTGCCCTTGTCGAGGCACACGCCCGACGCGCAGTCGCCAGGGGCCTTGCACTTCCGATCGGTGTCGCACTTCGGCGCGCCGCCGCCTCCGCAGTCGACGTCGGTCTCGTCGGCGTTCATCACGCCGTCGGTCGGCGAAGGCGCCGCGCAGACCTTGTTGGTGCACACCTTCGACGGACAGTCCGCCGGCTTCTCGCACGCCTGCGGGGGCGCGCCTCCGTCGGCGGCGGGATCGCCGCTGCTTCCCCCGCTGCTGCTGCCGCCGCCTCCGGCACCGTCGCCGTCGGTGGTGCTGCACGCGACCGGTGCGGTCAGACCCAACATCACGAGAACGCCCGCGAGCGCACGCTTGTCGATCATGAATTTGTGATCTGACCGTAGCACTTCGCTACGCAACGCCAACGGAACTTTCTCGTCCGAATGGATGATGCGCGCGCGCTCCATGAAGCTGGATCGCGCTTCATCCACCGTTCGTCTAGGCTCGTCACCGAAGCGTATCTCCGCGATGAGCGTGCTCCTTTCCGGCATCCACGTCCTGGGGCAGCTGCAGCGCCTCCCCGAGGCCACGCGGTTCGCCGCCGCCGTGCGCGATCCCGAGCGCGCCCAGCGCGCGCGGCTCGCCGCGATCCTCGCGGAATGCGCGGGCTCGGCGTTCGGTCGCGCGCATCGCCTCTCGGAGGTGCGGAGCCTGCGCGATCTCCAGCAGCGTGTGCCGGTGTCGACGTACGTGGATTACGAGCCCTTCATCGCGCGCTCGATGCGCGGCGAGCGGAACGTGCTCACGCGCGAGGCGCCGGTGTTCTTCGCGGCGAGCACCGGCACGACCGGCACGCCGAAGCGGACGCCGACGACGCATGCATTCCGCAAGGAGTTCCAGCGCGCCGTTCAGATCTCGATGGCGCACGTGGCGATGCGCTTCCCGAGCGCGTTCCGGGGAACGCTCCTCTACTTCGTCGCCCGGCGCGAGATCGCGCGCGCGGAGGACGGGACGCCGATCGGCTACACGAGCGGGTTCAACTTCACGCAGCAGCCCGCCGCCGTTCGCAAGATCTACGCGTGGCCGTACGAGCTCTTCGAGGTCGAGGACGCGGAGACGCGCGACTACCTCGCGACGTGGATCGCCGCGCTCTCGCCGGTGACGCTCGTCGCCGGCGTGTTCCCCCTCGCGCTCGCGAACCTGCTGCGCACCGCCGAGTCGTTCGCCGATCCGCTCGCGCGCGATCTCGAGCGCGGGACGCTCCGTGACGACCTGCGCTTGCCCGCGGCGGCGCGCGCCTTCTTCTCTCGGTACGCGCGCCGCGACGCACGTGCCGCCGAGCGGGTGAGGAGCGAGGCGCGCGACAACGGCGGACGCCTGCCCCCGCGGGCGTTCCTCCCGCGGCTGCGCCTCGTCTACTGCTGGACGAGCGCGAGCGCCGGCAACTACATCCCCGATCTGCAGGCGCGGCTCGGTGAGGGCGTCGCGATCCGCGACGCCGTGTACGCGGCGAACGAGGGATGGTCGAACTGCACGTTCGGCGAAGATGAGCTCGGCGGGCCGGTGTGCGTCACCGGTCACTTCTTCGAGTTCGTGGAGACCGGCGCATGGGACCGTGGCGTCCGCGAAGGCGTCGGCGCCGAGGCGCTCGAGGCCGGGCGCTCGTACCGCATCCTGTTCACCACGAGCGCCGGGCTCTTCCGCTACGACGTCGGCGACGTCGTCCGGTGCACCGGCGTCCATGGCAACACGCCGAAGATCCACTTCGAGCGGCGCGCCTCGGCCTCCTTCAACCTCGCGGGCGAGAAGCTCGACGAGGCGCACGTCGCGCGCGCGGTGAGCCAGGTGCTCGCGCGGCGCCGGCTGCGCGCGAGCTTCTTCGCCGCGCAGCCGCGCATCGGGCGCGGCGACGTCCGTCCGCGCTGGGAGCTCGTCCTCGAGCTCCCGGAGCTGCCGGCGCGCGAGCTCGCCGAATCGCTGCGCCAGGAGGTCGACGCCGAGCTGGGCAAGGTGAACGAGGACTACGCCGACGAGCGGCGGCTCAACCTCGATCGCCTCGCGCTGCGCGTCGTCACGCCCGGCGAGCACGAGCGCGATCGCGCACGGCGCATCGGGGAGGGAGCGCCGGAGGCGCAGCTCAAGGTCGTCCATCTGTCGGCGGAGGAGGACGCGCATCGCGGCTTGCGCGAGGCGTTCGTCGTCGAGTGACGAAGCTGGATGCGTTCCCTCCCGACGTCGCCCTCGACGCTCTGCTTCGGGCGCTCGAGGCCGCCGGCGTCGGGTGCACGGTGATCGTCGACCGGGCCGGGGCGCTCGAGCGCGCCTACATGAACGAGCCCGCGGCGCGGATCTTCGGGCGCGACGCGCGGTCGATGCAGGACGTACCGCCGATGGTCCGGCTCACCGCCGCCGAGCGCGATCGGCTCGCCGAGATGCACGCGTCCGGGCGGGAGCCACCCACGCTCCAGACGTCGATCGTGCGCGAGGACGGCGCGTCGACCCCCGTCGAGGTCGGGCTCGCCACGGTCCCGATCGGGGAAGTCCGCGGGACGTTCGTGTTCATCCGCGACGTGTCGGCGAAGGCGGCGGTCGAGGCCGAGCTCCGCGCGTCGGAGGAGCGGTTCCGCAGCCTCGCCGAGGCGTCGCCCGATTCGATCACCATCGTGGCGGGCGACCGGTTCACGTACGCGAACCCCGCGGCGCTCCAGCAGATGGGGCTGTCGTCCTTCCACCAGCTGGATGGAGTCGATCCCATGAGCCTCACGCCGCCCGCGCAGCGCGAGGCAGCCGTGGCGCTCGTCGAGAGGCTGCGGAGCGGCGAGCCCGTCTCGTTCGAGGTGCGCGCGCTGGCCCCCGACGGACGGGAGAAGCTGTTCGAGGCGTCGATGAGGCAGACGACGATCCGCGGCGAGCCCGCGGTGGTCTCGTTCACCCGCGACTTGACCGAGCGCGTGATGCTCCAGGCGGAGCTCACGACGCGCGATCGCCTGGCCGCTGTCGGTACGCTCGCGGCCGGCGTCGCGCACGAGCTGAACAACCCGCTCGCGGCGCTGAGCATGCAGGCGCGGAGCCTTCGCGAGGAGGCCGACGGCCTCGCGCTCCCTGAGGACGTGAAGGCGCGCCTCGCGCTGATCGACGAGGCCGCGGACCGCATGCGGTCCATCGTGGGCGACCTGCTCTTCATGGCCCGTCCGGTCGACAAGGTGCAGTCGCACGTCGACGTGCGAAAGATCCTCGAGTCCACGATCGCCCTCGTCCGTGCGGGCGGCGTGAAGCTGCCGGTCTCCGTGGAGCTCGATCCGCTGCCCCCGATCCAGGGCTTCGCGTCGAAGCTCGGTCAGGTGTTCGTCAACCTGCTGCGCAATGCGGCCGAGGCCGTCGAGGGCGACGCGAAGGGCACGATCCGCGTCCGCGGCCACGCGGACGACGACGCGATCGTCCTCGTGTTCGAGGACGACGGGCCCGGGATCCCGAAGGAGCTGCTCGCGGAGGTCACGCGCCCGTTCTTCACGACGAAGCCGCAGGGCGTGGGCCTCGGCCTCTGGATCAGCCAGAGCCTCGTGGCCGATCACGGCGGGACCCTCGAGATCGCGAGCGACGCAGGCGCGGGTACGAAGGTGACGTTGCGCCTTCCGCTCGCTTCTCCGGAAAGCCGCTGATCCGCCCCTACGGGAGCGAGGAGCGCCAGCGGGGCACCATCTCGCGGCGGACCAGCTCGTACTCCTCGGGCGTGTCGCACTCCATGAAGCGGCGATCGTCGTCGAAGACGACGGCCTCGAGCGCAGAGGCCATCATCAGTCGCTGCGTGATGTCCTCGTGCTCCGAGCGCGTCTTCGCAGTCGAGAACTGCATGCACCAGGCCGCGGCGGCGAGCCAGAGCGCGTGGTCCTCGGGCTCGAGGAGCAGGATCCCGCTCGCCTCGCCGAGGCACTTCATGTCCCGGACGAGCGGCGTGTGGAGCAGGCCCTTGCCGTGCACGCGCGGGACGCCGCGCGCATCGGCGAAGAGCATCACCTCCTCGTGCGTGTCGCGGTACTTGCCGCAGACGAGCGACTTCGAGCGCGGGCTCTTCTGCGCGAAGAGCTCGGCAAAGAGCCGAGGATCGTAGACCACGTCCGCGTCCATCAGGACGACGCGCGAGCGGCCGTCGAGGATGTGATGCTCGCTGGTGAACGCGAGGTGCGTGGAGTGACCGCTCCCGCTCTGATCCCCCGGGAAGTCGTTCATGATCCACGCGGTCGACGTGGCCGGCGCGATCTGCTCCATCGCCGCGACCTTCGTCCCGAACGTCGCCTTCGAGCCGACGAGGTAGATCTCGCGGACGCCGTTCGCGTGGAGAGCGCGGAGGTGCCAGTCGAGGAACGTGAGCCCGTCGTCGGCGAGCGGAAGGAGCGGCTTCGGCGTCCCGGCCGAGGCCTCCGAGATGCGGCGGCCCATACCGGCTGCGAGGATGATGGCTTTCATGTGTCGGTATCGGAGCTACGGCGCGCGCGACGGAGGACGAGGCGGGCGAAGATCATCGTCGCGGTCCATAGCACGACGGCATAGGCGAGCGCGGCGAGCTGCGACTGGAAGAGGACGGCGCCGAGCAGCCCGCCGTGGAGGATCGCGAGACCGTTGTCGAAGGAGAGGAACGCGAGCAGAGCCGCGAAGCGACGGAACGCCGGGTCGTGCGCGCGCGAGCGGATGACGGTGACCGCGTCCGCGCCGACCGGCTTCACGTCGTAGAGCCACACCTGGAAGCTGTCGAAGTAGATGCCCCAGTAGGCGAGCGCCGGGCCGCTGCCCTTCGCGACGAGGGCCTTCTTCTCCTCGATCTCCTCGAGCGTGCGGTCGCGCCCTTCACGCAGGCACGCGGTGATCTTGCGCTTGTAGAAGTCCCACGCGTTGGCGCAGAGCCCGCCGAAGCCGAGCATGAGGCAGGCGACGAGGATGCCCTTCCAGCCGAGAGCGAGCCGGTGCGTCGTCGCGATGGTCAGCATGATGAGCGCGACCGTGTCGGCGATCTCGTCGAGGGCGCGGCCGAACGGAGACGACTTGCCGCTCGCGCGCGCCAGCACGCCGTCGAAGCAGTCGAGCACCATGCGGAGCTCGAGCAGGAAGAACGCGACCACGAGCCAGACGGGCGCGCGGGTCCACGCGACGAGGCCGGCGGCGCAGAGGCCGACGAGCGTGTGTACGTAGGTGACGTGGTTCGGCGTGAGGCCGGGGATGCGGCCGAGGACGGGGAGGAGCGCGCGTGCCGCCGGGTACCGGTAGAACCGGTTCACCGGATCGGTCATCGACTCGAGGATGCCGTCGACGACGGTGGCGGTCGGGACGATGACGCCGGAATCGACGTCCGCATCGTCGTCGCGCGCCTCGATCGCCTCAGCCGAAGACCGCACGCAGCGCTCCCACCAGGCGGTCGAGGTCGGCATCGGCGAGCTCACCCATCACCGCGATGCGGAAGATGGCGCCGTCGAAGTTCCCCTGGCCGGCGTAGATGACGAAGCCTTCGTTCTTCAGATGCGCGTGGAGCGCCTCGTAGGTCTTGCCCTGGGGCAGGCGGAACGAGGTGAGGATCGCGCCGTAGACCTCCTCCCGATCGAGCAGGACGGAGACGCCGAGCTCGCGGAGCGCGGACCGCACGCGGTTCGAGCGCGCGGCGTAGAGCGCGTGCCGCGCCTTCCAGCCGCCGGTCTCGGCGAGCTCGTCGAGCGCGGCGTCGAACGCGAACGTCACGTGCGTGGGGAGGGTGAACGGCGTCGAACCCTTCGCCTGGTCGGCGGCATGGCGATGGAGATCGAGGTACACGCTCGTCGCCCCGCTCGGCCGCGCGAGCGCGGAGTCGCGCACGAGGACGAACGACACGCCCGGCGCGCCGTGGACGCACTTGTTGGCCGTCGCCGCGAGCGCCTCGAGGTTCCACTCCTCGAAGCGGATCTCTTCGCCGGCGAAGCTCGACACGGCATCGAGGAGGAGGGCGACGCCGAATCGCTTGCAGAGTGCACCCAATGCGGCGACGTCGTTGAGCCGGCCGGTGGTCGTCTCGTGGTGCACCGCGAGCACGAAGCGGAACGCGCCCGTCGCGAGCGCCTTCTCGGCCGCCGCGAGGTCCATGCCGCTCGTCCAGGGGGCGCTCACCACCTCGTGGGGCTTGCGCTGCGCCTTCAGCATCGCCGCCATCCGCTCGCCGTAGACGCCGTTGGCGACGACGAGCGACTTGTCCTTCTGCCCCACGACCGAGAGCATCGTCTCGACCGCGGACGTCCCCGAGCCCCCGACGAGCACCGGCACGTAGCCGGGAGCGCCGTAGACCGCGGCGATCTTCTCGCGCACGCGGCCCACGAGCGCCTTGAACTCGGGCTCGCGGTGGCAGACGTCCTCGCCGGCGAGCGCGGCGCGCACGCGGTCGGTCATCGACACCGGGCCGGGGTTCAGGAGCTTCATCCGCATCACTTCGTCTCCAGGTGCTTCACCAGGCGCGTGACCACCTCGCGCGGCGTGATCTTCGGGCGCGGCAGATCGGCAGGCGCGCCCGGGCGCGTCTTCAGGTGGAGGAAGCGGAGGCCGTCGCCCCGATCGCGCAACGCCGCCTCGAGGTCCTCGGCGGTCGCCAGGCGCTTCACGGTCGGATACCCGCACGCGCGCGCGGCGGCCGAGCAGTCGACCGAGTGCGTGACCGTGGCCTGGCCGCCGGTCGAGTCGTGCGCCTCGTTGTCGAGCAGCACGTGCACCAGGTTGTCGGGCCGCTCGTAGCCGATGGTCGCGAGCGCGCCCATGCGCATCAAGAGGGCGCCGTCGCCGTCGAGGACGATGACCCGCTTGTCGCGCCGTGCGCATGCAGGTGACAGGGCGAGGCCGAGGGCGAACGGCGAGGCGCAGCCCATCGACCCGACCATGTAGAGCTGGTTCGAGCGGTCCTCGCACGCGTAGAGCTCGCGGCCGGTGAAGCCGGTCGTCGCGATGACGACGTCTTTCGAGACGTCGACCGCGCGCTGCACGGCGCGGAGCGCGTCTCCGCGCGACGGGCGCTCTCCGTACGTGGGAGGATCGACGTAGGCCTGCGAGGGCGGGGGGAGGATCTCGCGCGCGGTCGGGCGCGAGCCGAGCTTGTGCGGCGCGACCGAGTCCTTCTTCATCACG
>WBZO01003211.1_pt1 | contig 19598 bp, 15 predicted proteins | sample 5204261 | NCBI WGS metagenome assembly WBZO01 (sample SAMN12412400, study PRJNA552823) | activated sludge metagenome | isolation source: activated sludge from anammox sidestream of wastewater treatment plant... | place: USA: North Carolina | collected 2017-09
CCACATCCTGGTCGCGGACGAAAAGACCGCGGACGACGTGCTCGCGAAGCTGAAGGCGGGCGGCGATTTCGCGGCGCTCGCGAAGCAGTATTCGAAGGATGCCGTGTCGGCCGCAAACGGCGGCGACCTCGGCTTCGCGACGCGCGCGACATTCGTCGCGCCGTTTGCCGACGCGGTTTTCGGCATGAAAGTCGGCGAGCTTCGCGGGCCGGTGAAGACGCAGTACGGCTATCACGTGATCCAGCTCGAGGCGATCGAGCCGGGCAAGACGAAGACCTTCGAGGAAGCGCGCCCCGACCTCGAGGCCCAGTATCGGCGCGAGCAGGCGGCGGATCGCTTCGGTGACGCCGAGGAGCAGTTGCAGACCCGTCTCGAACTCCCGGGCGCGACGATCGAGTCGCTCGCGAAGGAATTCGGTCTCGCGACCGGCGTGGTCGACAATTTTGAACGCGGTGCCGGCGGTGGCGTGCTCGGCGGCAGTCCCGCGCTGCAGGACGTCGTGTTCAGCGATGCGGTACTGAACCAGGGCCGCGTCGGCGGTCCGGTGGCGCTCGGTGAAGATCGCGTCGTCGTCGTGAAGGTGCTCGAGCACCGCAAGCCGGTGGCGCGCCCGCTCGCCGACGTGCGCGATCAGGTCGTCGCGACGCTGAAGCATCAGCAGGGCCTCGATGCAGCGCGCGCCGCGGCACAGGCCGCGCTCGGAAGACTGCAGGCGGGTGACGCATTCGCGGTCGCGCTCGGGGGCCGCAAGATCGAAGGCCCGCGCTACATCGGGCGCACCGACCCGTCGGCGCCGGCGGCCGTCCGCACCCGGGTTTTCGCGACACCGCGGCCGCAGGGAAAGCCGATCTACGAAGTCGTGCCGACCGACGACGGTGCGGCGGTGGTCGCAGTGCTCGAGTCGCGGGCCGACCCGGCACCGCTCAGCGCCGAGGCGCGGCAGGAGCGTGTGCAGAACGTCGTCAGCCGGCTCGGCACGGCCGACATCGCGGCCTATGTCGCCGAGGCGCGGCGCAAGGCCAAAGTGACAGTGAACCCCTCCGCGTTCGAGTAGCGCGCCGCACGGCGCGCGTCCGGCCGCGGCGCCGGGCCTAGTCGCCGTCGAGCGAAAAGTTCATGCCGACACTGCTGTAGCCGTTGTCGACGTAGAGGATCTCGCCCGTGATGCCGGCGGCGAGGTCCGAGCAGAGGAAGGCGGCGGCATTGCCCACATCCTCCGGCGTGACATTGCGGCGCATCGGTGTGACATCGGCCACACGGCCGAGCATCTTGCGAAAGCCCGCAATGCCTGCCGCGGCGAGCGTCTTGATGGGACCCGCCGAAATGCCGTTCACGCGGATGCCCTTCGGGCCGAGGTCCGCGGCGAGGAAACGCACATTGGCCTCGAGGCTCGCCTTGGCGAGGCCCATCACGTTGTAGCCCGGGATCGAGCGCACGGCACCGAGGTAGCTGAGCGTCACGACCGCGCCGTTGCGACCCGCCATCAGCGGTGCGGCGCCCCGCGTCAGGGCGGTGAGGCTGTAGCTCGAGACGTCGTGAGCGATGCGGAACGCTTCACGGGTCGTCACGTCGACGAACTGTCCGGCGAGCGCCTCGCGCGGCGCAAACGCCACCGCGTGCACCAGCACGTCGAGGCTGCCCCACTCGCGGCCGAGCAGCGCGAAGGCGGCGTCGATCTCGCTGTCGACCGTGACGTCGAGCGGCAGCGTGAGTGCGCCGAGCTCGGCGGCGAGCGGCAGCACACGCTCCTTCAGCTTGTCGTTCGCGTAGGACATCGCGAGTTGCGCGCCCTCGCGATGCATCGCCTGTGCAATGCCCCATGCGATGGAGCGGTCGGTCGCGACGCCCACGATGAGCGCGCGCTTGCCGGTCATGAAGCCCATGCGTTTACCCGCGTTTCTTGACGGTGAGTTTCTGTCCCGGCTTGATCGCTTCCTGCGCGGAAATCCCGTTCCACGCGACGATCTGCGAGACCGTGATGCCGAAGCGGCGCGCGATCGCCCACAGCGTATCGCCCGAGCGGACCGTGTAGCTGCCGCCGGCACTGCCGCTCGCGCTGCCGCGACTGTTGTGACTGCTGCTTGCGGACGACGCCGCCGACTTGCTGACCACGAGGCGCTGGCCGGCGCGGATCGTGTCGTTCACGCCCATGTGGTTCAGCGCGGCGAGCGTGCGCACATCGATGCGGTTGCGCCGCGCGATCGCCGACAGCGTGTCGCCGCGACGCACGACGTGCACACCGCCGCGCGCCGGCCCGCCGCGCACACCCCGGTCGACCCGCAGTGCGGCGAGCTGCACCTTCGCCGGCAACTCGGTGACGCCCGACGGTACGCGCAGGTCGTCGCCGACGGCGAGACGGTCGTTCGGGCGCAGGTCGTTCAGCTCGCGGATCACGTGGGTCTGCGTGTGATATTCGCGGGCGATCTCCGCCACGGTATCCCCGGCGCGCACGCGATGGTGGATGACGCGCATGCGCTCGTCGGGAGTCAGCTGTTGCACGCTCTCGCGAAAGAGATCGGCCGTGTCGGCCGGCACGAGCAGGCGGTGCGGGCCGGACGGATCGGTGGCCCAGCGGTGAAACGCGGGATTCAGCGTATAGAGCTCGTCATAGGAAATGCCCGCGAGGTCGGCGGCGAGCTTCATGTCGATCTGGCCGAGCGTGTCGACACTCACGAAGTACGGCTCGTTCGGCACGGAGCTGAACTCGATGCCGTAGTCTTCGGGCGAGAGGAACAGGCGTGCCATCGCCAGCAGCTTCGGCACATAGGCGCGCGTTTCCTTCGGCAGGCGCGACCGGATCGAGAAGAAATCGGTGTCGTGGCCGGCGGCCGCACTGGCGCGCATGGCGCGCGCGACATTGGCTTCGCCGCAGTTGTAGGCCGCGACCGCGAGCAGCCAGTCGTCGAACTCGTCGTGCAGGAACTGCAGGTAATCGAGCGCCGCGCGGGTCGATTCGATGACGTCGCGGCGACCGTCGTACCACCAGTCCTGCTTGAGGCCGAAGCGCGAGCCGGTCGGCGGAATGAACTGCCAGAGGCCCGAGGCGCGCGCGCGCGAATAGGCGTAGGGCTCGAAGGCACTCTCCACCACCGGCAGGAGCGCGAGTTCGAGCGGCATCTGCCGCGCTTCGATTTCACCGACGATGTGATAGAGGTACGGCCCCGCGCGGCCGAAGACGCGGTCGAGGTATTCGGGGTTGTTCGCGTACCAGCGGAACTCACGGTCGATGGCCTCCGACTCCACGTCGGGGAGCTGGTAGCCCGCCCGGATGCGGTCGAAGAGGTCGGCATATTTCTCCGGCGTGATGCCCGCGACGGTGACCGGCACTTCGGGCGGCGGCGCGACGAGCGGTGGAGCGGGAGTCTCGACGACAGCGGGCGAGGTCGGGGCAGGGGTCGGGGCAGGCGGCGCTGGCTCGCGCATCGTGGCGCAAGCGCTGAGTGCCAGGGCGGCCAGCAGGCCCAGTATCCGTTTCAAAGATCATCCCCCGTCGGCGAGGTGGCTGCAGCGTTAAGCTACCCCCTTGAAACGGCGTATTTAACCTGTAAGTTCACATATTGGCTAGCATTTTTGTGTCCCGGTTCACGTAACCCATGTCGATCGCCCCGCCGTCCGTACTGCTCGAGGCCGAAACGGCGCTCCTCGTGGAGATGCTCGACGACGTTTTCGGCTGGGAACTGCTGCAGGTCGGGCTCTGGGGGCCGCCGCGCGGCCTGCTCGGCGGGTCGCGCACGCGACAGTGCACCGTGATCGCCGAGCGCGCGCTCGGGGGCGTCGACCTGGTGACGCGTCTCCCGCAGTTGCCGATCGCGGGCGGTACGGTCGATGCCGTGCTCCTGCCGCACACGCTGGAGAACCTGTCGGACGCGCAGGCGATGATCCGTGAAGCCGACCGTGTGCTGGCCGGTGACGGCAAGCTGATCATCGCCGGGCTGCGGCCCTTGAGCGTGTGGGGCCTGCGTGCACGCCTGTCGCGCGGGACATTCCCGGTCGCGCCCAAGCGCCTGCTCGCCGAGCGACGCATCTGCGACTGGCTCGGGCTGCTCGGGTACGAGATGATCGCGACCCGTCACTGCCTGCACGGCGCGTATATCCTGAAAGCCCGCAAGCGCCTCTACACGATGACTCCCATCCGCATCCGACCGCGTGAACGCGCCGCCGTCCTCGGCAGCCTCGTCAAGCCGACGTCGCGCACGCGTTCATGACGGCGGTCACGATCTATACCGACGGTGCCTGTCGTGGCAACCCCGGCCCGGGGGGCTGGGGCGTGCTGCTGCTTGCCGGCGAGCACCGGCGCGAGCTGTCGGGCGCCGAGCCTGCGACGACCAACAACCGCATGGAACTCACGGCCGTGATCCGCGCGCTCGAGGCCCTGAAGCGCCCGGTGGCCGCGCGGCTCTACACCGATTCGGAATATGTGAGGCGTGGCATCGGCGAATGGCTGCCGGCATGGAAGGCGCGCGGCTGGAAAACCGCGGCGAAAAAGCCCGTCAAGAACCAGGACCTGTGGGAAGCGCTCGACGCGGCTGCGCGTCGCCATCGCGTGGAATGGCACTGGGTCAAGGCCCACTCGGGCATCGAGGGGAACGAACGCGTCGATGCGCTCGCGAACGAGGCGATCGATGCCATGCTCGCGCGCGGCTTGCAGTAGAATCGCGCGCGATGCGCCAGATCGTCCTCGACACCGAAACCACCGGCCTCGAAGTCGAGCGCGGCCACCGCATCATCGAAATCGGCGCGGTCGAGCTCGTGAACCGGCGTGCGACGGGCCGCACGTTCCATCGCTACCTCAATCCCGAACGCGACATCGACGAGGGCGCCCGGGCGGTTCATGGCATCTCGAGCGCCGATCTCGCGAGCGCGCCGCGCTTCGCGGACATTGCCGCCGAAATGCTCGCATTCCTCGCGGGCGCCGAGCTCGTGATCCACAACGCCCCGTTCGACATCGGCTTCCTCGACGCCGAACTCGCGCGGCTGCCCGAGGCCGCGGGCCTCGCGCGCCGGATCTCGGGCCTGTGCGCGGTCCTCGACACGCTCGCGCTCGCCCGCGAAATGCACCCGGGCCAGCGCAACAATCTCGACGCGCTCTGCAAGCGCCACGGCATCGACAACTCGCACCGCGACCTGCACGGCGCGCTGCTCGATGCGCGCATTCTCGCCGACGTCTACCTCGCGATGACCGGTGGGCAAAGCACGCTGGCGCTCGACGCCTCGCATGGCGCAGCCGCCGCCGATTCCCGCAGCGGCGGTGTCCACGCGCTCGTCCGTCCCGCCGCCGGCCTCGTGGTCCGGGGGGCGTCCGCGGAGGAGCTCGCCGAGCACGACCGGCTGCTCGACTTCATCGACAAGGCGAGCGGCGGGCGCTGTGTCTTCCGGCAATGCGACCTGGATCGCGTTCGGCCGGCCGTGAACCACCAATAATTGACCGTTATGGACTTCAGCATGCGCAAATGTCGGATCGGCGTGGTCGGCCTCGGCTATGTCGGATTGCCGCTCGCCGTCGAATTCGGCAAGCACTACGAGACGGTCGGCTTCGACATCAAGCCGGAGCGGATCGCGGAACTCTCGAAGGGCCGCGACAGTACCCTCGAGGTCTCGCGCGCCGAACTCAAGGCGTCGAAGCGCCTGTCCTTCACGTCCGACCTCGCGCAACTGCGCAGGTGCCGCGTCTACATCGTCACGGTGCCGACGCCGATCGACAACTACAAGCGCCCCGACCTCACGCCGCTCGTCAAGGCGAGCGAAACGCTCGGCAAGGTGCTGAAGAAGGGCGACATCGTGATCTACGAGTCGACCGTCTATCCCGGCTGCACCGAAGAGGAATGCGTGCCGGTGCTCGAGCGCGTCTCGGGGCTCACGTTCAACAAGGACTTCTTCGCGGGCTACAGCCCCGAGCGCATCAACCCGGGCGACAAGCAGCACCGGGTGACGACGATCAGGAAGGTGACTTCCGGCTCGACGCCGGAAGTGGCCGAATTCGTCGACAAGCTCTACGGCTCGATCATCACGGCCGGCACGCACAAGGCCTCGAGCATCAAGGTGGCCGAAGCGGCCAAAGTGATCGAGAACACGCAGCGCGACGTCAACATCGCGTTGATCAACGAACTCGCGCTGATCTTCAACCGCCTCGGCATCGACACCGAGGAGGTGCTGCTCGCGTCCGGCACCAAGTGGAACTTCCTGCCGTTTCGCCCGGGGCTCGTCGGCGGGCATTGCATCGGCGTCGATCCGTACTACCTGACCCACAAGGCGCAGGAGATCGGCTACCACCCCGAGATGATCCTCGCGGGCCGGCGACTGAACGACAACATGGCGCTCTATGTCGCGGGCGAAGTCGCACGGCTGATGACCCAGCGCCGCATCCACGTGAAGGGCTCGCGTGTGCTCGTGCTCGGGCTCACATTCAAGGAGAACTGCCCCGACATCAGGAACTCCAAGGTGGTCGACGTCGTGCGCGAGCTCGAGAAGTACGGCGCGAAGGTCGACGTGCACGACCCCTGGGTCGATGCGCGCGAGGCGCGGCACGAATACGGCATCCGTCCGGTGAAGGCGCCGAAGGCGCGCAGCTACGATGCGGTCGTGCTGGCCGTCGGCCACCAGCAGTTCAAGGACCTGGGCGCCGCCGCGGTGCGCCGCTTCGGCCGCAGGAACGCGGTCGTGTACGACATCAAGTACGTCTTCAAGGCCGATCAGGTCGACGGGCGGCTGTAGGTGGCATGAAGATCCTCGTCACCGGCGCCGCGGGGTTCATCGGCTCGCACACGGCGCAGCGCCTGCTCGCGCGCGGCGACGAGGTCGTCGGGCTCGACAACCTGAACGACTACTACGACGTGAACCTCAAGCGCGCGCGCCTCGCGCGCCTCGAGCCCGAGCCGGGCTTCCGGTTCGTCAAGCTCGATCTCGCCGACAACGGCGGCATGGCGAACCTCTTCAAGCGCGAGAAGTTCCAGCGGGTCGTCCACCTCGCCGCGCAGGCCGGCGTGCGCTATTCGCTCGAGAACCCGCATGCCTATGTCACGAGCAACGTGACGGGCACGCTGAACGTGCTCGAGGGTTGCCGTCATCATGGCGTCGAGCATCTCGTGTTCGCATCGACGAGTTCGGTGTACGGCGCGCACACGAACATGCCGTTCAGCGTGCACGGCGATGTCGGGCATCCGCTGTCGATGTACGCCTCGACCAAGCGCGCGAACGAGCTGATGGCGCACAACTACGCGTGGCTCTTCCGGCTGCCGGTCACCGGGCTGCGCTTCTTCACGGTCTACGGCCCCTGGGGCCGGCCCGACATGGCGCTGTTTCTCTTCGCAAAGAACATCCTCGCCGGCAAGCCGATCGACGTCTTCAACCATGGCCACCACAAGCGCGACTTCACGTATGTCGACGACATCGTCGAGGGCGTGGTGCGCGCGACGGATCGCATCGCGCAGCCGAACCCGCAGTGGGACAGCGCGAACCCCGACCCGGCGACGAGCAGTGCGCCGTTTCGCCTCTACAACATCGGCAACAACCGCCCGGTCGAGCTCTTGCGCTACATCCAGGTGATCGAGGAATGCCTCGGCCGGAAGGCCGAGATGAACCTCCTGCCGCTGCAGCCGGGCGACGTGCCGGATACCGAGGCGGACGTGCAGGAGCTGATCGACGAGGTCGGTTACAAGCCCGACACGCCGATCGAGGTGGGCGTGCGCCGGTTCATCGACTGGTACCTCGCGTACTACCGGGGCGGTGCGCCGGGCGAATCGCGGGTGACCAATCTCGGCTAAACTCTCGGGATGAAAGTCCCGCTGCTCGACCTCAAACCCCAGTATCGCGCGCTGAAGGCCGGCATCGACGCCGCCATCGAGGCGGTCAGCGAGTCACAGCATTTCATCCTCGGCCCCGCCGTGCGCCAGCTCGAGGCGGACGTGGCGGCGTATACTGGCACGCAGTTCGGCATCGGGGTGTCATCCGGCACCGATGCGCTGCTCGTCGCGCTCATGGTGCTCGACATCGGGCCGGGCGACGAGGTGATCACCTCGCCTTACACCTTCTTCGCGACCGCCGGCACGATCGCGCGCGCGGGCGCGCGGCCCGTGTACTGCGACATCGATCCAGCGACCTTCAACCTGTCGCCGGCCGCCGTCGAGCGCTTCATTGCGCGCGACTGCGAGGTCCAGGGCGGCCGGCTCGTCAACAGGCGGACAAAGGGCACCATCAAGGCCCTGATGCCCGTGCATCTCTACGGCCAGGTGGCCGACATGGATCCGCTGATGGCGATTGCGCGGAAATACAAGCTGCGCGTGATCGAGGATGCCGCGCAGGCGATCGGCGCTGCGGACGCTCAGGGCCGGCGCGCCTGCGCCTTCGGTGACATCGGCTGCCTGTCGTTCTTCCCGACCAAGAACCTCGGCGCATTCGGCGATGCCGGGATGTGCGTGACGAACGATGCCGCGCTCGCGGAGCGCCTGCGGATCTTTCGCGTACACGGCGGCGAGCCCAAGTATTACCACGCGTTCATCGGCGGCAATTTCCGCCTCGACGAGCTGCAGGCCGCCGTGCTCAACGTGAAGCTGCCGCACCTCGATGCCTGGACCGCGGGGCGGCAGCGGAATGCCGCGTACTACGACGCAGCCATCGCGAAGGCAGGGCTCGGCGAACGCGTGCAGACGCCGGTCGCGGTGCCGGGTGCGCGCCACATCTACAACCAGTACGTGATCCGCGTTGCGCGTCGCGACGCGCTGCGCGCGCATCTCGCGTCGCGCGACATCGGCACCGAGATCTACTACCCGGTGCCGTTGCATCTGCAGAAGTGCTTCGCGTACCTCGGCCATTCGGCGGGGGATTTCCCGGAGTCGGAACGCGCGGCCGCTGAGACGCTCGCGCTGCCGATCTTCCCCGAGCTCGAGACGGCGCAACTGCAGCACGTCGTCGACAGCATCGCGGGGTTCTACGCGTGAGCGGCAGGGTATGAGCAACCCGCAGCCGCCACGCATTGCCGGGCCCGAAACGCGGCCGTGGCAGCGGCTGCGGGAACTCGCGACGACGGTCGGCGCGCAGCACTTGCGGGATCTCTTCGCGAGCGATGCGGAGCGGTTCGAGCACTGTTCGGCGCGTGCCTGCAACCTGCTGCTCGACTACTCGCGCCAGCGCATCGACGCCGAAGTATTCGCCGCGTTCGGGGCGCTCGCGGACGCGGTCGACCTGCGCAGCGCCATCGCCGCGATGCGCCGCGGGGATGCGATCAACACGACGGAGAAGCGGGCAGTCCTGCACGTCGCGCTGCGCCAGCGCGCAGGACAGCAGCTTGGGGGCGCCGACGTGGAACGCCTCGTGCTCGCCGAACGCACGCGCATGCTCGATTTCGCGGAGCGCATGCGCCGCAAGTACCGGACCGTCGTCAACATCGGCATCGGCGGCTCGGATCTCGGGCCCGCGATGGCGGTCGGCGCGCTCGCGCGCTACAGCGAAGGCGCCCCGCGGCTGCATTTCGTCTCGAACGTCGACGGGTGCCAGATCACGGACGTCATCGCCTCGTCCGATCCCGTCACGACCTTGTTCATCGTGTCGTCCAAGACCTTCACGACGCAGGAGACGCTCGCAAACGCGCACGCCGCGCGCGAATGGATTGCAGGCGCGCTCGGCGAAGCGGCCGTGCCCGACCATTTCGCGGCCGTGTCGGTGAACACCGCCGCGATGAACGCATTCGGTGTCCACCCGGATTACCGCTTCGAGATGTGGGACTGGGTCGGCGGCCGCTACTCGATCTGGTCGTCGATCGGCGTGTCGCTCGCAATCGCCATCGGCGCGCAGCATTTCCTCGCGTTCCTCGACGGCGGTCGCGACATCGACGAGCACTTCGCGTCGGCGCCATGGCACGCGAACCTGCCGGCGATCGCGGGCTTCCTCGGCGTGTGGAACGCGAACTTCCTCGGGCTGCCGACCCTCGCGGTATTGCCGTACGACCAGCGTCTCGCGCGTTTTCCCGCCTACCTGCAGCAGCTCGAGATGGAGAGTCTCGGCAAGTCGGTCACGCAGGGCGGTACGGCCGTGCAGTGGGGCACGGGGCCCGTGATCTGGGGCGAGCCCGGCAACAACGCACAGCATTCGTTCTTCCAGCTGCTGCACCAGGGCACGCCGCGCGCCGCGCTCGATTTCCTGCTGCCGGCGCGCAGCTCCTGCGGACGGCAGGGCCAGCACGATCTCGCGATCGCCAACTGCCTCGCGCAGGCGGAGGCCTTCGCGTTCGGCCAGCCGCTCGATGTCGCGGGCACGGTGTACAAGGTGCACGAGGGCAACCGCCCCGCGTCGATCATCGCGTTCGACGCGCTCGACCCCGCGACGCTCGGTCGCGTGATCGCGCTCTACGAGCACAAGGTATTCACGCAGAGCGTGATCTGGGGCATCAACGCCTTCGACCAGTGGGGCGTCGAACTCGGCAAGAAGATGTGCGCCGGTCTCGTGCCGGCGGTGACGGGGCAGGGGACCGAGGCGTCAGCGGGCGCGGCGCCACCGCATCTGGGCCCGCTGCTCGAGACTTTGCGCGGGTGGAAGCGTTGACCGGTTTTTCGCGGCCGGTCGCCGGCGACGTCAACAGGCGGACATGTTCGCGCGTTTCGTTCGCCTGTTGACGGGCGGACGGAGCAGGCAGGTAACGTGGCGGCTCGCGCCCACACGGTGCTGATGTTCTGGCACGGCCCTGCGCTGTCGCGCATGGAGCAGCTCGCGATCGCGTCGTTCCTGCACCACGGCCACCCGGTCGACCTGTATGTCTACGATGAGCCGCGCGGCGTGCCGCACGGCGCGTGCATTCGAGATGCCGGCGAGATCCTGCCGCGCGAGGCGCTGTTCATCCATCGGCGTACCGGTTCCGTCGCCGTGTTCGCCGACTGGTTCCGCTATCGGCTCCTTGCCGAGCGCGGCGGCATCTGGTCGGACATGGATGTGGCTTGCCTCAGGCCGATCGACTACCCGCAGGCCGAGATCTTCGGCTGGGAGGACGAGCGCTGCGTGAACAACGCCATCCTCGGGTTGCCCGCTGGGCACGCGCTCGCGCGCTGGCTCGCGGGCTGCTGCGAGAGCCCGAATCGCGTCCTGCCGTACGACAGCTGGCGCCTGCGGCTACGCAAGCTGCGGCGCCGGCACCTCCAGGGCGATCGCCGCGAACGCGTGCGCTGGGGCGAACTCGGGCCCAAGGGCCTGACCGCCGCAGCCCGGCACCTGGGCTATCTGGATCGCGCGCTGCCGCGCACGCACTTCTACCCGGTGCGCAGCGAGGACTGGCGCGTCCTGTTCGAGCCCACGCGCGGTGGCATGCTGCCGTGGCGTGACGAGAGCCGCGCCGTGCACCTTTGGAACAACATGGCCGCGCGCGCGGCGCACTTCGACAAGAATGCGCGGTTCGAGGGTTCGCCGTTCGAGATTCTCTGTGAGCAGTACGGCGTCAGCGACGCCGCATGATTCACGCCGCCGTTTCGACGATTCCGGGGAGATTCCTGAGCGTGAGCTTCGCAAGATCGACTTTCGCAGTCGCATTGTCGATGTCGATTCCGACCAGGTTTCCTCGTGTACCGAAGTCGAGGACTATACCCGTCGCGACCTCCCTGCTCTCGACACTTGGCTCGTCAGTGAGATCGATATACAGGGAATCGGTATCCGCATAGTAGTGGAGTTTCACAACCTGAATCTCCGATCCAGAAATGCATTATGGATCGTCACCATATCCTCCAGCGTTACGACCCTCAAGAATCGGCCGCCAAGCGCTAGAATCGAAAGCTGAAATACAGCGCCGCGCTCGCGATGTCGTAGAAACTGTCGGGCCGCCCGCCCACCGGGTCGCCGGCGACGAGATCGTCGCGCGCCACCTTCGATGCGTAACGCAGGTCGAGTGACAGGTCGAGGCGCGGCAGCAGATCGCGCCACTGCGCGCCCGCACCGAGGTACACGCCGTACGCCGGTGTCGCGAGGTCGTAGCGCGCGGCGCCGATGAAGCCGGTGAGCGCAATCGGGCCCGCGAAGCGATAGCGGTAGTCGAGTGCGCGCACGCCGAGGAGCGCGTGGCCGTCGATGTCGTCGTACTCGATTCGCGCGCCGAGATCCTGATGCGCCGTGACGCTGCGGCGTGCACCGAGGCCGAAGTGCGGGGCGGCTTCGCGGTCGGTTGTCGTGCGGGGGAGGTTGTCGTCGAGATCGATCCTCACTTCGTTTATGTTGGCGCCAATGTCGACGAACAGCTCGGCGCCGTCGGCGCGTTGTCGTGCGGCCGGCTCGATGGGCGCCACGCCATGCGCGGAACCGGCCGCGCCCGGCGCATAACGCACGAATGCCGCGATGCGCGAGAAATCCTCGCCGAAGACATCGCGGCCGGCATACACCTCACCGCCTACCGAAAAATCACCGACCGGGCGCGCGTAGCTCAACGTGAGGTCGTAGCCGCGCGTGTAGTCTACGGCCGAATACGACGCATTCTCGATCACGCGGCCGCGCAGCGCGAACTGCCCACCAAACGCCGGTTGCCAGCCGAGCCGCGCCATCGCGCTGCGCGCGCCCACTCCATCGCCGGGCTCACGCTGGTCCGCGCCCCAATGGCCGATCACGCGGCGCTCGTTGACGAGACCGTCCTGGTACACACCGTGGACATACCAGCCGTTCTGCCATTCGGAGGCTTCCAGCGTGAGGTCGAACCGGCGCCACAGCTGCGGGAAGTCGATGCCGAGCGACAGGGACGAATTGCCGAGGAGATAGTTGCGGCCGCGCGAGGTGTCCTCGCCTGCGTACTCGGCGTACACGGAGAAGGGCACGGCGCCGGGAAACACGAATCGGCTCGTGAACGACGCGGCCTGGTTGCCGAACTGCGGCTCGCCTGCATTGCTGACATTGTCATGGCCAGACGGATTGAAGAACGCATCGAGCACATCCCCGAGCGAACTGCCGCCGCGGGCGCCACCGCCGAACTGCATGATGCGGTTGAAGCCGAGCGACCAGCCGCTCGCGGGCTCGATCGAGAGGCTCATACCCGCAAGCCGCGGGTGGCCCGACGTGTAGCCACCCTCGAACAGGATCCGGTCGGACGTCGACATCTCCGCGAGGAACGCTTCGTAGCGCAAGCCGAGCCGCGTCAGCGGCACGTAGTTCGACACGGTCACCGACGGCATCGTCGGCGCCTCGGTCGACAGCAGCATTGCGCTGTCGGCGAACGGCGACAGCCAGTGATCGCGAAAGCCGGCGTCGAGCTGCGCGAAGCTCCAGCCGAGGCTCAGCAACGAGCCTGTGGGCGTCGCCTCGCCGTCGTACGCCACGACGCCGAGCGCGAGCAGCGCGTGGTCGAACGGCTGCCAGTAGACGCGAGCGGAGGCTTCCCACGCGCTGTCGGTTGCCAGTCCGTGCCGGTTCGGGATGGCACGTTCGGCGCCATCGGTAACCGCGCCGGAGATCGACAGGTCGGTCACGCCGGCGCGCTGCATGTAGCGCCCGAGATAACGCTCCACGCTGCGGCACAGCGCCTCATCCCGCGCGCAGGCGGCGGGCAGGGCATCCCAGACAACCGCGGCGGCGATCGGCCGCGTGAGGTACGGTTGGTCGGCGAGCACCAGCACCTGCTCGATCTGTCGCTCCATCTCCGGGTCGAGATTGACGGGCAGGTAGGGTGAAACCCCGCGCGCCAGCACGGTGCCACACGACAGGGCCGCGAGGAAACTAAGCAGCCAGGCGCGCAAGCGCGTCCACCGCGGCATCGAGATCATTGCGAATGGGCCGCTCTGCAATCCGCGCCTCCTGCTGTGCGCGCCGCGCACCGTCGTGGTACAGCTCCTCCGCCGCGAGCGCGAGGGCGACATCATCGAGCTCAACCCCGGTCGCAATGCCCGCCTCCGCACAATGCCGGATGCGATTTTCCTGGTCGTGCGCGAGCGGTGCCGCAACACACACCCGCCGGAACGAGAGCGCCTGCAGCAGCGTATCGCCGCCGTTGGCCACCACCACGCGTGCGCGCGCCATGAGAGCCGCGAGATCGCGCAGCGGCAGATGCGGGGTGTGGCGCAGGCCCGCCGTGTCGTCCAGCCGGTGCGGCCCGACGAGCAGGGTCGGCTGGCCGCGTCGTGCAAGCCGCAGGGCCGCGGCAGCCATGGTCTGCGGGCCTTCACTGGCCCCGGGATGCGCGCCGCCTCCGCCCGGCACGACGAGTGTGAATCCGTCGGGCTCGAGGCCGTAGCGCTCGGCTACGTGCGCGGATTCCTCGGCGGAAGGGTTCGGGATAATGGCGTCGATGAATCGCACCGTGGGCCGGTGCGTGCCCCAGCGCAGCTTGATCCGCTCGGTGGCACTCAACGAGCCCGCCATGAATTCGGGCCATGCGATCCAGTGCTCGTCGAGCAGCGGCAGCCACTTTAGGCGAAAAGCCTTGCGTCGCTGGCGCGCCCGCGAGCTGATGTAGACGACGCGCGCGCCGCTCTCGCGCGCCGCCCGCAGCTGTGCCGTGCGTCCGGCGTTGTCGAACACCACGAGGTCCGGACTTTTCTCGCGGATTAGTGTCGAGACTTCTCGCGGGTGGAAGGTCGGCGACGAAGGCAACAATACGCTCGGGAACGGTACCGAGGTGGCATAGGGTGCGTGCCGGTTCAGCACGAAGGAGATGTCGGCGCCGCCGTTCATCGCGCGCAGCGACTGGGCGATGGCGAGTGAGCGGGAATATTCACCCGAGCCGGTGGGCGCGGAGACCGGGATGAAAAGGATGCGCATGCAGTGCAAAGCGTACCCTGAAATCTACCCTCGCGTGATGTCAGACTATGACGACATCTTCACGTTCGAATCGGGTAATCTTCGCACCTTTCCGGCGGCTGCCGGTAGAAAACCGCCGTGAGTAATTTCGAGTATGGTCAAAATTAGCTGTGCCCGGCACCTGCTGGCGCTCGCGATGATATTGGCTGTGCCGGGTGTCCACGCGGCGCCTTGGCTCGCGCCGGGCGACCTCGCGATGCGCCACGACATCGAATTGCTCGCCGACGCAGGCGTGATCCGCGGACCCGTGACCACCTGGCCGATCTCCTGGCCCGACATCGCGCGCGACGTCAATGGCGCGCAGTTGCCGGACGACGTCAGCCCGGCCCTGTCACAAGCGCTGCTGCGCGTGCAGAGCGCGGCGAGGCGCGAGGCCCGCTCGGGACCCAGCGGACTCGGTTACCGTGTCTCGGGCGCGCGCGATCCCGATCCGCTGCGCACTTTTTCGGACACGCCGCGCGAAGAGGGCGAACTCGAACTGCGCGCCGGCTGGATGGGCGATCGGCTCGCGGCGAACCTGCAGGTCACCGGTGTCACCGATGCGAGCGACGATCAGAGCGCGCGCTTCGACGGCAGCTACGTCGGGCTCAATGTCGGCAACTTCATGATTTCGGCCGGCTGGATGGAGCGCTGGTGGGGGCCCGGTTGGGAGGGCAGCCTCATCCTCGGCACCGCGGCGCGGCCCATCCCGAGCGTGCGTGTGGAGCGCAATTACACCGACCCTTTCGGGACGAAATGGCTCCGCTGGATTGGGCCCTGGCGTGCAAGCCTCGAGCTCGGCCAGCTCGAAGGCAGCGATGTCCCCGTGCCCGACGTGCGCTTTCTCGCCGCGCGGGTCAACTTCAGGCCGCGGCCGTGGCTCGAGCTGGGACTCAGTCGCACGGCGCAGTGGTGCGGTGAGGGGCGGCCGTGCGGGTGGCGGACATTCCGGGATCTCCTGATCGGCCACGACAACGCGGTCGATGCGAGCGGCGGCGTCAATGACCAGCCCGGCAATCAGTTGGCGGGCTACGACTTTCGCGTCAGCTCGCCATGGAAATCCGTACCGCTCGCATTTTACGGCCAGTTCATCGGTGAGGATGAAGCGGGGGGGCTCCCGGCCAAGTTCCTCGGCCAGCTCGGTGCGGAGGGCTGGGCCTCGACACCGTGGGGTGCGCTGCGCGCGCATGCCGAGTACTCGGACACGAGCTGCAATTTCTCGCGCCGCCATCCCATGTTCGACTGCGCTTACCGAAACCAGATTTATCCGCAGGGCTACACGTTTCGCGGGCATTCCATCGGGCACGCGATGGACAGCGACGGGCGCATGTATTCGCTCGGCGCGCTGCTTGTGCGACCCGCGGGCGATTCGCTGAGCGTGCTCGTCCGCAAGGCTGAACTCAACCGCGGCGGCGCGGTGCCGGAGCCCGCCCATACGCTTTCCGCCACACCGAATGAAGTCAGGAACGTCGAGGTCCAGTACAATCGCGCCTTCGCCCGGGGCGAGCTGCGGCTCGGCCTCGGCTACAGCGATTTCGACACGGAGCCGGTGGAGGGGGCGGACCTCACCGGCTTCATTGAATGGCGACAAGGGCTTTGATGCGCAGACTTGCCTCCTTCCTGCTCGGTCTCATGACACTGCCGGCGCTTGCGCAGATGCCGACTGCCGAGCAGATCCAGATGCTGCAGAACCTGACGCCCGAGCAGCGCCAGATGCTGCTCGACCAGCTCGGCGCCGGTGCGCAAGGTTCGCAGTCCAACACCAGCGCCAAGTCAGCCGAGGGGCAGTCGTCGGAAGCGGAGCGGCAGAAGACGCACGCGCAGGCGAGCGCCGAGCTTGCGCAGTCGCTGGCGCGTGAGGCTGCGCTCAAGGGCGAAGACACGGTGATCGTTTCTGTCGGCTTTCCTGAGCCGCAGGTGAAACCCGCGACGCAGGAGGGTCAGCCGCCGCTCATCATCGATCCGACCAAGGACTGGGACCCGCTCGAGAAGGAAAAGCTCGCGAAGACGATCGAGCGCATCCGCGCGAAGAACCCGTACCGGCTGAATCGCGTGGGCGAGCTGCTGATGCCGGGGTTCGCGCCGATGCTGCTGGCAGGCTTGTCTGAAGAGCAGGCGGCGCTGCGTTTGTCCGCCGAGCCGGGACTGAACCGACTGATCGTCAAGGTCACGCGCCTGCCACTCGAACGGCCGGGTCCGGCAGGGCTCAAGCCCTTCGGCTACGACCTGTTCAAGGACGACTCGGTATCCACCTTTGCACCCGTCACCGACGTGCCGGTGCCGGCGGAATATGTCGTCGGCCCGGGCGATGAATTCGTCGTGCAGCTCTACGGCAACCAGAACCGCACGCTGCGCCTCACGGTCGATCGCGACGGCCGCGTGAATTTCCCGGAACTCGGCCCCATCAGCGTCGCCGGGCAGCGCTTTCGCAGCGTACAGGCGACGCTGGAAGAACGTGTCGCAAAGCAGATGATCGGCGTCACGGCGAGCGTGTCGATGGGTGACATCCGCGCGATCCGCGTATTCGTGCTCGGCGAGGCGATACGCCCCGGCACCTATACCGTGAGCGGGCTCGCCACCATCACCTCGGCGCTCTACGCGGCGGGAGGCGTCAAGCCGATCGGCTCGCTGCGCGATGTGCAACTGAAGCGCCAGGGCGCAGTCGTGAGGCGCCTCGATCTCTATGACCTGCTGCTGCGCGGCGATACACAGAATGACGCGAGCCTGTTGCCGGGCGATGTCATCTTCATCCCACCGGTTGGCCCGACCGTTTCGGTCGACGGCGAAGTCCAACGCCCGGCCATCTACGAGCTGAAGGGAACGCAGAGCGCCGCCGATGTCATCGCGCTTGCGGGCGGGCTCACCCCCGAGGCCGACCCGCGCACTGCATCACTCACTCGCCTCGATGCAGCGAAGCGACGCGTCGTCGTCGATGTCGACCTCACGGCGGCGGCCGGTCGTGCGCAGCCGGTGGGCAATGGCGACGATCTGCGCGTGCCGCGCCTGCGGCCCTCGCTCGATTCAGGTGTCACGGTCGCCGGCCACGTGTACCAGCCCGGCGCGGTCGCCTACCGCGACGGCTTGCGGCTGTCGGATGTCATTCCGTCGATCGACGACCTGAAACCGAACGCCGACACGCACTACGTACTGATCCGCCGCGAACTGCCACCTGATCGTCGCATCGTCGTGCTGTCGGCAGACCTCGCCGCGGCCCTGCGCGCGCCCGGCTCCGATGCAGATGTTGTACTGATGCCGCGCGATCGCCTGACCGTGTTCGATCTCGAGTCGGGCCGCGAAGCCGTGATCACACCGCTCCTCGATGAATTGAAACTGCAGTCGAGCGCCGCGCGCCCGACCGAATCGGTGCGGGTGGATGGTGCGGTCAAGGTGAAGGGGGCCTATCCGCTCGAGCAGAACATGCGCGTGGCGGATCTCGTCCGTGCGGGCGGCGGCCTCGACGATTCCGCCTATCCTTCGGGCGCCGAGCTCACGCGCTTCCGGGTTGTCGGCAATGTCCGCGAGACCGAGACGATCGACATCGATCTCGAGGCCGCATTGCGAGGCGACGCCGCAGCCAATCTGCCGCTGCAGCCGTTCGACATCCTCGTCGTCAAGGAAACGCCGGAGTGGCGCGAACAGGAAGTGGTGCGCATCGAAGGCGAAGTGCAGTTCCCGGGTGAATACCCGATCCGGCGCGGCGAGTCGCTTCGGTCGGTGCTCGAGCGTGCCGGCGGTTTGACCCGATTCGCAGCGCCACGGGCGGCTGTCTTCACCCGCGACAGCCTGCGAGAGCGCGAGCAAGTGCAGATGGACCAGCTCACCGAGCGCCTGCAGGTCAATCTTGCGACCGCCGCCCTGCGCGCCGCCAACATGAACCAGGCGGGCGCGAGTACGGCGCTGTCGGTCGGGCAGTCGCTGCTGACCCAACTGCGCGCCGCCAGGGCCGTGGGGCGTCTCGTGATCGACCTGCCCTCTGCGATTGCGGCGAAGCAGGGATCCCCCGATGACATCGTACTCCAGGATGGCGATCGACTGCTCGTGCCGAAGCAGCGGCAGGAAGTGACGGTGCTCGGCGAAGTGCAGAATTCCACGTCGCACTTCTACAAACCCGGGCTTTCGCGAGACGACTACATTTCACTCTCGGGCGGTGTTACACGCCAGGCGGACGACAAGCAGATCTATGTGGTCCGCGCGGACGGCAGTGTGGTCGCCCGGGCGTCGAACCGCTGGTTCAGCCGCGGTTCGCAGGTGAGGATGGAGCCGGGCGATACGGTCGTGGTGCCGCTCGATACCGAGCGACTGCCGCCGCTGCCACTGTGGCAGGCGGTGACGCAGATTCTCTATAACGTTGCCATTTCCATTGCAGCGATAAACTCGTTCTGAGAAGCTACCGAGTGTCTTCTTGAGCAGCATGGGTAGATCTACGATTGAGCTGCTGTCGGAAGATCAGCAAATGGCCATCGCGCGGGCCCAATCCGGCGACGCAGGTGCGAAGATCGTCGATGACGCTTGGCGCGGCGGCGTACGCCAGCTTATCGCAACACCCCTGTATCTTTCCGCCCTCCTCGGTGGCGCTTCGCGCGGCGTACGTCCGACCACGAAAGAAGAAGTCTTGCGGTTGTTCGTGGAGCAACATGAGTACGCGAGCGAGCACGCCGAAACGCTGAACGCGACATTGCTCGGTTGCCATGCTTCCGTTCTAAGGGCGCTGGCACGTCAACTGAGCGCTGCAGCATCGACAGCCATGGCCGAGTCCGAGGCTCGCCGGGTGGTTGTGGAAGCCCTGAACGAACTGCGCCAGCAAGGTCAGATGACCGGACAACCGGAGCCATCGGCAGCCCTGGACGTTCTGACGAGCCACCACGTTTTGA
>WBZO01003214.1_pt1 | contig 19555 bp, 21 predicted proteins | sample 5204261 | NCBI WGS metagenome assembly WBZO01 (sample SAMN12412400, study PRJNA552823) | activated sludge metagenome | isolation source: activated sludge from anammox sidestream of wastewater treatment plant... | place: USA: North Carolina | collected 2017-09
AGCTGCGGCATCCCTATGGCTTGCGCCATTTCTTTCAAATGATGCTGGAAAGCGTCTCGCACCGGCTGTTCGCTCAGATGGCCCGCTTCTTTCGTGTGGTTATATTTGGGGCTTTCTTCGGTACTGTGGCGGATATAAAAGCCAATAAAACCGACTGCCAGGCCGAAGAGGAAGGGAATACGCCAGCCCCAGGTTTCCAGGTCTTCAGTTGTGCATAAGTGGCTGGTTAGCGAGGCTACTAATGAGCCAAGCACCATGCCCCCCACCAGGCTGATTACGGTCGTACTGCCAGCCAGCCCGCGCCTATGATCGGCGGAATGCTCAACGATAAAGGCAATCGAGCCGCTGAACTCCCCTCCGAGTGAAAGCCCCTGGAACAGGCGTATAACAGTAAGCAGGATTGGGGCCCAGATTCCAATCTGTGCGTAAGTGGGAAGAATGCCGATACAGGCTGTGGGAATGGCCATCATCAGGATGGCGATAGCCAGGGAAATTTTCCGGCCATAGCGATCGCCGATGATTCCAAACAGCACCGCGCCGAAGGGGCGCATCAGGAAGCCTGCCGCGAAAGCGCCGTAAGCCGCAATCAGAGAAACATAAGGATCGCCTCCGGGAAAGAACTGCTTACCGATAATGGCGGCGAAATAACCATAAAGCGCAAAATCGTACCATTCGAGTGCATTGCCGATCATCCCTGAGATAACGACCTTTTTCATAAAACCTGTCCCTGTTTTTGAGCGAGTATCGTTGGCTATGACAAAAGGGCAAGGAAAATGAAATTGTTCCTATGCAAAGAGACCAGTCAAGAAAGAATTCTCAACCGGTCTCTTGCATTCGGCATTACTAAAACGTACTAAAGTTCCAAAAACATGACAGGGAATGTCAAGTACTTCACCCCGTAGTATGTACCGTTTACGCTGTTAACGATTCTGCACCTTTGACCATTGCCACCGTAATAGGCATATATCTGGATTTGATTTTTTACTGCATTTACAAAAATTGCAGTGCCCAAATAGGGCAAATCTTTCCTCGACTTCACCGAGATGGTTCGGTCACCGGTTTTTCCATCGGCAAAAAGGCCCACAATCGTTCCTGGTGGAATTGGACAATCTACGATATGGCAGGTGTCAATTGCCGACTTAATTTCCGGAAAATAAGCCAGAATAGCTGCTTTCATGGCCGAGTCTTGCTTGAATTCCGTAATCGGTTGCGGATCTCGTTCCACAACCACAGTGGTCGGTGCATTTGCTTTTTCAGGTTGTGCAGTATTGCAGCAGGTAAAAAGCGCTAAAAGCACAAACGGAGAAAAATGATAGATTTTCATGGCAGAAAATAAATTGAAATTGAAGCGGTTGAAAAATCAAAAACGATGGTTTTTTGGGAACAATCGATGCTAAACATTTCAATTATAACAGTGATTTATTTCTTAAGTATTAAGCTTTCGTGAAGTTTAATATTTAGGTTAATACTTGGATTTCCAGCACTTTACTGCTAGGGAAATTCCATGACAGAACTTAAAAAATTAGCATTTGAAGCCAAGGCCTGGCCGTTTGAAGAAGCCCGTAAACTTATCGCCCGGTTTGAGAAGAACCCGCCGAAGAAAGGCTATTGCCTGTTTGAAACCGGTTACGGTCCCTCGGGGTTACCACATATCGGCACCTTCGGCGAAGTGGCTCGCACCACGATGGTACGACGGGCCTTTGAAGCGATGAGCGATATACCGACCAAGCTTTTCTGCATCTCAGACGATATGGACGGTATGCGCAAGGTACCGGAAAATCTCCCGCAACAGGAAATGCTGGCAAATCATCTGCACAAACCGCTTACGCAGGTGCCTGATCCGTTTGGTACACATGAAAGTTATGGTCATCACATGAATGCCCGGCTGCGGGCATTTCTGGATCATTTCGGTTTTGAATATGAATTCAAGAGCGCAAGCGATCTGTATAAGAATGGTGATTATGATGCCGCATTGCTGAATGCGCTGAAGCGTTATGACGCGATTATGAAAATCATGTTGCCGACTTTGGGTGAGGAACGTCAGAAAACCTATAGCCCGTTCCTTCCTATTTCCCCGAAAACAGGCCATGTGCTTTATGTGCCGATGAAAAAAGTAGATGCTGAAGCGGGCACCATTACTTTTGATGATGAAGATGGCGAAGAGATAACATTACCGGTGACCGGCGGCCATGTGAAGTTACAGTGGAAGCCGGATTTTGGCATGCGCTGGGCTGCACTGGATGTCGATTTTGAAATGTATGGCAAAGACCATCTGGTGAATGGAAAAATTTACTCGGCCATATGCCGGGTACTGGGCGGAAATCCGCCAGAGCAGTTCAATTATGAACTATTCCTGGACGAAAAAGGCGAAAAGATTTCCAAGTCCAAAGGCAACGGCATCACGATTGATGAGTGGTTAACCTATGCGCCGACCGAATCGCTTTCGCTGTATATGTATCAGTCGCCCGGGCGCGCGAAGCGTCTTTATTTTGATGTTATTCCCAAGGCAGTGGATGAGTATCTTACTTTCCTGGCTAAATATCCGACTCAGACCCCGGCGGAACAGCTGGAAAATCCCGTATGGCACATTCATGGAGGTAATCCTCCCGCGCCGGAAATGCCTGATATTTCCTTCGCGCTATTGCTTAATCTTGCAGTGGCTTGCAACCCGGAAGACAAATCAGTGCTCTGGGGCTTTATTGGTCAGTATGCGCCAGGCGCAACGCCAGAGAAATTCCCAATGCTGGACGCACTGGCGGGATATGCGGTGCGCTATTACCATGACTTTGTAAAGCCGAATAAGAAATACCGGGACTCTACAGAAAAAGAACGCACGGCCATGAAGCAGCTGCTGGAATTGCTGCAGACGAAGGGGAACCCGGAGCATGCCGAGGAAGGTAACGATTATGCCACTCATCTGATGTCGCTGGTTTATGCGGTGGGGCGCGATCATTACGGCAAGGAAAATATGCGTGAGTGGTTCCAAGCTCTGTATCAGGTTCTGCTGGGGCAGGAGCAAGGCCCGAGGATGGGTAGCTTTATTGCGCTGTATGGCAAGGATCAGAGCATTAGACTGATTGAGCGTGTCTTAAAGGGTGAAAGTCTTGCTGCCTGATGCAAACGCTAGCCTCTGTTTCGGAAATTCTTGATAGCTACGATGCCTTTCTTTGCGATTTGTGGGGTGTAATTCACGACGGGGAATTTTTATACCCCTGCGTGCTAGAGACTTTGGAAAAACTCCAGGATGCAGGGAAGAAAATTATTTTTCTTTCTAATGCTCCCCGGCTTGCAGAGTCGGTTTTAGTTAAAATGGATAAAATGGGCGTTCGGCGTGATTGCTATGCCGGCGCACTGACATCGGGCGAGGCGGCACGCCATTATCTGATGCACCACCATAAATGGGCGGTAAAGGACAATCAGTTCTTGCTTGGCAGCTATTATTATCAGGGCTTATCAAGTGATGAGGCAATGCTGGACGGGTTGCCGCAACGGCGCGTTTTTGACCTGTCGGAAGCGGATTTCATCCTGAATGGTAATTTTGATTACCATGGCCAGCCTATGGATGAAATGATGCCAAAATTGCAATATGCATCCCAAAAGCATCTGCCTATGCTCTGCATTAATCCAGATCTGGAAGTGGTAAAACAGGATGGGACCCAGATTTTCTGTGCCGGTTCTCTGGCGGCAGCCTATGAAAAGCTAGGAGGCAAGGTTGGCTATATTGGGAAGCCGTATCCTCTCGTTTATGAGACAGCACTTGAAATGCTGGGAAATATGCCAAAAAACCGTGTGTTAGCTATTGGCGATAATATTTACACCGATATTAAAGGGGGGCAGGCGGCGGGTGTTGCCACGGTGCTGGTTACGCAGGGTGTGCTGCAGGATGTGATTAAGACGGGACAGACTATAGAAGCCTATTGCCGTGAAGCCGGCATCCTGCCAGATTATATTCTTCCCTCTTTCATATGAAAAACGACATGACCCAATCGAACAAGAAAACTGCCGATATTGCCAATCCAATGTGGGGAGGGCGCTTTCATGGCGGACCTGCAGCGGTGATGGAACAGCTTAATGCTTCCATTGATTTTGATAAAAAACTCTACCGTCAGGATATTGCAGGTTCAATCGCTCATGCGCGCATGCTGGCTGATTGTAAGATTCTTACAGTCGCAGAAGTGGAAAAAATTGTTGGCGGCCTGCAGGAAATTCTGCAGGAAATTGAAGAAGGAAAATTTGTATTTCAAACCGCGCTGGAAGATATTCATATGAATATCGAATCGCGCCTGAAGGAAAAAATTGGCGATGCAGCCGGCAGGTTGCATACTGCGCGAAGCCGGAATGATCAGGTTGCAACGGATTTCCGTCTGTGGGTTCGTGATGCTATCGATGCTCTGGATAAGGATTTGCGGGATATGCAATCGGCGCTTGTAGAGCGGGCGGAAGAGCATGTGGAAACCATCATGCCGGGATTCACTCATTTGCAGATTGCACAACCCGTCACTTTTGGTCACCACTTATTGGCCTATGTCGAAATGTTTGGTCGTGACCGTTCAAGGCTGGCTGATGCCCGTCAGCGTGGCAATGAATCTCCGCTTGGGGCGGCAGCATTAGCAGGAACGGGTTACCCTATTGATCGCCATCACACTGCAAAAGCGCTGGGTTTCTCGGGACCTATGGCGAATTCGCTGGATGCTGTTTCTGACCGTGATTTCGCGCTGGAATTTTTAAGCGCGGCAGGAATCTGCGCCATGCATCTTTCGCGTCTGGCGGAAGAGCTGGTGATTTGGAGTACGCCGCAATTTGGCTTTATTACCATGTCGGATTCCTTTGCTACGGGAAGTTCCATCATGCCGCAGAAGAAGAATCCAGATGGAGCAGAGCTGGTGCGCGGTAAAAGTGGCCGGATTGCGGGCCAGTTTTCGCGGCTGATGATGGTAATGAAGGGATTGCCGCTGGCGTATAATAAAGACACGCAGGAAGACAAGGAACCTGTTTTTGAAGCGGCAGAGCAGCTGGGATTATGCCTGCATGTTACTGCCGGTATGATTCGGCAAATGCAGGTTCACCCCTCACGCATGCGTGCGGCGACTGAATATGGATTCATCACAGCAACGGATCTGGCCGATTGGTTAGTGCGCGAGCTGCAAATGCCTTTTCGCCAGGCCCATCATATTACGGCAAGAATTGTTGAAGAAGCGCAGCAATTGGGATGTAAACTTCACGATCTTCCGCTTTCGGAAATGCAGGGTATCGAGCCTCGTATTACCGAGGCTATATACGAAGTGCTTTCAGTGGAGGCCAGCGTTGCCAGCCGCAAAAGTTTCGGAGGTACGGCGCCGGAACGCGTGAAGGAAGCAATTAAAGCGGCAAAAAAGAAGTATTTGGTCTAGCCGCTTTTTACGCAAAATTGGTTGATTGAGGCGCGAGCTGCTTGGCAGCGAACTATTAAATAGCTCAAATCAATGTGTATAGAGAATTAATGATGGGATCTTGCATTCTGGCGCAGTTTCCGGCATTTTTACTTCATGCGGTATTTTGTCATATCATTACTTTGCATCACTTTGCTTACTGCCTGCGGGCATAAGACTGATCTCCGTTTGCCTAATCAGGAACGTCCTCACAAAAGCCATACGCTGCTCTAATGGATCATTTTTCATATAAAAACGGACAGCTTCACGCTGAAGAAGTGCCGCTGGCTGACATTGCCGCTGCGGTTGGTACGCCGTTTTATTGCTATTCTACAGCGACCCTGACAAGGCATTTTCAGGTTTTTGATCAGGCGCTGGCTGAACATGATCGGAAAATATGTTTTGCGGTGAAGGCCAATGGCAACCTTGCGGTGCTGCGCACCCTTGGGCTGCTTGGCGCGGGAGCCGATGTTGTGTCTGAAGGAGAGATCAGACTTGCACTGGCGGCGGGAATTCCTGCGCGGGATATTGTGTTCTCCGGCGTAGCCAAAACGAAATCGGAAATGGCCTATGCCCTGGATCAGGGGATCTTCCAATTCAATGCGGAGTCCACGGCTGAATTACAGGCGCTCAATGAAGTGGCTGAGGCAATGAATCTTTCTGCACCTGTGGCGCTGCGGGTGAACCCTGATGTTGATGCGGCTACCCATGAGAAGATTTCGACCGGACAAAAAGAGAATAAGTTTGGGATTGCCATGGAGCAGGTGCGGGATGTGTACGCGCTGGCTGCCTCACTACCAAGCCTGCGAGTGCAGGGAGTATCGATGCATATCGGTTCACAGCTTACGTCACTTCAGCCATTTCGCCGTGCTTTTCGCGTAATGCTTTCGCTTGTGAGTGAGTTGCGGGCTGCTGGCCATATTATGCAGACACTGGATCTGGGTGGGGGCCTCGGCATTCCTTACGGAAAAGCGGGAGAGGCTGTGCCGCCAAGCCCTGTGGAATATGCTGAAGCAGTTAAGGAAGAAGTAGGGCATTTTGACGGTACGCTGATTTTTGAACCCGGGCGCATGATTGCAGGTAATGCCGGTGTGCTGGTAACTAAAGTTATCGGACTAAAAGAGTCACCGCATAAGCGTTTTGTGATGGTTGATGCCGGGATGAATGATCTGCTACGCCCAGCTTTGTATGACGCTTATCATCACATTGTGCCTGTGGTCGAAGCAGAAGCTTCGACTATTTACGATGTGGTTGGGCCTGTTTGCGAGAGCAGCGATATTTTTGGCAAGGATCGCAAATTGCCTCCGATGGAAACAGGTAGCCTGATAGTGCTGCGTTCCTGCGGTGCTTACGGGGCGAGCATGAGTAACAGCTATAATGCGCGTCTGCTGGTGCCCGAAGTAATGGTTAAGGGCAGGCAGTGGACCGTTGTGCGCCGTCGCCCCGATTATGCGGAAATGCTTACATTGCAGCAAAAGCCCGACTGGCAATAAACAATCGTCATAAAAGCTTAACATTTATAATTTTCATTTTGGGATATCCTTCATGGTCACGAGGAGTATCTATGGCCAATGAGAACCCACGGAAATCGATTGAAGAAAAGTATAAGGATAAGCTGACACCGGTAGCCTATGCCAAGAAAGAAATTGCTGATTTTGCTATTTCTGTCGGCTCGATGGTGGCAGGAGGATTCATTGGCAATACCATTGGCAATAGATTAAAGAAGCCGGGTGCTGTTCCCGATAAGGACAGCGTATTCGGGAATGTTGAGAAGATATATCCAAAGATAAGTGTGTGGGGTGCGCTCATCGGCAGTATGCTTGGCGGCATGGTGGGTGGCATCATACAAGGATATAGCCGCTGGAAAAAACACGAATCAGAACGTCTCGCCGTCAGTGAAATTAATGAAGACGTGGCCAATATGAAAATTCGTTACCGCACTGATCCGGAACTTCTGCGCGAGAATGAAAGATTGCGCGAAATGCTGGCGGAAGAAGAAAAGAAAACAGAAGCCCTGAAGCAACAGAAAGAAGAAAGAACCCTGGCTGGCAAGATTGCTGAAGAAGGGCCGCGTTCACCGCTGGAGCGCCCGCAGATATCGGCAGGTGCTGCATTGTGAACGAAACTTACCAGCCCGTTCCCTATGATAAGAGGCCGAGCCAGAATATTGGCGTATGGGATTATGTGCGCCAGCCGGTCGCATTATTCCTGCTGCCATTCGCACTGGGTGGTGCCGGATGGCTTTTAGGAAAGCAGCGCCCAGCGCCTGATTATGCCACAAAGCCAGAGAAAATGAATATGCTGCAGGCATATCGCGAAAGTTTGCGGCGCCAGTTCGGTAATAATGAGCACGAGGGCGGGCTTTACGCTGTTTATGGGCTAAAGATAGGTATTGCTGTGGCAGCCTTTATGCTTTGGCGCAAGAAAGAGAAAAAAGGAATGGAAGTGGCCGATGTAGTGGGGAGTGTTAAAGAGATTGCTCCTCTGCACATGACCAATGAAGATCTGCAGAAGGATAATGAGCTCGTTAAAAAAATGATTGCTTACGAAAAGCAGAAACAGCAAAGGCTTATAGATGACGAGGTGAAGTTGCCTAGCAATTATCGTGAGCGTATTACCGCGCAGGATTCTGCTGAGTCCGGCTTGCAGAAATAAATTGAAAGCCCTATAGTCTGCGAATGTGGCGGCGGCAGAACATACCGAATTTACTTACTTATTTCCGTATCGGTGTAATTCCTTTACTAGTCATTATGGTCTATCTTCCCGGATTCTGGGGGGCTGGTAGCGCTGCCACATTGTTTTTGCTGGCAGGCATCTCTGATTATCTTGATGGCTACCTCGCACGTAACTGGGAGGCTCAATCCACTATCGGCCGCTTTCTTGATCCTATTGCTGATAAATTGCTCGTTGCGGCAGTGCTGATTGTTCTGGTGGACCGGCATATTATAACGGGCTGGCATTGTTTGCCTGCGATTGCCATTCTGTGCCGCGAAATTCTGGTTTCAGGTTTGCGTGAGCATCTGGCTGAACTGCAGGTGCATGTGCCGGTATCAGAACTGGCGAAGTGGAAAACGGCCGCGCAAATGGTGGCGCTTTTTCTTTTGTTGCTGGGGCCTTATGCACCGGGAGGCACACTTCCAGGTATTGGCCTGCTCTGGTTATCGGCCCTGCTGACGCTGCAGACGGGTTATTTATATCTTCGCCATGGGCTCAAGCATTTCTAAACGAGATTATCAATCTGCTGATCGGTGAGGTTGCCGGGTACCAGAATCAAGGGGACAAGCAGATCAAGCCCAAGTTTGCCTGTAAGCCAGGCTATCAGTTTAGAACCGCGCTTGGAATCATGATGGGCGCCCAGAACAACGGCAATGATATCGCCATTTTCAAGTGTTGCTTTGACAATTTCCTCACCAAGCTTTCCTTCCTTCAATACCAGCGCCGGCATTACGCCGCTTATGGCTACAGCCTTTTCAGCCATTTGATTGAGAAATGTTTGTGCGGCCTCTTCCTGCTCCTGCCGAATCACATCGGAAACGGATAGCAGGCCCTGGAAATCTGACGGCTCTATAACATGCAGCATCGCAACCTGGGCATGGCGGCGCTTTGCCCGCAGGCATGCGAAATGGAGCGCCACTTCTGACTCAGGCGAGTTGCTGACACAGACCAGAAAAGTTGCATTGCTGCGTGTACTGGTTTCGATTGTATCGGGGCTTTCTTGCATGTGGTGTCTTTCTTACCAGAATTTTGCGAAAATGAAACTTACGAGCCAGCCAAACCCAACGGCCACTAACACGCAGACAATACCATAAAGCCAGGAATAGCGATGCGCCGCATCAAAAACAAAGGCATCAAACCCTACTTTCTCCACACGTATGGGCAGGCTCTGCATGGATTGTATTGCACCGTCGCGCAGCAGATAGATATCTACTGCATAATCACCGCGTGGAAGAGTGTCAGGGAACGATATGACGGTTTTAAATAAGGTTGCCCCCATAAAGGTGAGTGGGTTGGGGAAGTCCTGATAAAGTTGCTGCCGCTTCTGTTGAGCGAAGAATGCCTGCCGAAATTCTTCCAATGACTTATCGCCGACGGAACCTGATGTGTATAGCTCGATTGAGTCGATACCAATATTTAGCATTTTATAAAGAGGGGAGGGCGGCAACTCGTTAACGGGGCGCGTGCCGCTGATGGCATAAAAATAGGGTACGTTTTTGAAATGGGCCTGTGCGCCATTAATCCAAATGCCGGCAACTTGCTTTTTGCGGCGCATGGTGAGGTCACGAGTGGGGCCGCGAACAACAATCATTACATCACCAGGATCATTGCGGGCGCCAAAAATAAGGATGCGCTTGCCAGTAAAATCTGAGCTGATAGCGATTTGATAATCCGACATATCGGCCACAATCGGCTTTGCTGCCAAGGGAAGTGGCAGCAGCAGGATAACCAGCAAAGTTAGAAAACGGAGCACTCAGAAGCCGTTATCAGTTAAATTATGCAGAAAGAAGCTAACAGCTAAGGGCTATAGCCGACAAGTTATTTTCCATCCATTTTAAGAGCGGCGATAAAAGCAGATTTTGGAACTTCCACATTGCCGATCTGGCGCATTTTCTTTTTGCCTTTTTTCTGCTTTTCCAGAAGTTTGCGCTTACGAGTAGCATCGCCGCCATAGCATTTTGCTGTTACGTCTTTACGCAAGGCAGAAATGGTTTCACGGGCAATAACCTTGCCGCCAATTGCCGCCTGGATGGCTACAGAGAACATCTGACGCGGGATAAGATCTTTAAGGCGTGTGCAAAGTGCCCGGCCCCGGAAATCTGCCTGGCTGCGATGTACAATCATCGCCATGGCATCCACGGGTTCGCTATTGATGAGGATATTAACCCGGACCAAATCACTTTCTTCATGCCCGGCCCATTCATAATCAAAGCTTGCATAACCGCGCGAGCAGGATTTTAGCCGGTCATAGAAATCGAATACCACTTCATTAAGGGGCAACTTGTAAACAGCCATGGCCCTGTTACCGACATAGGTAAGTTCAATCTGCTGGCCGCGCTTTTCGGTGCAAAGGGCCAGGATGTTACCAAGAAATTCATCCGGAACCATGATGGTTGCCTTGATCCAGGGCTCAGACATGGATTCAATTTTAGTAACATCGGGCATATCATTGGGATTATGCAGCTCGGTTTCCGTCCCGTTAGTCAGCCTCATTTTATACACTACGCTCGGGGCGGTAGTGATCAGGTCCAAATCAAATTCGCGCTCCAGGCGTTCCTGTACAATTTCAAGGTGAAGAAGGCCAAGAAAGCCGCATCGGAAGCCAAGGCCCAACGCGCTGGAGCTTTCGGGCTCAAATTCGAAACTGGAATCGTTGAGCGCAAGTTTGGCCAGGCTATCTTTAAGATGATCGTAATCATTGGCATCGGAGGGATAAAGCCCGCAGAAGACAACCGGCAGATTGCGCTTAAAGCCCGGCAGGGGTTTTTCGCAGGGGCGGCGTTCCTCCGTAATGGTGTCACCGATTTTACAATCAGCTACTTGCTTAATGCCCGTGATGATATACCCCATTTCGCCGGCAGCTAATGACTCTGCGGGGATCTGCTTGGGGCTAAATATGCCGACCTGTTCGACCTGGTAACTTGCACCTGCCGCCATAAAGCGGATTTTCATTCCCTTTTTAATCGTACCGGCGAAAACCCGAATCAGGATGACGACGCCAAGGTAGTTATCATACCAGCTGTCAACAAGCAGCGCCTGCAGCGGTGCCGCGCTGTCTCCCTTAGGGGCGGGGAGCCGGGTAACGAGTGCTTCCAGCACGTCCTCAATGCCGATGCCGGTTTTGGCGGAGATAGGTACCGCATCGCTAGTATCTAAACCAATAACATCTTCAATCTGTTGTTTTACGCGATCAACATCTGCGGCAGGCAGGTCAACTTTATTTAAGACCGGAATGATTTCATGGTTATTTTCAATTGCCTGATAAACGTTTGCGAGGGTTTGAGCCTCAACACCCTGGCTTGCATCCACAACCAGCAAGGAACCTTCGCAAGCGGCCAGGCTACGGCTGACCTCATAGGCAAAGTCTACGTGGCCAGGGGTATCCATAAGATTCAGGATATAATTATTGCCATCCTTGGCCCGATAGTTAAGGCGTACGGTTTGGGCTTTAATGGTAATACCGCGCTCTTTTTCCAGCTCCATGGAATCGAGCACCTGATCTGACATTTCGCGGCTTTCCAGCCCGCCACATTTTTCGATCAGTCGATCGGCAAGTGTCGATTTCCCATGATCAATATGGGCGATGATAGAGAAGTTGCGGATTTTGGAAATGTCGGTCATGGCGCAGTCATATAGGCAAAGGCGAAGGTTTTGTCAGGCAAAAAAGAAGGGGCAGCCCGGAGCCGCCCCTTCTTTCTGTATTAGCAAAATTAGTATTTAAACTTTTTGCCGAAGTTTTTGCCGGTTGCAGACATGCGCTGATTAAAGGGTTCAGCTGCATCAGTCATGTACTGGAACATCATGTCAGAGAAGCGGCTGGACTGGTTAAAGAAGTGATCCAGGTTGTTGCGAACCATTTTATTCTGCATGTCATAGACATCATTGATGGTTTTGCAGCCGAAGATTTCTTTCGAAATTTCGATGTTGTCAGAGAAAGATTCATTGGCGAAACGGAAGATTTCGTTAGTGAAGCTGCGGGTCATATCTGCGGTGATATTGCCGCTTTCCACCAGTGCTTCCATGCTATAGCGGCTTTGCTCTGCAGCTTCAGTGAGGCTGCGGGTTGCAGAATCAGTTGCTTTTGCAAATTGATCAGCAGTTTCGCGACTGAACTGCATAAACTGATCCTGTGCTTTCTGGGTTTCGCGTGCGCTCTCGGTAAAAGCCTTCTTCATTTTGTCAGCACCCATTTCCATCGCTTTTTGGGTGGTGTCGCGGGTGTATTCAGTGCCTTTGCGGGGCTGCTGTGTTGCCTTTGAGATAGCTGATTTTGCCGAAGGGGCAAAAGTGGATTTAGCGGTGTTTTTTGCCTTAACGGAAGTTTTTTTCATGGTTTTTGCTTTCGGTGCAGATTTAGCAGCGGAGTTTTTAGGGCTGGTTTTTTTTACTTTTGCGCTGGCTTTCTTTTTTGCTGCTTTGGGAGCTTTGTTTTTCAGCGTGGGAGCAGCGGTCGTAGCAGCAGGCTTTAAAGGTGTTACCGTGCCGGAATTTTGCGGTTGCGAAGAAGAGGCTTTTTCAGCCGGCTTTTCAGCCGGGGTTGAAGTGGTTCCTGCATTCATGGGATTCATCGGTTTAATTTCAGCCATAGTATATTCTCCGTGTGGGGGTGAGGGATTTTCTGTGCCGGGTATACTTAGTCCAAACGGCGATTTTGTCAATAAAATACCTTGCTTTTTATTGGGATTAAGCCCTATTTCTGGGGGTGTAAATTTGCGTTAATTTGAAACAGCGCATTCATTTCGCATAGCAAAAAAGCATGACAGAACAAAAATCATTATCCCGCGATCTGGAGCAGGAAATAAGGCGTTTGAAGCGTGATCGAAACGCAGTTATTCTTGCCCATTATTATCAGGAAGACGATATTCAGGACATCGCTGACTTTATTGGTGATTCACTTGATCTTTCTCGAAAGGCTGCTGCAACAGATGCAGAAATAATTGTATTTTGCGGCGTAAAATTCATGGCGGAAACTGCAAAAATTGTTGCGCCGCACAAAAAAGTTTTGCTACCGGATTTGAAAGCGGGATGTTCGCTTGAATCTTCGTGTCCGGCAGATGCGTTTAAAAAATTCCGTGAGCAGCATCCTGACCATTTGGCGCTTACCTACATCAATTGCTCTGCAGAGGTGAAAGCGCTCACAGATATTATTGTTACTTCTTCCAATGCGGAGGAAATTCTCCGGCAGATTCCCAAAGAGCAGCCTATTATTTTTGCACCTGATAGATTTCTGGGCGGTTACCTCATGCGCAAAAGCGGGCGGGAAATGACCCTGTGGCAGGGTAGCTGCATGGTGCATGAGCAGTTTTCAGAAAAGGAGCTAGTGAAACTGAAAACCCGTCATCCCATGGCGCAAGTGATCGCGCATCCGGAATGTCCGGAGAATCTGTTGAGTCATGCCAAGCACATAGGGTCTACATCCTCATTGCTGAAATTTACAGAACAGCATGCCGGGCAGGAATTTATTGTGCTCACCGAGCCAGGCATATTGCACCAAATGCGTAAACGTTCGCCGGGCAGTACTTTTTATGATGTTCCGGGTATGAGTGACGGTGCCTGCGTGAGTTGTAATACCTGCCCTTACATGAAAATGAATACCATGGAAAAGCTATACCAGTGCCTGCTTGAGGGTCACCCAGAAATCATACTGGATGAGCAGACTATGGCCCGCGCCCGTCTGCCACTTGAGCGTATGCTTGAAATGTCGAAAGCTATTCCTCTTTCCGGGAGCCAGTTATGAAAAAGGTTATCGCTATAATAGGTATTACAATAACCTCCACTATCATAGGAGCGCTGGCCTTTTTCTGGTATGCCACGGCCAAGGCCGAAATGGAAGTGGTTGCCAATAATGCAGTTTATTTGAAGCAGCAGCTTTTCAAGGAGCATTATCAGCTTGCTTTTGATTATGACAAACTGAGCATCGGCTCACATTTTCTCCGCCCCAAAATTGTAATGAAGAACCCAGTGCTGAAATTTTCCACCGGTGAGGGAATGTATCGTTTAACCGCTTCTCAAATTTATTTTATCGGTGCTTTCGGAGAATATAATCAATATCAAATAGTAATTCCTGAAACGATTATGCTCGAGAAAACCGGCGATAAAGCAGAGATAACGGGTATGACTGTGAGCAGTTTTCCTGAGGTAAAAGTAAAATCATCACTGGCTGAAGAGAAGCAGGGTATTGAAAATACCATACTGGATCAGATTCTGCTCGAGAGAGGGAAAAATATTGTTCTTGAATTTCCTGCCGCAGAGGGTGGCAAAAAGGCGATGAAACCGAGGTTGGTATTTACTCCACCGCCGTTGCTCACTGCGCAGTGGAATGAAGTGCGTTACCAGATATATCCCTACCTTACGCATTTTGCGGGGATGGTAGAGAAAGTGCACAGTGGAACCCAGCTTCCGTAATAGTGCTGCTTACAAGCAGTTCCTGCAGCTGGCGCTGGACGAGGATATTGGGCAAGGGGATATCACTTCGCAGTGTCTGATCCCCGAAAGCCGGCAGGCAACACTGCATTTTCGAAATCGTGGACCCCTGGTGGTGGCAGGATTGTTCATGATTCAGGACGTGCTTGAGCGTTTTACGAGCCCAGTCAAAGTGGAGTTGCAGGTTGCGGAGGGGCAATTACTTCAGTCTTCCCAGATCATGGCAACCTTAAATGGCAATGCACGGATACTGCTTACGGCTGAGCGGCTAATGCTGAACCTGATTCAGCGAAGCTGTGGCGTTGCCGCGCTTACACATCGTTATGTGCAGGCGGTGGAGGGGACGGGAGCGATCATTCTTGATACCCGAAAAACCATGCCCGGTATGCGCATGATAGATAAATATGCAGTTACCTGTGGCGGGGGATATAATCACCGCATGAGGCTGGATGATCGTATCCTGATTAAGGACAATCATATTGCGCTTGCCGGCGGCGTGTCGGCGGCAATCAGTCAGGCCAAGGCGGGGAATGTGAACGGGCTTATCCTGGAGGTGGAGTGTGATACGCTTGAGCAGGTAAGCCAAGCCTGCGAAGCCGGAGTTGATTGGATTTTACTGGATAATATGACGTTGCCGCAGTTGCGTGAATCGGTGCTCCTGGGAAAGGGGCGGGCCAAACTAGAAGCTTCCGGCGGCGTGAACTTGCAGACTGTTCGCGGCATTGCTGAAACGGGCGTTGACGCTATTTCAGTAGGAGCGCTGACGCATTCCGCACCGGCAGCCGATATAGGTCTGGACATTACTATTGCATAGATCCAATGCAATACAGCTTGCTTTATAATACCCTTTTTTTATGATGCTGAACGCATGCCGCATAGTATTGAACAGAAATGTGCTGAAAAGGGCCTCAGGCTGACCGAGCAACGTCGCGTCATCGCGCGGGTGCTTTCGGGGTCGCAGGATCACCCTGATGTGGAGATGTTGTATCAGCGCGCTTCGGCTGAGGATAAGAATATCAGTATCGCCACGGTCTATCGCACAGTAAAATTATTCGAAGAAGCCGGCATTATCGAGAAGCATGATTTTGGTGATGGTAGAGCCCGTTATGAGGAATCGACCGAGCAGCACCATGATCATCTGATTGATTTGCGTTCGGGCAAAGTTATTGAATTCACCAACCAGCAGATTGAGAAACTTCAGGAAGCCATTGCGAATGAATTAGGCTATACTTTGGTAGATCATCGGCTGGAACTTTACTGCCTGCCGTTAGACAAGAAAGAAAAGAAAGCAAAATAACTGTGACGGAGGGTGAACCCATTCTGCCAGAATTGCGTGCAGGAAGTCTGGAAGTAAAAATCAGTCGTGATCCTGAAGCAATTCATGCAGCGCAAAAGCTGCGTTATTCCATTTTCTTTGGAGAAATGGGAGGGGTTTCTCAGCGTCCGCAAGTGATAGCCGAGCAGCGTGATTTTGATGAGTATGATGATGTCTGTGATCATTTGCTTGTAATCGATCACGATCGTGCAACTCCCCAGGAAAAAATAGTCGGTTGTTATCGTCTGCTTCGGCGCAGTGTCATGCCTAAAATCGGTCGTTTCTACACAGCCGGGGAATTCGACATTTCGCCTGTAGAAAAAGTGGGCGGCGAAATTATGGAGCTTGGGCGCTCATGCGTGCATGCCAATTACCGGAACCGCGCGGTTATGCAGCTGCTTTGGCGCGGCATCGGTGAATATATGGCTAAATACGATATTACCCTGCTATTCGGGTGCGCCAGCTTTACCGGGACTAATCCCGAGGAATATGCCGAGGCATTGTCTTATCTCTATCATTACCATCTTGCGCCACCAGAATTGCGGCTGACAGCCTTACCGCAGCATTATCAGCGCATGAATTTACTGCCTAAAGAGGCCATTGATCCCAAGCGCGCCTTTAATATGGTGCCGCCGCTGATTAAGGGGTATCTGCGGCTGAACGGAGTCGTTGGTGACGGTGCGTTTATCGATGACGAATGCCACTCGATTGATGTTGGCATTATCGTAAAAACTAATCTGGTGACGGATAAATATGCGAAACGTTACCAAGGCGGCGGCTGGGGCGGTGATGTTGCCTAAATTGAAGGCGATTCTGGGTGTTCTGGGCTTTTTCTTTCTCATTATTGTTTTTATCCTGCCGGTCTGTACTGCTATCCTGCTGAAGTGTCATCATATTCATGGCAATCTTCTGCGCTGTTTTTATAAGATTGCCGGAAGGCTCTGGCTGATTCGCTTCAAGCAGGAAGGGAGTTTTTCAAAACACCGGCCGCTGCTGATCGTCAGTAATCATAGTACCTATCTGGATATCCCGGTGCTGGGGCAGGCGATCAATGTGCGTTTTACGCCCAAGACTGAGATTGCCGGCTGGCCCCTGATTGGGCAGTTATGTGTTCTGGCCGGCTGCGTGTTTATCGATCGAAGGCGGGGTAAGACGAAGGAAAACCGCAAGCATTTGCTCGATGCGCTGCGTAGTGGAATTGCTTTAAGCCTTTTCCCGGAAGGGTCAACCAATGACGGGACGGGTATTTTACCTTTCCGGAGCTCTTTTTTCAGTTTGGCTGAGGAAAATCTTGATGGCAGGACGCTTACTATTCAGCCGGTCAGTGTGCATTATTCCAGACCTGATGGTCAGCCGCTAACTTCTGAAGAATTGCGTAAAGTCGTTTGGATAGGGGATGATGAATTCGTGCCCCATCTCTGGGAGTATTTGCAAACATCGGGAGTTCTGGCGACGCTTACCTGTCTGGAGCCGGTAACCCTGGAAGGTTTTGCGGATCGCAAAGCATTAGCGAAGTATTGTGAAGAAATTATCTCCCGTGATATGCAGGTAAAAAAAGAGCGCCTCGTTGCCGAGGCGCTACCAAACAATGGAGGGTAATCTGGTCAATGCTTTATAAGCAATAACGAAGCCAGAATTACCCCCAGACTCTTAAGAAAGTGTTAGCGCCGATGTCCGTTCTGAGAAAAATTGCACCGCCGGAATATGATGTGGAAATTTGTCTCCTTTATGCCACAGCGGACAATTTCACAGGAAAGCCAGTCTATCAGCCAAATGCAGAGTGTTTTTTGCATGAAAAGGCAGCTGAGCATCTATGTGAGGCTATCAGGCTGGCTGCAGCACTGGGATTGCGCATTAAGATTTTTGATGCCTACCGGCCTACTGAAGCCCAGTGGAAATTATGGGAGCACACGCCTGATCCGGATTTCCTGGCTGATCCGCGTCGGGGCTCGCCTCATTCCCGTGGGGTTGCGATTGATCTGAATTTGATCGATCAAAATGGCAGGGAGCTTGATATGGGCACGGCTTTTGATGCATTCACCCCTTTGTCTCACCATGGGCGGACAGATATTTCTGCAGAGGCGCAGCGCAACAGATTATTGCTGATGGGTATCATGACGACGGCTGGCTGGGATTTTTACCGCAATGAGTGGTGGCACTACCAGTTATTTAATTCGCGGGAATACCCTTTATGGGATGATAAGGTGGCTGGCACTAATATAATGATTTAAGTATTTGTTATATATTTATATATCGGCTTTGCTTAAAATGCCTTATTGTGTTAATATATACTTAACTCCGAGATTATAAAATCACGGAAATAAGGGGCATAAAATGATTTCTTCAGCCACCAGTATTGCAGTTAGCGGGTTACAGGCAGCTTCCAAACGCCTGTCAAACAGCGCTAATAATATTGCCAACCAGAGTTCTACACTAAGCCAGGTGAATGGCGAGACAGTTGCGGAACCTTTTCACCCCAGTGATGTATTGCAAACCAGCCTATCCTCGGGCGGTGTGCAAACCGAACTTCGTGAGCGTCAGCCTGCGACGGTAGCCGTTGCAGATGGTAATGGGGGTGTAACGCAGGTTCCCAACGTAAACACGGAAGAGGAAGTTATCGCTCAGCAATTCGCCAGCTATGATTTCAAGGCGAATCTGAAAGTAATCGAAGCCCAGAACGAGACCATACAGTCTGTTCTGGATATTATTGCTTAAGCCACTGCTTCTACAGAAGTTACTTCAGGAACGTAATGCTTAAGCATATTTTCAATGCCCTGTTTAAGCGTGACCGTAGAGCTGGGGCAACCTGAGCAGGAACCGTGCAATTCAAGTTGCACTATGCCTGTAGATTCATCAAAGCCCCGAAATACAATATCGCCACCATCCTGTGCTACAGCAGGGCGTACTCGTGTTTCAATCAATTCACGAATCTGCGATGCGATTTCGCCATCTGCTTCGCTTGAACCTGAGGTAATGGCCATCTGCATTACTGGCTTGCCTGCTACAAAATGATCCATGATAGCGGAAAGCAGAAGAGCTTTCAGTTGTGACCAGTCGGCTGCTTCAGCTTTGGTAATGGTGATAAAGTCGCTGCCAAGAAAGACAGCATTCACGCCATCTACTTCCAGCAGGGCCGCAGCCAGAGGCGATTCTTTCGCTGCGCTGGCCTTGGACGTATAAAATGCAGTGCCGCCAGCGGACATGACTTCGCGTCCCGGCAGGAATTTGAGTGTGAGAGGGTTAGGGGTGGTTTCGGTTTGAATAAACATGGCAAGTCTCTTGAATTTTAGATTCAATAATCGTCATTGCACCGAAGTGCAATTGCGTAAATTTTGAGGTTGGATTGAGAATTAACTCTTAGTGCAGAATAGCTGAGTTGTATAGTCAATTATTGGCTTCAGGAAAAGAAATTAAGATATTCCTGCATTTGCGCTTCGGTCAGCGAATATTCCACCCCATTTTTTGCATAAAGAATGGAGGTGTGGGGTATGCGTGCAACTTTGATCTGGATCTGGATAGCGTCTCGAACCGGCAATTCTGCTTTCCAGCACAACGATGTAATAGCGCGTGGATTGCCTGAGCTTAGTATTTTACGCACTTTTTCGTAACTGCAATTGGCCAGTAAGGAGAGCGAATAGTAAACAAATTCATCCTCGCGTTCTTCAACAGCCTGCATGACACGAGCGGAATCCAG
>WBZO01003215.1_pt1 | contig 19554 bp, 18 predicted proteins | sample 5204261 | NCBI WGS metagenome assembly WBZO01 (sample SAMN12412400, study PRJNA552823) | activated sludge metagenome | isolation source: activated sludge from anammox sidestream of wastewater treatment plant... | place: USA: North Carolina | collected 2017-09
CATGTGGGGAGCTTATAAGAGGGCTAATATTCAGTACCCACTCCCAAAAAATAATTTTAATTGAAGATAAAGCAAATAAATATGTGGCATGACAAATTAAAAAAACTAAAGAAACAATCAACACTTATAAACAAACATCAAATAGAAAAACTGGAACAGAAAAATACCCCGGTTAATGATGTCAGCTTCGAAGACTACTGCCTTAAAAATAATATCAAAGCCATTAGTAATGATACGATTGAATTACATGTACCTCGGCAAATAAAATTAGTAAGAAAATTAGATCAGCCACACGAATCTAGGCAACAACAAGGATTTGATTTTTTTGATGAATTTAATAGTGATGCTATTTTTTTCCGCCATGGTCAAAGAAATCTACCCAAAGAATTACGTAATGAAAAATTCAAAATAAATGCAGTTCTTGATTTACATAACTATAGTAAGTTACATGCCCTTGATCTGTTAGAAAGGTTTATAAATGCAAATGACAAATCCAGCTGTCTAAAAGTAATTCATGGTCAAGGGGAAAACTCAGCCAATAATCAGCCAGTATTAATGAATATTGTACGTAAATACCTACAGAATCTACCACAAATCATTGGCTATAGCTATGGAAGTCCAAAGCAGGGAGGAAATGGAGTTACAATAGTAAAATTAGGTCGATAAAAAGAAATATCAATTATCAGCTAATTTAAAGTTTAATCGCCAATAAATAAATACAAAAATGCAATTACATATAACTGCAAGCATCAGTAACCACCAAAGGCTAATAAAAATCAATAAAATTGAGCATAAAACAGATGCTACAACCATATAAGCAGCATTCATAAGATTATTTACAGCAATAACCTGAGATAAAATATTAAGTGGCGAAATCACCTGTAACTCGTTATAACAGGTTACTGAATAAAAGCCAGCTGAAAAACCAATTAGAAAGATTAACCCAAAATTTAAAATACCAATCAATTGATGACTAAATTGACCAAGATCCATACAATGGGTTTTTACAGTGTAGTTTAGAAAAAATAGAATAACACTAAAAATAGATTTCCCTAAAGCACCATAAATAACAAAGCGTTTGTGAATATGCCCATTAGAAATTTTGGCGCAGACAACGGAACCAAGCCCGATTGAAACAGAAAACACCCCTAATAAAATACTAAATACATGTGCACACCCGCCCATATAGCTTTCAGTAAATACAGGGAGTTGAGTCGTATAAATGACCCCCATCGCCCAAAACCAAGAAATCGCATGCAGGTTATTACGAATATTTTTATTAACCGTAATTTTTTTATAAACTCGATAAGTTTCTTGAAAAACATTCCAGTTGATTTTCTCCTGCTCACCAGCAGGAATGGTTTTTTCAAGGCGAAAACTTAATAATAAGCCCATAAATGTTGATACTAACATCATGGCAATAACTATTTCCAGCTGCCTATTTGCCATATACCAGCTGCCAAGCATTTGACCAAGAAGTACCGCCACAAAAGTACCAAGCTCAATGTAACCATTAGCCAGCAGTAAAGGTTTTCGTTCACTAAAGTACTGCGGGAGAATTGAGTATTTTATCGGTCCAAAGAAGCTTGAATGTATGCCCATGGCAACCAGTGAAGTAATCGAAATATAGAAATCATGGGTTATAAAGCCAATTATTGCAACTATGACTATACCTATTTCACAAAATTTGATTATTTTTATAAGAAATACTTTACTATAGGTATCGGCAAGTTTGCCAGCATAAGCTGAGCACAGAAAAAATGGCAGGATAAAGAGTAAAGTGGCAATATTTACTGAAAGCTCACGACTCAATCCTGCCAGAACCATTCCCTGATACGTAATCATAACAAGGATGGCGTTTTTTAATATATGATCATTAATAGCATTTAAAAACTGTATCGTAAATAGTGGCAAAAACTTGCGACTATTTAATAGCGAATTACTGTCTAATGATTCTTGCATCTTACTTATCTATTTAGTAGGGATACCGTTTAGGTAAACAACTCCACTTTCAAGTGAAATTGTACTACTAATCATGCTTTCTTTCTGCATTAAGAATCCTTTTTTAAGCCAAACATGTAATTGGTTATCAAGAAGTATATTAACAACTTTTGCCAACGCATCACTACTTTGCTGATCCATCTGCGCATTTCCTGCGGTCAAGAAATACTTCATTTGTAAAATAAAGAAGTATGCCAAAACTGATTTAGGCACTGAAAACTTCATATTTGCCGACATTTTCTTCATAAAGGCGGCTTGATCCTGCATGTCTGAAGATTCAAAATTAATCGTAGTTGCCCGTCCAGAGAGAGAAATTACACCATCAGGAGTTACTAAACTGAAACCATTTAATATAACTTCAGGTTGCTGTACAAAAATAGGTGTCAAATACGTTTTCAGCATGGCAATAGTTTTATCTCTACTTAGTTGATCAGTTTGATCCTGCCCTGCAGTATCATTCAAATTATCAAGTAGTTTACTAAATTCAGGCGAAGAAATATGATTTAAACTTAAATCAAAATTCATTGGTCCGTATTTTCTATTATTACTAGTCAGGCTCTCAAATCCAGCCTTGGCAGCAGCACTGAAGAAATTATTCTCATCCTTACTTAGCGCGTTATAAACCACATTTTGGATCTGAAAATTTGCCGGGTTTATAACATCAATCCCATTTAGGAAATCAGCTGAGTTTACACCAACCAGAGCGTGGACCATTTCACCAAACCGTAACCCAACAGAATTAGATTCAACCATTGCAACCCTAAGATTAGCAAGTTTTAGGGCTGTTGTTCCAACTTTTATGTTATTTACACTATAACGTGAGTCTGAAGCATATTCAAACCCATTGAAAACAAATTCACCTTTAGTAGGAGCACTTAATTCAAATAACGGAGCAGATAAGTCATTTTTAAAATAATTAAATTCTGGATTATACGCAATTTTTAGGTACAGCCCACCCCAATTAATTTTTACTCCAGATAAAGCCTCATCATAACCAAAGCCAGGTGAATAAACCACATAGCGCCCCGATTTATTCAAATAAATAACATTGCTTATTTCAAGGGGTTTTTTACTAGCAAAAAACTTTGTTAAAAGCTTATCAATTTTTTCAGGAAAAACTATATCAGTTGAAGCATAAGCTAATGTAGGAATAAATGTTCCATGTAACCAGCCAGCAAATAAACCATGAGTTATTTTGGTTGTATAATGAATCTGATAGGTACCATTTGCAAGTGCATTAATTGATTCATGCGCATTAGCACCGGGTAAAATTGCCAGTACATTTTTCAGTACCTGATTATTAACTGATAGAACTACACTTTCATTAGAAGTAAGCCAACCACGATTATAATCCCGGCTAACAACCTTGATCAAGGACGTGTCAGTAATATACTTAAACTGTAAATCCAGTTGCTTTTCTGCCATTACACCAAAGAAATATGCAGAAATTAATTGTACCAGTAATAGAATCAGTAAAATCCCACCAACAACCTTAAGCTTTATTTTCAATATCTTTTTTAACATTAAACTTCCTATACCATAAGCAGCAACCATAAAACCAAATGGTAACAGCTTTAACCAGTATTGCACTTGTTAACAACCAAATTTTTAAGCTATAATTATATCATCAAATAAATAGCTGTATAATACTTGCTTATATTGAGGATACTATTTATTGAATTTATATCTTTATCATAAGTTGATAAACTACTTTATACTCATCAAGCTTTAGGATTACTTCAGTCAATCAGTTTTTATTTAAAACAGAAAGAATTTTATGACTAATTGCATATTTTGTAAACTTATTAATGGTTCAATACCAACAAAAATAGTATATCAAGATGAAGATATCTTTGTTTTTAACGATATTAATCCTAAAGCAGATGTCCATTTATTATTAATCCCCAAAAAACATATCGAAAGCATGTTTGAGCTTACAGATGTTGATCAAGAACTGATGGGAAAAATGATGATTATAGCGAATAAATTAGCACTTGAGCATGGACTACACAAAGGATATAAAACTCAGATTAATACTGGTATTGGTGGTGGACAGGAGGTTTTTCACCTACACATACATGTTTTTGGTAACCGTTAACAGAAAGAAGGAAAATGGGTAGTATAAGTATTTGGCACTGGCTAATAGTGCTTTTAATTGTTGTTATGGTCTTTGGGACCAAAAAACTCAAAAACATCGGGCAGGACTTAGGTGAGGCGGTAAAGAACTTTAAAAATGCCACAAATGAAAATACTAATGACAAACAACATACAGAAGATAATCATAAATAATGTTTGGAATTAGCTTTAGTGAAATTATCCTAATACTGATAATTTCATTAATCATCTTTGGACCAGAACAATTGCCTGTAATTGCCAGAAAAGCAGGTAAAATGGTTGCAACTTTTCGTGAAATGAGCAGCAGTATTCGCTCACAGCTATATGAAACGACTGGAATTGAACAATTTAATAACCTAAAAACAGAATTTCAGCAACAAATAGACCAAATCAGGAATCAATTTAGAATAGAAACACCCCAAATCCAAGTAAATGATTTGCAGGAGGAAGAGTTTGACTATCAGGAATTTTACTTTCTGTATCAACCAGAGCTTGATTTCAATCGAGAACCGGAATTATTTGATGAGTAAGCAGATAGATCAAGTATTTATTTCACACCTGATTGAACTGAGAAAACGGATTATAATAGCAGGACTTGGATTTACAGTAGTTTTTATTGCCCTCTTCCCATTTAGCAATAAGCTCTATCAATTACTGGCTACTCCGATTGGGAGATTCTTACCAAAAAATTCACAGTTAATAGCAACTGATATAACCTCGCCATTTTTTGTTCCATTAAAGTTAACGGCTCTAGTTGCATTTATCATTAGCTTACCATTGATAATCTTTCAGCTCTGGAAGTTTATCGCACCTGGTCTCTATCAACAAGAAAAAAAACTGCTGCTAGGTACAATTAGCAGTTCATTTTTATTATTTATTGGCGGAATTACTTTTTGCTATTATCTGGTATTGCCAGCAATATTTCATTTTATTGGCAGTATTAAACCTGACTCAATTACAATGCTAACTGACATTGGAAAATACCTTGATTTTGTACTAACATTATTTTTTACATTTGGCTTAACATTTGAAACACCAGTAATAATTTTTTTCCTGATTAAATTTGGCTTTCTTACTATCACCACTGCCACTAAAATCCGCCCATATATGTTTGTTGGATCATTTGTAATTGCAGCAATAGTCACCCCTCCAGATGTATTATCACAAACAATGTTAGCCATACCGCTTTATCTATTATACGAATTAGGTGTAATTGCCGCAAAAATCTTTATAAAACAGAACCAGCAACCTTAAAGCTTATGATAAAAATCAAGTAAGTGCTGCTGCTCTCGTTCCCAGCTATAATTATCAAGAACTGCTTTACGCCCATTCTCTCCCATCTGACGAGCTGCTACTGGATCAGATAAAATCTTCAGGCAAGCTTTAGCAATTTCATCAGGATTAGCCGGATCCACCATTAACCCACAATTATTAGCAAGAACAATTGGACGCCATAATTCAAAATTAGAAGCGATTACTGGAATACCTGAAAGCATATATTCAAAAAGCTTAATTGGTAAGGACTCCACATAGCTTGGCGTTGGTAATAACGTCACAATACCAATTTTAACGGAGGATAATACTGACTTCACCCCACTCCGATCAAGTACTCCATGATACCTGACGTTGTCATATCCGGCACTATTCTTAATTTGCTTTTCAATTTCCTGATTACTAAAAGGACCTGCCAAATCAAGCTTTAGCTTACTTATTGACAGTGAATCAACAAGCGGTAGTATGCCACGAGTTTCTGAGATACTTCCTAAATAACAAAGATTATCTGAACGTTTATCCCAATCAACTGCAGCTACATCAAGCTCAGCAAGTATTGGATAGTTATGAATTACACAGGTATTTGGATTTGACAGTCTAAACCGATCAGCTATAATCTCAGTTGCAGTAACTACCCCAGCAAAAACTTTAGCTGCCGAAGCTTCACGATATTTAACCAAACACGAAATGATTGGGCGGATAACTTTTGGAATCCAGTGCTTATTTAAAACCTGTTTTGGCACATCTTCATGCACATCATAAATTACTTTATACCCAAGCTTGGCTAATTTAACTCCGATACCAATCAGTTCCGGATCATGAAAATGAACAACTTGGGGATTCAACTCAAGGACTCTATTAAATATTGCCCTGCTGGTTTTTTGCATTCTTTGTAATCTGCCACCAGTAGATTTGCCAATATCATAGATTTTTATGCCATCTTTAATCTCATCACCAAGAGAATCAGCAACTATTAAACTAACATCATGTTTTTGGGCTAATGCCTTACATTCTTTAATGAAAATCCGAATATCATAGCGTGGATGAACTGAAGTAATATGACAAACACGCATGGTTAAGCCACCAAAATACGTGACAAATAATTTTGTAGTTGTACCAGCTTACCATGAAAAAAATGCCCAGTATTAATGAATACACTTATTGGAATATCATACTTTTGCGCCCACGGATATACTTCATCAAGAGGAATAACTTCATCATCCTTACCGTGAATAATAAAGGTTTTATTTGAATCAGGAACTACCACATTATAACGCGTAACCGCAGGACCAACCAGCAACAATTGTCGATGCTCACGCTTAGCTGCGACATTTGAAATCACTGCCGAACCAAACGAAAATCCAGCCAGAATAAAAGGCATTTCTGGATATAACTTATGTAAATGATCATAGATGGCTAACCCATCCTCTACTTCCCCATTACCAAAATCATGCTCACCATCACTCTGTCCAACGCCCCTTAAATTTGGACAATAGCAAATATAGCCTTTAGCATTCAGAACCTTAGCAATTGTTTGGACTATTTTGTTGGTATAAGTTCCACCACCTTTAGGATCTGGGTGAATAATAAGTGCTACACCACCAATCGCTTCTTTAGGACTTAATTCAAGAACATCAAGAAGCCCCACTGGTCCTTGAATAAATAGCTGGCGCGCATTTTTAGGTAGGATAAGATTAGTGTTGTTCATTTGCTACCTCATGTTTAAACTGCTCAATTTTAGCCGCGATACTTTCTACCTTGTCATGCTTATTAACAAAAATCCAGCAAAAAAGCAAACTAAATAATATTACCAGATAGTTATCGCTAGGGAAAGATATAATTGATTTACCATGCAATTCTGAAATCAAATATAAAATAGCGATATATGCAATTAAAAACCAGCTTTCAGAAATTACTTTAATAAAGTTACCTTTAGCAAATATTGTAGCGTAAACAATTGCTACGGCAATAATCAAAATAACCAGGTAAAGAAGATTCTGCGTACCTGACCAGTAAACAAAAAGCCCGCAACTGACAAAAGCTAGATAACCAGTTAGTCTATATAATGGCACGGTAAATTTACGTTCAATCCCGGGAAATTTACGGCGTAAGATAATCAACGCCACCGGACCAGACATACAACTTAATAAAACTAATGACGATAAAAAATTGACTAGCTCAGTCCAGGTTGGGAAAGGAAGCAAGAAGCAGATACCAAGTAACATATTGATCCAAAGACAGATTGCAGGAGCATTTGATTTGTTTAGTTTAGTTAAGATTGATTTTGGAAAAAACTCACGCCCAAGACCTAAAAGAATGCGCCCGGTTACTGCGGTAAACACATTTGCTGTCCCAAGTGGTGCAATTACCGCATCAACAAACAGGATAATATATATATAGTTTAAGCCAAATAAACTTAATAAACCAAGTAATGGTGCAACTGCTTTTACCAGCGCAAATTTTTCAGATGGTAGGCAAAACATAAACATTAGTGATAATGAAGAATATAATACCCAACCAATTATAACTGGTGCAAAAATAGACCATGGTATCGCCCGTTTTGGATTGCTGGTACTATTTGCCAAAATCAATCCATTTTGAAAACCAGAAAAGGCAAATGCCAGACCACTTGAGGTTATGGCTAATAATACTGGTTCAAAAGCAAGTTTGGGTAAATGGTCACTCGCAAAAAAATGTTCTGGCTTACCAAATACCAAAATCATCCCCCAAGCTATTAGTAGCGGAATAAAGATTTTCCATAAACTAACAGCAGCATTAGTCTTACTAACTTTAGATAAATGTAAGGTATTGAACCAAGTTAGGAATACCATAATCAATAATGCCGCCCATAGTCCAGCAGATGAAAGTGAAACATTGCCGTCATGATTACTAACTAACTGTGGAATCCAGAAGCCAAGATACTGAATCGCAGATTGAGCCTCAAGCGGCAAATAGACAATATAGCTAATCCAACCAAGAACCAGAAACATAAAGCCTAGTGTCCTACTGTGTGTAACTCCCATAAAGCGCATCAAGCCACCAACAACAGGAAGACAAGTAGCCACTTCGGCAAAAGTTAATCCTAATATCAAGGTTAATAAAGCAGTTATAGTCCATGAAAGAATAACCCCTCCTCCAGCTGTTTGTAGCCCATAGTATGGGGAAAATAACCAGCCACTGCCAATCATACCACCAGTAGATAAAAGTATCAGCTGAAATGTCGATAATTTACGCATTTACTATCCTTAGAAAACTTTCCAATATTATATTATAGAATAATCAGAAATGGCTAATTTGCTCAATTTCAAGTCAATTTTGGCATTCTCGGGCGTTTTTTTTCATAAACTAACTCGTGGAGTTTTTTACAATAATCTTCTTTACTGAAAGTAAAGGTATTGGTAAAGTTCTCTCGCTCTGTTTTTACCTTCTGGTAAATTGTTAATAGATTTATATGTGCAAAATTTGTCATCATTTTTAGGTCAGTAATTACGATATCATCAAAGCTATCACAATGTGATTCAAGATAAGCAATCAAAATAAAGAGTTCACTAAGATCAAGATCTTTTGTTTCAAGAATATGTATTTCAGGTAAAGGGAACTCACGTGCTAGAAGCGGCTGATTAAATAGTGCTTGAATAATATTCTCAAGGAGATTCAGATTCAATGGCTGGCGTTTTAGATTATTTTGATAGGCATTGGAAATGTTTTTAAGCGATTTATTATAAAAGGCAAATCTGCTTCGGTTATTCAAAATACTCTCAACCACTGAAGGATCAAGGTCAACCATCGTGGCAAGCTGCTTTTTTAGAATAACCTGTAAAGCAATCGCTTTTATCTGTTCGGTATAAGGTTTAACCAGGCTAATTAAACGCGCTTTACCTTCGTCAGTGGCAATATTTACTTCTTCAAGGAGCTGGTTTAATAAAAATGTAATTAATCCAGTAGAGTGATTAGTTGCCAAATTTTTAAATGCATCTGTACCATTTTCACGAATGTAACTATCTGGATCGTGCTCCTCTGGCAAGAAGAGAAAATTAACTGATTTAATATCAGTAACCAAACCAATCGAACGCTCCAGTGCGCGCCACGCTGCTTTTTTACCCGCATTATCACCGTCAAATGAATAGCAAATATTGTCACAAAACCTAAACATGGTCTTGATATGCTCTTCAGTAGCAGCAGTTCCCATTGTTGCTACCACATTATTGATTCCATATTGATTAAGGGCAATTACATCCATATAACCCTCAACCACAAATACCTGATTGAGATCACGAATATCTTTTTTGGCTTCATATAAACCATAAAGTTCTTGCGATTTATTAAATAATTCTGTTTCAGGTGAATTGAGGTACTTCGGTTCACCTTTGGTTATTATTCGCCCGCCAAAGCCGATAATTTCGCCTTTAATATTACGAATTGGGAAAATTACCCGTTCCCGAAAGCGATCATAACGTTTATTATTATCATTAACTACTACCAAACCAGCATCAACTAGAAGCTTATTCACCGGATAATCTGGAAATGTCTGCTGAAGATTATTAAAGCCTGCTGGGGTGTAACCTAGACTAAATTTATTTATAATTTCAGTAGAAAGCCCACGCTGTTCACGTAAATAATGTAAAGCAACACTAGACTGGCTTAATTGCTGTCGATAATATAAACAAGCTTTCTCCAGCGTTTGATAAATATTAAGTTTATGCTCTTTACGTTTTTGCTGCTCTTCACGACTGATTTTTTCCTGTCGCTCATCTGCTGGAATATTGACACCATACTGCTCTGCTAGTGACTGAATAGCAGAAACAAAATCAAGTCCCTGATACTTCATGACAAAGCTAACAGCATTACCAGATTCGCCACAACCAAAACAATGATACATCTGCTTTACTGGGCTAATTGAAAATGATGGCGATTTCTCATTATGAAATGGACAACAAGCAAAATAATTCTGCCCAGATCGTTTTAGCTTTAGATGCTTACCAATTACCTCGACCAAATCAGCCCGCTGGTTTACCTCATCAATGACACTCTGTGGAATCTGCATTACTTACCAGTCTTATTCATAATCAGGCTAATTTCTTTATCTGTAAGGTAACGCCAATTGCCTGGTAACAAACTACGATCATCAATAGCACCAATCCGAATTCTCTTTAAATCAAGAACCTTATACCCCATAACTTCTGCCATCCGCCTGATTTGCCGATTTACTCCTTCAGTCAAGGTAATCCGATAAACATTATCATTTACCTGCTTTAATTTAGCTGGTCTTAATTGCTTACCATCAAGAATGATGTTTCCCGATATCTGAGAGTGGATAAATTCTGGAGTTACGGGCCTATCAACTCTTACCAAATACTCTTTTTCTTTGATAAATTCAGCACCGAAAGCCTGATAAACAAATTTACCATTATTAGATAATAGCAATAAGCCATGACTATCTTTATCGAGTCTTCCAGCATAAGTTAAGTCTTTTATATCTGGCAATAAGTCAAAAACAGGCTTACCATCCTTGCGACTATGACTACAAACATAGTTTTTAGGCTTATTAAGAAGGATATAGACAAAAGAATCTGTTTCCTGCTTTAGCTCGGGCAATACTTCAACTTTATCTATCTCATCATTAACTCTATAGCCAAGCTCAGTAATAATTTCACCATTAATCTTGACGTAACCTTTAGCAATAAACTCATCTGCCTTACGCCTTGAGCATAATCCCATATCTTTTAAATATTTGTTTAACCTAATCAATGTCATTTGTAATTTTATTCATAATTTATTAGTTGCTAATTATAACAGATTGAGCAAAATCCATATTTAAACTAGCTAAATCAGCAAAATTATTTATATTTTAGCTGCAATTAAATATATAACAATATCAGCACATTAATAAATATAGTTGCTAAAAAGAATCTTTTTTGTGCATTGCATATGACGAAGAAATAAGATTGGTTGATATAATCCAAAGTTGTCCATCACTATTTTTCAAGGAAGATGATTATGCGTAGGCTCTTATTTTCTATTGTTTTATCATTAATATCTTTTATTGCCTATGCTGCAAATAAGCCAACAGTTTATTTACTGGCAACAGGCGGAACTATTGCAGGTACTGCTAGTTCACAAACATCTACAACATACAAAGCAGGAAGCCTGACTGCGGAACAGATTATTGCATCAGTACCAGGACTAGACAATCTGGCAAATATAAAATACGAACAGGTTTATAACAAAGATAGCGGCAATGTTACACTATCAGACTGGCTAAAACTTGCTAATGAAGTAAATAAGGTGATCAATGATCCAAATGTGAGTGCTGTAGTAGTCACTCATGGCACAGACACTTTGGAAGAAACTGCATACTTTCTTGATCTTGTAATTAAGACTAAAAAACCAATCATTATAGTTGGTGCGATGCGTCCTGCTACAGCAATTAGTGCTGATGGTCCATTAAATCTTTATAATGCGGTTGCGGTGGCAATAAACCCTAAATCTATTGGTCGCGGGGTCATGGTGGTAATGAATGACGGTATTTATGATGGTCGCGATGTTACTAAAACTAATACAACCAATGTAGATACGTTCCAATCACCAAATACAGGTCCAATCGGTCATGTAGTTATGGGTAAAGTAAATTACAATGATAAGGGTCGCCCAAATGCATATGATGCACCATTTAACATTAGTAGTATCAAGTCATTACCATCTGTAGCGGTAATTTATGAAAATGTTGGTGTTGATACTGAAATGCTGGACAATATACTAAAAACTAAAAATCTTAAAGGTATTGTAATTGCAGGAGTTGGCGATGGTAACATCCCAGATTATGAGAAAGACTTTCTAGTTAATGCGCGGAAGAAAGGCATTGTAATTGTTAGAAGTAGCCGAGTTGGCAGTGGTGAAGTGAGTTATGATTATAATAATCTAGATACAACCTATGACCTAATTGCTGGTGATGATTTAAATCCACAAAAAGCGCGGATTCTTTTAATGCTAAGTTTACTAACAACCAGTGATGTTAAGCAAATCCAGAAAAATTTTTACACATACTAAATAAATTATTAACAAAGGGATAAGATGGAATACCGGATAGAAAAAGACTTTATCGGCGAATTTAAAGTACCCCAAAATGCATACTATGGCGTTCATACTGCACGAGCTCTGGAAAATTTTAGACTGAAAGATTACCACCTTACGCATTCATATCTGATAAATGCATTTGCCAAAGTAAAAATGGCAGCAGCAAATGCCAATTGCCGAACAGGTAAATTTTCTAAAGAAATCAGGAATGCAATTAACTTTGCCTGCGAACAAATCCTCTCTGGAAAGTATCATGATGAATTTATCATTCCAGCAATCCAAGGGGGAGCTGGAACTTCCACAAATATGAATGCGAATGAAGTGATTGCCAATATCGCCCTTGAACACATGGGCTATGAAAAAGCAAGATATGACATCCTCTCACCAATCAATCATGTAAATGCCTCCCAGTCAACCAATGATTCCTATCCAACTGCAATAAAGATTGCTATTTATGATCTGATTAATGATGTAGAAAAGAATCTTAAACTACTTAGACGCGCCCTAGAAGACAAGGCAAATGAATTTAAAGACATTATGAAAATGGGACGCACCCAGCTTGAAGATGCTGTGCCAATTGCACTTGGACGCGAATTTAAGGTTTATGCAATGGCAATAAACCGTGATGTAAGACGACTACATCAAGTAAAAGAGCTATTTTTACAAGTTAACATGGGCGGTGATGCAATTGGCACAGGAGTATCCAATCACCCAGATTATAGAATAGCCGTAATTGAAGAACTGCGCAAAGTAACTGGCACACCAATCACTGCATGTGAGGATCTGGTTGATGGCACACAAAATCTAGATGTATTCCCTCAGCTTTCAAGTATGGTTAAGATTTGTGGACTTAATTTACGTAAGATTGCTAATGACCTACGCTTAATGAATTCTGGTCCAACAACTTCAATCCATGAAATTGATCTACCCGCACTACAAGCTGGTTCTAGCATTATGCCTAAAAAAGTGAATCCGGTTGGAGCTGAGTTCATCATGCAGATTGCCTATAAACTTTTAGGTAATGACTTAATTATCTCTGAGTGTACGGTTGGTGAATTTGAGTTAAATGCTTGGGAACCACTTATTGCTGATGCAATGATCGAAAGCCTAACTTTATTGAGAGATGGTTTGGAACGCTTTACTAATACTGTAGTAAAAGGAATCACTGCGAATAAAGAATTATGTGAAGCTTATTTTGAACGTTGTCCAACAGCTGCAACAGAATTGATATCAATAATTGGCTATGATAGCGTAGCTGAAATTATCGCTAAAGTCAATGAAACAGGAGAATCGTATAAAAAAGTTGCGGTTGAGATGGGATTTATTCCGCAAAGTTTCTTTGACAAAAATAAATAGCTGCTGTTTTTTTTATCAACACTTTTTTATATCCAAGCAAAGCAAAAGCAAAATTGGGCATAAATATGAATGTTTTCAAATATTAGACAATCTTTTTAATGCTACAATATAGCTGGTATTTATAATTTTATTTTTTATCAATGAGGGTATTTATTATATGAAAGCTGCTAGAGCGATTATTATCAGTCTCATTTTGGGTATCCTGTTTGGTTGGCTAATTCGAAATGTAATTCAGCCAAATCAGACAGCTACTGCCAGCCTACTTGAATATTTGAGTATGGCTTCGGACATATTTATCAAACTAATCAAAATGATAGTTGCACCATTAATTTTTGCTTCACTAACACTTGGAGTAATAAATATCGGTGATAATGCTAAAGGATTAGGTGTATTATTCGCTCGAGTTTTAGGCTTGTTTCTTATTTCCTCAGTCTGTTCATTATTCATCGGCTGGTTTGTAATTGATTTATTTAAACCAGGATTATCAATGACTGAGGTCGGTAAAAGTCTCCTTGAAACAGGAACGACAGCAGGTGGAAAATTTGACTCTTCTTCAATTTCTTTATCTCATTTTGTAAAAGAAACTATTCCAGATAACGTGGTTAATGCATTTGCAGGTAATCATATTATTCAAATTGTAATTTTTTCACTGTTTTTTGGCTTTGCACTAACCAAAATTGATGCTAAAGGTCGCGATGCAATCCGTGATGTGCTTGATGGTGTTATGCATGCAATGTTTGCAATCTGTCATTCTGTTATGAAATTAGTCCCAATTGCAGTTTTTGCATCAATCTCAAATGTAATTATTAAAAATGGCTTCGGGGTTCTTTATACTTATCTAGTATTCATACTTGAATATTACCTTGCATTAATATTGGTATGGTTCGCGATTTATCTACTATCGTTAAAAGTAGTAGGGCGTAAAATTAACCAGCTAATTTCAGCACTAGTTCCACCACTATCACTATCATTTGCAACATCTTCTTCAGAAGTTGCTTACCCGGCAGTATTTGAAGAACTTGAAAACTATGGGGTACGTGAGAAAATCAGTAGTTTTGTACTACCGATGGGATACTCATTTAACATGATAGGATCAATGGTATATTTCAGCTTTGCAATTATTTTTATTACCCAAGTTTTTGGAATTGATATTGCATTCACTGATAAACTATATATATTCTTCATGTTATTGGTTACTTCAAAAGGAATTGCGGGTGTACCGCGTGCTTCTATCATGGTAATCTCTTCAGCCGTAACGGCATTCCACTTTCCTGCTGCAAGTGTATTACTATTGTTACCAATTGATGCTTTTGCTGATATGGGACGAAGTGCAACTAATGTTTATGCTAATGCAGTAATGACAACGTTTATTGACAAATGGCATAAAGATTAATTATGAGAAAAGCAAAAACCTGATCAAATGATCAGGTTTTTTTATTGTCTTCATGGTGCCCTCGACAGGAATCGAACCTGTAACTGCCCCTTAGGAGGGGGCCGTTATATCCATTTAACTACGAAGACAGCTACAAAAGAAGTTAGCACCAAATCTATTAGAAATGGTGATGATGGCTATGCTTAGGATGAAGATGCTTATAGAAATAGTGATGTACCGCTTCTTTTGCTTCTTCAATAGACGTATAATCACCGATATGTCTTGTTTCAGTAAACTCAAGACGCATCAGATCCGGTCCAACGTGAGTATAGCTTACAAGATTAACACTATAAGGCTTATCACCTTCCTTCTTCTCCTGAAGCTTAAAGGTTGATCTTACAGACAAATCATCATTTTTATAGTATAACGCTTCAGCGTGAAACATATTCACAACTTCTGCAGTTACACGATTCAAAACGTGATGATTTACCTCTTCCCAAATTAATTCATCTTTAGCCACATGAACAATCATCAAAGATTCCTTATAAATGTATAATTAATTAGCCAAACTTTGTTTTGCTGCACGTTTACGCTCATTCTCATCAAGATGGCGTTTACGCAAACGAATGTTTTGCGGAGTAATCTCAACTAGCTCATCATCATCGATGAATTCAATCGCACTTTCAAGAGTTAGCTTAATTGGAGGAGTAAGCCGAACAGCTTCATCAGTACCTGATGCACGAACGTTGGTAAGTTTCTTACCCTTAATCGGGTTAACATTCAAATCATTATCACGGCTATGAATACCAATAATCATACCATTATAAAGCTTTTCACCAGGACTGACAAACATTCTGCCACGATCTTCCAGATTCCATAGCGCATAAGCAACTGCCACTCCATCTTCCTGAGAAATAAGCACTCCATTACGACGACCTGGAATATCGGCTTTAACTGGACCGTAATCATCAAATACGTGCGCAATAAGCCCAGTTCCGCGTGTAAGAGTTAAGAATTCGCCCTGAAAACCAATTAATCCCCTAGCAGGAATCCGGTATTCAATCCTAGTTCTACCTTTACCATCGCTAGACATATCAAGCATTTCACCTTTACGACGCCCAAGCTCTTCCATAACTGCGCCCTGATGCTCTTCTTCCACATCAATAGTCAGCAGCTCATAAGGCTCGCAAGTTTCACCATTAATAGTCTTCATCACTACATGCGGCTTGGCAACTGCCATTTCAAAACCTTCACGACGCATGTTTTCAAGCAAAATAGTAAGATGCAGTTCACCACGTCCAGAAACAAGAAATTCATCAGTATTTGCAGTGTCTTCTACCCGCAATGCCACATTTGTTAAAAGCTCTTTATTAAGACGATCACGAATCTGGCGACTAGTTACAAATTTACCTTCAGTCCCCGCTAGTGGCGAGGTATTAACCTGGAATGTCATACTAATAGTTGGTTCATCAACTTTTAACATTGGCAATGGATCAGGATTTGCTACATCACAAATAGTTACACCTATATTTAGCTCTTCTATTCCGTTAATTAGAACAATATCTCCAGCAGAAGCTTCATCTACCAGCTTCCGTTCAAGCCCATTAAATACCTGAATCTGATTTATTTTTGCATTTTTTCTTTCACCATCAGGACCATGAGCCACACATATCTGCTGACCAGCTCTTATTTTGCCACGACGGATTCGTCCAATACCGATTCGTCCAACAAAACTATTATAATCCAATGCAGCAATTTGCAACTGTAAGCTACCCTCATCATCACCAACAGGTGCTGGTACATTATTTAAAACGGTGTCAAATAATGCTTCCATATGCCCGGGATTTTCTGAAACCTCAAGTGAAGCATAACCATTTAGTGCTGAGGCATACACAACAGGAAAATCAAGCTGTTCTTCAGTTGCCCCAAGTTTATCAAACAAATCAAAAGTCTGATCAATCACCCAATCCGGTCGAGCACCAGGTCGATCAATTTTATTAATCACTACAATCGGTTTCAAACCAAGCGATAATGCTTTTCTAGTTACAAAACGAGTTTGTGGCATGGGACCTTCGACGGCATCCACCAGAAGAAGTACACCATCAACCATTCCCAGTACACGCTCAACTTCGCCTCCGAAATCGGCATGCCCAGGAGTATCCACGATATTAACCCGAACTCCTTTATAATCTAAAGAAGCGTTTTTTGCGAGAATCGTAATACCGCGTTCTTTCTCTAGATCATTACTATCCATTACTCGCTCAGCCACTTGCTGATGAGCAGAAAATGTTCCTGCCTGCTGCAAGAGTTTATCTACCAGAGTTGTTTTCCCATGATCTACGTGGGCGATTATTGCGATATTTCTTAAATTAGTGCGTGTTGCGTTACTCAATGTTATTCCTAATAATTAACCAAAAATTAACGCGTATTATAGCATACTTGCAAGCATTATTTAACCAGTAATATCAATATTATGAGTATGGTTAAACTCTTTAATTGAACCTGAAACAAGTTGGAAGTAACCAGAAAAACCCAGGACCTGCATATTTAAAACGTTAAATCCAGTTACGTTAAGTCGATACAAACTAATTTCAAAGATTACATTCAGCTCTTAGATCATTCAAATTTTTAATAAAGTTAGCCTCATATTCCCAGTTATCAGTAAAATCCAAGGGACAATTCATGCCTACCCGGATAGCATTCCAATACTTCTTGCGCTCAAGTTTATTAACTTTTCTGATTGCCTCTGGATTTTGATAATAGTATTCAATAACGCCAATAGCCGCAACAATAAAAGAACCAACCGTCATATTTCCAGCAACAAATGCCAAAGCATTTAGATCTCCTCTTATATCGTATCTGTAACCAGTAATTAATTTCACTATATCATAAATCAGAACTACTTTATCATTAGATAGTAGCCGTTCACCAGGCAATGGAAATTTATTTTTCCGATATGATTTATATAAGTTATACCCCAAACTATTTTTAGCAAGAAGAGTTAATTTTTGATATTTGTCGCTTACTGACTGGGGACTATTTTCATTGGGCATAAATTTATCATTAAAATGAGCATCAAGAGTTCGATTAGTAGAGGATTTCAATGTTTTACGAAACTCATTATATTCAACGAGCTGCCGATACTGATTAAAAACCTGACTTAACTGCTTGAGTAATAGATCACTTAATTTAAGTGAACGCAAATACCCTTCCAAAATAAGCCGTTTCTCATCAAGATAATCATCTTCATAATACATAGATAGAACAAGGAACTCTAAAGCTGATTTTTTTTGCTCACTATCCTGAAGTGTAGAAGCCAGTTCAATTGGATTTGCAAATGGAATATCACTAATGTCTATTTCTGTTGATAATAAAAAATAAGAACTTAATTGTAAGCATCTAATGTTTCTTTCAGATAAATCATATTTATCACCAACTGAAGCAATAAATTTGGCGGCACCAAGTAAGGTATTTATTTGACTATTATTCCACACAAAATCTCTCACAACTACTCCAGTAACGATTAAGACATGTTATTTTATCACACATAATGTTTAAATATAATACAGTAAACACCAATTATTTTTATTTGAGAGTAGGATAATATTAATCCAAAACATTCCCACTAGTGAAACCCAAAAAATAAAAACCAGATGGCAAAATTTATCCTGAGGTAGATGAGAGTTGAATAGCAATTTCGATTGCAGAATGCAAGCTTGCAGATAAAGCCTTACCCGTCCCAGCGAGATCAAGCGCAGTTCCATGATCAACTGAAGTTCTGATAATAGGTAAGCCTAAAGTAATATTTACGCCAGTTTCAAATCCCGAGTATTTTAGTACTGGCAAACCCTGATCATGATACATAGCAAGGATAACATCAAATTCACGAGCACGGTTAAAAATAGTATCAGCCGGATAACAACCAGAAACTAAGCAACCATCTTGCTGCCATTTTTTTATAACCGGATTGATTATATTGATTTCTTCCATGCCCAGATGACCATTTTCACCCGCATGAGGATTCAAACCACAAACTGCAATTCGCGGTTGTGGCTGATTAAAATTACTTGTGAAACTATCATGAATTATTCGAATTACTGAATCCAGATTTTCAGGAGTAATCTGAGAAGGAACATCTGCCAAGGGTATATGTGTTGTTAATAATGCCACGCGTAACGTATTATTAGCCAGCATCATCACGACTTTTTTTACACCAAATTTTTCGGCAAAATACTCAGTATGTCCACTAAAACTAATTTCCCCATGATTTAATACATCCTTATTAACAGGCGCAGTTACAATTACCTTACTCATACCCTTTTTACAAAGATCTATTGCAATATTCAGAGTATTTAAAACATAGC
>WBZO01003216.1_pt1 | contig 19554 bp, 23 predicted proteins | sample 5204261 | NCBI WGS metagenome assembly WBZO01 (sample SAMN12412400, study PRJNA552823) | activated sludge metagenome | isolation source: activated sludge from anammox sidestream of wastewater treatment plant... | place: USA: North Carolina | collected 2017-09
ACCCTGTCACACCCCCACCAACCACGACGACCTGCTCGATCAAGTGTCTGGCGGGCGATCAGACGGCCTGAACCAACTGGATCCACACCATCTGTTCGCTGACGGGTGCGCACACCTCGGGGTCAGCAACGGGCCCGGGCGCGACCTGCTCTCCGCCCAAACCGCCCAACGGCTGACATGTGACTGCGAGATTCACCGCATCGTGCTAGACCCCGACGGGCTACCACTGGATGTCGGACGCAAAATGCGTACCTTCCCGGCGTACCTCCGCAAAGCCCTGGAGATTCGGGACGGCGGATGCGTGTTCCCCGGTTGTGACAGACCGCCCGGCTGGGCTGAGGCTCATCACATCGTTCACTGGGCCCACGGCGACACCACCTCCCTGAACAATGCCGCCCTGCTGTGTTCTCGACACCACCACGACGTCCACACCAACAACCATGACGTCCACCTCGGAGCAGACGGACGAGCCACCGTCACCCTGCACCGACAACGATTATGAACAACCAAAGCAACAGAGAGCTAAGACTGTTCAAGGGCTACAGGCTGGGCTGAACCACCCTCTGAGGGGCTTCGGCGAGTCCCAAACTGACTTTGACTGCCCTGATCTGAAAGACTCCGCGTTCGGAACGTCAAATTCGCTTCGAAATAGGTGGTGGGCGTACATGCGCAGTTACAAACTCTTGGCGGCAACCGCAGTTGGGCTGTTGGCTCTTAGCGGCTGCTCGAGCATCGGGAGTCAAGCCCCCGCCGTGCAGGAGGGCACCGTCGTCAGCGGCTGCAAAATCGCCCCGAACTCCAACTGCCAGGGTGTGAAACTGACCGGTCAGGATCTGCATTCCGCGAATCTGTCCGGCGCCAACCTCACAGGTGCGGATATCTCCGGCGCCAACCTCAACGGAGCGAACCTAACGAACGCCAACCTCACCGGCGCAAAGGTTTGGTACACCGATCTAGAGGGGGCCGATCTCACTGGCGCGACGACGAAAAACGCCGAGTTTGCCAACGCGAACTTGATCAACGCCACCTGCCCTGACGGGTCGAAGGCTCGCAACAGCGTGTGCCCGAACGTCTAGTAGCTGAGGAAACTAGCCGAATCACCAACAGGCGGGTGCATCTGGCACCGTTGGCGCAAGGGGATTGTGACTTCTCGGGCGACAGCGATCCATAGCCAGAACCGAAGAAAGAGATCGGACTCGTGACTGCCAGGCTTCGAGTGCCGATGTGCAGGTTAGTCGGCCATTGAAGTCGCAGAGCAGGGCTTGGTCCGGTCCGAGTGCGAGTTGAAGTCGCTCGTACGACTGGATCATCGTTGCGGCCACGCCCAAGACCGCAGCCACGAGTAGCACCCAGTACGCGCCCCTTGCGAACCTCACATCGTCGGGTGGGAGATCTGTGAGCGCGAGCTAACCGCCATAGGGGCTCGGGCCGGTCCTGGGTGCAGGCGCTGGTTCAGGCTCGATCGACGATGCTGGATCGAATGGACTGGTTTCCGACGGCCGCGGCGAAGGCACCTGATCGGGCTCAAGTTCAGCGTCGTCGGCCGCACTCGGCGTGGCTAGCTCGTCTGGTTCCGGCGCAGGCTCGGCTTCGGGCCCAGACTCTAGTTCCGGTTCTGGTTCCGGCTCGGGTACAGGCGCGGACTCTGGTTCCGGTTCCGATGCGGCTTGGGGCTCAGACTCGGGCTCAGACTCGGGCTCGGGCTCAGGCACCGGTTCGGCTTCCGGTTCCGATGCGGCTTCCGGCTCTGGCGCGGCTTCTGGCTCGGGCTCAGGTTCTGGAGTGGGCGCTGGCTCGGGCTGAGGTTCTGGAGTGGGCGCTGGCTCGGGCTGAGGTTCTGGAGTGGGCGCTGGCTCGGGCTGAGGTTCCGGCGCAGGCGCAGGTTCGGGAGCCGGTGGGGGAGCGACAGTGGCCGCGACAGCCTCAGCGGTCAGTTGGTCGGTCACCATCGGAGTGAGGAATTCCTGCGCAACGTCGGCGACGATGCTGGCGCCTGCAGTGTTGAGATGGACGTAGTCCGGTGACAGCAGCAGCCCCTCGCGCTCGGCGATTGCGTCGTAGCTGCGCCCCACAATGAAGTGCTGACTCAGCGATCGGGCTCCGATCCGCCAGTCACCTGTGAAGTCTTTCCCATTGGTTGCCTTCGCTGACTCAAGGTAGGACACCATGTGTTCGTAGACGGGCAGGTACGTTTCGCCGGCTGTTTCAGCGACGGCGACAATCGCCGCGTTGAGCGAGCGGATCACATCGTTGGCAGGCGAATTGATGTTCTGGCCCAACGGAGGAAGTGAACAGAGGCCGATTCGCGCACCGGTCCGATCCACCAGTTCCGTGACGGCCGCTAAGAGGTTGCGCCGGTACTGCTCCACGGTGGGTGGCTGCGTCTGACCGGTTTCCTTCTGCTTCTTCTTGGTCGCTGCTGAGGCGGGGTTCAGGATCGCCTGCGCATCACTAGTCCCGACCAAGATCACGATTGCGCGGGGGTGACATGCGATCACTGAGTCAAGACGCTGGAGAACGTCGTCGGCGGTGTCGTTGTTGATCCCGCCGTTGATGAACTCAAGTTGGGGGAGCCTTGCGCGCAGCATGTCGACGAAATCCACGCTGGCTCGGCCGCGCACGATGCTGGCCCCCAAGCACACAACCACATCGTGCGGGCTTGGGTCTTTGCGGTCGAGGAAACCGTCAATGTCCCCGGTGGCGCGCCCCTGAACCATTTTCGCGACGTACGCGGCGGCTCCCGCACCCGCCAGACCCAATCCCGCGGCAACACCGGCGCCGCCGACCAACAGTCTCTTCACAATGCTCCCGAGTATTTGCTGTGCCTCGATCACTGCCCCACAGGCTGCTGGGTGATCTCAGAGTTCCGATACGACCGTACTGCCTGTTGGCGGGGCACGCTGGCAAAAGAACTCCGTTCAGGTGTGAAACCGCCAGGCGGGGACACCCGTGGCGACAGCATTCGTGCAGTGGTTGACTGGCGTTAGGATCAGTGAGCGCCTAGACAGAATGGACGGTGGACCATGGACCCGCTGAAGAAGGCTAAGGAAGTTGCTGAGCATGTCGAGGGTGAAGTCCTTGAAGAAGTTGGCAAGCTGACCGGCAAACACGACATCACGTTCAAGGGCCAAGCGTTGGAGCACGGCGAACACGTCCATCGTGAGGACTATCACGGGGAGAATCCCGAGGAGTAGGTGGTGATCAGCGAACGCCGTCCATCGACGGTCGGAATCTCGATCGTTGCCTAGCTAACGCTCACTGGTCGATCCCCTTCGTTGCCCTCATGTTCGCCGCTATCCGTGATTGTGGTTGCGACTGGCGAGTTCGGTGAGCTCGTTGCCCTCGAGTCGGTAGCCAACCCATTCTTCGAGTGGTTGGGCACCCAGCCTGCGATAGAACTCGACGGAGGGTTCATTCCAGTCCAGTACTGACCACTGCAAACGGCGGTACCCGCGTTCCATACAGACTTTGGCGAGGTTGGCCAGCAGTGCGCGTCCGTGACCTGCTCCTCGTAACTCCGGACGTACGTAGATGTCTTCGACGTAGATCCCGTAATGGCCCTCCCAGGTGGAGAAGTTCAGGTGCCAGATCGTCGCGCCTGCGAGCCTCTTGGGATCCTCCGCGTCGATGATCACGTGCGCCCAGAGGTGAGGTTCTGAATCGGCGGGGAAGAGAGCTTGGCGGAGCATGTCAGCTGTTGACACTACAGAATCTGATGCCCGCTCGTATTCGGCGAGATCGACGACGAACTGAAAGAGCTGTTCAACGTCCTCGGGCCGTGCTCGTCGCACAATCGGTGTATCCACGGCGGCGAGAATACGTGGCTAGTCCAAGTAGGTCGGCAGCCGCTTCTCTGGATCGAGGTTTTCACCGATTGCCTCGCCGATCTTTGCGAGTTCAGCGACCTGGTTCGACGTGAGTCGGTCGAAGACGAGTTCGCGCACCCTTTTGACGTGGCCGGGGGCTGCTGCGGCAACGATTGCGTAGCCAGCCTCAGTGAGGGTGGCGATGTTTGCGCGCCGGTCATCGGGGCATGTGCGCCGAACGATGGTGCCACGTTCCTCGAGTCGCGTTGCGACGTGCGAGAGCCGAGACAGCGAAGAATCAATAAGTGTTGCGAGTTGGCTCATCCGCAGGGTCCGGTCGGGGGCTTCGGACAACATTGCCAGCACGCCGTACTCGAATTGGGACAATCCGGAGTCTCGCTGGAGCTGAGTGTCGAGTGCGCCGGGCAGCAGCACCACGACAGCCATCAGTGCACGCCATGCGCGCTGTTCGTCGTCGTTTAGCCACTGAGTTTCTGCGCTCATAATTCCTGCCACCAAAAACTTGATGCTTCAAGTTATGTCCGGTACTCTGACGATACATAGTGGAACACAGGAGGAGGCGCAATGTCCGGAGAGGTTCAAGAGCTTGGGCACATTGTGCTCTATGTCCGTGACCTCAAACGGTCCGTGGATTTCTACCAGAAAGTGCTGGGATGGCCGCTGATCTCGCCGAGCGTGCCCGGTATGCCAGCGGCGGCCTTCTCAGGCGGCAGGACTCATCACGAACTGCTGCTGATTGAAGTCGGTCCGAACGCAACACCAATCCCACAGGGTCGCCGGGTCGGCATGTACCACTTCGGGCTCAAAGTTGGTGATAGTGACGACGAGCTCCGTGCGGCGCTCCAGCGCCTCGGTGACGCCGATGTCCCGGTCGTCGGAGCAACCGATCACAACGTCACTCACAGCCTCTACATCGCTGACCCCGATGGCAATGAGATTGAGCTATATGTCGATGTGCCTGGCGTTGACTGGCGCAATGACCCGATGGCTCTGCTCGCGCCAGCACGTCCGCTGTCGCTTTAGGCGGCCGCGCGCGGCAGACTGTCGGTGTGCCAAAGACCATCGACCTCGAACAGCTAGCGCGCCTACTCAGTCGGTTGCCGACGGATCCGCGCATTGTCATCTCCGGAAATACGGCAACGCCTGGCTCTGTGATTGACGTGATCGACGAGAGCGTTGAAAGAGCCACGATCCATATGCTCAACGCGATCCACCCGATGCCCCAACGCGATGGCATCACATTGGAGACGGCATTTGTTGGTCCTGGGATGCGCAACGCACCCAACGTCAGGTACGTGCCGTCTCGGCTGTCACTCCTCCCAGTGCTGCTGCATCACAGCTTGCGCCCAGACGCCGTAATTGTTCACACTTCGACTCCGCGCAACGACGGGGTCAGTCTGGGTGTGGAGGTGAATATCCTTCCTGCAGCAATCGAGTCCGCGCGGGCGCGAGGCGCTGTGGTGATCGCAGCCGTGAACCCACGCATGCCATTCACGCTCGGGCACGCGTATGTCGATCTCGCGGACATTGACTACGTGGTGGAGGTCGACGACCCAATCGCCGTTGTGTCGGCTGGCGCTGACGACGCGATCTCGGCTCAGATCGGCAAGCGCATCAGCGAATACATTCATTCCGGATCCACGCTGCAACTGGGCATCGGCGGCGTTCCCGACGCGGTCCTCGGTGCACTGAAGGATGCGCGAGACCTGAGGATCTGGTCAGAGACGATTAGTGATGGAGTGCTGGCGCTGGAGCGTGCCGGGGCCCTTGACCCAGATGTACCGGTGAGGCAGAGCTTCATGATGGGCTCTGATGAGTTGTATGCCTGGGCAGACAACAATCCTCGGGTGATGATGCTGCGCACCGAACACTGCAACAACCCGGGCCTTATTGCGCGCAACCACGCGATGACGAGCGTCAACGGTGCACTCGAGGTCGACCTGCACGGTCAGGCAAACGCCAGTCGGGTCAAAGGTCGGATCTACTCAGGGTTTGGCGGCTCAACGGACTTCATCGTCGGAGCGCTGCATTCTTCTGGTGGACGCTCATTCATGGCGCTTCCGTCGTGGCACCCGAAGGCGAACAAGTCAACGATCGTGTCCGAACTTGATGGCCCGGCCACGAGTTTCCAGCAGTCGGCCGTTGTGACAGAGCAGGGCATCGCCTGGATCTTCGGCGCGAGTGAGCGCGAACAGGCCGAACATCTCATCAACAAGGCCGCGCATCCTGATGCGCGTGACTCACTGAGGGAAGCGGCCTCGAAGATGCCGTTCGCGCGCTAGCCCCTGGTTTCCTGAGTTGGCTGGCCCGTGCGGCTCGTCGCCGGTCAACGTGATCCGGTGCATCAGGCGTTGGAAGTCAACTACGTCGTCATTGGCGTAATGGACTGTGTTTCGGTTGTCCCAGAACACGACATCGCCGCTGTTCCACCGGTGGCGGACAGTGTGCTCCGGACGGGCGATGTGGCTGAAGAAGAGATCAAGCAGCGCTCTGCTGTCTGACGGTTCGAACCCCTTGATAGCCGTTGTGAATCCGGGGTTGACGAAGAGGCTCTTGCGGCCGGTTTCTGGGTGGATTCGCACGACTGGATGTTCAACCGCATCGAGGCGCGTGTACGTCTGCCCCTCCCAGTCGTTTCCGTGACCACGTTGCGTGAGGGTTGAGGCGAATTCGTTGGTCCCGTCGTGGAACGCCGTTAGGCCGTCGGCAAGTCGTTGCAATGGAGTCGGCAGTGAGTTGTACGCCGCCTCAAGGCACGCCCAACTGGTGTCACCGCCAAAGTCGGGGACTTGAATTGCACGCAGTATCGAACCGAGCGGTGGGCGTTGCACGAAGGTCACGTCGGTGTGCCAGATGTCGTTGCGCGCACCTGTCTTGGTGTTGTCGATCTGCCAGATCTGCGGATAGCGATCGTCGTAAGGCGGCATCACCGGGTGGGCGGCGGTCGGTGTACCGAAGGCTTCGGCCAACGCGACATGGGACGCCGGATCGAGTTCTTGGTCGGGGAAGAACAGGACCTTGTGCGTGAGCAGTGCCGCGCGCAGGTCAGCTACGAGCTGATCATCGAGGGGGGCGCTGAGATCGACGTCTCGCACCTGCGCGCCGAGAGTTGAGGCTTGTCGCTCAACCGCGATGCCTCGTGAGGTCGCGGGGGCGAAGTCAATGATTGTCATGTCGAGAGTTCCTTCTGTCGTTGTTGGGTCGAGTACTCGACCGGGGCCTGGAGGGGGCTTCAGGCGCAACAACAGCAGCGAACTGCAACGGCGTCGACGCATTCGCGCACTCGCCCACGCTGGATCGACATTCGAACTCCCCGATAATTCCTACGTGGACGGTAGGGTAACACGCAATTGGCGAACTCGCGCGCATCACCCGATTGGCAGCACTGCCTGTGCTTGCGAAGTCTTCGAGACCAGCCGCCCTCGATCGTCGGTGATCTCAACTTCGACGATGATCGAGGTGCGCCCGACCCGCAAGGGCCTGGCAGTCGCTGTGGCGACGCCGTCGCTGATGGGCCGCAGAAACCGAGTGTTCGCATCAGTTGTTGTGGTGAGCGAGTTTTCAGGCAGATTCAGGAACGCACACGTCGATCCAGCTGTGTCAGCAAGTGTCATAAGCGCGCCGCCGTGCATGACCCCGGCGAAGTTGGCGATGTCGGGGGTGAGTTCGAGGACTGCGACAACCTCGGCTGTCGTAGCTGAGGTAATAGTGATGCCGAGGCTTCTGGCGAAGGGGACGGCGCCGTTCAATTGCTCCAATGGGATGTCCATTGGCTCAGTCTGGACTATTGCCGACACGGCTGATGTGGCATCGTCGCGGCATGACACCTGAACGATCCAATGACCGTGAATTCGATGTTGTCGTGTACGGGGCGACGGGCTTCGTGGGCAAGCTGCTTACGGACTACCTTGCGAGATACGCGCCGCGCGGAACGAGGATTGCGCTGGCCGGACGGTCCGAGCAGAAGCTGATCGCTCTGCGGGACACCCTGACCGGCGAAGCGGGCCAGTGGCCGTTGATTGTTGCCGATGCCGCCGATGATGATGCGCTTGATGCGCTAGCCAAGCGAACAACGGTGGTGGTCACAACGGTGGGTCCGTACCTCAAGTACGGAATCCGAATGGTCGCGGCGTGTGCCACTAACGGAACGCATTACGCAGACCTCACTGGCGAAGTTCTGTTCGTCCGTCAGTGCATCGATGACTACGACGAGACCGCCAAGGCAACTGGTGCTCGCATCGTCAACTCCTGCGGATTCGACTCGATTCCGAGTGATCTGGGCGTCCTGCTGGCGTACGAATACGCCCGCGATCACGGTTTGGGCAAGCTAGGCGACACCACTCTGGTTGTGAGATCGATGAAGGGTGGCTTCAGCGGAGGAACGATCGATTCCATGCGCGCATCCGTTGATTTGGTGAAAGCCAATCCGGAGTTGGCGAAGGTCTCGGAGGATCCGTTTGCGCTGAGCCCAGATCGCGCGAACGAGTCGACGCGTCCGCAACCATCCGACACCGCGGTACTTGAGCGCAGCGCCGAATTCGGCGGCTGGGTGGGTCCGTTCGTGATGGCGGAATACAACACCAGGGTCGTTCGCCGGTCCAACGCCTTGCTCAATTGGGCGTACGGCCCAGATTTCCGCTACCGGGAGGTCTCGTCGTTCGGCAACGGACCGTTGGCTCCAGTGGTGGCATTGGGTATGGGTGCCGGAATGCGGGTCGCCTGGACGGGGATGGGAATCAAACCAGTGAGAGCCGTCCTCGATCGTGCGCTACCAGACCCAGGCGAAGGGCCTTCGGAGGAGCAGCGCCGGGCCGGCCGCTTCTTGATTGAGGTGCATGCGAATACGGCAAGCGGCGCCAAGGTCATTTCACGCGTTGCGGCAACCGGGGATCCCGGCTATCAGGCGACCTCCGTCATGTTGGCGGAAAGTGCGCTCGCGCTTGCGCTAAACGGTGATCGTCTGCCGGGTCACGTCGGCGTTCTGACACCGGCAACGGCAATGGGTGACGTGCTGATCGAGCGGCTCCAGAAAGCGGACTTCGTGGCCACGGTGAAGAAGGTCTAACGCTTCGCGAGGCTACGGAAGAATGCCGCGGCGGAAGATCTTGACGTGCTTGGTGGGCCAGTCGTCGTGGTCGTTGAACCAGCCCTTGAGATCAAGAAAGTAGCGGGACTTGTTCGCCATTGCGTGACCGATGACATCTGCCTTAGGAATGCTGTATTCGCTCTGCAGCCAGCGGACGAGTGCGCGGCCCGCCGCAAGTTGTTTCGGGCGATTGAGAATGTTGCGGGCGCTCGTCATCTCGACGAACTCGATGCCGACGGCGCGATTGTTGAGGCCGACAACGTGGCGACACATGATGTTCAGCGGCGCAAGTTGGTAGATCTTTCCGTTCTTGTCGATCACGAAGTGAGTGCAGGCGCCTGGCTTTTCCTTCTTGGTTCCCGCGTTCCCTGGTGAAGCGGCATTCGCTGCCATCCAATTCCAGGTTGAGCGATAGTCCTTCGTGACGGTGTAGTGCAGCAGCACGACCTTCGGATTCGCAAAGGCGTAGGTGTAGGTTCCGTAGTGCCGTTTGGCATATGAAGCCATCTGCGCCTTGCGCTTTGCCGAGTACGGAATCGGGTCGTTGATGATTGCAGGCCGTGGGATGGCTACTCTGACCGCCGGTAGTACAGCAACGTTCGCGCCGACATTCACGTCTCCTGGTGCGGCCCACGTTGGGCCGACGGACAGGCAAGCTGCCGTCAGGGCTGCGGTGGCCAGGGCCGTCGCGGCAACACGTCGCTTTGCAGTGGTCACGAACTCAGAGTACGGGGGCCAGGCCAGTTAGGCAGCGGTTTCGGCGCAGGCGGGCGCCTGATTCCGGACCTCAATCGGCTTAGCGAGTTGTTCGAAAGCGGGTTTCGAGACAGGTACGTCGAGATAGTGGGGGATTGAGAAGTCCACTGCGCCCGCGTGACACGAGATTTCCAACATCACGGAGGAAGAGATGAGTAAGAAGTTCAACAATGTTGATAGCTATGCCGGCACCCCAGACCAGGTTTGGGCAATGCTCAGCGACCAGTCGTACTGGGAAGGGAAGTACGACGCTCTCGGGGCGTCCAACCTTCAGTGGAAGACATTTAACGCTACCGACGATTCACTTACTGTCTCGTCAGTTCGAGAGGTTGCAGCGAATCTCCCATCGGTAGCAAAGAAGATCATCGGGGAGACCGCCGAGGTTACCCAGACTGAGAATTGGAGTCGCTCCGGTGACGATCTGACGTGTCAGATCACGATCGCGACGAAGGGAGCGCCAGGTGGCACCGAGGGAACGATGACCGTGACCCCCACCGACGGCGGTTGCAAATGGACCTCGGACTTTGACATCAAGGTGTCGATTCCGCTGCTCGGGAAGAAACTCGAAGGAGTCATGTTCGACGAAACCGGCGAGAACTTCGTCAAGGAGAAGGCCTTCAATGACGACTGGCTAAGCAGCCACTAACGCCAGATACGTCGAAACCCCCCACCACGGTTGGTGGGGGTTTCGACTTGTGGGCGGGTCGTCTACTTGAACCAGCTTTCGACCTTGACCACTGCGGTGAACTGCAGCGCCGGGCTGCGGTAGACCTTCGCGGTGACGTACTGGGTGGTGACTCCCTTGTTCTTGGTCGTCAGCTTGAGGCTGCCCTGGGCAACTGCGGCGTCGAAGCACTTGTCGCTGTACTGCTTCGCAGTGGTGGGGCCGCCTTCGATGGCGCAGTTGTCGAAGGCATCGATGTCGTTCTCGTATCCCTGCACCTCGACAAACGCTGTCGACTTGGTGGTGGTAGTGGTGTGGGTCAGCGGGTTACGGAATTTCACGGTGTCGCCGCTGTCTGCCTTGGTGTAGTCATCCCAGTTGTGTGACCACGAACCCCAGCTGCTGGCTTCTAGTGGGTTCGCATTTGGAGCCACACGGACCCCGAACCGAACCTCGCCTTTGCCACGGATACCTGTGTCGCCGTCTTTCGTGACCTTGACGGAACTCACGGTCATCCGGACCTGACGGACCTTTGGCGTGGCCAGCGAACTGTTCTTCAACTTGGTGGTTGTCAACCAAGCTTGCTCAACCGGCTTGTACCCCGGGCCGACAGGGACTGTCGTGACTGAGTAGTAACCGGTGTGCTCGTGGAGGCCAGTGATGGTCTTGGAGAACGAGTAGGTGGTTTTGCCGCTGCTCAGGTTGTTCTTCCCTCCCTTGTGCTTGGGCGTGCCCTTTACCACGACGGGCTGCACGGGGCTGCCGTTGAACTTCCAGCCCGTTTTGGTGTGCACCGGCTTGGTGGTGGAGGTCCGCAGGGTCGTGTACTGCTTCGTTGCTTGCCACTTGAGGGTGATCGAGTTTGAGGTGCTCAACTGCTTGATGGGGCTGATCTTGTGGCCGGAGTTGACGAGCGGCTTTTCGCTGAGGTTGACCGGGCCGTGGTTGGAAGGGGCCGGAGGTGTCTGCGCCGACGCGGCCGATGAGACGGCGAACGCGGAGACGGCTGCGATGGTCGCGGTGGCGGTGATGGCTGCTGACTTCTTCGCTACGTGACGGGTATTCATGGTGGGCTCCTCGGTGGTGGGCCGCTGTTTGCGGCGTTCTTACCGGTAAGAGCGCAGAGTCGATGCGTTCCCAACACTTTTTCCCAAGAAGTTCCTTTGACTTTTCGTGGCAGGTTCTTTGCTCACATACCGTGACCGGTAGTTGTGACCCTCGCCATAGAAACTCGTCAAATGTCCGATTTCACCCGACTTGGCGGGTGCTTATCCACAGGGGGTACCTGTGGATAAGCCTGAGTGGTTGAAGTTCCGTCCCAAATCTCGGCAGTGTGCAGTCTGTCCACGTCGACGGGTTGCAGGTTGATCGCAGACCCGGGGATGCAGAGTCACGGATCGGTTTCGCCTCTGTACCCGCCAGCTAGAACGCGCTGGCGCGGCACCACCAAACATTGGGTGTACATGAAGAAGTTCGGTCTCGCGCTCGTTGCCCTCATGACCACGACTCTCATGGCTGGATTCATCGGAGCAGGCCCGGCAAGTGCGGCGCCAGCCTCTCAACCGACATCTCAGGTGCGCGCGGTTACTGCTCCGGCCGCGAAGAAGCTCACGGCAGCGCAGGTCGCCCGCATTCGGTCTCGCGCTGTGGCACTCAGCAAGCCTTCCGCCTGGCGCGGTTTGGAGATGGTTCACCCGAAGGGCAAGACCTTCCCAACATCCGTGAAGCGTTGGGCGAACTTGGTTTCGGTAATCATGGCTGAGCACAAGATCCCACAGCAGTACCTGGTGGGGATCCTTGCTCAGATCCAGCAGGAGTCGTGGGGTGATCCGAACAGCATCAACAAATGGGACAGCAACTTCAAGCGAGGAACGCCGTCCATGGGGCTACTCCAAATGATCGCCCCCACCTATCTGCAGTACGCCAAGGACGGGTTGAAGTCCGTCAAGTTCCAGGCGCTTCCTTATGCCAACGTGTGGGCTGCGCTGAAATACGTGAAATCCCGCTACGGTATGTCCAAATTCGCCAAATGGAACCGAGGCCTTAACCAGGGCTACTAGAGCAGTAGCCCTGTCAAGAAGGGACAGCAATGGCTACTGGCAACGATGGATCTGCGCCCCCACCACCCCCCGGCGCACCTGCGCCTCCGCCCGGTCCCCCGGCGCAGCCGGGTGCCCAAACGACCAAACTGCCGTTGTGGTCGTTCATCTTCGGTCTGGCGTCCTTCATTCAGTGTCTGCCGTTCATCGGTGGCGTCGTTGCGTTGATCCTCGGGTTCATGGGTCGCAAGCGAGCCAAGGAACTGAATCAGGGCACCGGGTTGGCTACGGCAGGCATCGTGCTCGGAATCCTGGGACTCGTCATCAGCGTCATCTTCACCATCGTGCTGTTTGCCACCGGCTTTGCGCTGTTCGGCGCGCTCACAGACCAGGCCAAGGTGGCTCAGCAGTTGAAGCCCGCTGAGGTGGCCGCCCAGGCGTACGGCAGTTCACAGGGTTCGTATACCGGACTCACCACCGAGGCTCTCGCACAATACGGCTACCAGCCGTCGGACAACGTCATCGTGAAGGCAGTTCCGACGAACGGCGGTGCGAGCTTCTGCATCGAAGGTGCGAATGCATCCTCGCCAACCAGTGTGATCCACGTGCCGCCAACCGCCGGTGAGGCAACGGTGACGGTGACGGTAAATGGGGTCATTTACCGCTACGCGACGGGTTCTTGCCCGGCGGGATAAGTACCCGAGCGAACTCCCGCAAGGCTTCGACCGCATGATCGCGGTTTGGAGTCCTTGCGGGAGTTTCGCGTTGAGGCTGGTTTTCCTCGGGTTGCGGACAACATTTCAAATCAGCTCAACAGAGAAATCTTCCAACTTCTGAATCCAACTCAGTGCCACTCAACGAATAACCATGTGAAGGACACCGCACGGGGGTCCCACTCACGAGGGAGTTCGCATGAGGAAGAAACTGTTAGTACACGGCACTGCGGCGGCAACGGTTGTCGGTTTGGCGGCAACTGGTCTGGCTGCGGCACCGGCGAACGCCGCGGTCCATTCCAAGCCGCGCAGCTTGGCAACCGTACTCACCAGCGATGGCAACAAATTCGACAAGAACAGCCATGACTTCGACATCGTTACCGAGGCGGTTCTGGCGGTACTGGCCGCCAAGCCGGGCTCCGCCGTCAAGGTGCTCGCCGACCCCAATGTCCGGCTCACGGCATTTGTGCCGACAGACAAGGCTTTCCTGATCCTGGCCAGCGAGTTGAGCGGAAAGAAGGTTACGAGCGAGAAGAAGGCGTTCTCGGTGGTTGCGGGCCTTGGCATCGACACGGTGGAGACAGTGCTTCTCTATCACGTTGTGGCGGGGGCGAAAATCAATTCCAAGGCGGCGCTCAAGGCCAATGGCGCGGTTTTGACGACCGCGCAAGGCGGCACGATCAGGGTTCAGGTCAACAAGAAGAAGCCCTCAATCATTTTGAGCGACAAAGATACGAACTCTCGCAACCCGCGGGTCATTTTGCGCTTGGTGGACATCAACAAGGGCAAGCAGAACAAGCAGATCGCGCACGGGATTGATCGGGTGCTGCGGCCGGTGGATCTTCCCCCGACTGCTGGCTGAGCCGCTTCGCGATGAGACTTGCGCAACCATCCGTTCTAGCCGATATCGCGGTGTGTGACACTCGGTCGGTGAGTGAGCACTTGGTGGCTGATCTCGGTCGGCGGTTGGCCGCTGGGGATGAGTCCGCCCTGGCGGAGGCTTACGAACGCTGGTCTGCATTGGTCTACACAATCGCGATGAAGTCGGTCGGCAATCCAGAAGATGCTGCCGACATCACTCAAGCGGTATTCGTCTCTGCCTGGCGAGGCCGCGCCAGCTTCAACCCCGAGGCTGGCGCGGTTCCGTCTTGGTTGGTGGGAATCACTCGACGACGAGTGGTCGATCACTTCCGATCCCGCTCTCGGGTGCGAGAAGTTGTCGTTGAACACACGCCAGAATCAGGTGGCGCTGGGGTAGACGAGGGCTCAGCCGCAGTCGTGGATCGAGTAGTGCTGGCCGACGAGGTTTCCCGACTTGGCCCACCAGCGGATCAGATCATTAGGCTCGCCTTCTACTCGGACATGACTCATCAGCAAATATCCGACCACCTGAATATGCCCCTGGGTACGGTCAAGACTCAGATACGGCGGGCACTGACGAAGATGCGATCACGTTTGGAGGTGACTCATGCAGCACTGTGATCCGGAGGATTTGGCGCTGGTAGCACTCGGTGAGTCACCGCTTGATGAGGCCTCCGCAGAGCACCTTGCGCGTTGTCAAGAGTGCCAAGCCGAGGTGGAGTCGTTGCGCCAGGTAGTAGCAGTCGGTCGTTCGATCGACGTGGGTGATCAACCGACCCAACCACCCCCGGAGGTCTGGGGCGCCATCGTTGCTGAGATTGAGGGGGAGGCTGGCCGGGACGCGGGCACAGCGCCTTCCGTCAGCAGCACGGCTCATACGTTTGGTGAGCCCGTGGAGGTCGCTGACCTAGCTGCGGAACGAGAGCGCCGCTCACGTCGTCGTTGGGCTCCGACGGCTGTCGCCGCTGCAGTGTGCCTTGTGCTCGGAGGAATAGTCGGAGGCGTTGTCGTGAAGACCGGCAGCAACGGCTCAGCTGATTCCCCCGTCGTCATTGCCTCCGGAGCATTGGAACCGGTTCCCGGCGGACCCGACCCACAGACGACTGGAAGCGCGAAGCTTGAACGCGCCAACGGGCAGTACGTGCTCCAAGTGGATGCAACAGGTCTTCGCAAGCCGGACGGTTTCTACGAGGTCTGGATGATGGATCCGAAGAACTCCGGGCTCGTGGCAATCGGAACCTTCAACGCGAATCAGTCGCAAGCGACGTTCCCCGTCCCGGCGGGGTTACGGCTGACGGAATACACCAGCGTCGATATCTCTGACGAGCCGTTTGACGGTGTTCCCGGGCACTCCACGGTGAGTGTGCTCAGAGGGAATCTGACGGCCTGAGCTTCAGGCACGGGGACCGGGCTGGACATCGGTAGGTTGGCCGTGTCCCTTTGAAGGCGGTAGGCAAGGATGTGCGTCATGTCTGATTCGCCCGAAACTCCTGAGACCGTCGCTGTCGAGTTGCTCGACAACGTTGCCGTGTTGACCCTCAATGATGGCAACGTCAACGCACTCAGCTACGGATTGCTGAGTACAGCTCGACAGGCGTTCGCAGAGGCGGTCGATCAGGCCGACGCGATCGTCATCGCGGGGAACCACAAGTGCCTGTCCGCTGGTTTCGACCTCACTGAGGTGATGCAGGGTCCGGACCAACGCGACGCGATCATCTCCGCCGGCGGTGACTGGTTCTACGAGATCTTCACCTGCCCGAAACCGATCGTGATCGCCTGCACTGGACACGCCGTCGCTGGGGGAATGGTGTTCCTGCTGGTGGGGGATACGAGGATTGGTCGTGCCGGTCCACACAAGATCGGGTTCAACGAGGTACTCATCGGTGTTCCGATGCCCCAGTTCGGGATCTCGTTGACGCAATATCGACTCCACCCACCCATGGCGGAGGAGATCCTCCTCGGAGAGATCTACGGACCGGACGGTGCATTGCGTGCAGGGCTGTTCGATTCGGTGGTCGACGGCGACTCGGACGCAGTTGTGGATGCGGCGGTGGCCCGCGCAACTGAGTTGGCCGGACGCCCAGCGGAGGCCTACGGCAAAACCAAGCTGGCGGCGCGCGCGCATCTCATCGAGCGGTTCGCGACGGAGGCACGCCTGTCGCTGGGCTAGCCGCCACTCACTTGGCAGCGGCCTTTGCCTTGCCCTTTTCAGCTCCTTGTGCGAAGTGCCTCTTGTGAACGTGCGGCTTCGCTGGCTTCTGGGTCTTCGGGCCCAGCTTTCGGTCGCGTTGTCGTTCCAATCGCTCCATCGGGTCACCGTCGGAGTCGAGTTGGGCGGGGCCAAAGACGGTCAGCAGGCCCTTGGTCGTGAAGTACTTGATTCGATAGAAGACGTCCATGGCGCACTCCTGTTCGTGCTGCGGCGGAGGCCTGGTTGCACTCGTTGGCCGTGCTTCGACTGTATGTCTAAATGATCAGCCGATAAACCCCTGTTCGGGGCATTTGGGCTAGATTCGCAATGTTTCTGTTGTCGAATAGTTGCGACAGTGAGCCGTTCGCCGCGACTTCTTCCCCGATCAACGGGGTCGGAGGTTGCTCAACGACAGGGGATGGGGCAAGGTCAGGGCATGCTCATCGTCGGCATTGTGATTGTCATCGTCGTCCTGCTCGCCATCGTTGCGTTCCTACAGTTCAACAAGCTCCGAAAGCTGAATGTCAACGTCGAGGAAGGCTATGCGCAAATTGAGGTTCAGCTAGCCAGGCGGTCGGACTTGATTCCCAATCTGGTGGAGACCGTCAAGGGATACGCAAGCCACGAGAAGTCCGTGCTGGAGGCGGTCACTAATGCTCGGGCACACATCAAGGAAGCCAATGGGGTTGGCGAAACCGCCGTGGCCGACGCTCAACTCACATCGGCGCTCAACAACTTGATGGTGGTGGCTGAGAACTACCCGGATCTGAAGGCCTCCACCAACTTCCTGCAACTTCAGGAAGAGTTGACGACCACGGAAAACAAGATCGCTTTTGCCCGCCAGTACTACAACGAGAGCGTGCGGGCGCTGAACACGGCAATCGTTACGTTCCCCTCGATGCTCTTCGTCGGGATGGCAGGGGTCAGCAAACACGACTTCTACGAAGTGCCGGACGCCAGCCAGCGGAATGCACCTGAGGTTGGTTTCAGTTGACCCGGTGGGTTGGTTGGCAGCGTTGGAGGGGTGAGCAGTGAGCGTCTCGTTTCGTGCCGCTCAAGCGAAGAACAAGCGCAGGACCTACCTACTGTTGTTCTGCATGTTTGTCTTCGTTGTCGCTGTCGTGTGGGCTGTCAGTCAGCTCTTCGGATACGGCTCGGTTTGGATTGTGCCAATCGCAGTGGCGATCGCACTGATCGGCGTGTGGGGTTCGTATTGGAGCAGCGACAAGATCGTGTTGAAGCTGACCAATGCTCACGTCATTGACCACGCCACTGCGCCGCAGCTGTTCAACGTGGTGGACGAAGTGCGTATAGCGGCGGGCTTGCCGATGCCGACGGTGGCAATCGTGGACGACCCAGCTCCAAACGCGTTCGCCACCGGCCGAGATCCAGACCATGCCGTCATTGCCTTCACGACCGGGATCCTCAATTCGATGGATCGCGAGCAGTTGCAGGGTGTGACCGCGCACGAGATGGCTCACGTTGGAAACCGCGACACGTTGGTAATGGCAGTCGCCGCCACCACTGCGGGATTGATTGCGATCATCGCCGACGTTGGGATGCGCATGGCGTTCTTCACCCGGCGAGACAACGGCAATCCCATTGCGATGATCATCGGCTTGGTCATTCTGCTGCTCGCGCCAATAGCTGCGTTGTTGATGCGGTCGGCAGTCTCCCGTAAGCGAGAGTCCCTGGCCGATGCGACAGCGGTGCAGTTCACGCGGAACCCAGCCGGACTCCGGCGGGCGCTGGAGACGCTCGCGGCAGATTCCACGGTCGTTCATGAGCGTTCGACTGCGGTTTCGCACGTGTGGATCGAGTCGCCGCTTGATGGCAAGTCCAAGAGCCTGTTCGACACGCATCCGCCGATCTCCGAACGCATCGCGCTGCTGAAAGCGATGGAACAATCAGGGCCCAACCCCCCGTGACGCGTACCCGGGTCTTTGGGATAGCTGCGATTTTGCTTGCCCTGGCAGCGTGGGTGGGGTCGGGGGTGGTGGCCTTCTCCGCATTCCAGAGCCAGGCGCAGTGGCAAGCACCTGGATCGCAGAGCATGCAATTATCCGCTGGGAAGTGGACAGTCGTTCAGAAGCTGCCGTCTGATTCGACCGCTATCACCCCGTCCGACGTCGAATCCGCCCGTAGCGTCAACGCAGATCAAATCACCGTGGCCGATCCAACTGGGGCGAATGTTCCGGTCTCCTGCGTTTACTGCTCTGGCCAGAGCCAATCCGCCGTTCCGATCGATCTGCAGCTTGCCAACGAGATCATTGACTTCACGGTGACCAATCCGGGTACCTACACGGTGACGGTCAAAGCAGCTGGGCAGATGGCTGTGGCCAACCCTGTGGCAAAGCTTGAGGAGGTCATGCCGTGGGTCATGCTCCTTGGTTCTTTGGGCGGAATCCTCATCGCTGTTGGAGTGGCGCTGGTTATTCGTGGCCGTGGCCCAAATGTTGGAGGCCCCGAGTCAGGCCCTCCTCAGGCGACTGCTGGGCCAGCTGCACCCGGGTGGTACCCGAATCCGTACATGCCCGACACCGACTCCCAGATGTGGTGGGACGGATCCAAGTGGACAAGTAACTGGCGCTAGACGCCTTCCCCTCGCACAGGTTGGTAAAAACGCTCGATCTGCCGCGCGTCCTTACCGATGTGAGGGATTAGCTCGGTCGAAACCACGGCGGGGCCGGAGTGGGCATCGCGGCCAGTCGGGTGTCGACCCGGCCGATTCGCCCGTCGAGCCACCCGACATACGCGTCATCGATCTCCTCGGTGGAGCGGGCGACCAGGTTCCACCAGATGAGGATCTCTTCACCGAAAGGCTCGCCGCCAATGAGCAAGACCGTCGCGTCCTCCGTGGCCGCAATCGGCAATTCCTCTGCCCCCGGCGCAAAGTACGCGAACTGGCCGGGGACGACAGTTTCGGCGCCAATACGCGCGACGCCCTCCACCACGATCAACCCGTGTTCGTAATCCGGGGCGAGCGGCCAAACCGTCAGTCCCGGCCGCAACCTTCCTTCGACCCCAACTGCCGACCAATCCTGCCGAGACGGGGACTCGTGCCCGTCGAAGGTTCCGGTGATGACGGTGGCGACGGAATTGTCGAAATCCAAAGTGGGTAGCTCAGCATGGTGCTCAAAGGCCGGATCCCCGTGTCGTGTCTCCTCGGGCTGCGCCACCCAAAGCTGGACACCCTGCAGGCGTCCGGCGTAGCTGCCAGTCGCCTCTTCAGAGTGCACGACCCCGCGGCCGGCAGTCATTAGATTGACCTGACCCGGTTTGATCAGCTGCTCGGTTCCCAAGCTGTCCTTGTGGAGGACCTCACCTTCCGTGAGCCAGGTGACTGTCTGCAAGCCGATGTGCGGGTGGGGTCCCACATCCAAGCCAACGGTTGGCGTCACTTCGGTGGGACCCATG
>WBZO01003217.1_pt1 | contig 19544 bp, 21 predicted proteins | sample 5204261 | NCBI WGS metagenome assembly WBZO01 (sample SAMN12412400, study PRJNA552823) | activated sludge metagenome | isolation source: activated sludge from anammox sidestream of wastewater treatment plant... | place: USA: North Carolina | collected 2017-09
AATGCGCGGGAGGGACGAAGACGGCCTCATCGCGGTGGGCCCGTACGACGACCGCAACCTCAAGCCAGAGGAGAAGGCCGCCGACCCGCTGGTCGATCCTCGTTGGCCGGACTTTGCCGAGTGCATGGATGCGGCCGGCTTTGGCGACGGACTGCCGGAGCCTGACCTGTTCCGGCAGGAGCATATCGATCGCCTGGTGGAGGTGATCAACGCGGGTGGACCGTTTCTTGAGATCGACGCGTCCGGCCCGCGCTACGTCGGTACAGCAGCGGCGGACGCATTCATGAACTGCGCGCAGGTGGTGCTCGTAGGGCCACCGAGGAGTTGAGGAGCACGGCGATGCAAGCACTGAGGCGCTACAGGGTTCTGATCGGAGCGACGATCACTATCGCTGTCATCATGGCGGTGGCCCTCCCAGGTCCCGCGGTGGCGCAAACCGCCAGCGAACCGATGACGGTCGAGTTCGACTTCGGCGACGATGATGACTGGCTCGCCGACCTCGGTGTGCTGCGGGCGCTCATGGGCACGACCGAGTGCGGGCGTATCGACTTCGCGACCAGCGAACGGACTCTGATCGTCGGCGGCCCTGGCACGCCCACAGCATGCAACCAGGCGTGGCGCGTCGTGAACCTCGTGCACGGAGGGCCGGAGGGTGAGGCTCCTCTCGCGAACGACCCGATCTTCCACGCCGGCACGACCGTCACGATCTCCACGATCACGCCGTTCCCGACAAGCCTTGGGCCCGACGTGCCGCCATTCTTCATCGTGGTACCGCTCAGCGATGAACTGACCCGTGAAGACCTGGCGACCTTCGAATCGCTCACGGCTTACGTCGGAGGGATCGAGTGCGGGAGCGCCTCGACGGTCGCTTTCGACGAGCCGCTCGCCGTGCCGGTGGGCGCCGCGGGCACTCCCGGCGGCTGTCGCGTAGAAGGCGCCGAGGTCGTGCTCGTCTACGGCAGCGGCGGCGGGTTCGAGTCTGAAGGTGGGCGTCTCGTCGTTCGTCCAAGCGTCCGCCTCGGCTATCACTACACCCTCACCAACCTCGCGCCGGAGCCCGTGAGTACGGGGCCAGCGGCGGGCGCCGTGTCCGATCCGGCGAGCGGGCCCGTTCCCGCGGCGGCAGGTCACGGCTTAGCCGACCGGGCGCTGGGCACCGCCGGACCGGCAGCGGACAGTAGGACCGCGATGGTAATCGCCGCAGTCGCGGCCACCGTGCTGTTACTGGTCGTCGTGCGGCGACGAATGGCCTAGCAGTCTGCGGTCGGAGGAGCGCTGGAAAAGTGACCCGTGAGCCCGCCAGGTGTTCGACGTCAGGGATGAGCGCCAAAGCCCACTAAAGCGGTGAGTTCGAAGGAGAGAGCAAGATGACCATCCGTTCCGGACTGACGGCGTGTGCGACCGCCCCTCCTGTTCGCCACGGCACCGTTGACCGGCGCGCAGGCACAGGAGCCGGTGATACCCGAGCTTCGTGACGGCGACGTCGCCTGGACGTTCGCCAACGAGGAGCCGTTCTACGACAGCGGTGTAGCCGGCGCACTGACAGCGCTCATGGCCGCGCGCATCGAAGCAGAGACCCCGGCCGGGACGAGCATCGTGCGCGTGGAGTCCGACGGCCCCGGGTACGTCGCAGCCACGCAGTACGCCGCGAGCGAGGTCGAGCCGCTGCTTGCTGCTGCGGGCTTCGACCCTGCGCTGCCGTTTGAGCTGATCGGCATCTCCGGAGACGCTTCCTGGCGAGACAGGTATCCAGTGGGGCACGCCCGACTCACCCGCGGGCGTCGTGATCGCGGCTTTCAACGATGCGCTGCGCGCGCTCGGCACCCATCCGACTGCGTGCGAAAGCGTGGAGGATCCCAACGAGGCGCACTTCATCTTCTGGCAGTGGGGCGATGAAGCTCCGGTGCTGTCGATGCGGTCTGCCGGCACGTTGCTCGCCGGTACCGCAGCGGCCCTCGGCCCTACCACCGGAGGCAAGGGCGTAGTCGGCGGCTCGGGAGGCGGCGACGTGACTCCCGCGGTGACGGGCAACGCCGGGCTGGCTGCCGGGCTGGCTGAGGAGAGGGGCGGCGCGCTCGCCGTGGTCGCCGCCGCAGCCACGGTGCTGCTCGTGCTCGCCGCTCGACAAAGCACCTCACAGCGGCGGACGCGGAGCGAGGTACGGTGAGACCAGGCACAGGAACGTCGGTCAGGGATCGATCATGAGACACGCACCGCTCCCCACGGCTTCAGCGACCGATGCTGAGCGGGGTACTGCTCATCCCGTCCGATAACGGTTGCCAGTGAGACCGGATGGGGAGGAGCGAGAGTGACAGATATTCCGTTTGCCCGTCGGAGCCGCGCGACGCGAGTCGTGATCGTGACGCTGCTCAGCGCCGTCGGGCTCCTGCTCGCCATCGCCTGCACGGGTGAACCGACGGCGACGGAGACCCCCCAGCCCACCGCCAGTGGCGAACCAACAGCTGCCCCCACAATGGCACCTCCGGCCACCTCGACTGGTCCGACTCGGACCCCCGAGGTCGTCCGCGTGCCCGAGCCGGATGCGGAGATCGCCGTTAACTTCGGCGAGGTAAACGGGATCATCGCCATCGACCCTGCGACCGACGAGGTTCACACCGTCTGGGCGGGGCCGGAACGCATGTGGGACATCGACATCTATCCATCGCTCGCGCGCGGCGGCGATGGCATCTGGCTGAGCTGGGACGACGGCAGCCGTGAATCCGTGCGGTACAACCTCGAGGGGGTCGAGGTCGCGGGCGTCCCCGGTATCTTCGCGCGCGAGTCGCCGCACGGCACGGTGGTGGCGTACTGCGCGTTCGAGGGTGACTGGGAGACGACCAAACTCGCGATCCGATACCCGGACCGCATCGTCGAACTGGACGAGGGATGCACCGCCGTGGTGCCGCGCGACGACGGCCGCGTGCTGTTCCTCGGGCCGTTTGTTGATGGACTCCAATCGGTCCGGTTCTACGACCCAGCGACCGACGCGGTTGTAACGGCGATTGACGGCGTCGGACGCCCCGGCAAGGACGGCGTCATCTACCCCACCTGGTCGCCCAGCGGCCGCTTCATCTCCGATCGCTCGTTCATTCAGGACACGCCACCGAGGCACGAGTCGTGGTTGTTCGACACGGAGACCGGGGAGCAGCGCTCCATCGGGCCGTACATGACCTGGGTAGCGGATCCGCGCGGTGACAGGTTGGCCGAGCTCACCGATCACGGCACCGTCAGACTCGTCGACCCCACCGAGACAACGACCGACGTGGAACTGGCGCTCGACGGTCGGCGTCTCATCGGCGTCGAGGACCTTGGTGGCCGCATCGGCGCGATGGTGGATGAACGGGACGGCGGAGGCCTCGCGCTCTTCGACCTCGACGGAGCGCTTGTACGGCTCTGGGAAGGCACGGGCTGGTATGCGACCGTCACCAACCAGGGGCCGGTGCTGCACCGGCTGAACGGCACGACCGGTTGCACCGGGCAGGAATTCGTCTACCTAGACGGTACGGCGGTCCTGGTTGAGTTCCCGGTGATCTGCGTCGGAGGCGGCCGCCTGTCACCGGACGGCCGATTCATTGCCGTCAGGGAGGAGGGCAAGCCTGGCGGCTGGATCTGGATCATGGACATGGAGACACACCGCCTCACCCGGTTCGACCTTGGACGGAACGACATCGGCATGGAATGGAGCGCCGATGGCAGCCGCCTGATGATCCGTGTCGGTGGAGGGATGTGACGTGATCATGCTTCCAGTGAGTGCCTCCGAAGCTGGTGCGCCAGCGATGGCAATCGCAACGGCAACGCGAAGTCAGATCTGCCGCCGGGGTGGAGCTTCGCAGGGCATGCAGATGGGCGGATACCGATGAGGCGTTTCACGCTGCTGCTTACCGTGATGGTTGCCGGCCTGCTGTTCGGCTGCTCGGACGGGGATGATCCAGACCTCGCCACGTCTGTCGCCACGAGTGCACCCACCGAATCGCCAACGACGCCGCGCCCGACTGCCACGGAGCCACCGACGCCCGCACCGAACCCTGCCCCGATCGAGGTCGAAAGCACCGTGTGGGCAGTCGACACCGCAACCCACGAGGCCACACTCCTCCTCCAGGCCCCCGACTTTGTCGTCTCTTCCTCGTTCGATGAGGCAAGCGGGAGGGCGCACATCCGCTGGCGTGGCGACGAGATCACCGGAGAACTCTTCAGTCTCGATGGGCGCGAGCGGGGGCCCGCGCCCATTCACGCACGTTGCGTTGAACAGGGAGCCGACGCACTCGTGGATGGAGTCGTGGTGACGGACACCGAATGTGGTGCCGTCTCGCCGGACGGACGCTGGATGCTCGACCTGAGGAGAGTCGGGGAACACACCTCGGACAGCGGATATACCGTGCCGATCGAGGACTACTGGCTGATCGAGGTCGCGACGGGCGAGCGTTCGTTGCTCCAGGCGGGCCTGCAGCATTGTGGTGGCTGTGATGGACGCTTCGGGCTTGCCTGGTCGGCGAGTTCGCGATTTGTGACGTTCGCTGAGTTCGGCGGCGGAGGGCGGATGTTCCTCGCGGACCTCGAGTCCGGAACCTCGGTCGTGCTTACGCACGGCAACAACCTCGACGAAGCACCGCAGTGGTCGCCTCGCGATGATGTCGTTGCCATTCCAGCGGAGGCGGGGGACGCGGTCCTGTTCGATCCGCAGTCCGGCGTACGAACGCCGCTGCCGGCGCGATGGCCTGTTGCGTGGGACGCCGGCGGGGAGCTCCTCTACAGCCCTCCGTGGGGGCCCGGCGAGAGTATGGCAGTGCTTACACCTGCGGGCGAGGTGTTGGCCGAGCTCTCGGGCACGCCGTCGTGGATCAACCTCTGGAATGATCGCACCCCGCTCGTCGCCACCAGTCCGCGCTCGTTCGTCGCCGCACTCGAAGGTGGGGCTGATTGCTCTGGAGTGACGGTCTACGCGAGCGGTCTGGGGAGTGCAGGTTCGTGCATTGCCGGCGGTACCGCGGCCGTCGTCTCTCCGGACGGACGGTTCGTCGCCGTGCCCATCGAACGCGAGCACGGGATCCTCGCGAGCTACGGCGCCGGTGAGTACGGCGGAGTGTCATTGACACGCTACGACGTCGCACTCGTTGAGGTGGCCACAGGTAACGCGACCACCGTTGTGGCTGACCTGATCAGCAACGAGCCGCCGGATCTCACGTGGTCGGAGGACGGCAGCCACCTGCTGGTTCGCTCGCCAGCGACCTATGGAATCTAGGTGGCACAGGCGGTCACGTGAGGTGCGAACTGCCAGGGTTTCCAGCGCTCGTGCTCGGAAGGTCTACGCCCAGTGCAGTCCCAGCAGATCGAGCGCTTCGAGCACGTCCGGCGTGTCCGGTGCAATTGGGCGCACGTCCACCACAGCCAGCGGTTCAGGATCGCCGGCCGGCACCTCGAACACCGCCCAGTTCACAAACTGGTCACCCAGGCGAGAGCGATAGCGGATGCCTCGGAACGGCTCGCCGCGCTCGCTGCGCGCCTCGTAGACGCGGCGCGACACTTCCTGTGTGAAGCCGCGCGGCGCGCGCAGGCGGAGCGTCGCCGCGTCGATCTCGTCGAGGCCGTGGTGGATGGCGCGCGCAGCCAGTTCCTCGCGGACGAAGGCGATCGACCGCGCGTCGCCGATGTCGACGTAGGCTCCGTTCAGTGTCCCGGCGCCGAGTGCGCGGTCGCGCAGCCAACGTCGCGGCACCGCGCCTGCGGGCCATGCATCGTCATCGCCCTCGATCTCCTGGAGTCCGGCGATCACCTCGAGGTCGGGACGGAAGCGTGCCAGCGTCTCGACGAGCGCGCCGAGTTCATCCGACGAGGCATAGCGCACCCGGTAGCTCCCGAGCGGGTCGTCCCAGCGGTTCCCGAACGTGCCGTCCGGGGAGGCCTGACTCCAGTCCGGCCACGCCCACGGATCGGGGCGACGTCCGACGCGGTACACGGTCTCCGCTGGATAGACCGGCGTGAACTGACCGCTCATCCGCCGGCGAGGAAGGCGCGCGCCGCGCCGACGACCTCCGGTCCGACCTCGTCGAGGTCGCCTTCACGGAGCAGGCGCGCCGGCGAGCGATCGCCCAGCTGCGGGTTGAGGCCCTGGAACCAGGCGCGGGCCACCTCGTCCCCATCGACCCGGGCGATCGCATCGGCGACCTGGAGGGCCAGGCGCAGCCGCCGCTGCACGCCAGCAGCCGGTTCCCGGGAGCCCGAGGCCCATTCACTGACGGCGCGCGTCTCCTTCACATTCCCTACGTAGGCGGTGAGCTTGAGGCCGAGGATGCGGCTCAGATCCGTCACCGCCTCAGGCAGTGGCAGGCGGATGGCGCGCGTGTGCGCCTCATAGTCGGGACGGGCGACCGTCGGGGTCATGGCTGACTCCTCTCGCCACGCAGTCTATACCACCCGGGATCACATCACAAATCACAGGTAGGTTGGATTCGCGTAAGGGCGGAAGCCGTCCCGCCGTTCGTGACGTCGGCTGGGTGGGACGAGGGGCGTTCGTCGATCACCGCTTCGTTCGCACCACTGACCTTGATCTCATGGAGAACCCACTCACGGGCGAATGCTCGCGGAGTACGAGTCCTGGGTGTGCGGCGCGCGTTCCATTTCGACGATGTCGAGGGCGCGCTGTGCAAAGTTCATCCCCGCCGATCGGGCCGACGCCTCCGGCCACTTAGCAGACACGTTGCTCGGTCAGGAACCCCTACCGGACGACAGGAGAGCCATCGGACCCTGGGCACGCACTCACCCCTTCAAGCGTGGCCGGTAGCTTCGTCGTGCGGGCGGTTCCGCCGGGGCCGCGGTCGCTTCGATGGTCGCGTGCAGTGGATAGCGGCTGCCCTCAGTCGTCATGAGGATGCCATCGTGGGTGCTCGAGGGGAGCGCGAGAGAGTCGGCGAGGAACATCGCCTCCATGCCGCCCCGTCGTTCCTGAGCACTGTACGAAAGTTTGAACGCGAGCCGGGTGCGACCCGAGTAGAGGTTGTGAGCAACGGCGGGAGCATAGTCGTAGGTCACGACCCATGGTTGCCTGAGCGCCATGACATGCTCCGCGATCGCGATGTGGTCCTCGACTGAGTAGTTGTTGAGGTAGAGGCTCGCGCCCTTGGCAATGTACGGGGGATCGAAAAATGTGAGAGACGCGCTAGGGAGTCTTGCAACGACGTTCCCGACAAAGTCCAGGGCATCCTGGTGATACAGGTGGATCTGTTCGCGGTATCTGGCGACGCATCGGATGCGCTGGATAAGTGCGGCCTTCGTGAAGCGGGCGTCTATGCCCCATGCACCGGTCTGCTCCTGGCCGCCGATGACCCCTCCGTCGATGATCCCTGATCGGTTCGTGCGGTTGAGGAAGAAGGTGGCGAAGCCGAGATCCAAGAGCTCGGCTGTCTCCCGTCGCCCAAGGACTTCACGTTGACGGTGCCATTCCTCGATGGTCACCGGAATCTTGTCGATCCGCTCGCACAGGGTGTCCTCCTCGTTGAGGACGCTGTGCCAGAAGGCGTAGACCGGACGGCTCAGGTCGTTGAGGTGTACGCGCGAGGCGTGGCCCTCGAAGAGCAGCTCGAGTGCGAGTGAGGCACCACCCGCATAAGGCTCCGCATAGTCGATGTGATGCAGATCGTTCGCCTGCAGAAGGCGCTTGACGAAGCCAGCGAGCCGACGTTTTCCACCTGGGTAGCGGAGCGGGGAGTAAAAGGGCATTGCCTATTCTGAGGCCGAACCAGCGTTAGTGGCCACCGGCCACACCGCTGAGAGCCAGGGCTGGAAGTTGTCCCAGCCAGTGCGAAGTTCTTCGACGGACGGGAACATGTGCCTGTTGTGCACCCACTGGTGCATGAGCAGGGGGCTGATTCCCTCGTAGCCTGCTGCTTCAATGGCTCTCCGCACAGGTTGCGCCTGCTGCTCCGTGAGTCGGCCGTCGGCGAGTAGATCCTTTGTGATCGCCTTGATCTTGTCTCGTAGTGAAGACCTCTCGTTCGTGCCGCTGAGCGGGCGGCGGTCGAGATAGTCGTCTGCACTTAGCTCCAAGAAGACCCGGAAGAGCACGGCGTTGGAGTTCGGAAACTGTGCGAGGGGAAGCTCCTTGAGTTCGCGCGCGATGGCGCGTAGACGCTGGTCCGTAACGTTCATCTTCGGGCTCGGCGGCATCAGGAAGGCCCGGGGTGGGCCCGCGAAGACGGAGCCGCGGGGCGGGCGCACTGTGGCTCCGTCAGCCTCTGGAGCAGCGTGAGTCGTCGTGTGGGTATCGGGCAACTCTGCGGTGGGTACCGATGGCTGAGCCGCAGGGGCTGGCTCGATCAACGGAGATTCGCTGGCGGGTGACTCCTCCGCTAACGGCTCGACGGGAGGGGGAGACACGTATACATCTGCAACTCGCCCTTCCGGTTCCCTGAGCGGCGCTTGGTCGACTCCCTCCGGTTCGTCGGCGGGATCGATCAGGCCGCGGGCATAGGCGATGCGAGCGTCACTCGTGTAAAGATCTCCGACGCCGACCCGGCGAGACGACAGGTCATCCACGACGCGTAGCAGGAGACCCGCTGCCTCATCCCTCTCGTCGGCTAGGAAGAACTGCCCGTCCCGAACAGTGAAACCGAGAAGTCGGCGAACTTCACGCGTGCCCAGGAGCCGCCCAAGCGTCGAGGCAGGTACCTTCCCGCGCGCCTCGGCGGAGAGGTCGCCCCTCTGCTCGAGGAAATCCAATGCCTGCGTTGCGAGGTCAGGTCGCCCGGACCTTCGTGCGCGGAACCGATTTGCTTCTCCGGCAGCCCACCCGACGACCCCTGCGCCGCGGTGTTGTCCGGTGTGTCGGAGTTCGATCCAGTGGTCGGCCTCGTGGCGCTCTGAGACGACGAGGCAGTCGACGAGGTGGATAGGGCTCTCCTGGTAACGCGGACTGAGTGCGCGGAGAACGCTGAGGACTCGAGCTGAGACGGAGCTAGCGACGGTCTCTGGATCCTCAAGTGTGCGGATGGCCGTCAGTCGTCGATTGCCATCGAGGACGACGAAGTGTCCGCTCCGGACTTTGTCTGGCATGACGATGAGTCGGTAACTGGGATCGAGACCGTGCTCGACGATGTCCTCCGCGATGTAGCGGAGCTTCGGCCCCTGGGCCTTCGCCATCGCATCAAGGGCCCTGTCCTGCCCCTTCTGGACGACCGCGAGGCGTGGGTTCTCCTCGTCGAGCAGTAGTTGCCCAACGGGAATCATCTCGACAAATGACACAAATCCGACCCCCCTGAGCCGCTTCCGGCTCTCGTGGTGTGGACTATACGAGAATCGCGCCGTCGGCGTGGCACCCTGACCGCACCCGGAAGTTCGCCATCCCCATGAAGACGGGGCGGAGTCGCGACCACTCGGCCCGGGACGGCGTCCTGCCGCTCCCGGCTCGCGACGCGGAACTGCGGCTTCTCCCGGCGCTTGGTCTGCTACGGGAGTCATCGATTCGTGCCCTGGCTGTCGGTGGCGATGCCGCGAGTATGGCAGTACCAGTGACGGGCCCTCAGACTAGACATCGGATAGGTATGGGGCGATGAGCGCCCGCAACTCGTCGGCGGGTTCGACATCGATGATCGCGCGCAGCCGCGCGCGGAAGTCACGATAGGTCCGCACTGCCTGAGGGCGGTTGCCCTCCGAGAGGTGGATTGCGATCAGGGTTGCCGCCGCGGTCTCTCGGACCGGATCCGCCGCGAGCGCGGCATGCGCTGCCTCCAGCGCGTTGGCGTAATTCCCGACCGCCGAGAGGCGTGTGGCGTGCGCCTCGATCGCGTGCAGAAAGAGATCGCGCAGCCGATCACGTTCAAGGCGCAGCCAGTCGTCGTCGCAGTCCGGCAGGATCGCCATGGTCAGGCGCCGGATGGACTCGTCCGCATCGGCGTCGGATTCCGGGCCGTCGATGAGGCGGTGAGCCAAGGCCTCCAGCACATGCACGTCGACCTCGACGTTGCCGGCGATGGCAAGGTAGCCAGGGCTGGTGTCAAGGAGCGCCGAGCCGGCACTCAGGCGAAACAGTGCGGTTCGGAGGCTGCTGAGCGCGCTGCGCGGTTCCAGGTGTGGCCAGAGGCGTTCCGCCGCCACGTGCCGGGGGATCGGGCCGGCATGGAGCGCAGTGGCCGCCACCAGCCGCCGACTCGCTGCCGGCAGCCTGATGGTGTGACCGTCCCGCGTCGCCGTAAAGCCGCCGACCAGGCGCAGATGGAAGGTGGGAGCCTGCGAGCGACGCGCCGGAGCGCGCTGCGTCCGGCGTGGCGGCAGCCCGCCGCTGCTCCCGATAATTGCCCCCGCCACGAACCAGTTTCCTTACTGGCCGGGCCTGGCGCCGCCTGTGCCTGCCTTGGCCGCTAGATCGCTCTGCGTGCCGCCCCGGGCAACTAGTATGCCTCATCACTCGCGGCATGGCGTAGCAGTTGCGTCGCAAATCACGTGACATTCGCGCTACGTCACTGGCGCTCAACCCCACCGCTTATTCCCGCCGTGGGCTGGCGCCGTCCCGAGTGCCGCGAACCGCCGCGCGTACCGTCGGCTCCCGCGTCCTCACCGCACCTCCTGTAGCGCGATCTGCACGCGCGCCCTCGTAGCGTGCCGGCCATGACAAACGCCTCACGCGTGCTGACGGATCGGCTGTTGCTGCGGGCCACGATCACGCCCGGCCGGCGGCCCGCGTTGCGGGTGGTGATCCTCCACCAGCACGAACCCGGCCAGGAGGAGGAGCAGCGCGGATTCGCGGACGCGCAAAGCGCGGCGGCGTTCGTGCAGACCTGGCTCGAGGGACTGGAGCGGCGCTGGGAGCACGGCGAGCGATCGCACGGCCGCCGGGAGGAGTGACGCGATGGCCGCTGGCAGCACCCGCATGCGCGCCCGCTCGTGGGCCCTGCCTCATCTCGACCCCCGGTTACTGATTGGCATGCTCGTGGTCGTCGTTGCGCTCATCGGCGGCGTCACCCTGATCAACGGCCTTCGGGTCACGGAACCGGTCGTGGTCGCGGCGCGGACGCTGCCGCCCGGCCACGTGATCGTGCGCGGCGACCTCACGACGAGCGAGGCACGGCTGGAAGGTGCGCTCGGCACGCTGGCGGTCAGCGAGGCGGAGATCGCGACGCTCGTCGGCCGGACGACGAATCAGACGATCCACGCAGGGGTGCTCGTCGTCGCGCCGGACCTCGGCAGCGGACCGGCGCTCGGACCCGGCGAGGTGGCCGTCACCGTCGCGGTCGGCGCCGACACCGTCTTCGCCCAGTTGCGCCGTGGCGACGAAGTGGCGGTCGTCGAGACGACGGAGCCCGGACGCCCGGGCAGCGCGACCGCGCTGCTGCTGGAGCGGGCGACGGTCTACCACGTCGCCGCCGATGCGGGACGGCTGGGCATCGGCGGCGGTGCGGCGTCTGAAGAGGGCGGGCGGATCGCCAACGTCACGCTGATCGTCCCGCAGGGCGACGCCGAGCGCGTCGTCCATGCGCTCGTGAACGGGCGCCTGACGCTCGTGCTGGTGCCCACACCATGACGAATCACCCGACCGTGCCAGAGACCGCCACGCTGCGCGTGCTGATCGCGACGGGCGACCGCGATCTGGAGCTCCGCCTCGTGGACGGACTCCCGGGCGAGGGGATCGCCGTCGTCGGCCGTGCGCTCGACGCCGCGACGCTACTCGAGCGCGTGGCGCTGGGGTCACCTGCGGTGGATGTCGTGCTGGCCGCGAGCAGCCTGCACGGGCTGGGCGAGTCGACGCTGTTGGCGCTGCGCGACCGGCGCGTGCCGGTGCTGCTCCTCGCCGCCGACGACCGCGACGCGAGCCGGTACGACGAACTCGCGCCGGCCCTGCTGGGATCGACCCCGCTTCCGGCGATCGCAGCGGCGCTGCGGCGCACGCACGACGGGACACCGATCGCCGATTCCCGGGAAGCGATCGCGCCATCGGCACGACAACATGACGCTGAGGAGGGGAACGAACCAGCGACCGCAGGGCGTGTCATCGCCGTCACCAGCGGGAAGGGGGCGCCGGGCAAGACCACGCTGGCGATCGCGATCGCCGCCGCCCTCGGGGACACCGGCTGCTCGGTCGCGCTGGTCGACGCCGACCTCCGCGGTGGGAACGTCGCGCCCTACCTCGGCCTCGACCCGCGCCGCGGCCTCGTGGGACTGGCTGTGGCCGGCGGTCCGCTGGACGCGCGCCTCGCGACGGAGTTGCAGGAGGGCCCCGGCTGCGCGGTGCTGGCGGGGGTGGAGCGCCCCGAGCTGGCCGCAGCGCTCACCCCCGAGCTGATCACGGGGGCAGTCACCCGGCTCCGTGCGCGCTACGACCGCGTCGTAGTGGACCTCGGGTGGCCTCCGGAGGCGGATGTGTTGCGGGCCGCCGACCACGCCCTGCTGGTGACGGCGTCCGACCTCGTCTCGCTCTGGAATGCCCGCCTCGCGCTGCGATCGCTCGGCGAGGACAGCGGCGGGTGCTGGAGCCTCGCCGTCAACCGCCGGGAGGGCCGTGAGCACTACGACGGGGATGAGATCGAACGGGCGCTGGGCCTGCCCGTGCTCGGCACCGTGCGCGAAGACCGCCCGGCGGCGCGGCGCGCGATCGACCGCCAGGTCCCGCTCACAGTGGCGGGCGGCAGGGCTGCCGCTGACCTGCGCGCGCTCGTGCGGGTGCTGGAGGAGGTGGAGGCGCCTGAACCCGCAGCGGTGCTCGCCGGTGCCGGCTCGGTGCCCGTGGTCGTGGAGGCGTCGCGATGACGAGTGCGACGGGGACGGGTGCGATGGGGACGGCCCGTGACGAGCGTGAGCAGGCGGTCCGCGCGGACGTCCAGGCGGCGCTCAGGCGCGCGTCCGAGGGCGATGAGACGCGCATCGGAGCGCAGGAGTCCGCGCATGCCGAACGGGTGATCCACGAACAGATCGCGGCGGCGGAGCGACGGGCGGTCACGCTCGGCCAGCCGCCCTTCGCGGACAGGGCCGACCTCGCGCGCCGCCTGCTCGCCGACCTGCTGGGGCTCGGGCCGTTGCAGCCGCTCCTGGACGACCCCGCGATCGAGGAGATCATCGTCAATGGCCCGCGCCGCGTGTTCGTGATCGCCGACGGCCGCAAGGAGCTCACCGAGATCACGCTCGCGGACGACGCGGAGCTGCTGCGGCTGGTGCGGCGTGCGATCGGGCCGCTGGGCGGCCGGCTCGACGAGACGAGTCCGATGGTGGACGCGCGGCTGCCCGACGGCAGCCGGCTCAACGCCGTGATCCCGCCGCTCGCCACCGGCGCGACCCACGTCACGATCCGTAAGTTCCTGCAGCGCGCGCGGACGCTCGACGACCTGGTCGGGCTCGGGACGCTCACGCCCGAGGCGGCGGCGTTCCTGCAGGCGTGCGTCCGCGCGGGGTTGAACATCCTGATCTCCGGGGGCACCGGCAGCGGCAAGACGACCTGCCTGAAGGCGCTCGGCGCGGCGATCCCCGGCATGCGCGAGCGCGTGATCACGATCGAGGAGACCGGCGAGCTCCAGCTCGAGTCGGTGCTGCCCGACTGCGTGGCGCTCAACGCGCGGCTCGCGAACGTCGAGGGCGAAGGCGGCGTGCCGATCCGCGCCCTGGTGCGGAACGCGCTGCGGATGCGGCCGACGCGGATCATCGTGGGCGAGGTCCGCGGCGACGAGGCGCTGGACATGCTCTCTGCGATGAACTCGGGCCACGAGGGCTCGATGTGCACGCTGCACGCCAACGGCCCGCGGGAGGCGCTCTCGAAGCTCCGCACCTACGCGCTGATGGCCGAGGGGCACCCACCGTCGGAGACGGTCGCCGAGATGATTGCGGAGGCGATCCAGGTGGTCGTGCACCTGCGGCTCGACGGCGCCACCCACCGCCGCACGGTCTCCCACATCTACGAGGTCACCGGTGTGGAAGGCGGCGCGATCGCCGGCTCCGAGCTGTTCGTGCTGCGCGAGGGGCGGCTCACGTGGACCGGGATCCGTCCGCGCCGGGAAGCCCGGCTGGTGGCCGCCGGCTACGCCGGACCGGAGCGAGGCGGTGCCGGATGAGTGGTCGAGCCATGTCCGATTTGCAGAGGTTTCTCCGCCTGTGGAGCGAAATAAGCGTGTGTCGTGCCAGATAAGCGTGTGTGGAGCGAAATAAGCGTGGCTGTGGACTGGTTGTGGTGCGGCGTGTTGCAGGATGGCCGGGGAAGGAGCGCTCCGTGCACGTGACCTACAGCCTGCTGCTCGGGATCGGCCTGCTGCTGATCTTCCTCTCCCTGACGTCGAAGCGACCGGAGCGCGCCCGATCGGCGGACGTCCCGGCCGCGGACGGGGGCTGGGTCGCAACGCTGCCCGACGCCGGTGGCCAGCTGGCCTCCGCGGCTGCCGTCGGCGTGGTGACGGCCGTCGTGACCCAGGCGTTCCTGGGCTGGCCGGCGCTCAGCCTCGCGGCCGGGATCGTCGGTGCGCTCGTGCCGTCCTGGGTCGCCCGTCAGCGCGACGAGCACCGCCGGGAGGCGGTGGAGGACGCCGTCGTGGAGGCCGTGGCCGTGCTGCGGGATGGCAGTCGCGTCGGGATCGGGATCGAGGACGGCCTCCGCTCGCTCGCTCGCACCGGGCCGCTCGCGCTGCGTCCCGCCTTCCGGGCGCTCGCCCGGGACCTGCGGCTGGCCGGGTTCGAGGAGGCGGTGACGCGCGCCCGCGAACAGGTCGCCCATCCCTCATTCGACATCCTGTGCGCGGCGCTGCTGATGTCCTACCGCATCGGCGGCCGCAACCTCAGTGACGTGCTCGACGGGCTCGCCCGCTCCGTGCGGGGGACGGCGCGGGCGCGGCGCGAGGTACGGGCGCAACAGGCGGAGCAGGTGCTGTCCGCCCGCGTGATCGCGGCGCTCCCGCTCGTGCTGATCGTGGCGATCCGCGCCACCAACCCCGGCTACCTGGAGGTGTTCTCCACGCCCGGGGGCCAGCTGGCGCTCGCCGTCTGCCTGGTCAGCGTCGCCGTCGGCTACGCGGGCATGCTCCGGGCGACGGTGCTGCCGGGCCGCGAACGGGTGCTTCGGTGACGGCGGCACTCGCGGTTAGCGGCGCGCTCGCCGCCGGGCTGTGGCTGGTGATCATCGCGCAGCCGCTCGGGCGGCCGCGCCCTGACCTCGCGCGCCGCCTGCACCGGCTCTCCGCGCAGGGCCGGATGGAGCTGGACGCGGGGGAGGCACGCGACCCCGTCTTCGAGTCGGTGCTGCTGGAGCGGACGCTGCGGCCGCTGCTGGACGAGGCGGGATGGTTCATCGGCGCGGTCCTGCGCCGCGCCGGCATCGAGACCGGCGACCTCGACCGACGCCTCGCGCTCGTCATGCCCGGGATCAGTGCGGCGCAGTTCCGGGGACAGCAGCTGGCGACCGGCCTGGTGGCGGGTGCAGTCCTGCCGCTGCTCAACCTACTCGGCGCCCACCCGCTGGGGCCGTGGCCCGCCTGGATGTGGGTGGGTGGGTTCGCGGCGGGGTTCGCGGCGCCCTCGTGGCAGTTGCGCGCGCGGCTCCGCCGCCGGCGCATCGCGATCGTGCGCGAGACGCCCGTGGCGCTCGACCTGCTCGTGCTGGGTGCGAGCGCGGGGCTCTCCGCGGAGCAGGCGCTCACCGAGGCGGCCGATCAGCTTGACGGCACGCTCGGGGCGGCGCTGCGCGGCGTCGTCCGCGAGACGGCGATCGGGGGCGAGGGCTACGCGGACGGACTGAGCGCGCTCGCCGACCGCGAGGAGGTCGCGGAGCTGCGCTCGCTCGCCGACGCCTGGCGGCTCGCCCACGAGCAGGGGACACCGCTCGCGCCCGCGATGCTGGCGCTGGCCGAGACCGCACGCGACCGCGAACGCACGCAGCTCCTCGAGGAGGGCGGCAAGGCCGCCGTGCGGATGCTGTTCCCGATCGCGCTCTTCATCTTCCCGGCGTTCCTGGTCGTGCTGCTCTATCCGGCCGGGACCGAGCTGCTGGGACTGGGACGGTGACGGAAGCAAACAGATGGCACACGCATCGACAGGAGGTGTCGACATGCTGAAGCAAGTCAAGGACGAGATCACGCGGCTCCACACGGACGAGGAGGGCGCGGCGATGACCGAATACGCGATCGTCGTCGCCGGCATCGCGGTCGTGGCGATCGTCGCGATCCAGGCGGTCGGGACGGCGATCGTCGGGGTCTTCAACGACATCGTCACCGCGATCACGAGCGTGTAGCCCGATGCGACGCCTCCTCCGCGACCAGTCCGGGGCCAGCACCGTCGAAGCGGCGCTTGTGCTGCCGCTGCTGTTCATGGCGCTCATCGGCGTGGTGCAGTTCGCGCTCGTCCACCATGCCGAAACGGTCGCGGAGACGGCGGCGATCGAGGGCGCGCGGCTCGCCGCAGCCGAGGGCTACAGCCTCCAGGACGGCGCGTCGCGGACGCGGGACGTGCTGGAGGCGGGCCTCGGCGCGACGGGGGCGGCGTTCGCGGTGGAGGTGGAAGCGTCCGATGACGTCGTGATCACGCGGGCGCGCGGGGAGTACCGGCTCTTCATCCCCTGGGTGACGTCGCTGAGTGTCCCGGTCGAGGCGCAGGCCGAAGTCTGGCGAGAGGGGTTCCGTGGTGGTCCGTAGACTTCCGGCGCCCGCGCGCGGCCTCCATGCCGACGAGATGGGCAGCGCGATGGTCGAGGTCGCGCTCGTGCTGCCGGTGCTGCTGGTGCTCGCCGTCGGCGTGGTGATGGTCGGACGCGTCACCCACGCGCAGATCGCGGTGCAGTCGGTGGCGCGTGAAGCCGCGCGCACGGTCGCCGTGGCGCCGTCGGTGTCGGTGGGCGTTCAGTCGGCCGAGGCACGGGCGGTCGCCGTCGCGCAGGGCCACGGGCTCGCGCTCGACCGGCTCGGCGTCGAGATCGATCCCGGCGGCTTCGAGCGCGGTGGCACGGTGCTGATGCGGGCCACCTACGAGGTGCAGCTCGGCGACCTGCCTCTGCTGGGGGTAGTCCGGGTGACGGTCTCAAGCAGCCATGCCGAGCGGATCGACCAGTACCGCAGCCGGGCGGCGGCTCCATGAGCGGGCGGCTGCGGGAATTGGCGGCGGATGAGAGCGGGCAGGCGCTGGCGCTGACGGCGATCTTCCTGATGGGACTGGTCGCGGTCGTGGGGCTGGTCGCGGACGGCGGCCTAGTGATGGCGCAACGGCGCGACCTCCAGCACACCGCCGATGCGGCCGCGGCCGCAGGGGCGATGCAGCTCGACGAGGCGGCCTACCGGGCATCCGGGGGCGCAGTCGTCGTGTTGGATCCGGGTGCCGCGCGGGAGGCGGCGATCGTGCGCCTCATCGGGGAAGATGGCACGGACCATGCGGTCTACGCGGAAGGCACGCGCGTGTAGGTCGCGGTGTCGCGCCAGGCGACGACGGCCTTCCTGCGGGTGCTCGGGGTGCGGGAGGTGGAGATCACCGCCCGCGCCGTCGCGGAGCCGCGCTTCGGGGTAGGAGGTCCGGTGCCATGACAGTGATCCGAGCAGGAATGCCCTATTTCGGCTGGGCAATCGCGGCGATCGCGGTGGCCGCCTGCGGTGGCGGTGACGCGTCGCCGACCCCAACCCCGACGGCGACCGTGGCCGCATCCCCGACGGTCACGCCGACCGAGCCGCCCGCCATCGCGACGCCGTCCCTCGAGGAGATAGCCGATGAGGTAGCTCAGGCGTACCTCGCGTACCTGGACGCCTACGCGGAGGCTGTCCTTCACCTGGACATCGCGCTTGTTGAAGCGTTCGTCGCCGGTGACGAACTGGAAAGCATCCGCGAAGAGATCGAGATGCTACGGGTCGATGGCGTGGCCCTGCGAGTAGTGGCAGAACACGACGTCACGGTCATCGACGTGACCGGCGACACCGCTCTCGTTGCCGACGAGATCGTGGACAACACCTTCTACGTCGATGCGAGAACCCTCGAGCCTCCCGAGGCAGAAGGGAGCGGAGATACGTACCGCGACTTAGTAACGCTCGAGCGGATCGACGGGCGATGGCTCGTGACCAGCGGAGCGCGAGACCGAGGTGACTAGTCATGAGGTGGGGAGCAGCAGCAGCTATCGTTCTCGGGATGCTCTTGTCGAGCGCGAGCGTGGTCTACGCAGACCCCCCGACGCCCGGACAAGCGGGGAACCTACGCGGGCTCCGTCCCGACCTGGTCGAGACCGACGTCGTCGCTACGAACGACGGCGTCACCATCTACGTCGGCATTCGAACTACGAGACCGGGCTCACCCGGCAGTCCCGGCTCCTCGGACCTCATCAGCGGTCCCGCCGCTCCAACGTGCACCGCGCAGGCACTGAATGTGCCGTTCAACAGTGCCATGAATGGGTGGATGAGGGACGGGCTCCGAGACAATCCAGGCACTGTCCCTGTCGGCGTGCGTTGTGACGAATCGCTAACGATCGTCTGGGTCCCGGTCGACGGCGGGACCCCGCCGGACATCGTGGTCAATGTCCTGCCGAGTGATCCGGGGGCACCCTCGCTCGTTGCCGAAGACCTCTTCGGGATCGTCCCTCTGCCCCCGATCTCCCTCCGCGCCAACCCCGGCACGGGGCTTGTCGCGATGCCGGCCTGGTTCTGGGTCGATGGCTACGACGGGAGCCCCCTCTACGGTTCCGAGACGCTCGGCGGCACCACGGTCGAAGTCGAGATCACGCCGCAGCGCTACGACTGGCACTTCGGTGACGGCGGCTTCTTCTCCACCGCTTCGCTTGGACGGCCCTACCCGGACGAGAGCGACATCCAGCACACCTACGAGCAGTCTTCGCTGGTCGCCGGCGGGCAGTTCGAGGTGCGGCTGGAGATCACGTTCGCCGGCCAGTTCCGTGTCATCACTGAAGAAGACGACGGCGAGGGGAACATCGTCGTCACCATCGGCGACTGGGAGCCGCTCGACCCGATGGTGCGGTCGTTCGTCGCGCCGTACCCGGTGCAGCAATTGCAGTCCGTGCTGACCGCGGGCCAGCGCTAGCGAGGAGGATGGAGATGGCGCGGACACTCCCCGCCGCACGGCGGCAACGACATACCAGGACACTAGCCACACCCGGGCCGTGGTCGATGGCCGTGATGGTCGTGGTCGCGGTGGGGCTGGGCATAGCGCTCTGGTTGATCGCGGGGCCGCCGTCTGAGGCCTGGCGTCTCCCGGACCTGGCGACGGTGCGCGCGACGCTGACCGCGTCAGAGATCGCCGATCGCGACCTGATCGCCATGGCGACCGCCCTCGCGTGGCTTGTCCTCGGCTACCTCGCGGTGACGGTCACACTGCGCTGCGCGGCTCTCGCTGCCGAGCGGGCGACGCGCGGAGCGCGGTGGACGCGCATCGCCCTGCGACTGACCAACCTGATCACCGTCCCGGCGGTGCGGCGGATCGTCGACGGCGGCGTTGCCGGCACGCTGCTGGTGGCGAGCTGGATGCCGGCGACGGCACGAGTCGCGGTGGCGGCAGAACCGGTCGTGTCGCTGCCGGTGACGGCGGTGGCCCAGGCAGGAGGTCCGGCCCCTCGGCACGCGGAACAGGAGCCGGAACGGGCACAGGCCGTCGCGTACACGGTGGTG
>WBZO01003218.1_pt1 | contig 19541 bp, 19 predicted proteins | sample 5204261 | NCBI WGS metagenome assembly WBZO01 (sample SAMN12412400, study PRJNA552823) | activated sludge metagenome | isolation source: activated sludge from anammox sidestream of wastewater treatment plant... | place: USA: North Carolina | collected 2017-09
AGGCGCTGGGGCACGAGTTCTTCCTCTTCCGCAACGTGGAGACGGACCTGGTGAGCGTCATCTACCTGCGCGACGACGGCGACTACGGCCTGATCGAACCGGCCGGCTGACGCCCCGCCGCCGCGCGATCGGCCCGGGCGGCCGCCGCCTTCACCCCGTGTAGAACTCGTTCGCCCGCCCGTCGCGGCGGGCGAACGCCTTCACCGCCAGGGTCCCGAAGGCGAAGCCGCCGACGTGAGCCCACCACGCCACGCCGTCGGCCTCGCCGAAGTTGGATCCCAGCACCTCGCTCGCCTGGACGAGCGCCCAGTAGCCGAGGAACAGCCAGGCGGGCAGCCACGGGGCGAACCACGGTCGTTGACGGGAGAACAGCCGCACGACGAGCCACGGACCGATCAACACGGGGATGAGCGCCTGCACTGACTGCCGCGGGAAGAGGCGGATGTAGGCTCCGAGGCAGGCGCCGATCGCTCCCGAGGCGCCGATGAGCGGCACCTTCGGCTCCCCGCCGAGCAGCCCCTGCGCAGCGCCCGCCACGGCCCCGCCCAGCAGGTAGAAGGCGAGGAAGCGCCACCTGCCAAGGCGGTCCTCCACGTTGTCGGCGAAGACCGCCAGGAAGACCATGTTCCCGAGCAGGTGCAGCAGGCTCCCGTGCAAGAACGCGTAGGTCAGGAGCGTCACGACCGCGCCGGCGGGGTCGACGGCGAACCTGGCAGGCACGAAGCCGTGCTCGAGGACGTAGAGCGCCGCGGCGGGGCGACCCTCGAGCGAGGCCTGGTAGGCGAAGACGACGACGTTCACCAGCGCTATCCCGAGCGTCACGAGGGGCCAGGAGCGCCTGGGGTTGCGGTCGCGGAGGGGGATCAGCGCCGCCACCTCGCGGCGAGGTCGTGGCGACACGGCCTCATCGGCGCTGGGTCGTCTCCAGGTCGGGCCTGAGCTTCACGACGCTGTCGGGCGGGACGATCCCGCGGACGGTGGCGCCGTGGTACACGATCGTGCGCGCGCCTATCACGGTCCCGGGCGCCGTGACGGCGTTGCAGCCGATGCTCACGCCGTCACCGAGGATGGCGCCGAGCTTGCGCAGCCCGGTGCCGCGTCCGCCCACCTTGACCTCGTCGCCGAAGGTCTTGAAGTTGGCGAGCTTGACGCCGGCGCCGAGGTTGACGCCGCTGCCAAGCACGCTGTCACCCACGTAGTTGAAGTGCGGCGCCTTGGCGCCGGCCAGGAAGACGGAGCGCTTGACCTCCGTGGCGTGGCCGACGTGCGCGTCGGGCCCCAACACCACCGGGCCCCGCAGGTAGGCGCCGTGACCGACCTTGGCGCCGGCGAACATCACAACGGGCCCGGTGAGGTAGGCGAACGGGCCGACCTCCGCCCCCGGCTCGATCACGAGCGGGCCCTCCACGATGGCGGTAGGATGCACGCTGCCCGCCCTGCGGTCACGCCCGGCCGCGCAGTAGGCGTCGAGGCGCGCCAGCGCCTCCCACGGCAGCTCGACGTCGAGCAGGTTCGCGAGCTCGGCCGGTAGTCGGGTCACGTCGAAGAGTTGCGCCATCGCGAGCATGCGCGAGTCTACCGCCCCGGCCGGATACAATCGGCGACGAGCGTGTTGCATCTCGTCTTCAACCCCGTGGCGGGCAAGGGCCGGGCGCGGCGTGCCCTCACGCAGGCGCTGGCGTTCCTCGACGGCCGCGCCGTGCCCTACATGCTCCACTCCACCGAGCGGCCGGGTCACGCGACCGAGTTGGCCGCCGCCACGCCTCCGGGCGCGACCGTGGTGGCGCTCGGCGGTGACGGGACGGTTCACGAGGTAGCGAAGGGCCTCCTGCAGCGGGGAGCGCCCAACGACCCTACGCGGGGCCGCGCCCTCGCCGTCTTGCCGCTGGGGTCGGGCGACGACTTCGCCTTCGGGCTGGGCATCGCCCGGCACGACCTGGCCGGGGCGCTGGAGCGCCTGGTCGGCGGGGCGCGCCGGCGCGTCGACGTCGGTTTCGTCAACGGCGAGCCGTTCATCAACGGCGTCGGCACGGGCTTCGACGCCGAGGTGGCCGCTCGCGTCCGGCGGTCGCCCAGGTTCCTGCCGGGCCTGGCCGGTTACCTCTACTCTGTCGTCACTGCGCTGGCGGTCCTGGATTGCCCGACCGCCGAGGTCTGGGTGGACGGGCGCCGGGTGCACGTTGGGCCCGCCCTGTTGATCGGGGCGCAGAACGGGCCGCGCGCCGGCGGGAGCTTCCTCTTCGCGCCAGAGGCCCGCAACGACGACGGGCAGCTCGACGTCCTGATCGCCCGGCGCCTGTCGCGCCTCGGCACCCTGCGGGTGTTGCCGAAGGTGATGCGGGGCAGTCACCTGACCGATCCCGCGGTGGCGCTCCACCGGGGCAGGGACGTGCGGATTGCGTGGCGGAGCGGCAGGCCGGGTCATGCCGACGGCGAGGCGTTGGCGCCCGCCTGCGAGTACGTCATCAGCGTCGCGGCCGGCGCGATGCCCGTCGTCGGCTGAGGGGAGAAGGCCCCCGTCCCTCCACGCCCTCGAATAAGGCAGGGGCCCCGCCGTGGCGGGGCCCCTGCTTCGTTCTCGTTCCGACCCTAGGGTCGGGCTCGTCCCTTGCTTAGAAGGTGACGGTGTACTTGATCTGGAAGGCCTGAGCCGAAGCGCCGACACCGTTGTTGTCGTTGGTGTAGACGCCGTAGGCGAACTCGAGGTCGTAGTAGTTCCAGATCAGCTCGTAGCCCGTGACGGACTGCGTGCCGGTGCCGTTGGCGTCACCAGCGGAGATGTTGGTCGCCGTGTCGAGCGGCTCGCGCACGGTCGAGTTGGAGACGTTGGTGCCCGTCCAGCTGGCGTACTTGGCGGTGAGCGTGCTGTGGTCGAGGATGAACTCGTTCAGGACGAGGCCAACGCTCCACTGCAGTTCGCTCGCCGTGTACACGGCGGCATCGGAGTGGCTGGTCGTGCGGTAGTTGACCGCACCGAGGAGGCTCGGCTTGGTGTAGACGTCGAGCGGCGTGGTCGACAGACCGGCGCCCACCTTGAGGGTGGTCGTGTCGTCGGTGCCGGCGTCGGCGTCGTTCACCATCTTGTAGCCCACGTACGGGGTCAGCGAGACGATGGAGACGTTGAGCGCGTAGTCCGCGTCGACGTACAGCGTGGTCTTGCTGAAGTCGGCCTCGACCTGCGAGTAGCCGGCCGCGATGTTCAGGCCCTTGATGAGGGCGTTGTCGGCCTTCCCGTCATGCTTGAGCGTGACGCCGAAGCCAGTGTTCCAGTTGTTGTCGCGGTCCATGTTGGCCACGACGACGGCTTCGGCCGCGTCGACGCCGGTCTTGACGTCGTCGACCGTGGTGCCGTTGACGGAGGCCTGGTGGTACCAGCCGCCGAGGCTGAAGCCCGCGAACAGGTTGGCGGTGGCGTCGACGCCGAAGGCCATGACGCTGTCGCCGCTGGCGACGCCGTACGAGTCGAAGTACGCGTCGAGGTCGACGATGAACAGGCTGAGGCCGGCGTTCACGCCGAAGCCGTTCTGGTCCTCAGCGAAGGGGAAGGCGCTGGCGTCGGCACCGAGGTCGTAGCCGTTGGCCGTCCACTGGTCGCTGATGTTGCGGTAGTTGGCGCCGAGGCTCGAGAGGATCGGCAGGCCGGAGGTGTCGACGTCGAGCGTGGCGTAGAGCACGGACTCGGCGGTCGCGCCACCGGAGCCGTTGGCCCACTCGAAGCCGAGGTCGAAGATGCTGAGGGCGAGGCTACCGTCGACGCCCCAGACCGTGAGCTGGGCGTTGTCGGCGAGGTAGTCGTCCTTGTCGCCGGCGCGCTCGGCGTACTGCGCGAAGCTGCCGCCCAGGGTCAGGCCGTCGAGCGGGCTGACCGTGACGCGGAGGCCGCGCAGGTAGTTGCCGTACCACTCCTGGTTGAAGTTCGGGTCGGTGCTGTCGTTACGGCTGACGTACACGGCGGTGATGCCCGGGTCGAGGAACGCCAGGAAGTCGGGGGCGCCGATCGTGGCCACGAAGCCAGGATCATCGGTGCCGACGACGTACGGCGTGAAGCTCGTCTCGACGTTCGTGCCGAACGAGAAGGTGAGCGGCGTGGCGCCGATGGGCTCGAAGGTCGTCATGAACTTGCGGACCTCGAACCAGGGGAGCGCCTGGCCACCGGCGGGCAGCGGCGCGGTGATCGACAGGTCGTCCATCGCGATGCTGAGCACGCCACTGAAGCTGTTGAGCTTGTTGGGGCTGCCCTGACCGTCGAAGCCGAAGGTGGTCGCGAAGGTGAGGCTCAGCGTGGCCGTGGCGTTGCCCGGCTTGTGCTGGATGTCGGCGCGGTCCTGCGCCACTTCGCCGACGCCAGTCTGGTAGCCCTTGCTGCCCTTCTTGTCGCCATCGAGTTCGGTGGCGCCGGAGGAGAACACGGAGGCTCCCATGCTGCGGTCGGCGTTGAGGCCGTAGGCGCGGTCGACGTCGAAGGCGTCACCGATGACGCGGCCGACGAAGTACTTGACCGAGATGCTGCCCGAGATCCCGAGCGGGTTCTCTTCGAGCGCCGTGACGCGACCCTGGAGGTCGGCGATGGCGGCGTTCTGGGCGGCGTCGGAGGCCTCCAGCGCGGAGACGCGGTCGCGGAGGGCGACCTGGCTGCTGCGGAGGAGGATGACGAACTCGCGGATGTTGGCGATATCGGAGCGGTTGCGCTCGATGGCCGACTGGAGGGGCGCGAGGTCGACGGTGGGGGCCGCGGGAGCCGCGCCGGCGCTGCTCTTCAGACCGGCGACGTCAGCCTGGAGAAGCTGAAGGACGCGGTTGATGGCGGCGATGTCGTCGGCGTTCTGGCGGCCGAGGGTGTTGGCCTGGTTGGCCAGGCTGTAGGCGGCGTCGGCGCGCGCGGCAGCGGCTTCGGCCTGGGCCTGGGCCGTGTCGAGGGCGACACGCTGCGAGGCGATCTGGTTCTGCAGATCGCGGAGGACCGCCGGGTCGACGTTGCCCGTTCCGGCCGCGACGGCGGCTTCGAGGTCGTCGATGCGAGCGGTGTTGGCGGTCACGTCGTCGGAGAGGCCGGCGATGGCGCTCTCGGCGGCGGACAGCCGCACGCCCTGGGCGGCCACGTCGGAAGCGAGTTCCTGCACGGCGTTACGCAGCGAGTCGACGTCGGCCTGCGTGAGCGCTAGGGCCGAGTTGACGTTGTCGTTGATAACGTCGAGCAAGCGGCTGACCACGAGGGCGGCCTGGTAACGAGTGAAGGCTTCGTTGCCGCGGAAGGTGCCGTCGGGGAAGCCGATGACGATGCCGAGGTCGGCGATGCGGTCGACAGCGTCGCCGGCCCAGTGGTTCGCCGGGATGTCCGGGAACGTCGACTGAGCGAAGGCTCCGCTGGCGAAGGCCGCCGCCAGGAGCGTGATGAGTAGCTTCTTCATGTGTTGATACCCCTTGAACTCTGTGAAGTCTGCCTTTCGCAGCGCACTTCATGGCCCAGAGGCACCTTCGCCGAGAGTGTCCGAGTTTCCTCTTCGGTTTGGCGTCTGGGAACCGCGTCGTACACTGGGTTCCTGCGCTTCCCTGGCCGGTTCAAAAGGTAGCACCTCCTTCCCATGCGGCCACGGACGACACAGGTCCAAGGGGATTAGACCACGTTCCGCGCGGGGATGTCAAGGCGCATGAATCCTGGGTGAGAAGCGATACTCTGCTTGCAGACGGGCAAATCTGCCCCACGTGAACCCCGTCACTCATGCCGTTCTAATGAGAACGGGACCCCGTGGCCGGGCCCTGCTATCCTCCTCCCCATGGCTCGGATCTCGGTGCCCACAGCGGACGCGCTCCTCGACGTCGAGGTCCCCGTCCTCGACCACGGCTTCGTGAGGCTGGTCGACTACCTGGGCGGCGACGCCCGCATCGTCCAGGCCGCCCGCGTGTCTTACGGCGAGGGCACCAGGACCGTGCGCGAGGACGGCGCCCTGATCGACTACCTGCTGCGCAACCGCCACACCAGCCCGTTCGAGCAGGTGATACTCACCTTCCACGTCAAGATGCCCATATTCGTGGCCCGGCAGTGGGTGCGCCACCGCACGGCCCGCCTGAACGAGATCAGCGGCCGCTACTCGGTGATGAAGGACGAGTTCTACGTCCCGCGCCCGGCCGAGGTCAGGCTCCAGGACAAGCGCAACAAGCAGGGCGGCGACGCGCGGGACGTGCCCGCCGACCTAAGAGACCGCGTCGTCGCCGTCCTGAGCGAGGGGCAGCGGCGGACGTACGGGGAGTACGAGGGGCTGCTCGAGGACGACATCGCGCGCGAGCTGGCGCGCGTCAACCTCCCCTTGAGCCTCTACACGGAGATGTACTGGCAGATAGACCTCAACAACCTGTTCCACTTCCTGCGGCTGCGGCTCGATTGGCACGCCCAGTACGAGATCCGCGTCTACGGCGACGTCATGGCGCGCGCCGCGCGCGCCGTGGCGCCCCTCGCCTACGCCGCCTTCGAGGAGCACGAGCTGGCCGGCCGAGCGTTCTCCCGCTCCGAACTCGAGATCGTGCGGGCCGCCATCGACCCGGACCGGCTCGCCGCCGCCCTCGCCGCGAGCGGCCTGAGGCCCTCGCGCCAGGCGGAGCTCCGCGGCAAGCTGGCCGTGCTCACGGAGGAGGGCCCGGGCGGGGCGGTCGCGGAGCCCATCGACCCCGCCTCTCCTGCCCGCACCGGCGACGGCTGAGCACCGGTGCGTTACAGGGTCGTCGCCGTCGGGAAGCTGAAGGAGGCCTTCTACCGAGACGGCTGCCGGCACTTCCTGGCACGTCTCTCCCACCTCGCCGCCTGCGAGGTCGTGGAGGTGAAGGACGCCAGCGCGCGCAGCGCCGTCGAGTCGCGCGAGCTGGAGGGCAGGGCTCTCCTGGCGCAGGTGCATGGGCGCGGCGTCGTACTCGACGAGCGCGGGAGCGCCTTCACCACCGCCGCGCTGGCCGACCACCTGAGTCGCCTGGAGGGCCGCGGCGTGAGCATGCTCACCCTGCTGATCGGAGGCGCGGAGGGCCACGGCGAGGCGCTGCGCGGCGCCGTGGACGAGGCGTGGAGCCTCTCGCCCCTGACGCTGCCCCACGACCTGGCGAGGCTCGTGCTACTGGAACAGCTCTACCGGGCGGAGACCGTGCGCGCCGGCCACCCGTACCACCGAGATTGACGTCGTCCGCGGGTCGTTCAGCGGGCGCCGCCGCGCCTGGTGGCCGCCGTCAACGCCGCCTGCAGGCTGAGCAGGTCGACGATCGCGCCGCCCAGCGCCTGGAGGGGGAACGGGTTCTCCCCCTCGAGGAGCAGGTAGAGGTTGCGCGGCCCGATGGCCACGCTCGGCGCCGGACCGGTCCCGTGGCGCGGGATCCGCTCCCTCGCCCCCCGCGACCCGCGCGACAGCTCCTCGTCCGTGCTGGACAGGAGCCGCCTGAGCGCCGACCGCACGGGCGCCGTCAGGAGCGGCCCCGCCTCAAGGCCCTCGCGCGCGAAGACGCTGACGGTAGCGTCGAAGCTCGGATCCTCCGAACAGTCGAGGCGCTCCGCGCCGGAACGACCGGCCGTGAGCCCCTCGAGGACGACGTGGCGCTTGGCGCTGGCGCGGAGCGGCACCGGCGCGTGCGGTTCCTGCGCCCGGACGACCACGCCCGTGCGCCACGTCACCACGCGGCCCAACGGGCCTGCGCGCGTCACGACGTGCTCGAACGCGACGATCTGCGGCGGGCCGTCGTCCGCGCGCCGGTAGATGGGCGCCAGCTGGCCGCCGCCGAGGTCGAACTGCTCGGTCAGCCGCTCCGCGAGGTCGGGCGCCGGCGCGAACCCGAGCTCGGCCGCCACCGCCTCCCACTGACGGCCGCGGGGGTCCTCCTCACGCTTCTGCACCCAGAACCGCATGCGCAAGTCTACCGGTCAGGCCGCCGCGGGACCGCGCCGGCCGTGGGCCGCCGGGGCGCGGACCAAGTGACTCAGACGTTGAAGCCGAACATGCGCATCTGCTTCTTGCCGTCGTCGGTCATCTTGGCCGTGCTCCACGGCGGCGACCACACGAACTCGACGCTGACCGAGTTGACGCCGTCGACCTTCATGGCGGCCATCTCGGCGTCGGCCTGGATGAGGTCTTGCACGGGACACCCCATGCTCGTCAACGTCATCTCGATGCTGACGTTGCCGGCCCCGTCGATGTCTAGATCGTAGACGAGGCCCAGGTCGACGATGTTGATGGGGATCTCGGGATCGTGCACGACCTTGAGGGCGTCCAGGACCTGCTGCCGCAACTCGGGGCTGCCACCCTCTTCCGCCGCGCCGGGTGTGGTCACTCGCTTGTCGGTCTCCATGCCCGCGAAGTTATCAGAACCCGCGGCCGCGCAGGGTAGCGGGGCCGCGCCTCACCACTCCGCGTAACGGTCCCGGTACACCACCCACGTTAGGGCGAGGGCCGTCAGGGTGCTGACCAGGCTCGTGCCACCGTAGGAGACGAGCGGCAACGTGATGCCGGTCACCGGCGCGACGCCCAACGTGACGCCGATGTTGACGAGCACCTGGAAACCCACGAGCACGACCACGCCGGTGATGAGGAGCTGGTCGCGCTCGAACGGACACTCCGCCGCCATGGCGAGCATGCGCCAGAACAGGAGACCGTAGAGGAGCAGCAGGGCCACCGAAGCCACGAAGCCTCCCTCCTCCGCCAGCACCGGGAAGATGAAGTCGGTCTGCCTGAACGGGATGAAGCCGAGCTGCGACTGCGTGCCCGCCTTGTACCCCTTGCCGAGCAGCCCGCCGGAGCCGACGGCGATGGTCGACTGGATGACCTGGTAGCCGGTGCCTTGCGGGTCGCGGTACGGGTCGACGAACGACACGAGGCGCTCGACCTGGTGAGGCTTGAGGTTGGGTAGCACCACCGTGGGCACTGCCACGCCCACGAGCAGCACGATCAGGACGAGGTGGCGCCACGGGACCCCGCGCACGAGCACTACCCCTGCCGTGATGGCCACGAGCACCAGCGCGCTCCCGAGGTCGGGCTCGACCAGCACCAACCCGATGGGGGGCAAGGCCACGAGCGCGACCCGCAGGTAGTCGACCAGGCGCCTGATCGGTCGTTCGTGGAGGGTCACCGCCAGCGTGAGGATCAGGGCGAGCTTGGCCAGCTCCGACGGCTGGAAGCCGGGTAGCGGGCCCAGGTACAGCCACGACTTGGCGCCGTTCACCTCCGTGCCCATGAAGTAGGTGAGCACCAGCAGCGCCAGGCTGGCGCCGTAGAGGTACGGGGTCAGGCGCACCACCCTGTTCTTCCCCGCCCACGCCGTGGCGCCGACTACCACCGCCCCGGCGCCGAGGAACGCGACCTGGCGCATGAACTCGCCACTGGGGGCGGCGCTGTTGAGCGTGAAGAGCCCGGCGCAGAGTATCAGCAGCGTGACGAAAGGCAGTCCGAAGTCGATCCTCGTCACGAACGCCAGCCTACCAACCCGCCGCCGCGCCGCCAGGCGTACAGCCACCACTCGACGATCAGGGCGAGGCCCGCCAAGCTCAGCAGGGCCAGGGCGAGCGGTGTGAGCGAGTTGCCGGCGAGGCCCTCCGCCGTACCGCCTGCGGCGGCCGCGGCGGGGCTAGCTGCGGCCCGCGGTCGGCCCTCGCCCGGTTGGGTGGGGGCCGGGCCGCCCAGGCTGCTCTCGGGCGCGGAGAGGAGCGACGCCAGCGCCACCGGCTCGGAGCGGAGCGCGGGCGCCGGGCCGCCGGTGGCGCCCCGCGCGGCCCCGCGGCCCCCGGGCGCCCCGCCGCCAGGCGCGCCCTCGCCCTGCGCGCCCTCGCCCGGCGCAACCTGTCCGGCGTCGGTCACTCGGTTCCCGGTGGCGAGGTCGTAGACACCGGGCGCGCGCGCCGGCCCGGTCCAACCGGGCAGGGTGTCGCCCAGCGACAGGCGCGGCGTCTCGCCCAGCAGGGCGAGCCAGTTCGCCAGCAGGGCCGGGAAGGCCGGGCGCAGCACCAGGTCGGATTGGCTCGGATGGAACGCGAACTGCAGGACGGAGCCGGAGGGCGTGCGGCGAAGGCGCAAGAGCGGGGTGAGGTCTTCCGCGCGCGCCAACACCTGCCAACCGTCCAGGTCGCGCCACCCTTCACGGGCCGGGTCGAGGCCCACGACGGCGGACTCCAGCTCGACGAAGCGCATGAGGGGAGCCACGCGGTCCTGATCTCGCACGACGTGGTACTCGGGAGCGCGCGCGGGCGGCTGGAACAGGAGGTAATCGCCGGCTGGTAGGGAGTCGACGTCGCCATCATCCAAGGCGCGCGTGACCACGCGCAGATCGGCCACGCGGCGGGTGGCGTCCGCGGCGCCGTACAGCGCCACGCCGGGCGCCGCCTGCAACGCCCGCACGAGCGGGGCGTAGAGGTCGTCGGTGACGACCGCCAGCTCTCGGCGTCCGGCGAAGGCGCGGTCGTCGAGGTCGAGCGCGTCCGGCCCCGGCGCCAAGATGCGCGCCTCGAGCACTCCCGTGGGGCCGCCGAGCTCGTCGAGCAGCGGGAAGGTGGCGCTACCGCTGCCGCCGGCGGGAACGAGGACCGTGGTGCGCGCCACCTCCTTGCCGGCGTCGAACAGTCCTACGACGGCCTCCGCCGGCCGCGACCCGCTGGCGACGACGGCCACGAACGCCTGACCCACGCCCACGTCGAAGGCGCTGATGCCGAGGTTGTCGACGGCCTCACCGACGACCACCACCTCGGCGCGGCCCAGCTCGGCCCGGTGGTCCGTGAACACGACCACGGGCGCGCCAGGGAGGAGGCTGCGGCCGAGATCGACGGCGCCGAGCAGGTCCTCGCGGGCGTCGAACGCGCGCACCTCGCTCAGTGCGGCCAAGAGATCGGCGCGGGTGGCGTCGAGGGGCGCGAGCAGGCGCGGCGCCGCGCCGGCCCGGACCAGCGCCACCCTGGACCGACCCTCTAGCCGATCGCGCGCCGCCGCCACCGCCAGGTCGAGGCGCGTGCCACCACCGGAGCGCGCGGCCATGCTGGCCGACGCGTCGAGCACCAGCACTACGGAGCCGCCGTCAGGCCGTGCGAGGCGGGGACCCGCCATCGCCACGGCGGCGGCGGCCACGAACAACAGCTGGAGGGCCAGCAGCCAGGTGGGCGAGTAGCGCCTCTTCCGCGCCACGTGGGCGTGGGCCCGGCGCCACAGGAACAACCCGGCCACGTCCCGCCGCCGGCGCCGTGCCCGCAGGAAGTGCAGGGCGACCACGGCCGGGAGGAGGGCTAGCAGCCATAACGCCTGCGGTACTGCGAAGGTCATCGGTGGCAGTGTAGCGCCGACGCGGCCCCTGCCAGGGGCCCCCTAGGCGCGCGCCCACCCTCGCTTGGCCGGCCCCACGCGGGGGTCAGGTCTGGAACACCCCGAGCCGCATGGGTCCCGGGTCGGAGTCGAGGGCGCACGCGTCGAGCGCCCGCACGAGCCTGGCGCGCAGCTCGGACGGGAGGATCACCTCGTCGACCCACAGCCTGGCGGCGCCGTAGCGGATGTCGAGGGCGGCGTCGTAGTCCGCCGCGATGCTGGCGTGAAGCTGGGCGAGCGCCTCGTCATCGACCTTCTCCCCCCGACGCTCGAGCGTGGCGGCCTGGATGTCGAGGATGGTCTTCGCGGCCTGGTGACCGCCCATGACGCTGAAGCGCGCGCTGGGGAGCGCGAAGATGAAGCGCGGCGCGTAAGCCTTGCCGCTCATGGCGTAATGGCCTGCGCCGTAGGAGCCGCCCAGTATGACGGTGATGCGGGGGACGACGCTGTTGCTCACGGCGCTGACGAGCTTGGCGCCGCGCCGGATGATGCCCTCTTCCTCGCTCTCGCGGCCCACCATGAAGCCGTTCACGTCGTGCAGGAAGAGTATGGGCACGCCCGCCTGGTTGCAGTCGAGGACGAAGCGCGCTGCCTTGTCGGCCGCGTCGGCGTAGATGACGCCCCCGACCTGGAGCCGGCCGCCGCGCTTGACCACGACCTTCTGGTTCGCGACCACACCGACCGGGTAGCCGCCGAGCCGGCCCCAACCCGTGACCAGCGTCTGACCGTAGTCGCGCTTGTACTCGTCGAGTTCGGAGCCGTCGAGCAGCCGGGCAAGCACGTGGCGGACGTCGTACGGCTGCGTGCCGCCGTCCGTCGGCAGGATGCCGTGCAGGTCGTCAGGGGCGGCGCCGGGCTCGACGACCTCCCGGCGGCTCCTGGCCCAGGCGGCGCGCGGCCGCTCCGAGTAGGTGGCGGCCAGCCGCCTTAGGCGCGAGATGGCGTGCTCGTCGTCGGGCTCCTTGAAATCGACCGTTCCCGACAGCTCGGCGTGCATGGCGGCGCCACCCAGCTCCTCGCTGGTGGCCACCTGGCCGATGGCGGCGCGCACGAGGGCCGGCCCGGCCAGGTAGAGGCCCGAACCCTCCGTCATCACCAGCGTGTCGCACATGACCGGAAGGTAGGCGCCGCCGGCGACGCAGTTGCCCATTATGGCGGCCAACTGCGGGATGCCCATGGCGCTCATGCGAGCGTTGAGGTAGAAGACGCGCCCGAAGTCGTCCTGGTCCGGGAAGATCTCGTCCTGCATCGGGAGGTAGACGCCCGCCGAATCCACGAGGTAGATGGTGGGGATCCGGTTCTCGAAGGCGATCGTCTGCGCCCTGATGACCTTCTTGGCCGTTATCGGGAAGAACGCGCCCGCCTTCACCGTGGCGTCGTTGGCGACGATCATCCACGGCTGGCCGGCCACCCGGCCGATGCCGGTGACGACCCCGCCGGCGGCGGCGCCGCCCTCCGCCTCGTACATCCCCTCCCCCGCGAAGGTCATGAGCTCGTCGAAGGGTGCGCCCCCGTCGAGGAGCGCCGCCACGCGTTCCCGTGCGGTCAGCCGCCCCTTGCCGTGTTGACGCTCGACCGCCGCCGCCCCGCCCCCTTCCCAGATGGCGGCGCGCTCGGCGACGAGGCGCGCGGCCAAGGCGCCCCACGCCTGCCGGTTCGGGTGGAAGGGCGCCTCGCGCCGGCTCTCCAGCGGCACGCCGGACTCGAGCCGCGCGAGCTTGCCCGAAGGGCGGCGGCCGGCCGCGCTCACCGCGCGCTGGTCGCGAGCACCACCAGCAGGCCGCCGCCCGCGTTCTCGAGGGCGTGTTCCTCGCCGGCGCCCAACGTCATGAGCTTGCCCTTGCCGAGCCGGTGCGTCTCGCCACCGAAGCGCACGAGCGCCTCGCCCTCCAGCACCTGGTAGACGATGCTTGCGCCGGGGCCCGGCACGTCCTCGCGCTGGCCTGCCTCGAAGCACACCAGATCCACCGTGATGTCGCCCTGTTCGATGAGCGGGCGCCGCTCCACTCCGTCGAGCGAGAAGCGGCGCGCGTCGCTGATGGTTACCGTCTTCACGTTGACCTCCCGGGGCCCGGCGTGCTGCTTGAGCGTGAACGTGCCTCAAGCGTACATCGCGGGCGTCGCGCCATGTGCACGGGGCCGCCACGACGTTCACTCGGGCCAGCGCCGCGTCCTGCGCCGTCGCGCCATGTGCCCAGGGCCGCCACCCCGCATGTGGAGAAGAGGGCAAGGACTGTGGATAACGGGCGGCGCTTGACAGTCGCGGCTCCCGACTGGTATGAGCGTGGCCGCTCGAGGGCTCCCTAGAGAGATGCCGTCCAGCACGCACATCCGGAGAACGTGCCGCTGCCAACGGGCGGCCGCGACAAGCGGCGCGAGCCGCCCGGCGCTTCTCCACAATGCTGTGGAGAACTCGGGTCGATTGTGGATAACCGGGTTAGGCCGATGTCAACGGCCGGATGCGCCCACCGGGCGCTCAGCGGTCCGACCACTGGCCGGGCGTCGGCCAGGGACCGACCGGGAACCGATCGTCCGCGGCCCCCCGCGCCGCGGCGACGAACGCCGAGATGGCGGCGCCGTCCTTGACGCCGGGGCGCGACTCCACCCCGCTGGCGACGTCGACGGCGTACGGCCGCAGCGTCGCGACCGCCTGCGCGACGTTGCTCGGGTCGAGTCCGCCCGCCAGTATCAACCTGGCGAAGCCGCGCCACGCCCACGCGTCCGCCCACGCGAACGGCACGCCCGAACCGGGGCGGGGGGAGTCGAGCAGGAAGGCGTCGGCGGGGTAGGTGGCGACGTCGTCGGGGGTCAGCCCCGGCGCGAACCTCAGCGCCCGCACCACGCGCACCTCGCTCGTCAGCCGGCGCGCGTACTCCGGCGTCTCGCTGCCGTGCAGCTGAACGGCGTCGAGTCGCAAGGCCCGCACCAGGTCGAGCACCTCGGCGGCGTCGGCGTCGACGAACACCCCGACGCGCGTGGCGAAGGGGCCGAGGACGGCCACCACCTCGGCGGCCCGTTCGGCGCTCACCCGCCGCTTCGAGCCCGGGGCGAAGATCAGCCCGATGGCGTCGACCCCCGCGCCCTCCGCCGCCAGCGCGTCTTCGGGCCGCGTGATGCCGCACACCTTGACGCGCAGGTAGGGCGCCGCGCCCCGGTCACCGTCCGTAACGGCGCCAGGCGACGCCATCAGGCGTCCGCTCCCCGGCCCCAGCTCACGCCGGGTCGGTGCTCCAGCCGGTGCGAGTCCTCGCCTCCCACGACCGTGACGAGGTCGAGCCGGACGGCGGCGTCCGGCCTGCCGAGCGCGACCGCCGTGAAGTGCTCGGCCGTGCGGCGCAGCCGCGTCAACTGGGGTCGCCTCAGCGCCTCGGCGGGGTGGCCGTGGCGCGCGTCCTTGCGTTGCTTCACCTCGACCACCACGACTGTGGCGCCGTCCTGCATGACCAGGTCGAGTTCGCCGCCCCGCAAGCGGTAGTTGCTCGCGAGGTGCGTGAAGCCCAGCTCCTCCAGGTAGCGCCGCGCGAGCGCCTCCGCCCAATGCCGCGCCGTGGGCGCGGGCGCGGTGGGACCGGCGGTCCCGCCCTGGTCGCGGGGTGCCCGCATCAGTTCGGGGTCACCTCGACGCGCTCAGCGTCGGCCCACAGCCCCTCGAGGTCGTAGAAGTCGCGAGCCTCGGGGCTCATGAGGTGCACGACCACCGGCCCGTAGTCGAGCAGCACCCAGCGGTCGGACGGGCCCTCGACCCCGCGGGGAAGCCGCCCCTCGGCCTTCTGGCGCGCATGTACGGACTCCTCCAGCGCCTTGAGCTGCAGGCTGGATTCGCCCGTGGCGACGACGAAGCAGTCGAGCGAGTCCGACACGTCGCGAAGGTCGAGCACCACGACGTCGACGGCGCGCTTGTCGTCCAGGGCGTCGACGACGCACTGCACCCCCTCCGGAAGCGCGGCGTGCCGGCGCGCGGGGCGCGGCGCGGGACTTTCCTTTCCATCACTACTCAAGGCATGCTCCTAGTGGCGTCTCTCGCCGGGTTCATTCGGTCTGCCCGGCGAACGCCACGGAATCATCGGCGCGGTGGGCACTCCGGGTCAGGGCGTCGTTGCCCAACACGAGCTCGAGCTTCACGGCCCGGCGCTGGACAGGGTCGAAGCGATCGACCTGCTGCTTGCCGACGTTGAGCAGCGAGGCGAAGTAGTCCGCGTCGTTCCAGGCGTCGAGGGTGGCCAGCAGTCGAGTGGGGGTGGGGTCGACCTCGCCGGAACGCACGATCAGGTTGTCGGGCTGCACCCCGAGCGCGACCAGGTTGTCGCGGTACCAGTCGAGCGCTCCGGGCACGCCGCTATGATCCGTTATCAGCAGCGTGAGGTCGGGCGTCTTCACGAACTCGCGCGCCTGGCCACCGAACGTTGCGGCCATGAAGGCGTTGACGGTGGCGGGGTCGTAGGTGACGGCACCCCGCACTGTCTCGCTCTCCTGGTTGGGCAGGGTCGCGGTGGTGGTCAGCTCGAGGGCGCCGACGCGGAGCGCCATCTCGCGGGCGAGGGCCGGACTCACGTTCGTCTCCACGTCCTCGAAGAACGTGTCGGCGAGTTCGGGCAGCTTCGTGACGGCCCGCACGTTGAGTTCCTTGACGCGCTGGAGCATGGCGTAGGCGAGCCGCTTGACGTTGTCGAGCCTGTCGATGTCGCCCCGCAGTGAGTGTCGGTAACGCACGAAATCGCTGGCGGCCTTGCCGTCCATGAGCTGCGGCCCGGCCTTGAAGTGGATGTGGAGCCGGCCGGCGTTGTCGTCGTAATCCATCGGGTAAGGGACGTCGACCCGCACCCCGCCGAGCGCGTCGACCAGGTTCTGGAAGATGTCGAGCTTGATGATGACGTAGTAGTCGATGGGCACGCCGAGGACGGCCTCGACCTGCTTCAGGAGTCCCTCCGCGCCACCGCGCGCGTAGACCTCGTTGATCTTCCGCCGCTCGCTCACCAGCAGGTCGCGCGGGATCGCGATCACCGAGATGTCGTCGCCCTGGATGTCGACGTAGAGGATGGTGTCGGTGTTCGTGCCGTCGGTCCCGCGGTAGCCGCGGAAGTCCCAGGCGACGATCGTCCCGTCACGGTCGTAGATCGGGGTGGAGGGGGCGTCACCATACACGATGTCGCGACCGGCCACCACGAAGCTGACGTGGAACTCGTCGGCGGCGAGGCCCAGCAGGCGGCGTTGGTCCTCGCCGAGCGTCTTGCGGTCCACGTCGCGGGTGAGCCAGTAGCCCGCGAGGCCGGTGAGTGCGACGACGATGCCAAGGAGCGCCACCAACCTGGCGCCGCGGCGCGTCACCGGGCCTCCTCCCCGAACAGGCTGCGGTAGACCGCGAGCGTGCCCGGGTGCACGGGCTTGCCGGCGGCCTCGAGGTAACGGACCTTGGTGACCACCGCGCGCCTGTAGGCCGCGAGGAGGTCGTGCATGGCCAGCTCCCTGAGGTCGTCGTTGACGCCGCGTCCCGGCTCGCAGACGTCGGCGACGTAGACGCACATGCCCACGGCGTCGGTGGGCGGCACCCCGAACACGTGGCCCTCGATGGCGCCGAGCACCGCCTCGTCCGTCACGCCCCATGTGGCCGCCAGGCTCCTGGCGGCGCGGCCGTGGAGCGTGAGCGGGTGGCGGCGTTCGAGCTCGTCCGCAGGGGCCCCGAGGCGCACGAGCTCATCGTCGGGCAGGTCGCGCGCGGCGTCGTGCAGGACCGCGGCGAGCTCGACCTGGTGCTGCAGGCGTTCATCGAGGCCATTAGCCCTGGCGATGGCCACCGCCGTCTCCGTCACCCTCTCGATGTGGCCCATCCGCGCCGCCGTGACGAGCTCGCGCACGCGGCGGCGGTACGTCTCGAGGTCGGGCGTGGCGCGAGCCGCCGCCACCGACCCCTGCTCGGCCCCTGTCATGGTCTCGTCGTGCTCGCTCGGGTTCAGATCGGCCCGCCTCGTTCCGTCACCTTCGCCGCAGCGTGCGCCCTGCGCACCTTGGCTGCCGCCGGCCGCGCGGGCGCCGCGAGGGTGCGGCGTGAGGAGAAGTTAGCACGGCCCCGCGCTCCTCACCCGTCGTCCTCGGTTCCGGCCGCCCCCTCCTCGGCAGCCGTCCGGGCGGCGGGTCGTCCGGCGTCGACGGCGGCGTCGCTCGCCCCCAGGCCTTCTTCCTCATCGGCGCCGGCGCCGGCCTCCCGGGCCCGAGTCTCCTCCAGGTAACGCCGGCCCGCACGCTCCGCGTCCGTCTGGGTCGGGCTGCTCGTCTCGGCGGCGGTGTCGTCGAAGTACTCGAAGACCGCCGCCCCGATCTGCACCTCCTCGCCGGAAGCGGCCCCGGCGCGCTTCAACAACTGGTTGACCCCGAAGCTCTTGAAGTGGTGTTGCAGGTAGCTGACGGCCTCCGGGTTGGCGGCGTCGAAGCGCGCCACGACGTCCTCGAGCTCGCTGCCGGTCACCACCCAACCGGTGCCCGCCATGTCGCGCCTCACCTCTATCGGCTCGTGACTGACCCGGCGCGGACCCGTCGCCGCGACCGGCTTCGGCCGCGGCGGCAGGAGCGCGAACAGGGTGGCCTTGAGGGCGTCGGCGCCCCGACCCTCCAGCGCCGACACGCACGCGACCGGCAGGCCCTCGCCGCTCAGCTCGCGCTCCCGGTCGGCCAGCTCGGCGGCGTCCACCAGGTCCATCTTGTTGAGCAGTATCAGCGCCGGGCGGTCGAGCAGCTCCGGGTCGTACTCGCCGAGTTCGAAACGAAGGGCGTCGAAGGTCGCCTTCGGCTCGTCCGAGACGTCGAGCACGTAGACGAGGAGCCGGGTCCTCGAGATGTGGCGCAGGAACTCGAGCCCCAGCCCCTTCCCCTTGTGAGCGTCCTCGATGATGCCCGGGATGTCGGCCATGGTGAACCGCTCCAGCTCCAGCTCGACCACCCCGAGGTTGGGACTGAGGGTCGTGAACGGGTAGGAGGCGATCGCCGGCCTGGAGTTCGAGAGGGCCGCGAGCAGGCTCGACTTGCCGGCGTTCGGGTAGCCCACGAGGCCGACGTCGGCGATGGTGCGCAGTTCCAGGCGCAGCCTTCGCGCCTCGCCGGGCGTGCCCTTCTCAGCGAAGCGCGGCGCCCGCCTGGTGGAGGTGGCGAAGGTGGCGTTGCCGCGGCCGCCTGACCCGCCGGCCGCGACGATGGCGGTCTGGCCGACCTCCACGAGGTCGGCCACGACCTCTCCCGTCTCGAGGTCCGTGGCGATGGTGCCAACCGGCACCTCGACGTACACGTCGTCGCCGCCGAGCCCTGCCTTGTTCTTGCCCTCGCCCTGCTTCCCGACGGGCGCGCGGTACTGCGCCCGACCGACCAGCTTGTCGAGCGACGTGAGGTCGTCGATGGCGCGGAGGTACACGGAGCCGCCCCGGCCGCCGTGGCCGCCGTCGGGGCCCCCCTTCGGGATGTACTTGAGGCGCATGAAGGAGAGGCCGCCGTCGCCGCCCTTGCCCCCTTGCACCTGGATGTCCAGCACGTCTCGGAAAGCCATGTCGTACTCGCCCTAAAGGGAACGCGGCTCCGGTCGGAGCCGCGTCAGGTACAGCGTCTCACCGACCGAGGCACGCGGCCGGCGGGGTCGTCGCGCGAAGGTCCCGTCAGTCGGCCGACACGGCCGCGGGGGCGGCGTCGATGCTGACGAAACGACCCTTCGCGCCCTTGTCGTCGAAGCGGACCACGCCGTCGCGCAGGGCGAACAGCGTGAAGTCGGAGCCGAGGCCGACGTTCCTGCCCGGCTTGAAGCGCGTGCCGCGCTGCCGCACGAGGATGTTGCCGGCCAGGACGGTCTGCCCGTCGAAGCGCTTGACGCCGAGCCGCTGCGAGTTCGAGTCGCGCCCGTTGCGGGTGCTGCCTACGCCCTTCTTATGAGCCATGTCGACCCTCTCCTCGTCGCCTCAGCCGCGGATGCTCGTGATCCGCACGCTGGTGAACTCTTGCCTGTGGCCGATGTGGCGGCGGTAGTTGGCCTTGGCCTTGAACTTGTAGATGTGGATCTTGTCGCCGCGGCCGTGGCCGATGACCTCGGCCTGCACGCTGGCGCCGGCCACGTGCGGCGCGCCGACCTTGACGGCCTCGCCGCCCACCAGCAGGACGGGCAACTCGACGGTGGCGCCCGGCTCGGCCGTGAGCTTCTCGACCTTGAGCACGTCACCCTCGGCCACGCGGTACTGCTTGCCGCCAGCTTCAACGATTGCA
>WBZO01002086.1_pt1 | contig 19538 bp, 15 predicted proteins | sample 5204261 | NCBI WGS metagenome assembly WBZO01 (sample SAMN12412400, study PRJNA552823) | activated sludge metagenome | isolation source: activated sludge from anammox sidestream of wastewater treatment plant... | place: USA: North Carolina | collected 2017-09
GGGCTACCGGCGCGACGGCGACCTCGCGCGCGGTCCCGGCGTGCTCGACATGAAGGGCGGGCTCGTCGTCGTCGCGTGGGCGCTCAGGGCGCTCGCGCAGGCGGGCGTGCTCGAGCAGCTGCCGGGGCTGCGCGTGGTCATCGTCGCCGACGAGGAGGTCGGCTCGCCCGAAGGGCAGCGCGTGATCAAGGAGGCGATCGCCGGCGCGCGCGGCGCGCTGGTGTTCGAGGCGGGGCGCAAGGGCGACCTCGTCATCACCCGGCGCAAGGGCACCGGCGCGTTGACCGTCGTCGCGCACGGTAAGGCGGCGCACGCGGGCAACGCGCACAAGGACGGAGCGAACGCGCTCTGGGCGCTCGCCAAGCTCGTCGATCGCGCGCAGGCGCTCACCGACTACGCGCGCGGCGTGACGGTGAACGTCGGCAAGGTGACCGGCGGGACGAGCAAGAACACGGTGCCGGATCGCGCGGAGGCGCTGATCGATCTCCGCTTCGAGACGCGCGCCGACGGCGAGGCGCTCGTCGAGGCGATCCGCAAGGCGGCCGACGAGAGCGCGGCGGCGGTGCCCGGCACTCGTTTCGAGCTCGAGGGTGGTATCGCGCGCCTCCCCCTCGAGCGCACCGACGCGAGCGTGAAGCTCATGGAGGACTACGCCGCGTGCGCCCGCGCGTCGGGGCTCGGCGCGGGCGAGGCGCCGCTCATCGGCGGCGGCTCGGACGCCAGCACCGCCGCGGCGATCGGCATCGCGTCGATCGACGGCCTCGGGCCGCGCGGCATCGGCTTCCACACGAAGGACGAGCAGATCGAGATCGTCACGCTCGTCCAGAAGGCGCAGGCGCTCGCCCGCTTCCTCGCGGGCCTGAAGCGCGCGTAGACCCAAGGCCGGGACCGTGTCGATGTCGAACGCTCGCATGCGCGTGGTGCTCCTCCTTGCAGCCCTTGCATGCGCCGCGCTCGCCGCGTGTCCGAAGCCGACCGAATACACGCCTCCGATCGCGGTCACCCCCGGGGCGGCCGCGCGCGCGAGCCGCATCAGCCGGTTCCGGACGGGAGCAGGAGGTGGAGCCGACGCGGGTGCTCCAGGGCGCGCGCGCGTCCATCCGCTCGAGAAGGGCCACGAGCTCGGCGGACCGAACGCGACCGGCAAGCCGGGGGACTGGGTGCTCGAGAACGAAGAGGTCGTCTTCGTCATCGACGCGCTCGGAGGGGGCGGCGGGTTCGCCGAATCGGGCGGCATCCTCGTCGACGCGGCCGACGCCCACGCGCGCAAGGACGAGCTCGGCCAGCTCTTCACCTACTTCGGCGCGTTCCCCAGGCAGGGCGTCTACTCGACGATCGACACGCGCGAGGAGCGCGACGGATCGGCGGTCGTCGTCGCGCGAGGCAAGGAGCTCTACGACGCCGAGCTCGATGTCACGACCGAGTACCGCCTCGCCGCCGGTGATCGCGCGCTGCTCCTCCGCACGACGGTGAAGAACACGGGCAAGGAGCCGAAGACGGTCCCCGGTCTCGGAGACGCGATCCACTGGGGCGGCGTGGAGAAGGTCGCGCCCGGCAAGCCGCGCGGGTTCAAGGGCCCGTCGAGCGGCCCGTACGTCGGAGGCATCGGGCGCTTCGCCAGCTATGCCATCACGTCGACCGAGGGCGAGATCGCGGCGATCAGCGGCGGCGCGTGGACCGACACCGAGCAGAAGAAGAACGTGACGATCGCGCCCGGTGCCGAGGTCGGCTACGAGCGCGTCTTCGTCGTCGGACAGCGCCCGGACTCCGCGAGCATCGTCTCCGAGCTCACGCGGGCCTCGGGCGGAGAGGTCGGCGCGATCGAGATCGCGCTCGTCGACGCGAGCGGCAAGCCGGTGCCCGCGCCCGCGGGAGCGAAGGTGGTGCTCGGTACGGACGACAAGGCCGAGGTGCTCTCCGTCGTCGCCACGGGAGAGGGCGCGACGATCGCAGGCGAGGTCCCGCCGGGCAGGTGGAAGGTCGCGTACGCGCCGAGCGCCGGACGTCGAGGCGACGGCAAGCGGATCGACGTCGACGTGCGGAAGGACGCCGTCGCGACGGGCAAGCTCGCGGTCTCCGAGCCGACGACGCTGAAGCTCGGTCCTTGCGTCGATCACGCGGACAAGCGGCCCGTGCCGTGCAAGCTGACCGTGCAGGGCTCTCCCGATCCCGACTTCGGGCCCGGGCACGTCGCCGGTCCGGCGAGGAACCAGATCACGCTCCTGCCGGGCGAGGCGGTCACGGTCGCGCTCTCGAGCGGGACGTACCGCGTGACCGCGTCGCGCGGCCCCGAGCACGAGCTCGCGACGCAGGAGCTCACGGTGCCGCGGGATGCGGCGAGCGCCCCGTTCGAGCTCGTACGCGTCGTGGCCACGCCGGGCTACGTCGCGGCCGATCTCCACCAGCACTCGGTGCTCAGCGCCGACTCGGCGGTCGCCATGCGCGACCGCGTGATCGCCAACGCCGCCGAGGGCGTCGAGATCCCGATCGCGACCGAGCACAACGTCGTCGCCGACTTCTCCGCCGTCGCGAAGGAGCTCGCGCTCGCTCCGTTCCTCGTGCCGATCGCGGGCGACGAGCTCACGACCGACTCGAGCAGGAAGCCCTGGGGCCACGCGAACGTCTTTCCCCTCACCGCGCAGCCGGATCGTCCTCGCGGCGGTGCGCCGGTGGTGCGCGACCGGTCGCCGAAGGACGTCTTCGCCGAGGTGCGTGCGCTGCCCGGCGGTCCGAAGGTCCTCACGATCAACCATCCCCGCAACCGGGACAACGGCTACTTCAACCTGCTCTCGTTCGATCCGAAGACCGGGACGGGCAGCGATCCGGCGTACGACGGTTCGTTCGACGCCGTGGAGGTATGGAGCGGGCGGCACCTCGACGGCAGAGACCGCGTCTTCGAGGACTGGTTCGGGCTGCTCCGCAACGCGCACGTCGTCACGCCCGTCGCGGCGACCGACACGCACGGCATCGTCGGCCAGGAGGCCGGCTACCCACGCACCTACGTCCGCGTGGAGAAGGACGACGCGCTCGACGCGTGGGACGCGGCGCGCACGGCCGATCTCGTGCGATCGATCCGCGAGCGCCGCGACGTCGTGCTCACGAACGGGCCGTTCGTCACCGCGACGGCGAACGGGCAGGGGATCGGCGGCGTCGCGCGCGTGCAGGGCGGGGTCGTCACGGTGAACGTGCGCGTGACGACCGCGTCCTGGGACCAGGTGGACCACGCCGAGATCCGGCGCGTGAAGGGCGGCGGGCCGACTTCGCTCGCGCTCTCGCCGGCGGCGGGGGCCGGCGGCGCGATCGTGCGCGAAGGGAAGGCGACGCTGCGCGCGACCACGGACGACGCGTTCGTGGTCGTGGTGAGCGGCAAGAAGCCGATGCATCCGGTGCTGTCCGGCGATCCCGACGAGATCGCGCCGTGGGCGATGACGGGCCCGATCTGGATCGACGCCGACGGCGACGGTAAGTCGCTCGGCCGGACGCGCTAGGATGCTCCGCGATGCGCACGCTCGTCCCGTTCGTCCTCCTCGCGGCGGCCTGTAGCCCGCCGGGTCCGACCGCGGGCCCGGTGGAAGCGCCGAGGCCCGTCGACGTCTCCGTCGCGCCCGCCGCCGCCGATGCGGGCGACCTGCCGGTGGCCGCGGCCCCCGCGGAGCCCGCCGTCGATGCGGGGACGAAGCCCGAGCCGGAGGCGCACGCGGCCGAGGACGGCGATCCGGCGAAGATGAAGCTCTCGCTCGCGGAGGCGACCGCCGGGCTGCCCGAGACGGGCGTGCTGGTCGCGACGATCAAGACGAATCACGGCGACCTCACGTGCCGGCTGTTCGACGACAAGGCGCCGAACACCGTGGCCAACTTCGTCGGCCTCGCGCGCGGCGTCCGTCCGTGGAAGGAGCCGGGCGGCAGCTGGGTGAAGCGGCCCGCCTACGACGGCACGACGTTTCACCGCGTGATCCGCGGGTTCATGATCCAGGGCGGCGACCCGAAGGGCACGGGAGCCGGCGAGCCGGGGTACACGATCCCGGACGAGCTCTGGCCCGGCGCGAAGCACGATCGCGCCGGCCTCCTGTGCATGGCGAATCGCGGCCCGGACACGAACGGCGCTCAGTTCTTCATCACCGATGCAGCGACGCCCCATCTCGACGCCGCGTACGGCCGCCGCAACGCGTACACCATCTTCGGCGAGTGCGCGCCGCTCTCGGTCGTGCATGCGATCGCGCGGGTCCCGACGGGCCCGAACGACCGTCCGCTCGGCGACGTGGTGATCGCGACGATCGAGATCTCGAGGAGGCCGTCGCGCTCTCCTCCCGGTACCTCGATTGCATCGCCTGCCCGGAGTGACGCGCACGGCGCGGTTCACCGGGAGGCAGCCATGGCGGAGAAGCAGACAGGACAGTCTCAGGAACGCACGCAGGGCCAGAAGGCCGAGGCGGCCGGGGCGCAGGCGCAGCCCGAGCAGGCGAAGGAGCCCGAGCGCGGCATGGAGCGTCGCGGGCCGATGGGCGCGCTCGCGCGCGCGAGGGCCTACCGCGGCAGCCCCTTCACCATGATGCGGCGGATGATGGACGACATGGATCGCCTGTTCGAGGACTTCGGCTTCGGCGGCGTCGCGCGGGAGCTCGCACCGTTCCGCGGCGCAGAGATGGACGTCTTCAGCCCTGCCATCGAGGTGCTCGAGCGTGAAGGCAAGCTCATCGTCAAGGCAGACCTGCCGGGCATGAAGCGCGAGGACATCCGCGTGAACATCGACGAGAACGAGCTCGTGCTCGAGGGCGAGCGCAAGAGCGAGCGCGAGGAGAAGCGCGAAGGCTACTACCAGAGCGAGCGAAGCTACGGGTCCTTCCAGCGGCGCATCCCGCTCCCGCGGGGCGTCGACCCGCAGACGTGCGACGCGTCGTTCGAGAACGGCGTCCTGGAGGTGAGCCTGAACCTCCCGAAGGGAGCGCGCCGCAAGATCGAGGTGCGTGGCGGAGGCGGCGCCGCGGGCGGTGTGCCGCCGACGAAGCACTGAGCCCGACCGCGAAAACGCTTGCGTGAGCCCGCGCCCTGGCACTAGGGTGCGGGCTCCCGCGGGGCGTAGCGCAGCCTGGTTAGCGCACTTGACTGGGGGTCAAGGGGTCGTGGGTTCGAATCCCGCCGCCCCGACTGGTCCTGAGGAGAGGCTCTCTCCCAGGACCTTTCGGTTTTTCGGGGCCGAGAGCGGATAGGATGGCAGCGATGGGCCTCTCGGTCATTGCGGCTGCCCTCGCAGCGACGGTGCACGTCGGCTTCTTCGCGCTCGAGAGCTTCCTGTTCACGAAGCCCATCGGCCGGAAGATCTTCTCCACGTCCGCGGCGGACGCGGAGACGATGAAGTTCTTCGCGTTCAACCAGGGCTTCTACAATCTGTTTCTGGCGATCGGATGCTTCGCCGGGATCGCGCTGTCGATGAGGCCGCTCGTGATCTTCACGTGTGCGTCGATGGTGGGCGCCGCGGCGGTCCTCGCGAGCGGGGGCAAGCGGTTCTTGCGAGGTGTCGCGTTGCAGGGCATCCCGCCGCTCGTCGCCCTGGCGGCGCTGCTCGCTCCGTAGTCGTGGAGCGCGGCGGCCTCAGCCGGCGTGGCGCTTCGTGCGACGGACGATCGACGAGAGCTCGCGCACGCCGGCGGCGAGATCCTCGCCGACGACGATGCCTCCGCGCTCGACGACGCGCTCGGCGATCGCCGAGCTGCCGGCACCTCCGACGATCCACGGCACTTCCCCGCACGCCTCGGCGTACGCGTCCGTGAGGTGGCGACTGCGCTCACGCGCTGGCTCGATGGTGACGGAGAGGAGCACCGCTGCCGGGGAGACCGCGCGGACCGCGGCGCCGACCGCGAGCGGCGGCGTGCGCGCGCCGAGGACGACGGGCTCGGTGAAGTCCGTCACCGCGAGCGCGACGACGAGCGTCGCGACGTCGTGCTCCTCGTCCGCCCACGCGGCGACGAGCACGCGCGGGTGCCGCCCCGCTGCGGGCGCGCGCAGGCGCAGGATCGTGCGCAGATACCCGCTGATGCGCTGGGAGGCGAAGTGCTCGTGCGCGACGGACATCGTGCCGCCCTCCCACAGCTCGCCGATGCGATGGAGCGCGGGCACGATCGCGCGCTCGGCGCCTTCGCGCGGCGGGCCCAGGAGGGTGAGCGAGGCGAGCGCGCTGTCGAGCGCACGCTCGTCGAACCGCGCGGTGGCATCGACGATCGAGGCGGCCGCCGCGACGAACGGGTCGGTGTCCTTCCTGCGCGATCGGGGCTGCACGACGCCGGCCTTCACCCGCTGGGCCGCCTCGGCGGCGGACATGCCCCCGCTGCAGAGGTCGCGCATCTTCGCCACCGCCGCGACCTCCTCCTCGCCGTACAGCCGATAGCCGGAGTCGGTGCGGGACGGGCGGGGGACGCCGTAGCGCCGCTCCCATGCCCGGAGGGTGGGCTCGGGCACGCCCGTCATCTGCGCGACCGCATGGATCCGGAACGGGCCCGCGTCCAGGGTGCGCGACCTCATGCACCCGCGTTTCTACAGGGTCTCGTCACGGCGCGCCAGCACGCCGCACGGTGCCGCGCGAGCGCTCGTGCTCCGACCCAGCGGCACACCCGATGCTCGGCACCGGGCCGGAGGCGCCGGGATGAACCGTCATCCGAGCGGGGGCGATCGTTGCGTGATCGGAGGCGTCGCCGGCGGGGTGGCCGGCGGGCTCGCGGTGCTCGTGCTCGGCGTCGCTCAGGCCGCGATCAACGGGCTCGATGCCTGGCCCGCGCTCAAGGCGGCGTCCTTGCCGCTGTTCGGAGCGCGCGCGCTCGCTCCGGGCTTCGAGGGCGCGCCCGTGCTCGTCGGCCTCACCGGACACTTCGCGATCGCGACGATCTGGGCCGGGGCCTTCGCCGCGCTCGCCTACGGGCTCCCGCGCGCCGCGACGATCGTCGCCGCGTTCGCGTGGGGCCTCGTGGTGTGGTTCGGGATGCACGTCGTCGTGTTGCGGCTCATCGGCTGTTACGAAGTCGTCTCGGTGACGCCAATCGGCCTCGCCCTCTTCCAGCACCTGCTCTTCGGCCTCGCCATGGGCATCGGCTTCCTCCCGTTCCAGCGTCCGTACGCGATGCCGGCGGCGGCCACCACCTGAGCCGCCAGCGCCGCGGGTGCGGCCGGGCGACGCGTGAGCGTCCGCGGGACGGAGCACGAGGCTCGGATGATGCATCGCTCCGGGCCGGTGCAGCATCACACATCCACCCGTCGCCGCGTCGTGCTCCTCGTCGAGGACAACGTCGACGCGCAGGAGATCTACTCGCAGACGCTCGCGCGCGAAGGCTTCGAGGTCACGCAGGCGAGGAGCCTCGCCGAGGCGCGTGACGCCGCGCGCGTGCGGCCCCCGGATGTCGTCGTCCTCGACTGCCGACTGCCCGACGGTGACGGGCTCGAGCTCGCCCGGCTCTGGCGCTCGAGCTCCGAGATGGCGTCGGTGCCCGTCGTCGTGCTCACCGCGTTCTCGGCACGGCAAGACGTCGAAGCCGCGCTGCTCGCCGGCGCGGACGCCTTCCTCGTGAAGCCATGTCCGAGTCACGTCCTGGCGAAGCAGATCGAGCGCGTCCTCACCGGAGCGCGGCCATCGCAGCGGCTGCGACGGCCGGCCGTCTAGCCGCTCGGCTCACGAAGCGCAGCGCATCGCGCGCTTCGGGATGCGCACGGTGAGCACGCCATCGGCGATCACGGCGACGGCGCCATCACCGTCGACGTGCTCGGGCAGCTGGAACGTTCGCGAGAAGGCGCCGAACGATCGCTCGCGGCGGTGGTAGCGCTCGGGCTCCCCCGCGTGCTCGAGGCGACGCTCGCCGCGTACGGTGAGCATCCGCTCGCGCGTGTCGACGTGCAGGTCCTCCGGACGCACGCCGGGCAGCTCGACGCGGACGAGCACTGCGTCGTCGTCCTCGAGGATGTCGACCGCCGGCGTGAACCAGCGCTCGCCGCGCGCATCGCTCGCGCGATGCGAGAGGATCTCGGCGAAGGGGCCGCGCGCGAAGGCCATCCACGGTGGGCGGTGCAATCGAGGTGCCCGAGGTTTGCATTCGTCCGCATGCAGTCGTCGTTCGATGAGCTGCGACCATCGGTCGCTGTGCGTGAATCAAGTCCGCTGTTCGACACGAGAAGATCGACCCGTGTCCCACTCGTGACTTCGTGCCACCGCCGTGGCATGTTGCCCCGAAGGGGGCCACGCTTCCGCGGCGAAGTGCACATGATTGCGGCGGATTGGCTTTGGTACGGCGCATGCTGAGGCGCAACACGCGTCCGAAGCAGAGCCGCTCGTCCGAGGTAAAGGATCATGAAGGGACAAGTTCTCGTCGTCGACGATGAGCAGGAGACATGTGACCTGCTCGAGATGGCGCTCGTACGTCACGGCTTCAAGGTGACGACGTCGTCCAACGCGCAGCGCGCGCTCGAGCTCGTCGCCGCGCAGGACTTCGACGTCGTGCTCACCGACCTGAGCATGCCGGAGATGAGCGGTCTCGATCTCTGCGAGCGCGTCCTGGGCACGCGTCCGCACATGCCCGTCGTCGTGATCACGGGGCAGGGAAGCCTCGAGACCGCGATCGGCGCGATCCGTGTCGGCGCATACGACTTCATCACGAAGCCGGTCGACCCGAAGCTGCTCTTCCTCAGCGTCTCGCGCGCGATCCAGCACCGCCGTCTGCAAGACGAGGTGAAGCGGCTGCGTCAGGCCGTGGCGGACGGCGAGAGCGACGGCGCGAACATCATCGTCGGCCAGAGCGCGGCGATGCGGAAGGTCTACGAGATGATCAGCCGCGTCGGCGAGAGCGACGCGTCGGTCCTCATCCACGGCGAGACGGGCACCGGAAAGGAGCTCATCGCGCGCGGCATCCACAACCGCAGCCGCCGCAAGGACGGACCGTTCGTCGCGATCAACTGCGCGGCCGTGCCCCACTCGCTGCTCGAGAGCGAGCTGTTCGGTCATGCACGCGGCGCGTTCACCGACGCGAAGGCGCAGCGCACCGGTCTGTTCGTGCAGGCGAGCGGCGGAACGCTGTTCCTCGACGAGATCGGCGAGCTGCCGCTCGACGTCCAGCCGAAGCTGCTGCGCGCGCTGCAGGAGCGGAAGGTGCGCCCCGTCGGTGCGAACCACGAGATCCCGTTCGATGCGCGCATCGTCGCGGCGACGAACCGAAACCTCGAGGACGAGGTCTACGAGAAGCGCTTCCGCGAGGACCTCTACTACCGCATCAACGTGGTGAAGATCGACGTCCCGCCGCTGCGCGAGCGTGGAGGCGACGTGCTCCACCTGGCGCAGCACTTCCTCAAGCAGTTCGCGCAGCGCAACGAGAAGCCGACCCTCGAGCTCTCGACGACCGCCGCGGAGAAGCTCATGGCCTACAACTGGCCCGGCAACGTCCGCGAGCTCGAGAACTGCATGGAGCACGCCGTCGCGCTGGCGCGCTTCGACCAGATCACCGTCGAGGACCTGCCGGAGAAGATCCGCGCGTACCGTGCGGAGCGCTTCGTCGTCGCCGCGAACGATCCGACGGAGATCGTCACGATGGACGAGCTGGAGCGCCGATACATCCTCCGCGTCCTCGCGCTCGTCGGCGGGAACAAGTCGCGTGCCGCGCAGGTGCTCGGCTTCGACCGACGGACGCTCTATCGCAAGCTCGAACGCTACGGCGCCGGCGGCGAGCAGGCGAAGGGCGAGGGAGCGTCGCCCGAGGCATAGCCAGTCAGGCGTCAGCCTCCAGGCTCGATGAAATGACGAGAGGCGCTCTCCCGTCCGGGGGGCGCCTCGTTTCGCTTCATGGGAAATGAAGAAGGGGCCGGGGCGGTACGAGCGCGCGCGGTCGATCAGTCCGAGGTCGATCCGTCCTCGCGACCCTCGTCGCGCCGCTTGCCGCCCACGGCGAGCTCCTCGCCGCGCAGCTCTGCGAGGGCGCGGAGGATCCGCGCGCGCCACTGCTCACGCTCTTCCGTCGCTGTATTGACCGTGTCGTTCATCGCGCGGACAGCTAGCAGGTTCGGTGCCGTCGTCCGCGGCGTCGAATGCCCGCGGGTCCGCGATCCCGCCGCGCCGGCGCGCGGGGCAGAAGGCGACCTCTGCCGTGCTTCGTGGCTCGAATCACCATCGGGGAGCATCGGGCGCCCTCGATCCGCGACGCCGAGCGGTGGGACAGGGTGGTCGAGCGGGCACGTCGCATGCAGCCTGCCGCTCGACCGCGATGGGACGAAGGCTGCGGCTCGGAAGGTTCTTCGGCGTGGAGGTCGCGCTCGACTGGAGCTGGATCGTCACGTTCGTCCTCGCTGCGTGGACGCTCGTCTCCGCGGGCGCGCGCGTGCTGCCGGGGCTCGGTCCGCTCCGCCTCGTGATCCTCGGCGCCGCGTCGGCGGGGGGGTTGTTCGCTTCGATGGTGCTCCACGAGATCGCGCACAGTCTCGCCTCGCGCGCGTGCGGCGTGCCCGTGCGCCAGGTGACGTTGTTCCTCCTGGGCGGCATCAGCGACGTGGAGCGCGATCCGGCGTCGCCCAAGAGCGAGCTGCTGAGCGCGCTCGCCGCGCCTGCCGCGAGCATCACAGTCGGCGCGCTCTTCGCGTTCGCCGTGCTCGTCTCGGGCGGCCCGTTGCCGCGCAGCATCGACGACCTCGACCGCCTGGGCGCGCCCGGTGTGCTGCTCGGTTGGCTCGCGATCGCGAACTTCGCGATCGCTGCGGTCAACTTCCTCCCGGCCTATCCGCTCGACGGTGGACGCCTCGTCCGTGCCGCGATCTGGCAGCTGACCGGCGACGTGGAGCGCGCCACCCGATGGGCGGCGTGGATGGGACAGGTCATCGGCTGGCTCCTCGTGGTGGTCGGTGTCGGGCTCGCGTTCGCCGACCGCAGCGCGGGCGTCGCCGCCGGGATGTGGATCGCGTTCGTCGGGTGGTTCATCGCCTCCGCGGCCGCGCAGGGCTACGAGGGCATGCGGGTGCAGGACGCGCTCGCCGGGGTGCCCGTCGCACGCCTGATGCGCCGGAGCTTCGTCGCCATCCCCGCCGACCTCACGGTCGCGACGGCGATGCGGACGTTCCTCGCGCGGTCGGACGGCCGTCCGATGCCCGTCGTCGACGGACATGACTTCGCCGGCGTGCTCTCGTTCCGCGACGTACGCGAACTCCCCGCGTCCGCGTGGAAGGACACGCTCGTGCGCGAGGTCGTCGCGCGCCGCCCGTCGGAGAAGAAGACGACGCCGCATGCAATGGTGATCGACGTGCTCGGAATGCTCGGTGACGTCGACACCGAGCGACTGCCCGTCGTCGAGGGGAGTCGTCTGGTCGGCATCCTCGATCGGCATGACGTGATGCGGTGGATCGAAGCCCATGCGACCTCGGCCGCCGTCCACCGAAGCGAGGCCTACTAGTGCGACCCGTCCAGCACCCCGAGCACCTGACGCCGAAGCCGGCCGAGGAGCGCAGCTCCGGCGTCGAGCCGATCGATCGCGCTCGTCGCGATGCCTCGACGGAGACCGGCATCGGTCCGGCTGCTCCTCCGGCTCCGGCTCCGGCCGGGGCGCCCGGCGGCCCGGACCCGGATTCGCCGACCATGCGCGAGCTCGGCCTCCGCTCCGGAACGCTGGTCGACGGAACCTACCGCATCGTGCGACCGCTCGGCGCGGGAGGGATGGGCGTCGTGACGCTCGCGTACGACATCCGTCTCGATCGCAGGGTCGCCATCAAGTTCATCCGCCCCGAGCTCTTCCGCCAGGCGAGCCTCCGCGATCTCTTCCACGGAGAGGCCCGGGCGATGGCGCGCGTGAGCCACCCGAACGTGCTCACCGTCCATGCGTTCGGCGAGCACGAGGGCATCCCGTACTTCGTGATGGAGTACGTCGAGGGCCCCACGGTCGAGGACTGGCTGGCCCGCCGGAGGGAGCTCGGCGGGGCGCCGGACGTGGGCGACGCCGTGCGCCTCCTCGATCAGGTCTGCCTCGGGGTCGAGGCGATTCACGCGGCGAGCACGGTCCACCGCGACCTCAAGCCGTCGAACCTGCTGATGTCGGGGGAGCTCGTCGACGACCACGTCCGGGTCGCGGTCAGCGACCTCGGCGTCGCGCGCATCCTCGAGGACGGCTCCGGCGGCTCGTCGTGCCTCGTCGGGAGCGCGCAGTACATGGCCCCGGAGGCCGCCCTCGGCGACGACTCGAAGCCGGAGCTCGCGACGCGGCGGGACATCTACGCGCTCGGGTGCATCGCGTACGAGCTCCTGACCGGCCGGCCCCCGTTCGATGCGCCGTCCGACATCGGGCTGATGTCGAAGCACCTGCTCGAGGCCCCGCCGCCGCCGACGTCGCTTCGAGCGGACCTGCCGCCCGGCTACGACGAGGTGCTGCTGCGCGCGCTGGAGAAGGATCCGCTCGAGCGCTGGCCGTCCGTCGCCGAGCTGCGTCGCGCGCTGCTCGCGGTGCACGAGCGCGACCACGACCCCAAGCGGATCCTCGTGGCCGACGACGACGACGACTGGCGCGAGCTGCTCCGCCTCGCGCTCGCGAAGCGGTTCCCCGACGCGCAGATCGATCTCGTGCGCGACGGTGAGCAAGCGATGGCGAAGTTCGAGGAGCATCCGTATGCGGTGGTGCTCGTCGACCTGCAGATGCCGGCGGTCGATGGCATCGAGCTCACGTCGCGGCTGCGCGCGAAGAGCGTGTCGGCGTCGACGGCCATCATCGTGATGACCGCGGCCGGCGGCTCAGGTGAGTGGCGACGGCTGTCGAAGCTGGGCGCCGACGGGTTCCTCGTGAAGCCGGTCGACCCGGAGGACATCGCGATGCTGATCCGCCGGACGCACCGCTCGCGCGGCGGATGACCAACGACCGTCAGCGTTCGGTCGCGCTCGGCGGAGCGTGCAGCGGGAGAGCGACCGTGACCGCGGCGCCAACGGACCCCTTGCGGCCGGGCGGGAGCGCGCTCGTCCCGGTGCGGATGTCGCCGCCGTGGGCGCGGACGATCTCGAGCGCCATCGAGAGCGAGAGCCCGAGGCCGCGCGCCGAACGACGGACGAACCTGCGCCCGAACGTGGCGGCGGCATCGTCGGCGAAGCCCGGACCGTCGTCATCGACGCGCAGCACGGCGACGCCGTCCTCGACCTTCAGCGACACCGCGACCCGCGAGCTCGCGAGCCGAAGCCCGTTGCCCACGACCTCGCGCACGACCACGAGGAGCAGGCGCGGATCGCCCCCCATGACGAGCGGAGCGGAGGGCAGATCGCAGGCCGCAACGACGTCCTTCCGTCCGTCGACGGCGAGCGCGTCGTCGAGCGCCTGCTTCGTGAGAGCGCGTAGATCGACGGCGGAGATCTCGGGCTCGAGGATCGCGGACTCGAGCTCTGCGACGAGCGCGAGGTGCTCCGAGAGGCGCATGAGGCGCCTGAGGCTCCGGCGCGCCATCGCCACGAGCTCGGGGCGCGCCTTCTCGGACGTGGCGAGCTCCTCGAGGACGGTGAGCGTCACGCCCGCCGGAGAGGCGATGTCATGCGCGACGCGGCGGAGGAACTGCGTCCGCACGTGCACCGACGGATCCATCTCGGTGGTCTCGGCCGCGGCGCTCCCGGACGCACCGGTCCGGAGGTTGACGTGATCGGCGGCACCAAGGAGGGAGTGGACGGACATGAGCGGATTCCTTTTCGTCGTGCACCAGAAAGGGCGAGCAGTCCGCCCGAAGCACGTTCCGGTCCAGCCCGACAATGGCCGTGCGATGCGGAGCACGTGCACAGGGAGCGATCCGGGCCGCGCTTTCGCCGCGTGGCGGATCGCTCCACGTGGGGCGGACGGGCGGCGGAGCTCACCGCGCCATCCGCGACGGGCGGGAGCGAGCCGGCGCGGGAGGGGCCGCGGATGCGGGATGGCACGAGAACGGCAACGCGGCTGGCGTGGCCTTGCGACCGACGAACGTCGCCCTTCTCGCTGTGTCGGTGCTGGCCGCGGCGGGATGTCGTCCGTCCGCCGAGCAGCGCGCCGATCGGCGCGCGACCACCGAGGCCGAGGAGAAGGCATCGGAGGCCACGATCACGAGCGCGGTGCTCGCGTCGGCCGAGCAACCGCTCGCGCGCTCGGTCGATGCTCGGCGTGACCAGCAGCTCGCCTATCGCGCCAGGCTGCAGGACGCGCTCGACGCGCTCGACGCCAGGCGCGCGGACGAAAAGCGGCGCGGCCCGGCGCATCTGAGGGCCCTCGATGCCCGCAGGGACGTGCTGAAGCACGACCTCGACGCGCTCGACCGCACGAACGACCAGGACTGGGTCGTGCTGAAGGCGCGGATCGATCGCGATCTGCGCGAGCACTCGAACGACGAGCGGCGAGGGGGATGACGCGGATGGCACTCGCGCAGCGCACGAGCAGGAGCCCGCGTCGCCGTAGCCCGGTCGTCGTCCCGCATGATCGCGAGAGCGGCGTACGCCTGCGAGGGGCGCGCCCGGTCGCCGGCGACCCGGAGGACCTCCGCGCGTTCGCCGCCGCGGCCGAAGCGGCTGCGCAGGGGCTCGCGGTCTGTGCGCGTCGCGCGCGCTCGCGCGAGATCGCCGAGCAGTCGGCGCTCCTCGGCGAGGCGATGCGGACGGCGGCGGAGCGCGCCAAGGAGCTCGTGCCCGGTGGCGTGCGTCGCCCCACGACCTCGGAGAGGCTTCGCTGGGAGTGGCTCGCATCGACCGGCTCGCTGCTCGACGGCGGCGCCGAGCGCCGGCTCGCCGGCGAGCTCGTGCGTCACCTGACGATCGCCAGCGAGGCCGCCGCCCGGCTCGATCCCGACGACCCCGCGCGGCTCGAGGCGGCGGAGCGCGTTCACGAGGCTGCGTCCTTCTGTCGCGCCCTCGTCGAGGACGAGGATCCCCTCCGCGCGCCGGCCGTTTCCGGGCTCGCTCGGCGTTGACGGAACGCCGTCGCGCGCGGAGGGCGAGCGCGCCAACGCGCCTCGCGTGTGGCGATCGTGCACGAGCCCTGCGACGGCTCGCCTCCAACAGCGCGACGGACGTGGCGGTTCGTGCCTTGCATGCGCTGCCGCGCTCGCACCGGGCCCGAGGGCCGCGGCGAGACTGGAGGTTCCCTCGTGACGGAAATGGACGATCTCTCGACTCCTCGCAGCAAGCGGCGCAAGGGCGGCAACGGCAATGGCAATGGAGACGGTCACCGCCCCGGAAAGTCGAGCGAGACGGAGCTGCTCGTCAACGCCCTCGAGGCGCTGCACAAGGGGGAGTTCGACCATCGCCTGCGTCCGCGGGACGGCGTCTCGCGCGAGCTCGCCGAGGCCTTCAACGACCTGGCGGAGCGCCTCGATCACAACGCACTCGAGCTGGCGCGCATCACGCGCGTCGTCGGTCGCGACGGCGAGATGGGCGAGCGCCTGCGCATGGAGGGGCTGCGGGGCGGATGGGAGACGATCGGTGATTCGTTCAACACGCTGATCGGCGACCTCACGCGTCCGACCACCGAGGTCGCGCGCGTGATCATCGCCGTTGCCGAGGGGGACCTGTCCCAGAAGATGGCTCTCGAGATCGACGGCAAGCCGGTCCGAGGTGAATTTCTCCGTATCGGCATGACCGTCAATCGGATGGTCGATCAGCTCCGCGGGTTCGCGAGCGAGGTCACGCGCGTCGCGCGCGAGGTAGGCACGGAGGGGAAGCTCGGTGGTCAGGCGCACGTGCCCGGCGTCGCGGGCACCTGGAAGGACCTGACCGACAGCGTGAACTCGATGGCCTCGAACCTGACGACGCAGGTGCGCGGTATCGCGGGCGTCGTCACGGCGGTCGCGAACGGCGACCTCTCCAAGAAGCTCGTCGTCGAGACGCAGGGCGAGATCCTCGAGCTGAAGAGCACCGTCAACACGATGGTCGATCAGCTCTCGTCGTTCGCGCGCGAGGTCACCCGCGTCGCGAAGGAGGTCGGTACGGAGGGCAAGCTCGGCGGCCAGGCGCAGGTGCGCGGCGTCAGCGGCACGTGGAAGGACCTGACCGACAGCGTCAACGCGCTCGCGGGCAACCTCACCGTGCAGCTCCGCGACGTGTCCAAGGTCGCGACCGCGATCGCCGGGGGCGACCTCACGCAGAAGATCACGGTCGACGTCCAGGGCGAGATGCTCCAGATCAAGAACGTCATCAACACGATGGTCGACTCGCTGTCGACCTTCGCGGCGGAGGTCACGCGCGTCGCCCGCGAGGTCGGAAGCGAGGGCAAGCTCGGTGGTCAGGCGAACGTGCCCGGCGTCGCCGGCACGTGGCGCGATCTCACGGACAGCGTCAACACGATGGCGTCGAACCTGACGAGCCAGGTGCGCAACATCGCGCTGGTCACGACGGCGGTCGCGAACGGCGACCTCTCGCAGAAGATCACCGTCGACGTGAAGGGGGAGATCCTCGAGCTCAAGTCGACCATGAACACGATGGTCGATCAGCTCCGCTCGTTCGCCGCGGAGGTGACGCGCGTGGCGCGCGAGGTCGGCAGCGAAGGCAAGCTCGGCGGGCAGGCCCTCTTGCCTGGCGCCTCCGGGACGTGGAAGGACCTGACCGACAGCGTCAACGGGATGGCGTCGAACCTGACGAGCCAGGTGCGCAACATCGCGCTCGTCACCACGGCGGTCGCGAACGGGGACCTCTCGCAGAAGATCACCGTCGACGTGAAGGGCGAGATCCTCGAGCTGAAGAACACCATGAACACCATGGTCGATCAGCTCCGGTCGTTCGCGGCGGAGGTCACGCGCGTCGCCCGCGAGGTCGGCAGCGAAGGAAAGCTCGGCGGCCAAGCGTTCGTGCCGGGCGCCTCCGGGACGTGGAAGGACCTGACCGACAGCGTCAACGGCATGGCCGCGAACCTGACGATGCAGGTGCGTGGCATCGCGAAGGTCGTCACCGCGGTCGCGAAGGGCGATCTCTCGAAGCGCCTGGTCGTCGACGCGAAGGGCGAGATCGCCGAGCTCGCCGAGACGATCAACGACATGACCCAGACCCTCGGCATCTTCGCCGATCAGGTCACCACCGTGGCGCGCGAGGTCGGCACCGAAGGCAAGCTCGGCGGGCAGGCGCGCGTGCCCGGCGTGGCCGGCACGTGGAAGGACCTGACCGACAACGTCAACTCGATGGCGTCGAACCTCACGACGCAGGTCCGAGGAATCGTCAAGCTGGTCACGGCGGTCGCGAAGGGCGATCTCTCGCAGAAGTTCACGATGGACGCGCAGGGCGAGATCGCCGCGCTCGCCGACACGCTGAACACGATGACCGACACGCTCCGCGCCTTCGCGAGCGAGGTCACGCGCGTCGCGCGCGAGGTCGGTACGGAGGGCAAGCTCGGTGGTCAGGCCAAGGTGCCCGGCGCCCAGGGCGGGTGGCGCGATCTGGTCGACAACGTCAACCAGCTCGCCGAGATCCTCACCAACCAGATCCGCGCGATGAGCGACGTCGCCACGGCGGTCACGCAGGGCGACCTCACGCGGGTCGTCACCGTCGAGGCGCAGGGCGAGGTCGCGCAGCTGAAGGAGCGCGTCAACCAGATGATCGCGAACCTGCGCGAGACCACGCAGAAGAACCGCGAGCAGGACTGGCTGAAGACGAACCTGGCGAAGTTCAGCGGCATGATGCAGGGCCAGAAGAGCCTCGAGTCCGTGAGCCGCATGATCATGAGCGAGCTGACGCCGCTCGTGCAGGCATCGCACGGCGCGTTCTTCATCATGGACGAGAACGAGGGCAGGACGCTGCGCCTGCTCGCCACGTACGCGTACAAGGAGCGGAGGCACGTCGGCAACCGCTTCCGCGTCGGCGAGGGCATCGTCGGCCAGGCGGCGCTCGAGAAGAAGAGCATCCTCCTCACGAAGGTCCCGAGCGACTACGTCCACGTCACATCGGGCCTCGGCGAGGCGCCGCCTCTCAACCTCGTCGTCATCCCGATCCTCTTCGAGGACGAGGTGCGCGCGGTCATCGAGCTCGCGAGCTTCGAGCCGTTCAGCTCGATCCATCGCGTGTTCCTCGACCAGCTCTCGGAGAGCATCGGCATCGTCCTCAACACCATCGGCGCGAACACGCGGACCGAGCAGCTGCTCGAGCAGTCGCAGTCGCTGGCGAACGAGCTGCAGGAGCAGTCACGCGAGCTGCAGGAGCAGCAGGACCGGCTCAAGCGCTCGAACCTGGAGCTCGAGGAGCAGGCGGCCACGCTGCGCGCGTCCGAGGAGATGCTCCGCGAGCAGCAGGAGGAGTTGCAGCAGGTCAACGAGGAGCTCGAGGAGAAGGCTTCGCTGCTCGTCGAGCAGAACAAGGCGGTCGAGCAGAAGAACAAGGAGGTCGAGCTCGCGCGCCTCGCCGTCGAGGAGAAGGCGCAGGCCCTGGCGCTCAGCTCCAAGTACAAGAGCGAGTTCCTCGCGAACATGAGCCACGAGCTCCGCACGCCGCTCAACAGCCTGCTCATCCTCGCCAGGATGCTGAGCGACAACAAGGAGTCGAACCTCAGCGAGAAGCAGGTCGAGTACGCCAAGACGATCCACGCCGCCGGCTCGGACCTCCTCGACCTGATCAACGAGGTGCTCGACCTCTCGAAGGTCGAGGCGGGCAGGATCGAGATCCATCCGACGGACGTCCAGCTCGAGGAGGTCGCCGGCCAGGTCCGCCAGAGCTTCGCGCCGATCGCGAGCCAGAAGGGGCTCGAGCTGGCCGTGGAGATCGCCGACGACGTGCCGGTGGTGATGCGGACCGACGGGCAGCGCCTGCAGCAGATCCTGCGGAACCTGCTCGGCAACGCGTTCAAGTTCACGGAGGAGGGCAAGGTCGTCCTCCGCATGCACCATCCGGCGCCGAAGACGAAGTTCACCGCGCCGACGCTCAGCGCGCATCCCGACCGTGTCCTCGCGTTCTCGGTGGTGGACACGGGGATCGGCATCGCCGAGGAGAAGCAGCAGCTCATCTTCGAGGCGTTCCAGCAGGCGGACGGTACGACCAGCCGCAAGTACGGCGGCACCGGCCTCGGCCTCTCGATCAGCCGCGAGCTTTCGCGCCTGCTCGGCGGCGAGCTCCGCGTCCAGAGCGAGCCGGGCAAGGGGAGCACCTTCACCCTGTATCTGCCGACGCAGTTCGAGGAGCACGCGGCTTCTCTGCGGGGCGAGCCCGGCCACGAGGACCCGGGCGAGCCGCTCCCGAGCGGCGAGATCGAGGACGACCGCCACCGGATCGCGCGGGGCGACCGCGTCCTCTTGGTCGTCGAGGACGATCCGACGTTCGCGAAGACGCTCCTCTCGATGGCGCGCGACCGCGGCTTCAAGGGCGTCGTCGCGCTCCGCGGTGACGAGGGCCTGTCGATCGCGCGGCGCATCCTGCCGAGCGCCATCCTGCTCGACCTGCAGCTGCCGGTGATCGACGGGCTGCGCATCCTCGAGCATCTCAAGGCGCACCCGCAGACGCGGCACATCCCGGTGCACGTCGTCTCGGGCCTCGACAGGAAGCACGAAGGCCTCTCGCTCGGCGCCGTGGCGTACGTCGAGAAGCCGGTCAGCAAGGAGCACCTCGACCGCACCTTCGCGGCGATCGAGGGCTT